>Ga0196976_1000814_pt1 | contig 17468 bp, 15 predicted proteins | sample S3v_513CmetaG_FD_148644 | JGI IMG/M metagenome (GOLD analysis project Ga0196976, IMG submission 148644) | Soil microbial communities from Anza Borrego desert, Southern California, United States - S3+v_5-13C | ecosystem: Environmental > Terrestrial > Soil > Desert | place: USA: California...
GCTGTCGCGCAGGCGTCCCGCGCCTGCGCCCTGGGCGGGGAGTGGCGGCGCGGGACGCCGCCACGACAGCCGGCGAGGACGCCGGCGGTCCGCATCCGTTGGCGAAGTCAGTGTGGTCTGCTTAGCCCTCTCCCCACCGCGGTGGGGAGAGGGGACTGGCAGTTACTGAAGGAGGCGTTGCACGCGCGGGTCGGGTGAGGACGAGAGCTGCCGCCGCGCCTCGGCCGCCAGGCCGTGCCGCGCGGCGAGGACGGCGAGGAGCAGGCGGTCTTCCGGATGGCGCTTGCGCGCCTCTTCCAGCTCCGCGAGCCCCTGCGCGCCGAGGACGTGAAAGGCGGGGGGAGGGGTGGGGAGCGACGGGAGGAGCGTCCTCGACTGGCCGCGGGTGACCTCGACCTGCCAGACGTACGTGCGGCCGCGCGGCAGGTCTTGGCGGAGCGTCCAGCGCGGCTCGGTCAGCGGGCCGCTGGTCGCGATCTCTTCTTCGCCGGAGAAGACCACCACGTCGTACGTCGCCCCGGGCGTGGCCTGCCATTCGAGCGTCGGCCGTGCCGTCTCCACCACCACGCCGGAAGGCCTCAGCTCCGCACGGGAGGATTCGCCGCTGCCGCGCACCGTGTCGCCCGTGGCCATTGCGACCGCGATGGCCGGCTCCGGCAGCCGTCCCTCGGTCAAGGCACGCTCGACGAGCCGCGCCCACTCCGGATTCGCATAGGAAGGCGGCGCGGGCGCCGGCGCGGGCGCGGGAGGCGGAGAGCTGCGCACCACCGGCACGACCGCCGGCACTGGCTCCGGCCGCCGCATCACCACGGCCACCCCAATCGCGACCACCACCGCCGCCGCCAAGGCAAGCCAACGTAGGGCGGGCTTCAGCCCGCCTCCGCGCGCCCGTTGTGCGTGCAGCAGCAAATCCTCCAGCTCCCTGCGGCACATCGCGCAGTCCTCGACGTGCGACTCCACGATCTCCCGTTCGACCGCCCCGATCGCTCCGTCGACGTACGGCGCCAGGTGCGTCTCATAGTCGAGATGCTCCTCGCCCTGCTCGAGCGATTCCACCAGCGCCCGCGTGCGTTCCTTCAGCTCGTCCGTCATGCCCCGCCCTTTCGCAGCCGCCGCGTGAGGCGTTCGCGCGCGCTCTTCCGAAGATTGACGACCTGCTGCCGCGTGACCTGCAGCATCTCCGCAATGCGCAGGTCGTCGAGAGGAAGCTCGTTCCAGAGCGCCTGCAGCGCCACCGGCGCCATACCGAGGGCGTCCGCGAGCTCCTCGAACGAAGCGATGCCGGTGAAGACGAAGAGACTCAGCGCGTGGGACGCATCCGGATCGCGCAGGTTGAGCAGAAGCGCCTGCCGCTGCATCGGCCGCAACTGCACGATCTCGCGCCACAGCGCGGCCAGGGTCTGCCGCGACTCCGCCGTCTCCAGCGCCGACGGCGCTTCCGGTCCACGCATCCCCGCCGGGTCCCGCACGTCGACGATGTGCCACAGCTCCGCCATCGTATCGATGACCGTCTCGAACGCGACCGGTCCCCCGCAGTGCGCGAAGAACGCCGCCAGCGCGTCGGCCGGGCGCTCGCGGTTGCCGGCGCGGCGGGTCACGACGTCGTGCAGCGGCGGCGGCGCGGCCACCGCCTCAGACCCGCGCCACTTCGCCAGCCCGCAGATCAGCAGGGTGTCCCCCTTCCACAGCGCCAGCCGCGCGTCGTGGGTGAGCGTGTAGCGGATGCGGTTCTTGAGGCGCGTGCGCTCCGGGAAGCGGCGGCGGAGATGGTCGTTGACGGCGTTGAGCGTCAGCGTGGCGACGTAGCCGTCGAGGTGCTCGATGCTCTCCACGGGCGAGGCGGCGGCGTCGCGCAGCTTCGTCAGCAGGCGGAGCGACACGGTGGAGAGGATGTCCTCCGCGTCCTGGTCGTCGACGCTCCTGCCCTGCCGGAAGCGCTGCAGGAGCTGGCGCGCCAGCGGCCGGCCGACCCGGTCGATAAGGTCGGCGATGCCCTGCTCCCGCTCGTCGGGACGCGCCAGGCGCAGGCGCTCGATCCGCTCGTCGACGGCTCGAGTCATGGAGCTCATGTTCATGGATGACTGACGGTCGATGCGGGAGATTCTTACCGCCGTCCCGGAAAAAAAAGAAATGCTCATAAATCCGCGGGCCGACCGTCATTCCGGGAGATGTCAGGTCCCGAGCTTTCTTCCTCCCGGTGGTTTTTCCGTGCCTTCGATCTCGCGCACCTGTTGCACCACGACTCGGCCGTGTCGGCGGCCATCGCGGAGCGGGCCCTGGCCGGCCTCGACGCCGCGGCGGACGCGCAGAGAAAGCGTCTCTACTACGCCCGCGCCGCGGGGCCGAAGCAGCTGAAGACGTTCTTTCCCCGCGACGCGCTGCTGCAGTTCCTGGTGTTCTCGGAGTCCGAGCCGTTCGAGCGCTCGGACGAGGGCCGCGGCGGGGCCACGCAGGCGGCCGTCGCCACGCGCTACGTGAAGCATCTCGTCTCCGTATCGGCGCGGCGGAACTCGTTCCACGCCGCGCTGGCGCTCTGCCGCCTCCTCTTCGGCTACTCCACCGCGGAGACGATGGAGATCTACGGCGCGCTGCTGCACGAGCGCGACTACGTCAAGGAAGACTATTACTACCGCGCCCGCAAGCGGCTGCTCATGCGCGAGATCGAGCAGCGCTTCTCCGGCGTCACGCGGACGCGCGGACCGCGCTCCGAGGAGCGCTTCGCCGCCACGCACGACCAGCGCCCCTGGCGCGAGGTGGTGCTCGCGGCCCTCACCGCCTGCACGCCGTGGGGCTCGGGCTGTGTCGACCCGCGCACGCTGAATGGCCGCGGCGATGCGGAGCATCCGGAGGTCGACCGCCTGCATGCGCTCATCCATCCGCCGTGCTTCCGCGCGCTCACCGCACACGCCGGCGTGGCTCCCCCGGAGTTGCGCTGGGCCGTGCCGACGATTCGGGCGACAGGCGTGCCCCAGGCTATCGGTTCCGAAAGTGCCACGGTCAGCGCCGAGCGCGTCGCCACAATGGAGCGGCTCTGACCCTCATGCGCCGCTTCCCCGTCATCCGGCAGCTCGACCAGCTCGACTGCGGCCCCACCTGCCTGCGCATCATCGCCAGACACTACGGCCGCGAGCTCCCCGCGCAGGCCGTGCGCGAGCAGTGCAACACCGGCCGCTCCGGCAGCTCCTTCCAGTCCATGCTCGGCGCCGCCGAGGCGCTCGGGTTCAAGGCCGTGGCCGCGCGGGCCACCTACGACGACCTGCGCCGGGCCACCCTGCCGTGCGTGGCTTACTGGCAGGGGCGGCACTACGTCGTCGTCTACCGCGTCGAGGCCGGCCGCGTCTGGGTCTCCGATCCCGCGCACGGGCGCATCCGCTATTCGCGGGAAGAGTTCCTCGCCGCCTGGATGCCGTCCGGCCAGGAGCGGGGAGCGGTGCTGTTCATGGAGCCGTCGACGGACGCGCACGCGGCGCCGGTCGCCGCCACAGGGGGCCGCGTCAACCTCGACCTGCTGCGCCGCTACATCGCTCCGCACAAGTCGCTCTTCGTGCAGTTGTTCCTCGGGCTGCTGGTCCTCTCCGCGCTGCAGCTCGTCGCTCCCTTCCTCACCCAGGCCGTGGTCGATCACGGCATCGCCAGCCGCAACCTCGGCTTCATCCGCCTGATCCTGATCGCGCAGCTGACCATGTCCGTCAGCCGCGCCGCGGTGGAGTTCATCCGCAACCGGCTCCTGCTGCACGCCGGCGCGCGCATCCACATCTCCGTCATCTCCGACTTTCTGCGCAAGCTCATGCGCCTGCCGCTGTCGTTCTACGACAACCGCCAGATCGGCGACATCCTGCAGCGCATCAGCGATCACCAGCGGCTGCAGTCGTTCCTCACCTCCACGTCGCTGGGCAGCATCTTCTCGCTCCTCAACTTCATCGTCTTCTCCTTCGTCCTGCTGCACTACAGCGGCGCGATCTTCCTCGTCTTCTGTGGCGCGACCATCCTCTCCAGCGCCTGGGTGCTCCTGTTCCAGCGCCGCCGCCGCGAGATCGACTTCCGCCGCTTCTCCCGCTCGGCCGAGAACCAGAGCGGCCTGGTGCAGGTCATCCTCGGCATCCAGGAGATCAAGCTCAGCGGATGCGAGAGCCGGAAGCGCCGCGAGTGGGAGGAGTTGCAGGCGCGCACGTTCGAGGTCAGCCTGGCCGGCGTCTCCCTCGGCCAGTACCAGCAGGGCGGCATGCTCCTCATTCACGAGCTGAAGAACATCGTCATCGCCTTCCTCTCGGCCTCCTACGTCATCGAAGGACGCATGACGCTGGGGATGATGATGGCCATCTCCTACATCATCGGGCAGCTCAGCGCGCCGGTCGAGCAGCTCCTGGCGTTCCTGCAGTCGGCGCAGGACGCGAAGCTGAGCATGGAGCGCATCGCCGAGATCGAGGACGTGGCCGAAGAAGACCATCAGCTGCGCGAGCCGCGTCCCGTGCCGCGCGGCGCCGGGATCGCGCTGCGCGACGTCTCGTTCGCGTACGTGCCGGGACAGGAAGTGCTGCAGCGGATCGACCTCGAGATCCCGCACGGCTCGACCACGGCCATCGTCGGCTCGAGCGGCAGCGGCAAGACCACGCTGCTCAAGCTGCTGCTGAAGATTCAGGAGCCGCGCGGCGGGAGCATCGCCCTCGGCGACACGCCGCTCTCCTCCATCGAGAGCGCGTCGTGGCGCGCGCGCTGCGGCGTGGTCATGCAGGACGGCTTCATCTTCGCCGATACCGTGGAGCGGAACATCGCCGTCGGCGCGGCGGAGGTCGACCGGGAGCGCCTGCGCGCCGCGCTGCGCACGGCTCATCTCGAGGAGTTCATCGACTCGCTGCCGATGGGCGCCGCCACGCGCATCGGCGCGGACGGGCAGGGGCTGAGCCAGGGACAGCGGCAGCGCGTGCTGCTGGCGCGGGCGCTCTACAAAGATCCCGACTATCTCTTCTTCGACGAGGCCACGAGCTCTCTCGACGCGACCACGGAGCGGGCCATCATGAACGACCTCGAGCCCGTGCTGCGCGACCGCACGGTGGTGATCATCGCCCACCGCCTGAGCACCGTCACCAGCGCCGACCAGATCATCGTCCTCGACCGCGGCCGGATCGTGGAGCAGGGGACGCACACGGAGCTGACGGCGCAGCGCAGCACGTACTACCACCTCGTGCGCAATCAGCTGGAGCTGGGACGATGAGCGCCGACGCGCTGCCGCTGGCGTCGCCGCACTGGATGGTGCGCTGGGGCAATCTCGTGCTGCTGTGCGGCGTGGCGGCCGTGCTCGCGGCGGCAGCCGTGGTGCCGTATCCGGACGCCATCCAGGGGAGCGCCACGATCGCCGCCGACCCGCCGCCGACGGCGGCCGTGTCGCGCATGGCCGGCGTGCTGACGATCCTGGTGAAGGACGGCCACGCGGTGGCCGCGAATGAGGCGCTGGCGGTGGTGGAGACGACGGCGCGCCTGGCGGACGTGCGCGCGCTGCGCCAGCTCCTCGGCGACCGCGCGGAGCTGCACGCCCTCTATCCGCCGCTGCGCGTTGGCGAGCTGCAGCCGCACTACGCCGCGTTCCTCGATGCCATGCACCGCTGGCGGGACATCCTCCACGACCCGCAGTCGACGGGTGGGGAGATGGAGCTCTCGCTGCAGATCGACTACGCGGAGCGGCAGTTGCTCGCCGACCGCGCCTCGATCGACTCGATCGAGGCGAAGGCGGGCCTCACCCGCTCGTCGTACGACCGCACGCGCAGCCTGTTCGGCGAGCGCCTGGTGGCCGAGCAGGAGGTCGAGCGCGCCGAGGCGGCGCTGCTCGATGCGCGCGGCGCGGTGGAGAACGGCCGCGCCGCGAAGGCGATGTCGGAGACGCGCGTGACGCGCTACCGGCAGGCCCTGGCCGACTTCCGGCACAGCCGCGCGCTGCAGCTCGAGCAGCGCAGCCGCGCGGCCGAGGAGGCGCGGCAGAACCTGCTCGCCCAGCTCGACCAGTGGGAAGCGCTGCACGTGATCGAGGCCCCGCGCGCCGGACGGGTGTGGCTCCTGCCGGCCGCGGTCGACCGCCAGCACGTCGGCGCCGAGCAGCCGCTGATGCTCGTGCTGCCGGAGCAGTGGAAGGCCATGGCGCGCGTCGACGTGCCGCTCCACCGCGCGGGCGACGTCCAGGCCGGGCAGGAGGTGAGCGTGGAGCTCGCCGAGTATCCGGCCGCGGACGTCCCGCCGCTCCGCGGCAGGGTGCTGCGCATCGCGCCGATGCCGCGCGAGGGGGGGTACGCGGTGGACGTCGCGCTCTCCGCGCATCCATCGCCGCTCAAGCCGGGGATGACCGGCCGCGCGCGGATCGCCACGCGCGACCGCTCGATCCTCGGACGCCTGCTGGTCCGCCTGTTCCGGGAGGAATCGTCTTGATCGACACCATGAATGAACGGGGCACGCTGAGCGTGCTCTCGCACGCCGTGGGCCGCATCGCCGGCTGCAGCTTCGACGACCTGCTGGCCCTTTCCGCGCGGCGCAGCGCGGCCCTGGTCGTGGCCGCCGAGCAGGCGGCGGCAGAGCTCGAGGAGGCGTCGGCACGCCTCTGCGCCGCGCTGTTCGCGGCCGTGCCGCGGGCGGCCGATCCGCCGGCGCGGCGCCTGCTGCTCGCCGCGCAGCGCGCCGCGTTCCGGAAGAAGCCCGTGCACGCTTCCCTGGACGTGGCGGCGGAGGAGCTGGACGCCTATCGCCGCGCGCTCGCGGCCGTGGCGTCGCTCGATACCGAGGCCGAGGATGTGTTCGCGGAGGAGCTGGCGCGGATCCGCAATGACTTTCGCGAGTTGCTGCGGCGCGACGTGATGCAGGACGGGCTGGCCCTCTCCAGCATGAAGCTGCTCGACAGCATCAACCGCTTCTATCTCCTCCGCGAGGAGCTGAACGGGAAGGACCTCGATACGGAGCTCGGCGCGATGAAGTACTTCTCCCGCGCCGCGGCAAAAACGTCGCCGTTCAGCAAGTTCACGCCGCTCGCGGCCGTGACCGTGGACGACGGCGCCGCGCCGCTCGAGGCGGGCGAGGCGTCGCCCATGCAGTCGCACGTGCGGCTCAACGTCCGCCTGCTCTTCCTCCTGCTCAACGTGCTGACGCACGACCGGACGCTGCGCGTGCACCTGCCGCTGCGCCTGAATTCCACGCTCGCGGCGGCCGAGGGGGGCTACCGCTTCCTCACGAACTGGAGCAACGTCGAGGCGTTCCAGGAAGTGGCCGCGCACCCGGCGGTGGACTTTGTCGTGGAACGCCTGCGCGACGGCACCGTCCGCTGGTGCGACCTCGAAGCCGCCGCCGCCGGCTTCTTCGACTGCGAGCCCGAGGACGCGGCGGCGCTGGTCCGCAAATTCGTCTCCCTCGGCCTCGTGGAAGTGGACCTCGGCATCTCCGCTTCCGACCCCGACTGGGACCTTCGCCTGGCGCACATGCTCCGCGCGATGGACGCACCGCTCCTGGCGGATGCGCTGGCGGAGCTGCGCGACGGCGCGGCCGCGTTCGGGGAAGCGCACGGGGAGGAGCGGATCGCCATCCGCGAGCGGATGAGTGCGACGCTGAAGGCCGCTACGGCGATCGAGACGGAGGCGCCGGAGCGCGTGGAGACGGAGGGCGAGTCGCGTCCCTTCGAGCACGCGCGCGTGCGGCAGGGTTTGTCGACGCGGCTGCTGGTCTACGAGGACGCCACGCTCTCCCTCGGCATGCGCGTCCGCCGCGAGGACGTGGAGGTGCTGGCCCGCGCGGCCAGCCGGGTCATCGACGCGGTGGCCGATTTCGATCCGCTGCTCGACGAGCGCGAGGCGCTGCAGTCCTTCGTCGCCGGCCGCTACGCCGGCGCCCCCGTCCCGCTGCTGACGCTGTACGAGGACTTTCATCGCCATCAGCGAGAGGTGGCGGATGCCGCGCCGCGGCGCTCGCGGTCCGAGCGCGTCGCGCGCAACGAGGCCCGCCTGGCGCGGCTGCGCGAGGGGATTCGCGGCCGCGCCGGCGCCGGGCGCGAGACGCTGCAGCTGACCCGCGCGGACCTTGATACGGCCGGCCTGCCGGATCGTCCGCGCGAAGGCGGTCCCTCGTCGAACGCCACATTCCTGCAGTGCTTCGTCGAGCGCGGCGTCCTCTGCGGCGTGGCCAATGCCCTGGCCCCCGGCTTCGGCAAGCTGGCCAACCGCTTCCTGCACCTCCTGCCGCCGGAGGCGACGCGCGAGATGCGCGCGTGGCACGAGCGCATCTCGGGCAATGCCATCCTGGCCGAGGCGGTGGACGCGTCGTACTTCAACGCCAACCTGCACCCCCCGCTGATGCCTTTCGAGATCTCGACGCCGGGCGGGCAGACGTCGCTGCCGCCGTCGCGGCAGATCGCGGTCTCCGACCTGATGGTCGACGCCGGTCTCACCCTCGTACACGCGCCGAGCGGCCGCGTGGTGCACGCGTTCGACTGCGGCCTGCAGCGCCTGAGCACGCGCTCGAAGCTCTATCAGCTCCTGGCGCTCTTCTCTCCCGGCGGCCAGCCGAATCCGCTGGTCCTGTTCGCGGCGCTGAACAGCGAATTCCTGGAGCCGGACGGCGGGGGAGTGCGGCGCTGGCCACGGATCGTGTTCGAGGAGCGCCTGGTCCTGCAGCGGCGGCGCTGGGATTTCCCGAAAGCGCTGCTGCCGCTGCGCGAGCGCGGCGAGTCGCCGCTCGCGTACTTTCGCCGCGTCGACCGCTGGCGGCGCCTGCACGAGCTGCCGCGGCACGTCTTCGTGCGCCTCGGCCCGGCCTACGATTCGAAACTGCGCAACAAGGACGACCGCAAGCCGCAGTTCGTCAGCTTCGACAGTCCGCTGCTGGTCAGCGTGTTCGAGAAGCTCCTCCCGAAGACGGAGGCCGCCCTCGAGATCAGCGAAATGCTTCCCGCGCCGGAGCAGCTCACCCGCATCGATGGAAAACGCCATGTCACGGAACATGTCTTTCAGTGGTACCGCTGAATGGCTCTCCGCCTACGTCTACACCCGCGGCTCGCTGCGCGACTTGCTCGTCGAGCGCGTGGCGCCGTTCGCCGCGGAGATGCTGGACGCCGGCCTGGCGGAGCGTTTCTTCTTCATCCGCTACTGGGAAGGCGGCCCGCACCTCCGCCTGCGCTTCCACGGCAAGGCCACTCTGCTGATGCCGGAGCTCGAAAGACGCTTCGGCGAGTCCGATGACGTGCTGAAGCTGGAGTACGTCGCGTACGAGCCGGAGGTCGACCGCTATGGCGGCCCGGCCGCGATCGGGCTGGCGGAGGAGTGGTTTGCATTGTCGTCGCACGTGGCTTTCGAGGTCCTGCGGGCGACGGACGACGACGGCGCCCGCGGCGCGGCGATGCTGCTGCACGTGGCGCTGGCCCACGCGGCCGGCATGACGCGCGCCGAGGCGGTGGAGTTCTTCGACGCGGTGGCGCGGTCGCGCATCTTCCGCGACCCGGAACGCGTGCTGGAGGAGCTCGCGTCGCGCGCTTCCGTGCCGGCCGCGCCGCACGTCCTCTGGGACGCGCTCGAGCACGGCCGGGCGATGGAGCTGCCGTGGCTGGAGGAGTGGATCGCCGGCGTGCGCGGCCTCGTGCAGCGGCTGGCCGCCGTGCCGGTGCGCACGGAGATGCCGCTCCCGCAACATCTGGAGGAGGCGATCCCGCCGCGCTTCCGCATGCCGTGGATGCTGCTCAGCAGTCAGGTGCACATGACCAACAACCGCCTCGGCATCACTTCCCTGGACGAGCCGTACCTGGCCTGGCTCGTGGCGCGGGCGCTGGCGCGATGACGCGCGAGGAGCTGATCGCCGAGGCGGAACGGATCGCCGCGGCCCTCGTCCTTCCTTCCTCCGGCTCGCTCTACGGCGGCTCGGCCGGCGTGGCGCTCTTTCTTCTCGAACTGGCCCGGACGACCGGCAGGGCCGCGTATCTCGACGCTGCCACCCGCGCGCTGGACGGTGCGGACGCGCCGGGCTCCGGCTTCTACACCGGCCGCCTCGGCATCGCCTGGACGATGCTGCAGTTCCCCGGCGACCGCCGCGAGGCGGCCCTGGCGCTGGCGCGCGACGCGCTCGAGGCGCGCCGCTCCCACACCGCCGACCTCCTCGGCGGCGTGGCCGGGACGCTGCTCGGAGTCCTGCACCTGCACGCCGCGACGGGCGAGCCGGCCTTGATCGAGATGGCCGCGGCGCTGGTGGAAGAGCTGATCGGCCGCGCCCGTCCCGCGCGGGCCGGCCTGTATTGGGATCGCGGTCCCGACCAGAACCGCGGGCTGTGCGGACTGTCGCACGGCGCCGCCGGGATCGGCTGGGTGTTCGCCGAGCTGGCGCACGCGACGGGCAACGACGCCTTCGCCGGCATCGCCCGGGAGGCGTTCGCGTACGAGCGCGCACACTTCGACGCGGCGCGGGGGAACTGGATCGACTACCGCTGCATGACCTCGCGCGCCGAGGATGTGCAGCGGCTGGAGGAGCAATACCTGCGCGGCGACCTGTCGGCGTTCTCCGCCGGCGGCGACATGAACGCGTGGTGTCACGGCGCGGCCGGCATCGGCCTCTCCCGCATGCGCGCGCTGGAGCTCCTCGGCGATGCCGTGCTCGCGGACGAGCTGCAGGCCGCGATCCGCCGCGTGGCCACCGATCTCCGGCACACAGCGTACAGCACGGCGACGCTCTGTCACGGCGCGCTCGGCAACGCGGCGCTCCTGCACGCTGCCGGTGTCCACGAGGAGCTCGTGCGGCACGTTGCCGCCACGGCGATCGGAAGGGCGCGCGCCCGTGGCTATGTGTCGGGACATCCGTCCCGCCAGCCGGACGACGGGCTGATGATGGGCACGAGCGGCGTCGGCTGGTTTCTCCTGCAACTCGCGAACGGCACGCGCCGCGATCCGCTGCTGCTCCCGGTCCTCGGGACGCCGTCGATGCGGGGAGAAACGCGCGGCATCCTGGACGCGACGCTCGAGGAGCTGCTTCCCCGCGGCAGTGCGCGCGACCGCATCCGCTGGCAGGTCGCGGAGCGGGCCAGCCCCGCGCTCCTGGCGATCCGCAAGATCGTGCATGGCCGGCACGCGGATGCGCTCTTCGCGACCGTCCCGCTGCGCCTGAGCGCGGACGCGGTGATCGTCGACGGGGTCCTCGTCTTCGCCACGCCGGAAGGCGCGTCTGAAGTGGGCCTCGCGCCGTTGACGTCGCTCATCCTGGCGGCATTCCGCGAGGCGTGCCGCGTGGACGAAGCCGTCGAGCGGGTGACGCGGGAAGTGGATGGCGGGCCCGCGGAGCTGGCGGACATCGTGCGCGAGCAGATCCGCCGCGCGTTCCTGGCCTCGATCCTCGTGCCGGCGGCGTAGAAAAACAACGGCCCGCGCGTGCTGCGCGGGCCGTGCGTGCTCTCGATGGCGGCCGCTTCGTGCTGCCGATCAGCAGTTGTAGGGGTAGGTGGGCGGCTCGCAGGACAGGCTGTACGTGCAGCTCGTCTCGCTGGGGACGCTGCAGCCCGAATTGGTGTCGTAGCAGTAGGCACCGCTCTGGCCGCACTCGGCCCAGCCGGTACAGCCGTGCGAGGTCTCCCCGCATTCGGCGGGCATCGTGCCGCAGACCGCCGGAGAGCTCGGCTCGTTGTTGCAGGCCAGCGGGCCGGTTTCGACCGCGCCGTACATCGTGGCCATTTCGGCGGGAGTCATCGTGACGAAGCTCTGAACTTTCAGGTCGTCGAGGTTGAGGCGAAGTTTGTTGGACACAGTTCCTCCGAGGTTTCAGTCGTGTCGATAGTGGAAAGGACGCATCGCGAGCAGCGTCAGCGTAGGGCGCCCCCAAAGGAACGACTGTGGCACTTTCCGAATGGGAAATGCACGGTCAATGGACTCTTGGTAGCGTTGACTTGTTCGACGAACCGCGCCGCAGCGGGAAGACACGCCACGAGATCCCGTGAGCGACTTCTCGAACAAGCACGAGCCACACCAAGCCCCAGTAATTAAGACGCAGCCTGATAAGATCTTTGTCCGTCGCGAGTGACTTCATGAATCGAACCGACCTTCAGAAGATTGCCGACACTCGCGTCGACGATGCCAATGTTCTCTTGGCCGCCAACCGCTTCGATGGCGCGTATTACCTCGCCGGATACGCTCTCGAATGCGCTCTCAAGTCATGTATTGCCAAACCGATACGAGAGCACGACTTCCCCGACCGGAAGTTGGTCAACGATAGCTACGTTCATGATCTCGAGAAACTCCTGAACATCTCCGGAGTCAAGCATCTCCACCAGGCAGAGATCAAGGTGAACAAGGCGTTTGAGGCGAACTGGACGATCGTGAAGGACTGGTCAGAGGAGAGTCGGTATGAACATTCCATCGGCGAGCCGGTGGCGCGCGACTTTCTTGGTGCCGTTACTGATCCAACAAATGGAGTGCTCACGTGGCTGAAGAGATACTGGTGAAAGAGACGCTCACCGACGGCATGATCCAGGGCGGCGCGTCGCTGACTTCAAAGCTCGATGAAAGCGGCTGGCCCGTAGTGGGAGCATTCTGGCTGTTTGATCCGGAAGAGAATCACTGGAAGCTCATGATCGTTTCACCGGAGGTCACAACGAGAGGCCCGCGAGAAGCATATGAGGCGATCAGTGTTGCATTGGCCGGGTTGCCGCATCACTTCACCGACCTGCAATACATCACGGTGATCGCGCCGAATCACCCGTTGGTACGCGCATTAGCCACGGCCGTGAAAACTGGTCGTGCGATCGAAGCGATCAGGTTTTCACGTCAGGCGCTGGCCGGCCGCTTTATCGACGAGATCTATCTATACCGACTGCTGCCTGAAGCGACCGCCGCCTAACGTAGCTGCAGTAAGCTGCGCGCCAAGACCCGCGTGCCGGAATCACTGGTGTTCGGCCTGGACCGCGTCCGAGTGCAGGTGGATGCTGAAGCAACGGCGCGTAGCGATATCCTCCGCCCGCCATGTGTCCGGTCTGCGGAGGGGAACGGTTCGAGGCGCGCGCGATCGCGGATGTGGCCATGCGCCGCTGTGTCGAGTGCGGGATGCACACGGCCACGTTCGGGGAGCGGAAGCGCACGAATTACGCGGACGTCGACCCGCGGGCGTATTTCGGCTCCATCGCCCGCGTGCGCCGCGTGCAGGGGGAGGAGATCGTGGGCTTCGCGCGGGGGCACGTGCGCGGCGGGGAGTGGCTCGACGTCGGCTGCGGCTTCGGCTTCGTGCTCGAGGCGGCGCGCGCGGCGGGCTTCACCGTGCGCGGCCTCGAGCCCGACCCCACGGCCGCCCGCGCCGCGCGCGAGCGCCTCGGCGATGCGATCGCGCGGGGGACGCTCGACGAGACGACTCCGGCGGCGGACGTCGTGTCGACGCTCGACGTGATCGAGCACCTCGACGACGTGGGGGCGTTCGCGCGGCTGGTGCGGCGGAAGGCGCGCGCGCTGTGGGTGATCAAGGTGCCGTCGTCGGAGGGACTCTTCTTCCGCGCCGCGCACGCGCTGCGGCTGCGCGGCGCGGTGCGGCGGCTGTGGCAGGCCGACTACGAGCATCCTCACACGCTCTACTTCGACCGGGCCACGCTGACCCGCTTTCTGGCCGCCAGCGGCTTCGAGGTGCTGGCGGTCCGTTACCTGGACGAGCTCCCCGTGGCCACCGCCGTCGACCGGCTGACCCTCGACGGCGGCATGCCCCGCTGGCTGGCGCGGCTGGCGCTGCCGTTCCTCCTGGCGGTGAGCGTTCTGGAACGGCTGCGAGGGAAGTCGGACGCCCTGGTCGTCCTGGCTAGGCCATTGGACTCAACGACTTAGGGGTTTTCTGCACGCGTTTTGCCTCACTCCTTTCCGTGCAGAAACTGAATCTGTTTTCCCCGCATTCAGAATTTCCGCCGTTGGCATGACGTTTTCCCGTCGCGAAACACGTCCGATTAATTGTTGACAAAATCATTCCAGTTTTTATGATCATCAGGTTGCCAGAGGGTCCGTGATGGGTGAGGAGTCGGTATATGGCCTTTGAGAAGTGGGAGCCTCAGCCCGAGTTCGAACGCTTTCCCGCTTCGGCGACGATCGTCCAGTCGCGCCTCATCCGCCTGCCGTCCCCGGTCGCCAACATGCTCCGCCTGCGCGGAAAAACCAGCGCGAATCTCTACTACGACAAGAAGCGCAAGATCATCGGCATCAAGCCGCTGGACAAGCGCGAAGAGGGGGCGGCGAAGATCCGCCAGTCGGAGAAATCGACCTCGCTGCACGTCCCCAGCTTCTTCCGCTCCTACGACATCGAAGTGCCCGGCATCAAGCGCTTCCACTGCTGGTACGACGAGAAGGAGCGGATGGCGATGATCGATATCTCGAGGCCGTCGCCGCGAGGGCGGCCGGCGGGGACTTAGGGTTGCTGTGTTGCTGGTTGCTGGTTCGTTGCGGTTTCTCGTAGAGCCACCACGAACGAGCAACCAACAACCAGCAACAAAAAGGCGGCCGTTTCCGGCCGCCTTTTTCATCTTCAGTGCACTGAGATTCGCCGGATGCGCTTGAGCGTCGGCTGCGCCCACATGGTCCGGATCTGCGAGATGGCCTCGTCGGTGATCTGGATGTTGTCGTTGCCGGTCTCGGGGAAGAACGCGCCGTTGTTGGCGAAGAGCTGCGCGATCGACGCCACCGGGATCTCGGTGTCGTAGGCGTTGTTGATCGTGCGGATGTACTCGTTCGCGAACAGCAGGTAGCCGAGGTCCGTGAGGTGGAAGAAGTCGAGTCCGAAGAAGCCGCCGGTGACCGGGGCCGCGGTGATGGTGACCGGACCGATGTGGTAGCCACCCGGCGCGGCGACGCGGTCGAAGAGCCCCTTGATGTCGGCGACCGGGATGTTGCGCGCGGCCGCGGCGTCGCGGATGGCGGTGTTGAACTCGTTCACGCGGGCGATGATGGCCGCGTACTCGGTCGGCGTGAGGACGTCGCCGTTCGGCAGCGGGCGGCCGGCGTTCGGCAGCGCGTTGAACGGCGCCACGTTCGGCAGGCCGAAGCCGGTGGCCAGGTTGGTGCGCGCGTGCAGCAGCACGAAGCTGCCCGCGGGAAGCGGGCCGACGGTGCCGTCGCCGAGCTCCGCGATGAGCGGGATGGGCTGGCCGTTCGGGCCGGGCACCGGCTGGCCGGTGGCCGGATTGATGACCACCGGCGCGATGAGCTGCATGTACGGGAGGTTGGCCGTCGGGATGTTGCCCACCACCATGCCGGCGTTCGGCGCGCCGGCCACGAGCGCGGAGAGCACCGCCTCGTAGCGCGTGCGGAAATCGGCGGCCGAGGTCATGACCGCCGGGGTGCCGGCGAAGACGGCGCTCAGCGCGTCGTTGCCGCCGATCCACATGGCGATGAAGGTCGGGTTCTGCTGGATGGCCTGCTGCACGGCGGTGCCGCGTCCGCGCAGGATGAAGCGGGCCATGGAGACGGCGGTCGGCTCGCCCGCGGCCGGCGTCTCGCCGCCGGTGAGCGTGAGCAGCGCGCCGACGGTGGCGCCGGGGATGCTCAGGTTGTTGAAGCTGCCGGGCAGGTTGGACATGATCGGCGCGCCGCTGCCCGCGGCGGGGGCGATGGTGGGGGCGAGGTTGACGAGCTGCAGCTCGGGGCCGATGCCGGGGAAGGTGACGAGCGGCTGCGAGAAGCAGCCCGGGCCGCCGACGGGCGGCTGGCACAGCTGGTAGCCGACCTGGCGGGCGATGACGGCCGGCCAGCTCCACACCTGATGGCGCTCGTTGAGCGAGCCGCTGACGACGCCGGCGCCGTAGCTGTCGCCGAGGGCCACGAATTCCGAAAAGTCCGCGCTGCCGCGCTGGGCGAACGACGGGACGGCGAGGAGTGCTGTAACCGCAACTGCCGCTGCGAGTCTGAAGAATCTGTTCATGAGTGGGTCTCCTTTAGAAGCGATAGCCGAGGTTGAAGCTCCACAGCACCGCGTCGGTCTCGTACGTTCCGTCGAACCCCTCGGGGTTCCGTCCCTGCGTGCTGCGGTCCTTGAAGTGGAGGATCATCACGCCGCCATCGACGATGAACGGGCCGGTGTGCCAGCCCGCGCCGAAGGTGAAGCCGAGGCGGTCGGAGTCGGGAAGCAGCGGGCTCACGGCCTCGACAGGCTGCGGGTTCTGGTCGTAGACGGCGCCGAGGCGCACGTCCCAGTTCGCGGTGGCCTCGATGTTCGTGCCGAGACGATAGGCGGAGGAGTCTTCCCAGTTCTGCTCGCGCACGAAGCCGCGCTCGGGGTGGTTGGTGAAGTCGACCGTCAGCGCCTCGAAGCGGCTCCAGGTCATGTGCGTGATGTCGAACTCCACGTCGACGCGCTCGGAGGGGCTGAAGGCCACGCCGACCGCGGCGACGGCGGGGAAGGGGAAGATAGTGTTGATGGTGTCGTCCTGCGGGAACGTGGCCGCGACGCCGGCGTCGAGCTGCGCGTTGCCGGTGGAGATCTGCGTGAAGTCGGCCTCGCCGTCCAGCTCGATGTCCATGTCGCTGCGATACGACGCGCCGATGCGGAAGCGGTCGGTGGGCTTGAACAGCACGCCAACGTTCCAGCCGATGTCATCGCCGTACTCGCTGGCCAGGCGCGCGTTGCCGATATCGGTGATCCGCCCGGTGAAGGGGTTGACGAACGGCAGGGGGATGTTCTGGTTGAGGATGACGCGCGCGCGGCGGTACTCGACGCCGCCGCCGACGGCGAAGCGGCCGTTGGAAGTCTGCCAGGCCACGGTCGGCTGCACGGAGGTCGTTTTCAGGTCGGCGTCACGCGAGACGAAACGCCCCACCCACGGATCGGCCCAGTCGGTACGCAGGCCCCACGCGGCGAAGACGCCCACGCCGACGGTGAGGTTCTGGCCGAAGCCCTTGGAGATGTACATGTTGGGCGGGATGAAGGTGTGGCGGTCGTACTTGCCGGAGGTGCCGGAGGTGTACTCGCTGTTCGGATCGCCGTTGAATTCGTTGCTGAAGTTGATGAAGGTGGCGCCGGCGAGGACGGTGAGCTCGCGTTGCTGCGCGAGGCCGGCGGGATTGTAGAAGATGGCGCTGGGATCGTCGGCCGTGGCCACGAACGCACCGGCCATGGCGCTGGCTTTCGCTCCTTGCTCGAAGATCGAGAAGCCCGCGCCGAACGCCGCGAAGGACGCGGTGGCGCAGACCATGGCAGTTAGTGCTCTGAGGGATTGCAAAGGGGTGACCTCCTAAGTCTTTTGTTCTCCAGTGGGATACGGCAAAAGAAACGGCGCGCATCATAGCACCGGCGCGCCGGAAAAAAATGGGGCGTTCCGGGCGGCGCAACGTCCCACAAACGCGGCCGGACGGTGTCGCGGGGAACCTAAGCAGACTGCACTGGCTTGGCCAACGGAAACACAGCGGACCGCCGGCGTCCTCGCCGGCTGTCGCGCAGGCGTCCCGCGCCTGCGCCCTGGGCGGGGAGTGGCGGCGCGGGACGCCGCCACGACAGCCGGCGAGGACGCCGGCGGT
>Ga0196976_1000815_pt1 | contig 17465 bp, 9 predicted proteins | sample S3v_513CmetaG_FD_148644 | JGI IMG/M metagenome (GOLD analysis project Ga0196976, IMG submission 148644) | Soil microbial communities from Anza Borrego desert, Southern California, United States - S3+v_5-13C | ecosystem: Environmental > Terrestrial > Soil > Desert | place: USA: California...
TGGCGCTCGGCTTCGGGGCCGCAGGGGTGCTCATCGCGCTCATGGGGGCGATCTCCCACCTGGAGGTGACCCGCGTCGCGAACCTGCGCCACCGCCTCGGCACCCTCATCGCGCCGCGCGCCGCCGCGGCCGCCCGGCTCGAGCACGGCGTGCTCCACATGGCGATCGCCGCGCGGAATTGCGTGCTCTTCCCCGACGTGCGCCGCCGCGAAGCGTACGACGAGGCGGAGCGCAGCGTGCGCGGCGAGCTGCAGACGCTGGTCCAGCTCTCCACGCTGTCGGACGAGGCGACCGGGCTCGTGGCGCGGCTCCCGGCCGAGGTGGATCGCTACGCGGCCGCCGCCCGCGCGCTGATCGCGGCGGCGCAGGCGAAGGCGCTCGTCGAGGAGCTCGAACCGGAGATGGCGAGCGCGCGGGAGGAGTTGCTGCGAAACGTCCACGCCTACGCGGAGGTGCAGCAGCGGCGACTCGAGGAGCAGCGCGCGTCGATCGCCGGCGCGATGGCCACGATGGATCGGAACAACCTGTGGACCGGGGCGCTCCTCGTGCTCGTGCTGGCGCTCACCGGGTACGCCACGACCCGCTCCGTGCGCCAGCCCGCGCTCGCGCTGGTGGCCTCCGCGCGGCGGCTCGGGGCCGGCGACTTCGGGCACGCGATCGAGCTCGCCCGAGGGCTCGGGCCGGGCCAGGCGCGGCGCGACGAGCTGGCGGAGCTCGCGCAGGCGTTCGGCAAGATGGCGCTCGAGCTGCGGGCGCGCGAGGAGCGGCTGCGGGGGCAGAACGAGGAGCTGCAGGGGCAGAAGGAGGAGCTGCAGGCCCAGCAGGAGGAGCTCCAGGCGCAGCAGGAGGAGCTGCAGGTCCAGAACGAGGAGCTCCACGCCCAGGGCGAGGAGCTGCGGCACAGCGAGGAGTCGCTCCGCGAGGCCGACCGGAACAAGAACGAGTTCCTCGCGGTGCTGTCGCACGAGCTCCGGAACCCGCTCGCGCCCATCCAGAACAGCCTCCACATCCTGGAGCGCGCCGCGCCGGGGTCCGCCCAGGCCCGCCGGGCGCAGGCCGTCGTGGCGCGCCAGGTGCGGCACCTCACGCGGCTCGTCGAGGACCTCCTGGACGTCACCCGGATCTCGAACGGCAAGGTCCGGCTCCAGCGCGCGCACGTCGAGCTCGCGCGGATCGTCCGTCAGGTCGCGGAGGACAACGCGGCCCTGTTCGCCGAGCGTGGGGTCGAGCTCCGGGTCGAGGTCGCGGCCGAGCCGTCGGTGGACGGCGATCCCGCCCGGCTCGCCCAGATCGTCGGCAACCTCCTGCAGAACGCAGCCAAGTTCACGCCGAGCGGAGGGCGCGTGCTCCTCGCGCTGGACGCCGCCGGCGCGAAGGCGCGCCTCCGCGTGCGCGACACCGGGGCGGGCCTCACGCCGGAGACGCTGGGCCGCCTCTTTCAGCCCTTCATGCAAGCCGACGTCACCCTGGCCCGGACCGACGGCGGGCTCGGGCTCGGGCTCGCGCTGGTGAAGGGCCTCGTCGAGCTGCACGGCGGCACCGTCCGCGCCCAGAGCGAGGGCCCGGGCAAGGGCGCCGAGTTCGTGATCGAGCTCCCGAGGAGCGACGGCGCCACCGCCACGGCTCCGGCCGCCCCGCCGCCGCCGCGGCTCCGGCGCCGCGTGCTCGTGATCGAGGACAACGTGGACGCCGCGGAGAGCTTGCGGGACGCGCTGGCGCTCGAGGGCCACGAGGTCGAGATCGCCTTCCTCGGGGCGGACGGCATCGAGCGCGCGCGGGCGTGGGGGCCGGACGTGGTCCTCTGCGACATCGGCCTCCCCGACGTCGCGGGGCACGAGGTCGCGCGCGCGTTCCGCGGCGACCCCGTCCTCCGCCAGACGTTTCTGGTCGCGCTCACCGGCTACGCCCTGCCCGAGGACCAAAAGCGGGCGCGGGAGGCCGGGTTCGACGAGCACCTCGCGAAGCCGCCGAGCATGAGGCGGCTCGCGGAGCTGCTCGCCGCAGCGGGGGCACGCCAGGCCATGGGGTGAAGGCGCGGAGCGGGTCGAAGGGCGAGGGCCCGGGGAGCGAGCTCGATTGCCCCGCGCGCCGGCCGTTCCCACCCTGCTGAGCGGGAGGAGCACCGCCATGGCCATGCGCACGCACGAGCTGCACCCTGCCCTCGTCCACTATCCCCTCGCGATCCTTCCCGCGACCGCGCTCTTCGAGGGCCTCGCGGCCTCGGCGCCGCGGAACCGCGGCCTGAACCGCGCCGGGCGGACGCTGTGGTGGGCCACCGCGGGGAGCGGGCTCCTCACCGGGCTGGCCGGCATGGCGGCGTCGCAGCAGATCGAGCTCGGGTCCGATCACGCGCGCGACAAGATGTGGCTGCACGGGATCGGCAACCTCACCCTGGTCCTCTCCGCGTTCGGCGTCGCCGCGTGGCGCACCCGCCACGGCGCGTCCGCGCTCACGGCGGGCCTCGGGATCGGCGCGGCGCTCGCGTCGATGTACACGGCGTACCTCGGCGGCGAGCTCGTCTACGCCCACGGCGCCGGCGTGAAGACGCTCGGCGGGATCACCGCGGAGCAGCCCGCCCTCGCGTCGCGCCGCGCGCCGCGGGTGCTGGCGGTGGACGCGGTGCGCGGGCTCTCGTGGCTCTTCCGGCGCGCGGGCCGGGCGCTCACCGGCACGCAGAAGCTGGAGCGCGCGGCGGCCGGCGCCGTGGCGGAGGAGGCGGCGGTGCACTGACGCTCCAGGCGAGCGGAGAGCGGCCGTGCGCAGCCCGCGGGCGCTCGGGAGGCCGTCAGTCGTGCACGGGGGGCGTGCCCACGACCCTCCCGCGTCGGTAGCTCTCGGCCGCTCCCACCGCCCAGGCGGCGTAGGCGTTCACGAACGTCCTCGCGATGCGCACGCCGTCCACCGTCACGTCCCAGCAGCCATCGGCCGAGGGGGAGACCTCGAGCCGGTGCCCGAGGACGACGGAGTCCCTCGTCTCTCGTGCCCTGTCGCTCATGGGGTCACGGTACGCTCCGCCGGGCCCGGCGCAAGGGGAGCCGCGTCGCGCTCCACGGACCGTCCGTCGCCGCCCCGCCAGCGCGCCGGCGCCGCGCGGCGGGAACGGCGTCGTTGCAAGGTGAACGGCGCGGCCGGGCGCCCGGGGAGCGCCGCCTCCGCCGCCGCGGTCATTCAGGGCGTGCGGGAAGGGGCGCCCTCCGGGGTGCGGGTCCGCACGCCGGGAGGGCGGGACCGATGGGGCGGGCGTACGCCGGTCCGCGCTCACCGTCCGGCGCGCGCCAGCCACTCCTGGAGCCGCGCGTACCCCGTCTCGCTCACCGGGATGCGCGCGCCCGTGGTGAGGACGGCCACGCGGGCGTCCTTGCTCGTCGGCTCGACGCGGGCGAGCCGGTCGCCCTGGAGGACGTACGAGCGATGGACGCGGATGAACCGCGCCGGATCGAGCGACGCCTCGAGGTCCTGGAGCGTCTGCTCCTTGAGCCAGCTGCGCTCCCCGTGCACGAGCTCGACGTAGTCGCCCTGCGCGCGGGCGTAGTCGAGGTCGGCGACCGCGAGCAGCTCGACGCGCGCGCCGTCCTTGATGACGATGCGCCGCGCCCAGCTCCCCTCCGGGCGCGCCGCCGCCGCGAGCGCCCCCGGCGCGGGGCGGCCGCCGAGGCGCCGCTCCGACCGGCGCAGCGCCTCCTCGAACCGCTCCTCGGTGAACGGCTTCAGGAGGTAGTCCACCGCGTTCACCTCGAAGGCGCGGAGCGCGTAGCGATCGTGCGCGGTGGTGAAGACGACGGCGACGCCCGGGTCGAGGAGCTCGAGGACCTCGAAGCCGTCGAGCCTGGGCATCTGCACGTCGAGGAAGACGAGGTCCGGCGCGTGGGCGCGGGCGAGCTCGACCGCCTCGAGGCCGTGCCGGGCCTCGCCCACGAGCGCCAGCTCCCGGTGCGCGCCGACGAGCTCGCGCAGCAGGGCGCGCGCGGGCGCCTCGTCATCGACGATGAGGATCTTGCGCGGCGGCATGGCGCGCCTCCTCGAGCGTGGCGGGCAGGACGACCACCGCCGTGAACCGGTCGACCTCGCGCCGGGTCGTGAGGCTCGCGCCCTCGTAGCACGCGGCGAGCCGGCGCGCGACGTTGGCGAGCCCCACGCCGCCCGGGCCGCCGGCGCGCCGCGGCGGCGCGTCGGGATCGAACGGATTCGTGAGCGTGAGCTCGAGCATCGCCGGCGTCGTGCGCGCGACGATGGAGAGCGTGCCGCCCGCCGCGCAGGTCGCGACGCCGTGCGTGATGGCGTTCTCCACGAGCGGCTGGAGGAGCAGCGCCGGGACGAGCGCGTCCCCAGCCGGCGGCGTCACCTCGAGGGCGACGGCGAGGCGGTCGCCGAGCCGGATCTCCTCGATGGAGAGGTAGGTGCGCGCGAGCGCCAGCTCCTCCTCGAGCCGGACCAGGCCGCGCTCGCCCATCGCCAGGCTCCCGCGCAGGAACTCCGCGAGGAGGGCGCACAGCCGCCGCGCGAGCTTCGGGTCCTGGACCGTGAGGGCGCCGATGGCGTGGAGGCTGTTGAAGAGGAAGTGCGGGTGGACCTGCGCCCGGAGGAGCGAGAGCTGCGCCTCGCGCGCCTGGAGCGAGGCGGCCGCCGCGCGCCGCTCCGAGGCGCGCGCGCGGCGCGCGCTCGCGACGAGGGAGTGGAAGGTGATCGCGGCGAGGGAGAGCAGCACCCCGACCGCCACGAGCGCGCCCAGCCGGTCCTCCACCAGCGTCGCGAGCGGGCCCCCCGGAACGCCCTGGACCGCCCAGTCCACGGCGTTCGCGGCGGCGGCGAGCAGCAGCCACCACCCGAAGCCCCAGGCGAGCGCCAGGGCGAGCTGGATCCGGAGGACCCGGCCCAGGTGGGCCGGCCGGAGCGGGAGGGCGCGGGCCAGGGGGTAGAGCGGCAGCGTGCCGACCCCGAGCAGCAGGGTCGGCGGCGCCGCCGCGACGAGCGCGAGCCAGAACCGACCGCTGGCGGGCGAGGCCAAGATGGACGCCGGGACCCACGAGAGCGCGAGCCACGTCGCGACGTAGGCGGCGAGGGCGCGGCGGTCGGTCAGGATCGGGTGCACGTCGCGCCGCTCAGTTCTTGATGGTCACCGCGCCCATGGTGACGTGGCCCCGCAGCCGGAGCCGCTTCTGGACGCCGGCCGCGTCGGGCCGCGGATCCGTCTTGTCCTCGACCACGCCCATCGTCTGCGAGACGTCGCTCACCACGCGCCAGTGGGGCGGCACGTGGATCTCGACGCCGCTCATCAGCAGCGAGAGGTCGAGCGCGACCTCGTCGCCGTCGAAGGCCGCACGCCGCAGATCGAGCTGCACCTCGCCCATGGTGGCCTGGATGCTCCCGCCCTTGAACTGCTGCGAGTCGACGAGGAGCTTCAGGCTCCCCATCGTGACCGATCGCTGCACCTCGTCGGCCGACACCGCCTCGCCGATCGCCGCGCGCGGGCGGTGCGGGCGGGTGAGGCCGTTCCAGAGGATGGCGAGCCCCGCCGCCACGATGAGCAACGGCCAGAGCTGGGCCACGCCGACGGTCAGCCAGCCGAGCTTCTCCCCGAGCAGCGCCACTCCGAAGAGCGCCACCACGAGGCCGAGCAGGCGCGAGCCGAGCTTCCGCCCGCCGAGCGCCGACGAGAGGCCGAACCCGACGAGCAGGAGTGGCCAGAAGTCCAGCGCGCGCAGCTCGGAGGAGAGGACGCCGAGCTCGCGGAGGAGGAGGAGGGTGCCCCAGGCGACCACGACGAGCCCGGGGATGATGCCGCGCCCGCGGTGGTGGCCGTGGTGGTGGTGGCGGCGGAAGTGGCCGTGGAGGCGGACCTCGGCGGCGGGGGAGGGTTGGTTGGAGGCGTGGGCGTGCATTGCGGGCTCCCTCGAGGCGAGCGGGTTCGTGTCGTCGCGTTCCATGCGTCGAGAGTAGGCGGACGCAGCCACGCGCGGGGAGACGTTCCGACGAACGCCGGCCCCGGCCCGACGAGTCGCCCCTCGGACGTCCGGGACCGACACGCCGTCTCCGCGGGTGGCACCATCGCCCGACCCATCCCGGCGGCGCTCTTCCGTTGGCCGGCAGCGCTCCGCGGCGTTGCCGTGGGTGGCCGGGATCCGCAGGTTGGGGCATGCACAGCGGCGCGGTCGAGCTCGGCGAGGCGCAGGACGTGGGCGACGGCGTCCGCCAGGCGATCTTGACGCTCACCGCGGCGCAGGGACGCCTCCGGCTGCACGTCGCGGATCGCAGCCCCGGGCGCGCGGAGGCGATCTTCGAGGGCAGGAGCTGGGCCGCGAAGCACTACTGGCACGAGGGGCAGGGCGTCTGGGTGTACGAGTTCGACGAGGCCCTGCCCGCTGGGCAGATCGTGGTGCGGGTTCCGGTGGCATAGCCGTTCAGGCCGCACGCTTCTCGTTCAGCGCCCGATACCAACGCCCGCCCCTAGTTCGAGAACGACCCCAGTCGGGGCGTGACAGGAGCTCTCGCCGACGGGGTGAAGGACGGACCCACGGCAAAAGGCCCCGCGCGAAAAACCTCCAGAGTCGGCCCACGTTTACCCGGAAGGGGGTCGAAAGCACACAGCTGACCCCCGGCTGGGTCGGTCGTTCGTGGTAAAGAAGACCCCCACATGAACTACGCCGCCGACGTCGTGGCCCACGGGCGTTCCCGTGAGGGGCATCCGCTGTTCGTGGAGGTGGACTCCGGCCGGAGCGTCTCCTCGGACGAGCTCCGCACCCGGGTGCAGTCCCTCGCCGGGCACCTGCTCGCACGCGGGGTGACGAGCGGCAGCAAGGTCGTCCTCCACCTCTTCAACTCGATCGACGCCGTCGTCGCCCACGCGGCGGTGCAGTACCTCGGCGCGGTCTCGTGCTGGGTCGACGCGCTCGTGCAGCCGAAGAGCATGGGGCATTACGTCGGCGTGACGGGGTGCCGGCTCCTCCTCACGCACTGCCCGAAGGACGCGCTCGACGCCGAGGTCCTCGCGAACGCGGACCTCCTCCCCGCGGCGGACATCGAGCGGCTCTCGGCGACGCCGCCGCCGGCGCCGTGCCCGGCGGCGCCGTACGACTTCGCGCCGGACAAGCCGTGCTACGTCTACTTCACGTCGGGTACGACGAGCCTCCCGAAGGGCGTCGTCCTCACGCCGGGCAACCACGCGAGCTTCACCCGCATCTGCGATCGGTACTGGAGGCCGGTGGACGAGACCTCGCGGCACCTCTGCTACGTGCCGTTCTCGCACGGCTTCGGGACCGTGTTCCTCGTGCCGCTCACGCTGCGCAAGCGGTCGACGACCTTCCTCATGCGGGCGTTCCATCCGCTCAAGGTGCTGGAGACGATCGAGCGCGAGAAGATCACGCACCTCTACGGCGTCCCCTCGCATTACCAGCAGCTCCTGCGCATGAAGCCCAAGCGGGAGGCGCTCTCCTCGCTGCGGATGGCGTTCTGCGCGGCGGCGAAGCTCGAGCACGGGCTCATGCTCGACTGGGAGCGCGCCTCGGGCGTCGTGCTCTGCGAGGGCTACGGCCTCATCGAGACGTGCTGCGGGGTGACCTGGCGCGTGGGCGAGCCCTCGCGCGGCACGGGCGACATGGGGCCGTGCCCGGATCCGGAGCTCGTCGAGATCGGCATCCTCGACGAGGACGACCGCCCCGTGCCGCCGGGCACGACGGGCCAGATCGCGGTCCGCGGCCCCAGCGTCATGAAGGGCTACCTGAACGATCCGGAGGCGACCGCCCGGGCCATGGCCGGCGGCTGGTTCAAGTCCGGCGATCAAGGGCACGTGACGCAGGATGGCCGGCTGTTCCTCACCGGCCGCATCAAGGACATCATCAACATCGCGGGCATCAAGGTCTCGCCCTTCGAGGTCGAGGCGGTGCTCGACGCCCACCCGGCGGTGCTGCAGTCGGCGGTCACGGCGGTCACGGACCCGCTCTACGGCGAGGTCGTGAAGGCCTTCGTCCGCCTGCGCCCGGGCCACGAGCTCACGGAGCGCGACCTCATCCGGTTCGCGAGCCAGCAGCTCATCAACTTCCAGGTCCCGAAGGTCGTCCAGTTCGTCGAGTCGTTCCCGCTCAACAACATGGGGAAGCTCGACCGGAAGCGGCTCGGCACGCTGTAGCGCGCAGGACCGGGGAGCAGCAGCAGGCGGCAGGCATCAGGCGGCGGGAGCACGCCGGGAGGCACCGATGCAGGCGAGCGATCTCGAGAACCGGTACGCGATCGTCGGGGTGGGGGGCGTGTTCCCGGACGCGCCGGATCTGGCGGCCTTCTGGCGCAACATCGTCGAGAAGCGCGTCTCGATCCGGAAGTTCCCGCGGGACTCGATCGTGAGCCGCGTCTTCTGGCGGCCCGAGGTCCTCAAGAAGCCGCACCGCGACGACAAGACGTACACCGACCTCAGCGGCGCCATCGAGTCCTTCGACTTCGACCCGGAGCAGTTCCGCATCCCGCCGGCCGTGGCGAAGCACATGGACCCGAACCAGAAGATCGCGCTCCTCGCCGCGCAGCAGGCGCTCTCCTCGGGCGCGCTCGCGTCCGTGGCGAAGGAGCGGGTCTCGGTCTTCATGGGCAGCACGATGATCGGGCCGCTCCACCACGAGTTCGTGCGCCGCTTCGCGTTTCAGCGGTTCGCGCACCACTTCGAGGAGAGCCACGCCGTCCAGGCGCTCCCGCCCGAGCGGCGGCGGGCGATCCTCGACGAGGTCCGCGAGCGCGCCCTCGCCGGCACCTTCGGCGTCACCGAGGACAGCGCGCCGGGCGTGCTCCCGAGCATCATCGCCTCGCGCATCTGCTCGGTCTTCGATCTCAAGGGCCACGCGTTCCTCATCGACGCGGCCTGCGCGTCGGGGCTCGCCGCGGTGGCGTGCGGCATCCAGCAGCTCCGGCTCGGCGAGGCCGACGCGGTGGTCTGCGGCGCGGCCGACATGGGCAACACCGAGGAGGGCCACATCTACTTCTCGGGCATCGGCGCCCTCTCGCCGGACGGCTCGTTCCCGTTCGACGCTCGCGCCAACGGGTTCGTCATCGGCCAGGGCGGCGGCGCCGTCGTGCTGAAGCGGCTCGCCGACGCGATCGCCGCGGGCGACCGGATCTACGCGCTCGTCACCGGCTACGGCCAGACGAGCGACGGCAAGGGCAAGGCCATCGCCGCGCCCAACGAGGTCGGCCAGGCGCTCACCATCCAGCGGGCCTGCGAGATGGGCGGGCACGACGCGGACACGATCGAGCTCTACGAAGCGCACGGCACGTCCACGCAGGTGGGCGACAGGAGCGAGACCAACGCGGTGAAGCGCGCCTTCGCGGCGATGGGCGCGAAGGGCCGGGCGTTCTGCGGCATCGGCTCGGTCAAGTCGAACATCGGCCACCTCAAGTCGGCGGCCGGGATCGCGGGCCTGCTCAAGGCCGTGCTCGCGATCCACCACAGGTGGCTGCCGCCCACGGCCGGGTTCGAGCGGCTGTCGCCGGCGATCCAGCTCGAGGGCTCGCCGTTCTACGTCCTCACGGACGGGAAGGCGTGGGCGGCGAAGGACCACCCGCGGCGCGCGGGCGTGAGCGCGTTCGGCTTCGGCGGGGCGAACTACCACCTGGCGCTGTCGGAGTACCGGGAGGAGGATTACCGGAGATCCGCTCCCGCCCGCACTTCGACAGGCTCGGTGCGAGCGGACGGGAGGAATTCCGCTCGCGAAAGCGCAGCGCCCGGAGAGGTCTCTCACTCCGCTCGTCCTGAGCCTGTCGAAGGACGAGCGGGGACCGCGGCCACCCCGCTCTGGGAGGTCGCGCTGTTCCGCGGCGCCGACCCCGCCCAGCTCCTCGCCGACGCCGCGGAGCTCGAGGCGCAGCTCGCGGATCCCGCGATCGACCTCCCGGCGCTCCTCGCCGACGCGAACGCGCGGACGGGCCGGTCCAGCGCGTGCCGGCTCGCCTTCCCCGTCCGTTCCCAGGCCGACCTGCGCGCCAAGCTCGCGCTCGTCCGGGCCGCGGGCCCCTCGCTCGAGGCACTCGCGCAGCTCCAGCCCAAGGGCGTCTTCTTCGACGCCGCGCCGCCCCGCGACCTCTCGCAGGTGGCGGTGCTCTTCCCGGGCCAGGGGGCGCAGTACCCGGACATGCTCGCCGAGCTGCGCGGGCGGTTCGGCGCGGCGCGGAACGTCCACGCGCGGGCCGATCAGCGCTGGCAGGCGCTTGCGGGCACCTCGGTCACCGCGCTCATCGACAGCGCGGGAGACCGGAAGGCGGCCGAGGAGCGGCTCCGCCAGACGGTCCACACGCACCCGGCGGTCGTGACCGCGAGCCTCGCCTCGTTCGCGGTCCTCGAGCAGATGGGCCTCCGGCCCGCGCGGATGATCGGCCACAGCCTGGGCGAGTTCACCGCGCTCCTCGCGGCCGGGCGGCTCTCGCTCGCGGACGGGCTGGCGCTCGTGCACGCCCGCGGCTCGGCGCTGGGCAACGTGCCCGCCGATCGCGCCGGCGGCATGCTGGCGCTGCCCATGGGCGCGGCCGAGGCGCGGAAGCTCATCGAGGACGCGAACCTCCCGCTCACCGTCGCCAACCTCAACGGCCCGCGGCAGACCATCGCGAGCGGCGACGAGGCGGCGATCGCCGCGCTCGCCGAGAAGGCGGCCGCCGCCGGGATCCGCGCCGTGAAGGTGAACGTCTCGCGCGCGTTCCACTCGCCGCTCATGGCGGGCGCGCAGGCGGCGTTCGCGCCGGCGCTCGCGGAGGCGAGCTTCCGGCCGGGGCGCGCGCTCGTCCTCGCCGCGAGCACGGGCGCCTACTACCCCGACGACGCGGCCGAGGTCGTCCGGACCCTCGGCGTGCAGATCACGAGCCCGGTGGACTTCGTCGGCGGGATCGAGCGGCTGTGGGCCGACGGCGCGCGGGTGTTCGTGGAGGTCGGCCCGTCGTCCATCCTCTCGAGCCAGACGAAGGAGATCCTGGCCGACCGGCCGGCCGTCGTCCTCGCGTCGGACTCGAAGCAGGGGGACTCGTCCGAGGCGTTCCTGCGGCTCGTCTGCCAGCTCCACGTGGCAGGGCTGCCGATCGATCCGGGCGCGGCGGAGGTGGTGGAATCCTCCACCGCTCGTGCTTCGACAGGCTCAGCACGAGCGGATCACGAGGGCCCGCTCACCCTGAGCCTGTCGAACGGTGAGCGTGATGCTCGCGAAGCCCTCCGCATCGTCTACAGCGGCGTCGCCGCCGGCCTCCCCGGCTCGTTCAAGGACGCGTTCCGCGACGACAACTTCGAGCAGCTCTTCGAGGGGCGGAACCTCATCGAGCGGCTGACCGACCCCGAGCGGCAGCGCCTGCTCGACCTGCGCGTCTCCAAGGTCGTCAAGTCGGAGCAGGGCGCGAGCATCGTCGAGCTGCAGAGCCTCAACGAGGTCATCCAGCTCGCCGGGAGGATCGGCCGCCTCGACCTGGGCAAGGACTACCAGCTCGACGAGAAGGAGCTGCTGACGATGAGCAGCTGCGTCGCGCACGCCGTCGCCGCCGGGTTCGAGGCCCTCCGCGACGCGCACATCCCGCTCGTGCGCGAGTACGTGAAGACCGCCTCGGGGCGGACGCTGCCCGACCGCTGGGCGCTCCCGCGCGAGCTGCAGGCCGACACCGGCGTCATCTTCGCGAACGGCTTTCCGATGGTCGATCCGGTGATCGCCGAGGTCTCGCGCCACCTCGCGAGCACGCTCGGGAACCGGGCGCGCGAGGCGATCCGCGACTTCTACGAGACGCTCATTCCGCGCGTCACCCACGCGGAGAGCCGCAAGCTCCTCGCCGACTGGTTCACCCTCCACTACGCCCGGCTCGGCGCGACCCCGCGCGAGGCGGAGGTGTACCGCTTCAACCACCAGTTCATGACCCAGATCTCGTGCCAGGCCAACAACCGCCTGGCACGGAGCGTCAACGCGCGCGGGCCCAACTTCCAGCTCAACGCCGCCTGCTCGTCCACCTGCACCGCCATCCTGCTCGCCGAGGAGCTCATCCGCGGCGGGCGCGCGAAGCGGATGGTCGTCATCGGCGCGGACGACCCGACCTCGGCGGCCGCGCTCCCGTACCTGGGGGCGGGGTTCCTCGCCACCGGCGCCTGCACGAGCGAGGGCGATCTGTACGAGGCCGCGGTCCCGTTCGACCGGCGCCGCAACGGGATGATCATGGGCGCGGGCGCGGTCGGCATCGTGGTCGAGCGCCAGGACGAGTGCACGCGGCGTGGGGTCGCCCCCGTCTGCGAGCTCCTCGGGACGCACGCCTTCAACACCGCCGGCCACCCGAGCAGCCTCGACATCCCGCGCTACGCCGAGGAGCTGGAGGTGTTCATCCGGCGGATGGAGGAGCGGCACGGCCTCGGCCGCGCAGCGCTCGCGCCCGACCTCGTCTACTTCTCGCACGAGCCGTACACGCCGCCGCGCGGCGGCTGCTCCGAGTCCGAGGCGGTCGCGCTCCGGCACGTCTTCGGCGAGCGGTGCGGCGAGATCGAGGTGACCAACACGAAGGGCATGACCGGCCACACCATGGGCGCCTCGCTCGAGGACGTGGTCGCGGCCAAGGCGCTCCAGCACGGGCGCGTGCCGCCCATCGTGAACCACCGCGAGGCCGATCCCGCGCTCGCCGGGCTCAAGCTCTCGAAGGGCGGCCGGCGCGACGTCGGCCACGCGCTCCGCATGGCGGCCGGGTTCGGCTCCCAGGGGAACTACGTCCTCCTCCGGCGCGCCGCGCGGGGGGAGAAGCGGATCGAGGACGCGAGCGTCCACCAGGCGTGGCTCTCGCGCGTCTCCGGGCTCCCCGACCCGAAGCTCGTCCACCTCGGGCGCGTGCTCGCCATCGAGGACGCGCGGCCGGGGACGGTCCTCGCCGACCGGCCGGTCGTCGACGGCCGGCCGTGCGCGAAGGCGTGCGAACCGGGAAGGTCTGCGGATTCCGTCCCGCTCGCCGTTCGACATGCTCAAGGCGAGCGGACCAACACATCCGCTCGTGGTGAGCCTGTCGAACCACGAGCGAACGGGTCTGCGCCGGAGCCTCGCGTGTCCGCTCGTGCTGAGCCTGTCGAAGCACGAGCGGTCCCGGAGCCCCGCAACGGCGCCCCCGACGCCGCCGCCGTCCGCGACCGCGTCCTCGACGTCGTGGCCGGGATCACCGGCTACCAGCGCGGGATGCTCGACCTCGACATGGAGCTCGAGGCCGACCTGGGGATCGACACCGTCAAGCAGGCGACCGTCCTCGCGACGCTCGCCGAGGGCCTCGGCGCGGCGGACATGGGCGAGGTCCGGCTCTCGGATTACCCGACCCTCCGCGGCCTCGTCACCCTGTTCACCAAGGGTTCGGGTCCGGCGGCGGGGGCCGCCGGACCGGCGAGCGGTGACGCGAGCCACGCCGGCGGCGCCGCCGGCCACGTGAACGGCGCTGCCCTCGCGCCCACCCCTGCGCCGCAGGCCGGCTCGTCCGGCGCCGCGGCCGAGGAGGTCGCCGAGATCGTCCGCGCCGCCGTCGCCGACGTCACCGGCTACAAGGTCTCGCTCGTCGAGCCCTCGATGGAGCTCGAGGCGGACCTCGGCGTCGACACGGTGAAGCAGGCCACGATCCTCGCGACGCTCGGGGCGCGGTTCGGGCTGCACCAGGACCTCGAGTTCCGGATCAGCGACTTCCCGACCGTGGGGCACCTCATCCAGTTCTTCGCGGCGCGGGCGGCGCCGGAAACCGCTCGCCCTACCCCGGAGCCCGTCGAACGGTCCAGGCGAGCGGAAGCCGAAGGCCCGCTCGTGGTGAGCCTGTCGAACCACGAGCGCGAGCGGGAGAAGAGTCCCGCGCCCCAGGTGATCTCCGCTCGCCCTGAGCCTGTCGAAGGGCGAGCGGACAACGGAACTCCGCGCCCAACCGACGTCCCCGCGACCCTCCTCCGGCTCCTCGCCCAGACCACCCCCTACCCTCCGGAGATGCTCGAGCTCGATCTCACGCTCGAGAGCGATCTCGGCCTCGACGCCGCCACGCGCGCGAAGCTCCGCGAGGCGTGCGTCCGGGAGTTCGGCCTCCCCGCCGAGTGGCAGCTGCCCCAGGACGCGCGGCTCGACGAGCTCGCGAAGCAGATCGCCACCGCGTCCACGCCGGCCCCCACGGCCGGTGAGGCGTCCTCGATCGACCTCGCCCGGCAGGTCCGCGCGCTCGCGCCCGCGCCCGCCGCGGGGCCGCGCCAGTCGCTCGCCGGCAAGACGGTCTGGATCTGGGGCGACGACGAGGCGTGCGTGAAGGCGCTCCAGGCCGCGCTCCAGGGCCGCGCCAAGGAGCTCCGGACGCTCGTCTTCCCCTCCTCCGGCTCCCCGGAGGAGGTGCTCGGGGCGCTCTCGCCCCTGCTCAAGCGGGCGCGGCCCAACGTCCTCGTCGACACGACCGCGTGCGGTTCGAGGAGCTCGCTCCTCTCGGCCGCGCCGGACGCGCTCGCCGCCGCGATCGCCCGCGCCGCCGACTGCCGCTTCGCGGCCTGGAAGCGGCTCGCGGACTCGGAGCGCGTGCCGGAGCGCATCCTCGCCGTGACGGCCATCGACGGCGCGCACGGGCTCGGAGACGCGGAGGCCGCGATCGACCCGGTGTTCGGCCTCCACGCCGGGTTCTACAAGGCGCTCCGCCAGGAGTGGCCCGACCGGAAGGTGCGCATCGTGGACCTCGCGCCGGGCACGCTGGAGAAGCCCGCGCCGGCCGCCTTCGAGCCCGTCGTCGCCGAGCTCACGGAGCGGGGGCCGGGGGTCGAGATCTGCCGGATCGGCGGGGTGCGCCACCGCGTGGTGGTCGCGAACGCCACCATCCCGGCGGAGCCCCCGGCCGTGCTCGCGCCCGACGAGGTGATCGTCGCGACCGGCGGCGGCGCCGGCATCACCGCGATCATCCTCGAGCACCTCACCGCGGGCCGCCCCTGCCGCGTGGCCCTCCTCGGCCGCACGGCCATCGACGGCGAGGCCCGCCGGTTCCACGCGCTGCCCGCCGCCGCGCGGCCCGCCCAGAAGGACGCCATCCGCGAGCGCCTGCGCGCCGCGTTCGCGCGCGTCACCCCGGTGATGGTCGAGGACGCGTACGCCGGCCTCGAGCGCGCGGCCGAGATCCTCGACACCGTCGCCCGGCTCGAGGCCGCCGGCTGCCGCGTGAGCTACCACGCCGCCGACGTCTGCGACCGCGCCCAGCTCCAGGCGGCGCTCGAGGAGGTCCGCCGGCTCCACGGCCCGATCACGACCCTGCTCCACGGCGCCGGCCGCGAGGTCAGCCGCCGGCTCGAGAAGAAGTCGCTCGACGAGTTCCGCTCCGTCCACCGCGCGAAGACCGTCGGCGCCTGTCACCTCGGCGCGCTCTGCGCGGCGGATCCGCTCCGGCGCGTCGTCGCCATCTCGTCCATCTCCGGCCTGCTCGGGAGCGCCGTGCAGGTGGACTACTCCGCCGCGAACGCGTTCCTCGACCTCTGGACGCGCGCGTACCGGCGCGCGCGGGGGATCCGCGGCGCGAGCCTCGTCTGGTCCGGCTGGGCCGAGCGCGGCATGGCGTGGCGGAACGGGTTCCTCCGGGAGCACGCCGAGAACGCCGGCCTCAACTTCATCGCGCCCGAGGAGGGCGGCCGGGCGGCGGCGCGCGAGATCCTCTCCGCGCGCCCCGAGGTCGAGGTGGTGCTCCACCGCGGCCTCGGCGGCCTCGTCGATCCGGAGCTCGCCGCGACCCCCCTCGACGCCGCGCCGTTCGTCGACTGGGTGAGCCACGGGGAGGGGCGGCTGCCCGTCGTCTACCGCCGGTTCTCGCCGAAGCGCGACGCGCTCCTCGACCAGCACCGGCTGGCGGGCACGCCGCTCATGCCCGGCGTCGGCTTCATGGAGCTCATGGCCGAAGCGCACGAGCTCGTGCTCGGGGAGGACGCCGGCGAGGCCGGGCACCCCTACGTCTTCCGGCAGCTCGCGTTCAAGGACGCGTTCAAGCTCTATCGCGAGGCCCCGCGCGACGTGCTCGTGAGGAGCGCGGCCGCCGAGGGCGCCGGCGGGCACGCGCTGCGCATGGAGGTCTGGTCGCCCTTCCAGTCGCAGGCCGGCGGCCGCGCCGAGGAGCGGCTCTATTGCACCGCGATCGTCTCGCGCGAGCCGATCGCGCCGCCCGCTGGACCGCCCATGCGGTGGGCGCTCGGCGGCGAAGAGAAGACGGACTTCGCGCGGCTCCTCCCGAGGCCCGGCGAGGGGCACGAGAAGAACGTCCTCTTCGGGCCCATCTTCAACGACGCGCGGCGGGCCGGACACTCCCTGGCCGAGCTCGAGGTCACGTACGGGAAGGACGGGATCTGGACGCGGGTCCCGCTGCCGCGGGCGCAGCTCTCCGAGCCGCGCTACCCGCTCTCGCGCCTCCGCATCAACCCGGCGTTCCTCGACTCGCTGCACCAGGCCGGCGCCGTCTTCTGCATCCTGCAGACCGGCCAGGTCTACCTGCCCGTCGGGGCGGAGGAGTTCGCGGTCCTCGTCCCGCCGATCGAGGAGGGGCAATACGACGTCGTCGCCCGCGTGACCGACCGGGGGCAGGACCTGTTCCTGTTCGACATCGCCATGCTGCGCGGCGAGCGGCTCTGCTGCCTCGCCCGGAACGTCGCGTTCCGGAGGATCCGGCAGTAGATGCTCGCCTCGCTCGCACAGCTCGAGCGCGTGCTCGCCCGGCTCGCCCGCGGGCTCGGGGACGTCGCGGTCGCGATCGGGCCGGTCCTCGTGGACCGCGCGTGCGGCGAGAATTGTTCGGGCTTCGCCCTCGCCCCGTCGGCGGGCAGAGCCCGCCTCCTCCGCTGGCTCAGCACGAGCGGACGAGAGAACCCGCTCGTCCTGAGCTTGTCGAAGGGCGAGCGGGAGATGCCCGACTCGCTCCTCGGGGAGGAGCGCGCGCTCTGGGCGCGGCACCGGTCCCCCCGCCGCCGCGCCGAGTTCCTCGCCGGCCGGATCGCGGCCCGCCGGGCGGTGGCGCAGGCGCTGGGCGAGGAGCGCGAGGCGGAGCTGGAGATCGGGCGGGACCCGACCGGCGCCCCGTCCGTCCGCGGCCACCCGGCGCTGCACGTCTCGATCTCGCACTCGCACGGGCTCGCGGCGGCGGTCGCGGCGCCGTTCGCCGTCGGCGTCGATCTCGAGCGGACCGAGCCGCGGCCCGAGGCGTTCGCGCGGATGTTCTTCACCGACGCCGAGCACGAGCGGCTCGCCGCCGTCCCCGGGCCGGAGCGCGAGGAGCTCCTGCACGTGCTCTGGACGCGCAAGGAGGCGGCGAGCAAGGTGGGCCGCTGGGGCGGGCGCCTGCCGTTCGGGACGCTCGACTGCTCGGGCGAGACAGTGACCGTGTCCGGGCGCCGGATCGCGCTCCGGTCGGCGTTCACGGCGGGCTACGCGCTGAGCGTCGCCCGTGAGGTGGGGGGAGGCTAGCAACCACATGGACGAAGCAAGCTCGCGATTCGTCGATCGTATCGCGGTCGAGAAGCTGCTCAC
>Ga0196976_1000816_pt1 | contig 17458 bp, 16 predicted proteins | sample S3v_513CmetaG_FD_148644 | JGI IMG/M metagenome (GOLD analysis project Ga0196976, IMG submission 148644) | Soil microbial communities from Anza Borrego desert, Southern California, United States - S3+v_5-13C | ecosystem: Environmental > Terrestrial > Soil > Desert | place: USA: California...
GGCGGTGGCGGTGGCGGCGGCGGCGGGGGTGGCCTCCGCGCCGGCGAGGCCCAGACCCGCATGCCGGAGTGCGAGGACGAGGACGACGTGGACGATCACGATCCGGACGACCGGATCATCTTCACGCTGCCGTCGAAGCTGTTCTGCCACACGTAGAACGCCCGAGACGCTCCCGGCCCGGTAGCAAGTCGGGCTCGGGCTCGGGAGCGGGCTCGTTCACGGGAATGAAGACGCGACGCCGGGGCGGAGAGGGACCGCCCCGGCGCCGCCGCGCGTCCGCGTCAGGGCTCCGACGTGAACGTGCCCGCGAGCTCCTCGGGATCGAGCACCACCTTCCAGCTCGCCGCGCCGGCGTCGGTGAGCCGCTTTCCCCAGTCCGCGAGGCGGGCGCGGTAGGCGGCGGGGTCGTTCACGTCGGCGGCGAGCCGCTTCACGTTCATCGCGAGGACGTCCGTCCCGGCGAGCTCGTCCTTTTCCAGCGTGCGCTTCGCCCCCTTGGGCAGCTCCTCGCGCATGTCGCTGAAGATCACGATCGCCCGGTGCCCGGCGCCCGTCTTCTTGAGGTGCTCCGAGGCGAAGAGGAGCGCGCCGCTGATGTCGGTGTAGCGCGCGCGCTTCTGCGTGGCCGCGAACCGGTCGAGCTCCCGGGCGAGGTCGAGCTTCTGCGCGTTCGCGCGGCTGGGCCGCTCGTCCAGCGTCACCCGCTTCACCAGGGCGTCGTCCGCGTAGCTCTGCTCGCCGATGCGGACGACGAGGAACGTGTCGCCCGGGCGGATCCCGGGGAGCACGCCGGCGCGGACGATGCGGGCGACGTCCGGGATCCGGTCGGCGTAGGTGCCCGACACGTCCACTAGCACGGCGACGGCGCGGGTCTGGCTCCGGCCGTCCGTGCAGGCCGAGGCGGCGAGGAGCAGGGCGGCTGCGGCGGCGAGCTTGTGGGCGGTCATCGGCGGGGAGCCTGGAAGGGTTGGGTGCGCTCGGTGGGGTTTCGCAGCGCGGCCGGGGCGACGGGGCTCGGCGACGAAGCCGCGTCGCCGCGCACCAGCCGCTCGATCTGGAGCGGGACCACGATCACGATGTCGAACACGTGCGCGAGCACGGCGGTCCCGTGGCGCACGAGGTGGCCGCAGATCCGGAGGAGCACGGCGGCGCCGCGCAGGAGGAGCCCGAGGCCGCGGCCGACGACGTGCCGGCCGGTCTCGATGAGCATCTCCAGCGGCACCGCGATCATCGCGAGGATCCAGGGGAGGATGAAGCCGAGCACCGCCTGGCCCACCACCGGGATCCGGTCCACGAGCTGCGCCTGGACCTGCTGCTGCGCCGCCGAGGTCTGGCCGGCGAGCTCCATCCGGAGGGCCTGATCCGCCGCCGACATGTTCTCGCGGAGGACGGCGAGGGACGCCTCGACGCAGGCGAGGAGGAACAGGCCGGCGAGCGCCACGAGGAAGATGACCCGCCGGCGCGAGACGGGGAGGCCGCTCAGCTTCGGGAAGAGGTGCGTGATGCCCAGCGACTCCATCACGAAGATGCCGGCCGCGACCTCCATGAGGACGATCACCAGCGCCGCGATCTTGGAGACCGAGAGCCCCGCGACCGACCCGCCCGCAGAGTTCACCAGCTCGGACATCGGCCGGGCGATGAGGTGGAAGTTGACGTACGCGCCGACCGCGGCCACCGCGACGACGAACGCCGAGATGATGAAGAGGTTGAGCGACCCGGCCGCGAGCCCGCGCTCCGCGGCGTCCTCGCCCCGGCGGATCTTCTCGTACCGATCCATGTAGCCGTCGATCTTGCTCGACGCGCCGAGGGTGCCGGTCACCGCGTGCTGGACCTGCTCGAGCGCGCCCTTGATCGTCTTCCAGACGGGCGCCATGTCGGCGAGGATCTTGTGCCGCTTCGCCGTGGCGTCGCGGTACTCGGCGAGGGCCTTCTTCTCGGACGCGACCGCCGACTTGTGGATCTCGTCGAGGACCTTCTGCACCGTCCGGTCGCCGGCCTTGGGGAGCGCGGCGATGGCCTGCACCGCCTCGGGCCACCCCGGCGCCTCGGGCGGCGTCAGCGCCGAGGCCTTGAGATCCTCGTCCACGCGCCGGACGCTCTCGTCGAGCCGCTTGTGGAGCGCGGGGTACTCCTTGAGCTCCGTCGTGAAGGTGGTCGCGAGGCGCGTGAACTCGCGCTCGAGCCTGGCCTCGGCCTCGGCGCGGCCGGCCTCGAGCAGCACCTCGCGGTTGCGCCGGTGCAGCTCGTCGGAGGCGCTGCGGAGCCAGCGCCCCGCGAGCCGCAGGGCGCCGCCGAGCGCCGCCCCGAGCTTCCGGAGCCCGCGGTGGACGGGCACGCGCGCCGCGTACCCGACGACCTGCACGACGAGGAAGAGGACGAGGAGCGACGCCACGGGATTGTCGGGCCAGATGTAGAGGCTTCGCATGGTTGCCCACGATTATGGGACACGGCGCGGCCCGATCCAATGCGCGGGCGCCGGCAAGCGATCACAGCCAGTCAATTCACCGGCTTGCCATGGGCCGCGGCGCGCCACGGAACTTGCACGGGCGAGCCTCGTGCTACATTGACCGAGCCCGGCCCCGCCCCTCGCGGGTCGCCGCCGCACGCACCGCGTCATGTCCATTCCGAACGGCTTCCTCCCCCGGCTCCTCGCCGGCGCGTCGCTCCCGCCCCGCGGCCTCGCCTACCTCGCGGCGCGCCCCGCGCTCTGGCCGTACGCGGCCGTGCCCGCGGTGCTCACGCTGCTCGGCATCGTCGCCGTCCTCGTCTTCGGCGGGTCGCTCGCCGCGTGGCTGCTCGGTCTGCTCTGGGCGCGGCCCGACGCGTGGCTCTGGCTCGCGCTGTGGCGGGTCGCGCAGGCGGCGATCTGGCTCGTGCTCTTCGTGCTCGGCGGCTTCGCGCTGCCGACGGCGCTGGCCGCGCCGGCGCTCGACGTCCTCTCGGCGCGCGTCGAGCGGCTCGAGCTCGGCGAGGTCGAAAGCCAGGGTGGCTTCGGGCGGGCGGTCGCGGAGACGGTGCGCGGCGTCACCAACTCGCTCGTCCGGCTCCTCTGGTTCGCCCTCGGGCACGCGCTCCTCCTGCTCGTCCTGCTCGTGCCGGTCGTGAACGTGGCGTACCCGGTGCTCGCGTTCCTGTGGACCGCGCGCTGGACCGCGGTCGAGTACCTGGACCTGCCCATGGCCCGGCACCTCCACCGCCTCGAGGAGGTGCACGCCGCGCTCCGGTCCATCCGGCCGCTCGGGCTCGGCCTCGGCGGCGTGCTCGCGCTCGCGCTGGTCGTGCCGTTCGCGAACCTGCTCGTGGTGCCCGCGGGATCGGTCGCCGGGACGCTCCTCTACTGCGCGCTCGTGCGCGCCCGGCTCGCGCCGCCCGCGTCGCCCCCGCCGCTCCCGGCGCCGTCGAGCCGGTAGAGGCCGCCGCCCAGGTCGACGGCGTAGAGCTCGCCCGCGAGGTCCTCGGCGAACGACGAGAGGTTCGCGTCCGAGTCGAGGAGCTCGGTCCGCGAGCCCGCCACCCCGGGCTCGTGCGCGAAGATGCGGCCGCTGCCGAAGTCGCCGAAGACGTAGCGGCCCTGGAGCGCGGGGATCGCGGCGCCGCGGTAGACGTACCCGCCCGTCACGGAGAAGCCGAGCGCGCGGCCGTACTCGACGACCGGGTCGACGATCCGCGCGCCCTCGCGGATTTCGCCCGGACCCGGGCAGCCGCTGGGCGGGGAGTAGCAATGCGCGCCCTCGCGGTACCTCCACCCGTAGTTCAGGCCCTTCTCGACCACGTCGATCTCCTCCCACGCGCCCTGCCCGACGTCGCCGGCCCACAGGGCGCCGGTCTCGCGGTCGAAGCTCCAGCGCCAGGGGTTGCGGAAGCCGAAGGCCCAGATCTCGGGGCAGGGCGCGGTCGGGGCGGCGTCGCGCGTGCACTCCGGGTTGCCGGCGAACGGGTTGTCCGCGGGGATGGCGTAGCCGGCGCCGGTGCCGTCCACGTCGAGCCGCAGGAACTTGCCGAGGAGCGTGGTGAGCGACTGCGCGCGGTTGCCCGGATCGCCCGCCCCACCTCCGTCCCCGAACCCCAGGTACAGGAAGCCGTCGGGGCCGAACGCCAGGCCGCCGCCGTTGTGGTTGGTGGCGGGCTGGTCGATGGCGAGCACGAGCTGCTCGCTGGCGGGATCGAGCGCGAGGAGGTTCCCCTCCTGCGCGCGGAGCCGCACGACGTGCGAGCGGAGGACGTCGTTCGGGACGAAGTTCAGGAAAACCTCGGGGGTCCGCGGCCAGTCGGGGTGGAACGCCATGCCGAGCAGGCCCCGCTCGCCTTCGGCGTCGATCCGGTCCGACAGATCGACGAAGACGGTGGCCGCGGCGACGTCCGGCGCGTTCTCGAACGTCCTCACGATCCCGCCCTGCTCGACGACCCACCACCGGGAGTCGTCGCCCGGCGCCTGCAGGAGCTGCACCGGGCTCGTGAAGCTCAGCCCCTCGAAGACGCGCGTGAGCCGGGCCGTGGACTGGGCGCGGGCGGCGCCCTCGCCGCCGCACGCCGCGGCGAGGAGGGAGAGGAAGAGCAGCGCTGGAGGGCGGAGGAGCGGGACTCGGGGGAGGCGCATGGGCCGCGTGTTCATGGGGAGGCGAGCGGGTGCGCGCAATGTCCGCACGGCCGAGGCCCCCGCGCGGGATCCAGCCGCGGTAGGATCGCGGCATGGATACGAACGGCGAGCGGCTCCGGTTCGCGGTGGTGGGCTGCGGCGCCCACGCCCAGGTCCACGCACGGACCCTCGACGCGCACCCGGGGGTGACGCTCGTCGCCTGCTGCGATCCCGACGAGGCGCGGGCCCGCGACTTCGCGGCCGCGCACCGGTGCACCGCGCACGCGTCGCTCGACGATCTCCTCGCGCTGGAGCGGCTCGACGCCGTCGTGCTCTGCACGTGGCCCACCCTGCACCTCGAGCAGCTCCGCGCCTGCCTCGCCGCCGGGGTGCGGAACGTGCTGTGCGAGAAGGCCCTCACCACCTCCGGCGCCGCCGCGCTCGAGATCCTGGCGCTCGCCGGGGCGAGCGGCGCGCTCGTCGTCGAGGGGTACATGTACCGGCACCACCCGGCGATCCGCCGGATGGAGGAGCTCGCCTTCGCGTCCGGGCTCGGCCCCGTGGACCACGTCCGCGCCGCCTTCAGCAACTACGAACCGGAGGCCCACGCCGACGTCCTGCAGGGCCAGGACTGGCGCTACCGGAAGGAGTGCGGCGGCGGCGTCCTCCACGACTGGTTCGCCTACTGCGTGAACGGCGCCCAGCACTTCGCGCGGTCGCTGCCGCGGCGCGTCTTCGCGTCCGGCGGCGTGAACGAGGCGTACGGGGTGGTGGACCGGATCTACGCGCAGATCGAGTACCGGAACGGCGTCGCCGGGTTCCTCGAGAGCAGCAAGCACGCGAGCTTCACGCAGACCCTTCAGGTCAGCTGCGCCGGCGCGATCCTCCGGCTGCCGGTGGCGTGGGGGATCTACGGCGAGGTCGCGATCGAGCAGCTCCGGCGCAAGCCGGAGTGGGACTACGTCGTCGCGTCCGCCGAGCGGATCCCGGCGGCGGACGCGTTCGCGCTCCAGCTCGACGACTTCGTGGCCGCCGCCCGCGGCCGCGCGCGGCCGCTCGTCTCGCTCGAGGAGTCGGTCGCCGACGCCATCACCGTCGACGCCCTGGAGCAGAGCCTGCGCGAGGGGCGCGCGGTGGAGCCGGACTTCTCGGCGCTGGAGGCGCGGCCGTGAAGCGGGTCCCGGAGCCCGTCCTCTCGGCGCTGGCGCCGCGCTTCGGCGCCACCCTCGCGGGCCTCGCCTTCCTCGGCGGCGGGCAGGACTTCTCGGACGGCACGGTCTACCGGTTCCCCGGGCCGGCGGGGGACCAGGTGCTCAAGATCCTCGGCCCGTTCCCGCCGGACGACGCGGCCCTGGAGGTCGCGGAGGCGCGGCTCGCGTGCGTGAAGCGGCTGGCCGACGCGGGATCGCCGCTCGTCCGGCCCGTCCCCTCGCGTGCGGGGTCGATCTTCGAGCGCGCCGAGGCGGACGGCGAGGTGTACCTGGCGTACGCGTATCCGTTCGCGCCGGGGCGCGCCGCGGAGCCGTCCGACGCGGGCGTGCGCTCCGGCACGTACGCGCGCGCGCTGGGCGCCGCCGTCGCACGGCTCCACGCAGCGTCCGAGCGGCTCGAGGAGCCGCTCCGGCCCGAAGGGACGTCCGGCCGCCAGCCGGCGCTCGGGGGCTGGCGGGACGAGTGGGCGTTCTTCCGGCAGTGGTGCCACGACGCCGAGGTCGGGGCCGCGTGGGAGCGCCTCCGCGGCGCGCTGGAGCGGCTCCCGGTCGAGCGCGCGGAGTACGGGTTCGTGCACAACGACGTGCACCCGGGGAACGCGGTGCTCGACCCCGCGGCCGCGGCGGACGGCGCGGCCGAGCCGGAGCTCCTCTTCATCGACTTCGACGTCGCGGGCTACCACTGGTTCCTGAACGACGCGGCCGCGGCGATCCACGGTCTCGCCTCCCTGCGCGCGGGAGGGCTCGAGCACGGCGCCGGTCTGGAGCCGGCGGAGCTCGCCGAGGTGGGGCGGCCGTTCTGGGAGGGGTACCGGCGGCACCGCGTCCCGGGGGACGCGTGGATGGCGCGGCTGCCCCTCTTCCTGCAGTACCGGCGGTGCCTGCTGTTCATGCCGTTCCAGGAGCTCACCGCCGCCCGCCCGGAGTGGCGCGCGCGCTGGAAGGGCCGCATCGCCGCGGCCGACGCCGAGCTGTTCGGCGTCACCCCAGGAGCGACTCGTTCCAGTCCTTGATCTCGGCCTTCATGGCACCTCCGAGATCGGGCGATGATAGCCGCGGGCCGGCGCCCGTGGAGGAGCCCGCTTGAGGTCGCGGATCGGATCTGGGCAAGGGGGACGGCGGGGCGCGCCGCCGGAGAGAGGGGAGCGATGGTGGACAGGAAGATCGCACGCCTGGGCTGGATCCTGCTCGTGATCGGCCTCGTGCTCCTCGCCGGCGCCGGGTTCGCCGCGCGGAGCATCCGGGCGTTCGTCGACGCTGCCGGCACGGCGGAGGGGACGGTGATCGGGCTCGTGGAGTCCGAGTCCAGGGACAGTGACGGCCGGCGCCGCCGCACGTTCCACCCCGAGGTCGAGTTCCGGTTGCCGTCGGGCGAGGTGCGGACGTTCACCTCCGGCGCGGGCGCGTCGCCGCCCGATCACCGGATCGGCGAGCGGGTGACGGTCCTCTACGACCCCGAGAACCCGGAGGACGCCCGCCTCCCCGGGACGTTCGCGCTCTGGGGCATCGCGATCGTCCCGGCGATCTTCGGCGCGGTCCTCGGCACCCCCGGGTCCGCGATCCTCGCCGTGCGCGCCGCCCGGAAGCGGCGCGAGGCCCGCCTGCGCCGGCGCGGCCGCCGCGTCCAGGCGCGCATCACCTCCGTCGCGCGGAACGGCAACGTCGCCGTGATGGGCCACCACCCGTATCGCATCCTGTGCGAGTGGCACGACCCCGAGACCAGGCGCGTGCACGCCTTCCGGAGCAGGAGCGTGTACTTCGATCCGACGCCATTCCTGCGGGGCGAGGAGATCGCCGTGTTCGTCGATCCGCGGAACCCGCGGCGGCACGCGGTGGACGTGGACTTCCTCCCAGGTCGCGGCGGATGAGCTCGGCGCGAGTAGAATGAGCGCCATGCCCTCGCTCCTCCTCGCCGCGTTTCCGCCGGAGCTCGCCGGGCTCGCCGCCGCGCCGCCGGCAGGGTGGGTGGCGCGGACCGCGGGCGTCGGCGCCGTCGCGGCTGCGGTGGCGACCGCGCGTCTCGTCGCGGAGCTCCGCCCGGAGCGGGTCCTGTTCGTGGGCACCTGCGGCGCGTACGACGAGCGGCTCGGCGTCGGCGCGCACCTCTCCGCGGCCGAGGCGGTCGCGGTGTCGAGCGAGGAGCTCGCCGGCCGCGCCTACCGGCCCGAGGTCGAGCGCACGCGCTGGCCCGCGACCTCCTCGCTGCCGCTCCCCGCGTTCCCCGTCGCCGTCCCGCCGGCCATCACGGTCGCCGTCGAGAGCGCGCGTGCGCTGGCGGCGATCGCGCCCGTCGAGCACCTCGAGCTCACGGGCGTGTTCGCCGCCTGTCACGCCGCCGCCGTCCCGGTGGCGGGCGCGCTGGCGGTCGCGAACCGCGTGGGACCGGGAGCGCACGCGGAGTGGCGCGCCAACCACGAGCGGGTGAGCCGGGCGCTCGTCGAGGCGCTCGCGGCGGCGGGGGTGTTCGGGTGAAGAAGGCGACAGGCTGCAGGCTTCAGCTCGACGCGCCGAAGCAGCTCCTGAAGCCCGATGCCCGAAGCCTGAGGCCGCTTCACCTCGGCACCTCGACCGTCTCCAGCAGCTCCTGCACGAGATCGTCCGGGCCCGCGCCCTCGAGCTCCGCCTCGGGGCGGAGGACGAGCCTGTGCCGGAGCACCGCGGCGGCCACCGCCTTCACGTCCTCGGGGCCGACCCACGCCGCGCCGGCGAGCGCCGCGCGGGCGCGCGCGCAGGCCAGCAGGCCGACGCCGGCGCGCGGGCTCGCGCCGAGCCGCGCGCGCCCGAGTGCGCGGCTGGTGCGGACGATGCGCGCGACGTACTCGAGCACCTGGGGCGAGACGACGAGCGTCCTCGCCGCGGCGCGGAGGGCGCCGAGCTCCTCGCGCGTCACGGCCGGCGCGACGCCGGCCGCGGCGAGGTCGTGAACGTCGAGGCCCGCGGCGGCGCGCCGGAGGATCTCCGCCTCCTCGGCGGCCGCCGGGTAATCGATCCGGATCTTCATCAGGAACCGGTCCGCCTGCGCCTCGGGGAGCGGGTAGGTGCCCTCGTACTCCACCGGGTTCTGGGTCGCGATCACGAAGAACGTCGCGGGCAGCGGCTGGCGCTGGCCGTCGAGCGTGACCTGCCGCTCCTCCATCGCCTCGAGGAGCGCGGCCTGCGTCTTGGGCGGGGTGCGGTTCACCTCGTCGGCGAGCAGCACCTCCGTGAAGATCGGGCCGCGCCGGAGCTCGAACGTCCCGGTGGCGGGCCGGTAGACGCTCGTCCCCAGGATGTCGCTCGGCATGAGGTCCGGCGTGAACTGCACGCGCCCGAACTCGAGATCGAGGGCGCGGGCGAGCGCCTTCGCGAGTAGCGTCTTGGCCACGCCGGGGACGCCCTCCAGCAGCACGTGCCCGCCGGCGACGAGCGCCGCGAGCAGCTCGGACACGGGCCCGCGCTGGCCCACCACGACCTTCGCGATCTCGGCCTCGATCCGCCCCGCCGCGGCGCCGGCGGCGGTCACCGGGCGTACCCCATGACGCGGTAGACGACCCCGCCGAAGAGCTCGCGGAGCGCGTCGGTGGAGTCGGAGAAGGCCGCCGCGCGCGGCATCCAGCTCGCGCCCGGGGGCTTGCCCGCGCGGTGATCCACGGTCAGGAGGTCCACCTCCACGCCGACGGCACGGAAGCAGCCGACGGCGCGGCGCGCGTGCCAGGCGCTCGAGACGAGGAGCACCCGCTTCCAGCCGCGCTCGGCCAGGATCTTCGCCGAGTAGACCGCGTTCTCGCGCGTGTTCTTGCTCTCGCCCTCGAGCGCGATCCGGTCCGCCGCGATCCCCTGCTCGCGCAGCCACTCCGCGAGCCAGTCGGCCTCGGAGCGCTCGGCCCGCCCGTCGAGGAAGATGCCGCCCGTGATGAGCACGTTCTTCGCCTGGCCGGCGCGGAGCACCTGCGCCGCGCGGACGATCCGGTCGACGGCCTGGTCGAGCTCGAGCTGGCCGGAGCGGCGCATCGCGGACGGGTCCACCATCCCGCCCAGCACGATGACGACGTCGTACGGCGGCTCGGGGCGGAAGGTGTCCTGGACGGCGTTCTCGAGCCGGCCGAAGAGCCGCCGCGAGACGGGCTCGACGGAGAAGACGAGGAGCACGAGGACCGCGAGCGCGAGGGCGACCTTGGCCCGCCCCGGCCGGGCGCGCAGCCAGAGCAGGCCGAGCACGACCAGGAGGACCGCCCACGTGAGCGGCGCGATGAGCAGATCGAGGACCTTGGAGAGGACGTAGAAGATCACGCGCGCATGATGCGGGGCCGCGCCGCGGCTTGGAAGCTTTTTGCGGGCGCGGGCGGGGGATCGAAGGGGCCGCCCCACCTGGCATGATCACCTCGACCGCGCCGAGGCCCCGCCGCCCAGCGCGGCTTCGGCGTCCGCGGCCGCGCGGGTCACGCGCAGGAGCACGCCGGGGCCCCCCGCGGCGAGGGCGGCGCTGCCCCGGGCGAGGGCCAGCGCTGCCGCCGCGCTCCGGGCGCCGAGGCGGCGCGCGGCCTCGGCGTCGGGGAGCCGCGCGGGAACGCCGTAGCGGCGCTCGAGGCGCCTGCGCAGGGCGCGCCAGGCCTGCGCCGCGAGCTCCGCCTCGGCCCCGGCGCGCCGGTACAGGGCCGCGAGCGAGGCGAGATAGGCGCGGGCGGTCCGATCGCCGGGCGGCGCCGGCGCGGGCCGGACCGCCCCGAGCCGGCGCCCGCGCGCCCAGACGAGGGCGGCGCCGGCCGCGAGGAGCTGGCCGGCGAGCAGCGCGAGGGCGCGGCGCGAGGGCGGCGACGCCGGCGCGCTCGCCGCCGTGGGGGCGAGGAACCGCTCGTCGAACACCACCGGTCCCGCCGCGTCCCGGGCGCGCCGCCCGAGCCGCGTCCACAGCGTGAGCGCCCCCGGCTCGAGGAGCCGGGCGTTCTCCAGCGGCTCGGCGCCGGACAGGACGAGCACCTCGCCGCGGCCCGCGGGCACCGAGACCGCGCTCGCCCCGGCGTCGTCACCGGAGACGGCGAGCGGCCCGGGCCGCGCCGGCGCGACGCGGGCGCTCCGGGCCGACAGCTCGAGATCGCCGACGAGCGGGTGCGGGGCGAGGCCGCGCGCGGCGCGGGGTGCCTCACCGGGCGTGAACGCGACCCCGAGCGCGTCGAGGAGCGCCGGCTGCGGGACCTCGCCGAGCGCGACCACCACCGTGGCGCCGGCCTCGGCGGCCGCGACGAGCTCCGCCGCGTCCGCCCTCCCGATCGGCGCCGCCGGGGCGGCGAGGATCACCACCGCCGGTGCCCGCGCCGGGGCCTCGCCCGGCGCGCGCGTCCGGACCGCGGCGCCGCCGGCGCGCAGCAGCTCGTGGCCCGCCGCGAGCCCGGCGCGGCCGGGGTTCGCGGCGGAGCGGAGCGCGGTCGGCGGCGGGCCGCGGCGCGCCTGGAGGAGGATCGTCCCGGCCGCGAGCAGTCCGAGCGCCGCGGCGGCGACGAGGGCGCCCCAGACCTTCACGGGCGTCGCTCCAGGGGCCGCGGGGGTTGTTGCGCCCCCGGGGCGTCGGAGCCGAGCGCGCGCGCGGCCGCGAGCGCGGCCGCGGCGTCCGCGGGGCTCGCGGGCGACGCGCCGTACACCGTGCGGTCGAACAGCCCGCAGAGCGCCTGCGCCGCCTGCGCCCGGTCCGCGCCGGCCGCCCGGAGGTGCGCGACGAGCTCGGCGCTGGTGAGGCTCCGGCCCGGGGGCACCACCGCGTCCCGCTCGAGCGCGCCGAGCGCCGCGAGCATCGAGAGCCGCACCGCGAGCGCCGCCTCGCCGCGCGCAGCGGCGGCGGCCGCCGCGTCGAGCCGGGCGTCGGGCGCGGGCGACGTCCGGTCCGGCGGGGCCGCGGTCGCCGGCGCGGCGACGGGCCTCCGCCGCAGGAGCGCCCACGCGCCGAGGGCAGCCGCGGCGGCGGCCGCGGCGAGGAAGAGGACCTGGCTGAACCGCGCGTACGCCTGCGCCTCCGGCGTCTCGAAGAGCGCCAGGAACCGCTCCCACAGCCCGAGGAGCCACCGGCGCACCGCCCACGGATCGGCGCGGGCCCGGCGGAAGGCGGGCCGCTCCAGGATCTCCTCCGCCACCTCGCGCTCCCGCGCGCCGGCGGCGGGGAGGCGCGGCGCCGCGGCGAGCGCGCAGTGCCAGGCGACGGCGGCGCGGAACCGGGCGCCGGCCGCCGCCCCGGGCTCCTCCGCGGCGCGCGCCGCCTCGGCGAGGACCGCGTCCGCCGGGGTGTCCGGCGCGGCGCTCCGGAGCTCCCGCGCGAGGTCCGGCGCCTGGACGGCGAGCGCGGCGTTGTCGAGCCCGTCTGCGCGCGCGAGGGCGGCGGCGCAGGGGGGCGCCGGGGCCGCCGTCGCGAGCCGCGCCGAGAGCAGGAGCGCGCCGATCATGCGGCGCCGGGCCTCTCCAGCCGCTCGGCCCAGAGCTCGACGTCGAGCGCCTCGGCTCGTGCGCGGCGGTCGAAGTAAAAGACCACGACGGGCAGGATCGAGAACGGCTGCAGGGCGGCGTTGAGCAGCGCCTCCACCACCGTCACCGCGACGTCGAGGGGGATGGGGAGCTGCCCGCCGAGGAGCCCGAGCCCCGGCGAAGCGCCCGAGGTCCGATGCGCGACGAGGCGCGGCAGGCCGACGATGCCGCTCACCGCCGCGGCGAGCACGAACACCGCGAGCAGGATGAGCGTCGCGCGGACCCCGGGGCGGTCCAGGAGGCGCGCGCCGGCGCGGGGCGCCATCAGGCGCGCCGAGCGCGCGAGCGCCGCGAACCCGGCGCGGCCCTCGATCGCCGCCGCTGCGGGCGCGAGCATGAGCCGGAACGTGACGACGAGCAGGAGGCCGAGCCCGCCCAGGAGGGCGCCGCCCAGGCCGGCGACCGCGGTGGCGAGGCTGCCGGTGTCGGCGGCGCGGAGGAGGAGCGCGATGCCGGGGAGCGCCCCGAGCGCCGGCGCGGCGGCGAGCAGGACGAGGTGGAGGGCGGTCGCGCTCAGCGCCGCCCAGATCCTCCGCGCGCGCGAGGGCCGCGGCGCCGCGCGGCGCGGATCGAGGGTCGTCTCGACGAGCGCCGCGGCGACGGACGTGGCGAGGAGCTGGAGCGCGACGAGCGCGAGCAAGATCCAGCCGAGCCGGAGCGCCGCGTCCAGCGCCACGGCCGGGCCGCGCGCGCGAGAGACCGCGTCGAGGAGCTCCAGCGGATCCGGCAGCGCCCGGCCGAGCAGCAGCACCGGCACGCCCACGAGCAGCATGGCGAGGAAGAGCGCCCGGAACCGGCGGCGACCGATCGCGATCGACCGGTCCACGATCTCGGCCAGACCGAGGGGGCGGGCGGAGAGGTCGGTCACGGCGCGATCCTAGCGCCTTCCGCGCCTGCCGGCGCGGGGCTTCAGGCCAGGCTTCGGGCTCCGGCGCGGTGCCGCTTCTGCTGAAGCCGGGAGCCCGGAGCCCGAGGCCATCATCTCGGCCGCCACCACCAGAACTCGTACCTCCGCACGAGCCGGTCGCCCTGGCGCGCCTCGTACGACCCCGCGTGCTCGAGCGGGCCGAGCCGGCGCTCGAGGTCCCTGGGGAGCGCGGGTGGAGCGTCCTTCGGGTGGCTCCGCTTCGCGACGGTGACCACGAGCAGCGGCGCTCCGGCGGCGAGCGGGTCCGGGTCGTAGAACGTGGGCCCGCTGGGCCGCGCGCCGAGGTACGCGGGCGAGCGGCCGTCGTAGAGCCCGAGCTGGCCGAGGTGCATCCAGTGGCCCACCGCGAGGCGCGCGTCGCCGGCGACCTGGCGCGCGGCGCGCGCGCCCTCGCGCCAGCCGAGGAGATCGTCGAGCGGGCCGACCTGCACCGGGTACGTCCGGCCGAGGATCGAGACGGACGGCGGGATGGGGACGGTGAGCAGGATCCCGAGGACGACGAGGAGCGCCGCGAGCTCCCCCGCGCCGAACCACAGCGCGCGCCGCCACCAGCGGCCGACCGCGCCGCCCGAGAGGCAGAGGAGGAGCAGGCACGAGAGCCAGGCCGGCGCGGGCCAGTGGGGGAGGGCGTTCGGCGTGCGCGCGGCGGAGTACGTGAAGAAGGCGACGAGCGGCAGGCCCGCCGCGGCGAGCGCCGCCTCGAGCGCGTCGCGCCGCGCGCGGAGCGCCCGCCACCCGGCGGCGGCCGCGAGGGCGGCGAGGATCGGCGAGACGTACGCGAGCTGGCCGCCGGCGGAGCCGAGGAGGCGCACGATCGAGAAGCGCCGCCCGGACAGGCCGTGGCGCAGCTGGAAGGTGAACGAAGGCCAGCCGTGCGCGGCGTTCCACAGGAGCATGGGCGCGGCGACGGCGACGGCGATCCCGGCGCCGAGCCAGGGCCACGGGGTCCGGAGGAGCCGGCGGCCGTCCCGCGTGGCGAGGAGCCCCGCCAGCACGGCGAGGCCGAGGAGGCCCGCGGTGAGCTTGGAGAGGGCGCCGAGGCCGAGGAAGAGGCCCGCGGCGAGGAGCCAGGCGGGGTGGCGATCGAGGGCGCGCGCGAGCGCCCAGAACGTGCCCACCCAGGCGAGGAGGAGCGTCGTGTCGGGGAGGATGAGGACGCCCCCCGCGAAGAAGATCGGGGCGGCCTGGAGCCCGAGCGCCGTCGCGAGCGCGGCGCGCTCACCCGCGCGCGCGCGCACGAGCGAGGCGGCGAGGACGAGCGCCAGCGTCTGGAGGAGGATCGCCGGGAGCCGCAGCGCGAACGGGCTCGCGCCGAGGAGCTGGAGCGGCGCGGCGATGAGCCAGGCGACGGCGGGCGGGTGGTCGAGGTAGCCGGGCTGGAGGTTGCGGGCCCACTCCACGTAGTAGGCCTCGTCCATCGTGAGCGGGACGAGGCCGACGAGCGCGAGCCGCACGGCCGTGCCGATCGCGATGACCCAGAACACCGGCCCGGGCCGGCGCGCCCGGGCCGCGGCGCCGTCGACGGCCGCGGCGCGCGCCGCGCGGACCGCGGGTGAGTGGTGGGTCGGCTCCATCGGGGCGGTTCAGCCCACGGGCGCGATGCGGCCCAGCTCCTCGACCGCGAGCCGGAAGACGCGGGAGGGCTTGCCCCATCCACCCGCAGTGAAGCCGCGGCAGATCTTGTCGTACGCCTCGGGGTGCTGGTGGGGCGCGAACTCCTCGACCGTCCCGCGCGCCGTCCAGCCCTGGTACGTCTCGAGATCGACGACGAGCCGCGTCTCCCGCGGGTTCGCCTTCAGGTTCATGTACGTCTTCAGGGCGAGGCCGTCGCCGTGGTACAGGAACAGCCGCCCCTCGCGCTGCTCCTGGTGGAAGATGAAGCGCGGCGAGACGTTCGCGGAAGGGCCGACGCACACGAGCGCGTGGCGCACCGGGCCGACGGTCTCGAGCACCTCCTCGACCGGCACCACCTCGAAGAACTTGAGCGTGTACGGGCTGTGGTGGACGGTGAAGACGCTCGACCCCTTCACGACGAGGCCGTCGTCCCCCGGCTCGACGAGCTCGCCCGCCGCGACGCCGGCGGCGCGCGTCTTCGTCTTCACCTGGAAGCCCTGGTAGTGCTCGGCGCGGGTGAGGTGGACGGTGACGCAGTCGCCGTCGCCCGGAGGGCGCGCCAGCGCCCCCGCGAGCCGCACGCGGAGCTCGCGGGCCGTGGGGCCCGGCTCGAGCGCGCGGACCCGGTGGATCGACACCGCGCCCGCCGTGCCGGGCTGCCCGGTCGTGGCCATGAAGCTGAGCACCTTGTCGTGCTTCACCGTGGGGAAGAACGCGGACTGGCGGGTCTTCTGCTCGCCGAGGAAGGCGAGGAAGCTGTCCTGCTCGCTCGACAAGGCACACTCCCGCGGTAGGTGGGCGCTCAGGCGAGATTACGGGCCGGCCCACCGGTTGTCGAGGGGATCGCCCGGCCGCGCCCTCCGCGGCATTGTGATCCGGGCGGCCGAGGGGCTGCGCCACCCGGCGCGTCCGGGTATATATCCGCCCCCATGGGCCGCCCGGTTCACGAGATCTCGAAGGACTTCGTCTTCAGCGCCGCGCACCAGATCCGCTTCCACGGCGGCAAGTGCGAGCGGCTCCACGGCCACAACTGGCGGATCCGGGTGCACGTCCGCGCCTCCGAGCTGAACAGGATCGGCATGGTGATCGACTTCGCCGACCTGCAGCGGATGGTGGCGGAGGTCGGGTCGCGGTTCGATCACCGGAACGTGAACGAGGTCCCGCCGTTCGACGAGGTGAACACCACCGCGGAGCTCATCGGCCGCTTCTTCTACCAGGAGGTGGAGAAGCTGCTGGCGGGAGAGGGCGGGCGGGTGACCGTCTCGAAGGTGGAGGTCTGGGAGAACGAGGGGTCGCTCGCGGTGTATCGGGAGGAGTAGGCCCGGGCCGCCGACGGGTCGGTGCAATCCGCTCGCCCTGAGCCTGTCGAAGGGCGAGCGGTCGCGGCCCGCTCCCTCCTCGGTCTCGGGCGCGCTGCAGGGCCGGCCCCGCCCTCGGGAGGGTTCCGAGGGACGAGGCTCGAGGCGTTCCTCGTCGCTGCCTCGCTCCGGTCGCTCGCTCCGGTCGCTCCTGTTCCGGGGGTGGCTGACTGGGGCTTGGGTGCGGGACGCGAGAGAACGTGAACGGTGTCCATGCGCTCCCCCGCCTGCCCGCCGGGCGGAGTCACCCCCCTCGGCTATCCTGCGGCCCATGTCCGTGCTCCACCTCTCGCCAAGCTCGCTCGCGGCCGCGCGGGCGACGCGGCGGATGTGCGACGCCGCGGGCGGGATCCTCTTCGGCCCGGGCGCGACGACGCTGCCGCGGGCGGCGGCGCTCGCGCTCGCCGCGGCGGGGGATCGCCGGCCCGTGCTCACGCCGATCGCGGAGCGCCTGCTGGTGCTCGAGGCGGGCGAGGCCGCGGGCGGGCCGCTCGCGGGGCTCGCGCCCGACGCGGGGCTGGCGGGCGCCCTGGCGCGCGCGATCGGGGAGCTCCGGCGCGGCGAGGTGACGGCCGACGATCTGCGCCGGGCCGGGGCGGAGCTCGACGGCGCGCCGGCGCGCCGGCTCGCGCTCGTGGCGGACGCGCTCGCGGCGTACGAGGCGCGGCTCGCGGACGCGGGCGCGCTCGACGCGCCCGCGGCCCTGCGCGCCGCGGCGACGGCGGTGCGCCGCAAGGCGTGGCCCGAGGGCCGGCTCGACCGGCTCGAGCTCGACGGCATCGGCGCGGCCGGTCCGGGGGAGTGGGAGCTCGTCGCGGCGCTCGTCGCGCGCGCGAGGTCCACGCGCGTCCGCGTGCCGTACGTGCCCGAGCGCCCCGACGTGTGCAAGCCGGCGGAGCCGTTCGTGCGCCGGATCGAGTCGCTCCACGAGCTCGCGGTGACGAGCGACATCGAGCTCGTGCTCGAGGGCCTCGACGACGGCCGCGCACCCCGGCTCGCGGCGGTGCTCGCTTCGGTGGCGGGCGGGGCGGGCGAACGCGCGCCGTCGGGCGGCGGGCTCGTCGTCGCCGCGCCGGGCGCGGGGGCCGCGGGGGAGGCCGAGGCCGCCGCGGACGCGGTCCTCTCGCTCGTCGAGCGCCACGGCCTCGCGCCGGACGAGATCCTCGCCGTCGCGCCGTCGCCGCGCCGCGTGGCGCCGCCGCTCGGCGCCGCGCTCCGCGCGCGCGGGATCCCGTTCGCGGGCGGAGGCCCCGCCGCCGGGCACGCCCCCGTGGTCCAGTTCGTG
>Ga0196976_1000817_pt1 | contig 17448 bp, 13 predicted proteins | sample S3v_513CmetaG_FD_148644 | JGI IMG/M metagenome (GOLD analysis project Ga0196976, IMG submission 148644) | Soil microbial communities from Anza Borrego desert, Southern California, United States - S3+v_5-13C | ecosystem: Environmental > Terrestrial > Soil > Desert | place: USA: California...
CGATCTTCCTGCGGGGGATCGACCTCGTGCACGTGCCGACCACGCTCCTGGCGCAGGTCGACAGCTCCATCGGCGGCAAGCTCGCGGTCAACCATCCGAAGGGGAAGAACCTCATCGGCAGCTTCTATCCGCCGCGCGCCATCGTGAGCGACCTCGACGTCCTCGACTCGCTCCCGCCGCGCGAGCGCCTCAGCGGCCTGTACGAGGCCCTGAAAGGGGGCGTCATCGCCGACCCGGCCCTCTTTGCCCTCTTCGAGCGCGACACCCTCGACATCGAGCCGATCGTCCGCAAGGCCATCAAGGTCAAGGCCGACATCGTCACCGCCGACGAGCGCGAGGCCGACCTCCGCCGCCTCCTCAACTACGGGCACACCATCGCCCACGGCATCGAGGCGGCCCTGCACTACGAGGGGATGACCCACGGCGAGGCGGTGGCGTGGGGGATGATCGGCGCGAACCGGATCGCCGTCGACCGCGGGCTGCTGCCGCCCGACGAGGCCGCACGCATCGAGCGGGCCATCCTGAAGTACGACCCGGCGCCGCTGCCGCGCCTCGATGCGGACGACATCTTCGCCGCCACCGAGCACGACAAGAAAAACACCGGCACCTCGCGGGTGATGGTCTTCCCGCGCCGCGTGGGGGAGTGCGTGGTGGTGAGTGACGTCCGCGAGGAAGAGTTGCGCTCCGCCATCGCGTTCCTGCTGTCCGGCTGAGGGGACACGCTTCCAGATTCGAGGACGGTTCTCCTCACCGTTCTCGCGTCCGTCAGGTATGGATTCGTGGCACGTCCGTTTCAGAGACGCGGAATACGAAGAGAGGAAACGAATGATCCGAAGGCTCAGCATTCTGCTGCTGCTTACCGCTGTTTCCGCTGTCGCCCAGGTCCCCTACATCGAAACATTGGAAGTGCGCGTCCACAGCGTGGACGTGGTGGTGACGGACGCGCAGGGGAAGCCGGTGGCCGGCCTCGGCCCGGACGACTTCCAGTTGCTGGAGGACGGCGTCGAAAAGCCGATCACGAACTTTTCGGGGTTCGCTCCTCCGAGCCTGCCGAAACCCGACGGCGGCGGGCTGCAGCCCGCCGCTCCACCGCCGGCCGAGGAGCCGCAGCCGCAGCGCGCGCCGCGGAAGTTCATCTTCTACGTCGACGAAATGTCGCTGGCCGACCCGACGCGGAAGAAGCTCGAGGCGGAGCTGGCCAGGCTGCTCGACACCACCATGCAGCCGGGCGATGAGGCGATGGTGCTGCGTCCGGCGCAGGAGCGGAAGCTCGCCGCGCCGTTCAGCGGCGACCGCGCCGCGGTGCGCAGGACGCTGATGGAGGCCATCCACGCCGAGCGGTGGCGCGCCGACGCGCCGATCCTGCGCGAGTTCCGGCTGCTCGAGAACGAGATGCGCGGCGCGGCCAGCCACATCGCCGCGCGCGTGGCGGCGCGCCGCTGGGCCGGCCTCGTGCGGAGCCGCGTGCAGCAGCGCCTCGGGCAGTTGCGTGCCGTCGTCAATGCGGCCGCCGAAGTCGAGGGGCGCAAGGTGCTGGTCCTCGTCACCGAGTCGCTCCCCGTCGAGCCGGGGAAAGAGGCCTTCACCGCGTACACGGACGTCATCAGCGTCGAGGCCGAGTCCACCGACGGGGCGTTCGGCGAGTGGCGGGAGCTTCCCAATCACGACAGCGCCGTGGACTGGGTGAACCTGCAGCCGCTGGTCGACGAGATCGGGCGCAGCGCCGCGATGAACGGCATCACCATCTATTCGGTGCAGGCCGAGTACGGCATCGGCTTCCTGGCGCCGGGCGGCGACATCGGCGCCACCACGAGCAGCCGCCTCCGCCAGACTTTGGGAGACACGCGCCGCCGCAACGCCTCGGAGGCACGGATCAACGCGAACAACCTCTCGAAGATGGTCGAGCACATGACCACCAACACCGAGGGGACGCTCCGGTCGCTGGCGGACATGACCGGCGGCACGTGGGCGCGCGGCGGGCTGAGTCTCGACAACCTGGTCACCGGCATCGCCACCGACGTGGAGAGCTACTACTCCCTCGGCTATCGCGCCGGCGAGAGCGTCGACCGGGCGCACAAAATCGAGGTGCGGGTGAAGGGGCGGCCGGAGCTGCGCGTGCGCACGCGGCGCGAGGTGATCCGCAAGTCGCCGCAGCGCGAGATGACGGACCGCGTCGTGGCCACGCTGCTCGATCCCGCCGAGGCGAACGAGCTCGGCATCCGCCTCGAGCACAAGCAGGTCGGCGTCGCCCCCGACCGCCAGTACAAGACCGTGCTCGTGGCGGCGCGCGTCCCGCTGTCGACGCTGACGTTCCTTCCCGACGGCGACACGCTGAAGGCGCGCTTCAGCGTGCACTACGCGGTCCTGGGCACGGAGAGCGACTTCGTCAGCGGCGTGCACGGCGAGCAACTGGTGGAGATCCCCGCGTCGAAATACGAGGAAGTGAAGAACCAGAACTGGACGTACGCGGTCCCGCTGAACCTTCGCCCGGCCAAGCACACGGTGGCCCTCGGCGTCCTCGACCTGCAGTCGCACCTGTCCGGATTCGCGAGAGTGGAGCTCGACCTCAAATGAAACGACAGATTGCCCTCCTGCTGCTGTTGGCCCTTCCCGCCGCCGCGCAGGTACCGTACATCGAGTCGATGGAAGTGCGCGTGCACAACATCGACGTGGTCGTGACGGACGCCAAGGGGCAGCCGGTCACCAACCTGACCCGCGACGATTTCCAGCTCTTCGAGGACGGAAAGGAGCGTGAGCTCTCCAACTTCTCGTCGTACGCCGATGTGGCGCGGGCTTCCGCCCGCGAGGAGGGGCGGGCTGAAGCCCGCCCCACATTGCAGCCCGCCGCGCCACCGTCGCGGAAGTTCATCTTCTACGTCGACGAGATGGCGCTCACGCAGCCGACGTCGAAGAAGCTGAAGGCGCAGTTCGACCGCCTCTTCCGCGAGAGCATGCGCGAGGGGGACGAGGCGATGGTCGTGCGGCCGCACGAGCAGGAGAAGCTGCGGCTCCCGTTCAGCAGCGACGCCGCGGCCGTGCAGAAGGCGCTGCTCGAGGCGCTGGACCGCGAGAAGTGGCGCGCCACGTCGCCGCACTTTCTGGAGATGCGGCAGCTCGGGATCGAGATGCGCGGCGCCGGCAGCTGGCATGGGCGGCGGATCGCCGCCCGCCGCTACGCGAATTTCGTGAAGAACCGCGTGCAGCAGCGCCTCGGGCAGCTGCGCGCCATCGTCAACGCCGCCGCCGAGCTTCCCGGCCGCAAGGTCCTGGTCCTGGCCACCGAGTCGATGCCGCTCGAGCCGGGGAAGGAAGCGTTCCAGGTCACCGACGACCCGGTCAGCGTGCAGGCCGCGGACGGGGACTCGGCGTTCGGCGACTGGAGCATGCTCGACGACCTCACGCACGCCGACTGGGTGAACCTCCAGCCGCTGGTGGACGAGATCGCGCGCTCCGCCGCCACGGGCGGCGTCACCATCTACGCCGTGCAGCCGGAGTACGGAATCGGCTCGCTCGCCCCCGGCGGCGACATCGACGGCCCGACGCCGGGACGCGAGGCCTGGGATTCGGGGACGGCGCGCCGGCGCACCGCCTCGCAGCCGCTCGCCGGCACGAGCGGCAACCCGATGCTGGTCGAGCTGCGGGCCACGAACACGGAAGGAACGCTGCGCACGCTGGCCGAGAAGACGGGCGGCACGTGGCATCGCGGCGCCCTGAGCTTCGACAACCTGGTGAACGAGATCGTCGCCGACGTCTCCAGCTACTACTCCCTCGGCTATCGCGCCGGCGGCGACTACGACACGCCGCACAAAATCGAGGTGCGCGTGAAGGGGCGGCCGGACCTGCACGTGCGCGCGCGCAAAGAGGTGATCCGCAAGTCCCCCGAGCGCGAGATGACGGACCGCGTCGTGGCCTCGCTGCTCGCGCCCCCCTCGCGCGGCGAGGTCCCCGTGCGCGTCGAGTACAAGACCGTCGGCACCGACCGGAAGACGCAGACGATGTGGGTGGCGGCACACGTGCCGCTGTCCGCGCTCTCGTTCCTCCCGGACGGTAACACGCTGAAGGCCAGCTTCAGCGTGCATTACGCCGTGGCGGGAGAACAGTCCGACTTCACCAGCGGCGTGCACGGCACGCAGGTCGTCGAAGTCCCGCAGGCCGACGCGGAGAACATCCGGACCGGACACTGGACGTACGTCATCCCGCTGAACATGAACCGCGCCAAGTACACCGTGGCCGTCGGCGTGATGGACACCCTCTCGCACGCCGCGGGGTTCGGGAAGGTGGAGGTCAGGGCGGAGTGAACGCCAGCAGCTCCGACGTGTAGCGCCACGCCACGAGCGCCGGCGCCAGGAAGACGACGAGAAGGCGGACCGCCGGCGTCCCGCCGGCTGTCTGCGCAGGCGTCCCGCCTGCGCTCCGGGCGGGGGGCGGCGAGACGCCGCCCCAGACAGCCGGCGGGGACGCCGGCGGTCCACTGGGCATGGCGCGCCTCACGCCGCCCCGGCTGTGCGGTCGACGGCGGCAAGACTACCGGGGAGCCAAACGTTTTTCGAGAATCGCATCGGGAACCTCTCGATACCGGAAGATGTCGCGTCCGGCGGGCAGTGAAAAGCGTGCATCGAGGACGACCGCGGGAAGCGCGTCCACGAGGGTGCGGTAGTAATCATCGGCAGCGGTATCGACACTCACCTTTTCTACCGCCGCGATGGCTTCGATGTGGCTCCGCAGCGCCTGGGCCATGAGGATTCGGCGCGCGCGGTCTCTGTGTTGCTCGGCATGGATCGAAATCCAGTCTTTCGCGAGGTACCGCTCCACCACCTCGAGAGAGCGGAACATGGTCACGGTTTCGCGGAACTTTTCGACCGGATGGCCGAGCGGGCGGATCGCGTCGTCGTACACCGCCTGGAACGGTTCGCCGAGATAGACCCGGCGTACGGCCTCGGGAATCCTGCGCGCCTCGGCGTGGCCGCGCCGCACGGTCACTTCGTCCGGCGGACTTTCAGTCCACCCCCCACCGTGGCGGCTTCCATGACGGCGAGTCGGGCGGCTCGTCGTCGAAGACCCACCAGACGTCGATGGAGTACGGGCCGCGCTGCTCTCGATAGCGAGCGAGCATCAACGGCTTTCGCGCGAAATAACGCTCGATACACGCTCCGTAAAACCGCGCCATCTGCGCTGCGCCGCGATGACGCGAATAGAGGATCATCAGACCGGTGAAGAGAAGGTCCTCCGGATTCGTGCAGCGGAGGCCTGCCGACCGGAGAGCGGCCACCACCTCCGTGGACACGTCGGCCTGGAGCCGGCCGTTCGCCGGGAGAGAGAGGTCTCTCCGCGAAAGTGACCCCAGCCGCGTGATCATCTCGCCGAGCAGCGTCCGTTGGCCCCGGAAGATCTCCGGCTTCCGGCGCGCGGTGAACAGCGGCATGTCGCGCTCGTCCTCCAGATCCGCAAGGAAGTGATAGAGCTGATGGAGGCGCACCAGAGCGCGGCGGGGACTGTCGTTCCAGTGCTTCAGATCGACCGCCATCGACTCGCGGACCTCATCGAAGAAGGGCGTTTGCTCGCTGTTGACGAGATCTTGCAGCGGAATCGGCCGCGAGAGCTGGTCGAGGCGCAGGACGATGCGCTTGCACTGGCTGCGCTCGATGTCCGGCTCCGTCGAGATCTCGGCCGCGCACCAGGCGCGGGCATCGTAATCGTCCCCCGGCCAGCGCAGGACCAGCATCGTGCTCTCACCGATCAGCTCGTGGATTCGCGCCAGGCTCGGTACGAGCGACAGCGAGCCGGTCCCGTCCTGCGGCATGCAGGAGAAGTCGTACCAGACGCCGAGACGGTCGAGAAACGATTCGTCGTCGCGATCGTTCCGCGCGTCGGCATCCTGTTGGCCGAACGCGATTCCGTTCTCGAGAAAATAGGCTGCCTGGAAGATGCCGTGTACCTGGAGGGAGGGAACGCGCCGCCGCCGCTTGAACGCGGACAGCTCTCGCGACTCATCCACATCGCGCACGGCGGTCAGGAAGGAGCGGATCGCATCTGCCTGTGCGTCGTCGGGATCGGGATGTGCCGGGGTCTTCCAGCGATGGGAGACGAAGAGCACGGCGGACGGCGGCGCATCCGGGTGGAACCATGCCGAGGGCTGCTCGCTCCGGAGCTGCTCGAACTTCGGCATGGGACCTTTCATCTGCAGAAGCGTCGATGCCCGAAGAATCCTGAAGTCCGCGGTAAGTGACGCGGCGGTGGGAGCGGCCCGGCCGCCCGGATCGAGCGGCGCGTTGAATTTCTCCTCCGGCCCTGATTCCTCGGTGTGCTCGAAAATCGCCTGTGGCCGGTGCTGGGGCCGGCGACCAATGCGGAGCGCTTTCTTCAGCAGCGAGAAGATTCCCATGAACAAGTTTCTTCGGTCCCCTACGCCGCCCGCTTCACGGGCAGGCGCAGCACCATGCTCGTGCCTACGCCCTCGATCGAGGCCACGCTCACTTCGCCGCCGTGCGCTTCCACGACCTGCTTGACGATGTACAGGCCGAGGCCCGTGCCGCCGCCGCCGCGGAGCGACTTGGTGCCGCTCTGCTTGTATTTCTGGAAGAGCCGCTCGATCTCCTCGGCCTTGATGCCCATCCCCGTATCGGTCACGGTGATGACGATGGCCTCGGCCGCGTCGCCGTTGCGCACGATCTGCGCGCCGACGGAGATCAGTCCCTTCTTCGGCGTGAACTTCAGCGAGTTCGAGATCAGGTTGATCACCGCCTGGGTGAGCTTCTCCACGCTGCCGATGATCTGCGGCACGTCGCGGCCGTGCGCGCTGAGGAGGAAGATCTCGTCGCGCGCCGCCACCGACTGCAGGCTGCGCACGGCGCGCTTGAGCACCCCCGCCACGCGCACCGGCTCGCGCTCGACGATGAAGTTGCCCGACTGGATCTTCGAGAAATCGAGGATCTCGTTGATCAGCCCCATCATGCGGTCGCCTTCGCGATACGCCTCCTGCAGCAGGTCGAAGTAGACGCTCTCGAGCTTCGCTCCCTCCTGCGAGAGCACGAACTCCAGCGTCCCCTGGATGCCCGAGAGCGGTCCGCGCAGGTCGTGCACGATCTGGGCGGTGAAGTCGGACTTGGCCTGCTCCGCCTCGCGCTGCTGCGTGACGTCCTCGAAGGCCAGGGCCACGGCCGGGCCTTCCTCGTCGGTCACGTGCATGATCTTGTCGATGCGGAAGACGCGCCCCTCGATCTCGACGTCGATCGTGCGCGCCTCGTCGCCCTCGAGGAAGAAGCCCTGCAGCCAGCCGCGCTCGCCCGCCACGGTGCGGGCGGCCTCGCGGATCCAGTCGATGGCGTCGGCGCCGAAGGCCTCGTTGAAGGCGCGGTTGCGGTAGCGGACGGTGCCGTTCTCCGCGACCGCGGCGATGGACGTCGGCAACTGGTCGAGCAGCTCGAGCGCGAACGCGAAGTTCATTGAGGCACCACAATGGCGCGCTCGTGCTCGAGCTTCGCCAGGATGAAGATCGTCGTGAAGGGATCGAACGGACTGAGGATCATCAGCTTCTGCACGTCCAACCGCCCGTCGATCAGCGAGACGAGATAGCCCTCCTGGGCGTTGAGCGTGAAGCGGTCGAAGTTCGACAGGAAATCGGCGCTCAGCTTCGGCACGGCCTGCATCCCGCGCGGGTGGCCGAGGAAGTTGCGGGCGATGGTGTTGCGGACGATCTCCACGTAGCCGCGGACGGCTAGGTCGTCGGGATAGGCGCGCCGCGCCTCGAGGAGCTTGTGGTAGGTGTGCCACGGCCCGTTCTGTTTGAGGGATTCGCCTACGAGCCGGGGCCAGTCGGGTCGTGTGGAGGCAACAGGGGACGCGGACATTCGAGGGAATTGTACCGGGAGTAGACTCGATCCATGCGCAGTGCGTCGATGCAGCGCTCCGAGCTCGCCACGGTCGCGGGGTTGATGCGCGATGCCGCCCGAACGCTGAGCGCATTCCCTCCCGATTTCGTTCCTGCCAAGGGCGAACTGCCCGATCTCGGTGTGCCCGGAGCCGAGTGGGCGATGGGGGGCGGTGATCGCGTGGATATCCTGCTGAAGAATCCGGCGGTACAGGAGTGGCTGAATGCGGCGATCGATCGCTGGCCGGATGACCTGCACAATCAGTTTCTGCAATCGAGCAGCGTGATCGGACAGATCCTGACGATGTTCGGCGCTGGCGGCGCCATCAATCCATTCGACTCCCTTGGTGGCGGTCTGCTCGACCTCGACAATCTCGAGATGCTCATGGCCTTTGGGCAGCTCGAGAAGGAGTCCAAAGGGAAAGAGCCTCGCGATTTCGGTGGTGCGAAACACGCGATGATGCGCGAACTGATGCGTCGTGCGGTGGCAAAGCGCGTTCCGTGTCCCCGCACGCTCACCACGCTCCTTGGCCACGACGCGCTGCTCTGGCTGACCGCACCCAGTGAGCGCGGCAGCGGCAACATCCAGCCGCATGAGTTTGCTCGCACCGGATGGCCACACTTGTGGTCCATTGCAAACCAGATCGAGATCGAGCAGGAACTGCTTCGTTTTCCCGCGGAGGCAGCCTACCTCGCGAGGATTCTGGTTGCGCTGTCATGGACCGTGGTCGCGATGGCCAGCTTCATCGAGCCTGCGATCTTTCTCGGCGAGCGCGAGGCGCATGTGAGCTCGATCCGGCCGGAGAAGTACACGATCTCGTACGGGTACGCGACACACACGCTCTTCTCGTTTCATCCGGCCGCCATGACGACGGTCGTGAAGATTCTCGCTGACGGTCTCACGAACCCGCTGCTGTCCGCAGCGGACCTGATGTGGATCGGCGCGGCACTGGCGCGCGTACGCACCGTCGAAGCAGGACATGGACCGCCACTGGCCGTAGGCGAGGAACAGTTCGACATCTTTCTGAGCCACCGCGGGCGTGACGCAAAGCTGCAGTTGTCGGCTGCCGTGCAGGATCTGCAGTCGACGCACGGCGTCTTTCTCGATTGTATGACGCTTCCTCGGGGCGTCGTGAACCGCAGCTTCGTTTACGGATCGCTGGCCCGGTCGAAGAAAATCGTCATCGTCGAATCCAGACATTTCAATGAATCCGACTGGTGCCGGAAGGAAGCGTGGTTCGCAGGTGCGATGGCGGAGAATGGCCTTGCCTCCGTCGATCGCGTGACACTTACGGCGGCCGAAGAGTTCGTGAAGACCCATGGGCCGGTTTCGACACGGCGTCGTTCGAAGCAGGAGCTGTCCTACCCGATCACCCACCGCATCCTGAAAGACGTCGACTACTGGGGACGAACGCCGAATCTGCACAGCCTCAAAGAATCAGGCCATCCGACCGACGCCCTCGTCCCGCTGCAGGATCTGTTGTTAGGACCGGCAGGACCGGGTGGCGAAGGATGGATTGATGCGGTCGCGGATGCCGTGACCGCAACGATGTCGAACGTCGCCGCGGCGGAATTCTCGCTGGATCTGTGGGTGACGGCGCTGCAATACGCGGCTGCGGCATTCGCGTCTACGTCGGTGGGCCGGTCGAAAATGGAGGTGCGTGGCGGCATCGACGATCTCACCACCGCGACGAAGGCGCTGACGGAAACAGTGTTGCATCTCGATCCACTGTTCCGCGTGCACGCATCGCAACATCTTTCGCTCCTTGCCGGAGCAGCGACCATCGCACTTGCCGGCTTTGAGCTCGATCCGGCGATGGAGTCCGCGATTCGCAGGGCTGTTGGCGACACGGCCACCGTCCGGGACGGCGTCCTGCTACTCGACGTTCGCAAAAAAGGCGCGCTCCGCGAATTCCGCCTGAAGCTGCTCCGCGTGTTCGTTCAGGCGAATCTCGGCAGTGTCGGCATCATTCAGGACGCCGCGGACGAGGTGCATCGAGGGTGGGTGGAGTCGCTGCCGCTGGAAGTGCTGCCCTGCGTGACGCTCTATCCTGGAATGGCTGGATCGACGATGCCGCCACGTACGTCGTGGTTCTCCAAAGTGATGAGTCTGTTCCGCGACGCGAGGTGAACTAAAATTTCAACGTGACCGAACATCAACTCACCCCCCAGGCACCCCCCTCGCGCCGCCGGTCGCGGCTGCTCATGCTCCTCATCGCCGGAGCGCTGGGGATTCCGGCCGGCTTCCTTTTCGCCAACGCGGTGCGGCGGCCGGAGGTCAAGAAACTGACCGACTATCAGCCGGCCATCATCACCCGCATCTACGACCGCAACGGGGTGCCGTTCGCGGAGTACTCGATCCAGAAACGCATCGTCGTGCCGAAGCGCGACATGGCCCAGGTCTTCGTCAATGCCGTCATCGCCACCGAGGACTCCGAGTTCTACCGCCATGGCGGCGTCGACCCGAAAGCCATCGTGCGCGCGATCATCAAGGACGTCATCGAGCGCCGCACCGCGCAGGGCGCGTCGACCCTCACGCAGCAGCTCGCCAAGCAGGTCTTCCTCACGCCCGAGAAAACCCTCCGCCGCAAGATCAACGAAGCCTTCCTGGCCGTGCAGATCGAGAAGGACTTCACCAAGGACCAGATCTTCGAGCTGTACGCGAACCAGGTCTACCTCGGGCACGGCGCCTACGGCGTCGAGGCGGGCTCGCGCCTCTACTTCGGCAAGCATGCGAAAGAGCTCACGCTCCCCGAGGCGGCCGTGCTGGCGGCGCTCATCCGCTCGCCGATGTACTACAGCCCCATCACCCATCCCGACCGCGCCAGGATGCGCCGCGACTACGTGCTCCGGCGCATGCTGACCGAGAAGTTCATCAACGCCGAGCAGTACCGGCAGGCCGTCGGCGCCCCCATCACTCTCGGGACCTTCAAGGAGGAGGCGCCGCGCGTCGGCGCGTACTTCACCGAGGAGATCCGCCAGTACATCGAGAAGAACGAGAAGTTCGGCGCCGAAGAGCTCTATCGCAGCGGCCTGAAGGTGTACTCCACGCTCGACCTGCAGATCCAGCAGATCACCGAGGGGGCGTTGCAGCGCGGGCTGCGCAGGTTCGACAAGCGCCGCGGCTTCCGCCGTCCCACGCGCAACCTCGTGGCCGAGGGGCTCGATCCCGAGACCTACCGCGACCCGAGCTGGAGCAACGAGGCCTACGTGAAGGAGCGCCTCTATCCCGCCGTCGTGCTCGCCGTGGCGAAGGACAAGCTCACCGTGCGCGTGCATCGCGACCGCCTCGAGCTGCCGCCCGAGGCCTGGGCCTGGACGAAGAAGAAGAGCATGGAGGGGATCCTCAAGCGCGGCGACGTCGTGCACGTCCTGCAGGCCGAGGACCCGAAGACCAAAGTCCTGTCGTGGCGCTTCGACCAGATGCCCAACGTGCAGGGGGCGGTGGTGGTGATCGACGTCAAGAGCGGCGAAGTGCGCGCCCTGGCCGGCGGCTACGACTTCCAGATGTCGAAGTTCAACCGCGCCGTGCAGTCGCGGCGGCAGACCGGCTCGTCGTTCAAGCCGCTCGTCTACGGCGCGGCGTTCGAGACCGGGCTCACGCCCGCCGACACGCTCTTCGACGCGCCGGTGGCCATCCCGGTCGGCGACGCGATCTACTCGCCGAAGAACTACTACGGCAAATACGCCGGCATCGTGACCATCCAGCGCGCGCTGGAGCTCTCCATCAACGTGCCGGCGGTGAAGACGTACATGATGACCGGCGGCGACCGCGTGGTCGACTTCGCCCGCCGCTGCGGCATCACCGCCGACCTGCCGAAGTATCCGTCGCTCTCGCTCGGCGCCGCCGGCGTGTCGCCGCTGGAGATGACCGCGGCGTACAACGTCTTCGCCAACAACGGCGTCTACATCCGCCCGCGCTACATCCGGCGCATCTCCGACCAGGCCGAGCGCGTGCTGGAGGAGAAGCTCCCCGAGCTCTCCGAGGCGACGTCGCCGGGTGTGGCCTTCGAGGTCGCGTACATGATGAAGGGCGTCATCGACCGCGGCACCGCCTACGCCGCGCACACGCTGGCCGATCCGCTGGCCGGCAAGACCGGCACGACCAACGGCTACACCGACGCCTGGTTCATCGGCTTCTCGCCGGAGTACACGGTGGGGGTCTGGACCGGTTACGACGATCCGGCGAAGTCCCTCGGCGGGGGCGCCACGGGCGCCGACGTGCCGCTGCCGATCTGGATCGACATCTTCAAGCAGTTCGAGGAGCAGAAGCTCCGCGTGGCCAAGCCCGATTTCGAGCCGCCGCCCGGCGTGGTGGTCGTGCCGATGGATCTCTACTCCGGCCGCCGCGGCACCGGTCCGTGCAGCCGCGTGGTGATGAACGCCTTCGTGGCGGGACAGGAGCCGGACAAGGACTGCAGCGGCGCCTCGGTGCAGGTCAGCAAGCTTCCGTACTATCTGCAGCGGCCGTTCTACACGCCGAAGGAGGCCGAGCCGACGCAGGCCGCGAACGACGCCTCCGCGCAGGCAGGGGAGAGCGCCGAGTCGCCCGCCCCGACCGCGACCACGGATTCCGTGGCGCCCGCAACGCCCACCACGACCGACACGAGCGGCAGGCAATGATGCGCCGCTCCTGCGTCATCGCCCTGGTGCTCCTCGCCGCCTGCGCCGCGACCCCTCGGCCGGAGCGGCATCTCATTTACCTGCACGGCCGCATCGTGCAGGACCAGCAGAGCCGCCGGCCGGTCCACGAGCGGCACGGCCCGTACGAGCTCGACGCCATCGCCGAGGCCCTGCGCAAGCGCGGCTTCACCGTGCACGCGGAGCTGCGTGCGAAGGAGACCACGGTGGACGAAGGGGCGAACGCGGTGGTGCGTCAGGTGCGGGAGCTGATCGCCTCCGGCGTCGTGCCCGACCGCATCACGGTGGTGGGGGCGTCGATGGGAGCCTCCATCGCCATGCGCGCCTCGGCACGCCTGCAGCATCCCGACGTGCGCTTTGTGGCGCTGGCGCCGTGCTTCTCGCGGGCCGCGGAGGCGATCTTCAAGGAGAGCGGCGCGTATCCCTCGCGGCGCATGCTGGTCATCCGCGAGGAGAGCGACATCCCGTCATCTGAGTGCCCGAAGACCGACCGCGCGAAAGAGCTCGTGCTCAACACGGGACTCGCGCACGGATTCATCTACCGTCCGCTGCCGGAGTGGGTGGAGCCGGTCGTGAAATGGGCACGGTAGAGTGGGCGCGGTAGAGCTGCACGAAGACCGGGATCACCACCGGCAGCAGCAGCGCCAGCACGCCCCACGGCATGAGGAACAGGTAGCCGAAGAGCGGGGAGGTCAGCGCGATCAGTGCCCACACCAGGAGCACGATGCCGCGCCACGTCCAGCGCTCCGGCAGCATCAGCGTGCCGCCGAGCATCAGCACCGCGCCCACGAAGCAGCCGCTGACGATGGTCGGCAGGAACATTCCGCCCACCAGCCAGCCGAAATGCTCTTTGTCGAAGACGACCAGCGTCGAGACGAGCAGGGCCAGGACGACCAGACCGCAGCCGACGGCGGCGAGCGTCAGCCACCGCCGCCGTGGCGAAGGGATAGAATCGGGCGATGCTGAACTCGTCACAGGCGTTCTCCAGTTTTTCGATCGATGATTTGGACCGGGCCCGTCAATTCTACGGCCAGACGCTGGGAGTCGAGGCCGAAACGATCGAGGAGATGGGCGGGTTCCTCGAGCTGCGCCTCGCCGGCGGCACGAAGGTGATGCTCTACGTGAAGTCCGATCACCAGCCCGCCACCTTCACGGTGCTGAACTTCCCCGTGAAGAATGTGGAGGAGACGGTGGCCGAGCTCGAGCGCCGCGGCGTGCGCTTCGAGATCTACGACGGCCCGAACGTGAAGACCGACGCCGACGGCATCTCCCGCGGCGACGGCGGCCCGACCATCGCCTGGTTCAAGGACCCGGCCGGGAACATCATTTCGGTGCTGGAAACAGCGTAGCGCGCAGCGTCTGGAGTGCGGCAGCGCCAGCTGCCGCTCTCAATGCCGCAGCGCCAGCTGCGGCTGGCGCTTGGAGAGCGGCAGCTGGCGCTGCCGCACTCCAGACGCTGCGCGTCAGCGGGGGAACACTCCCGCGAAGAACGGGAGCACGTGCGTCCGCAGCCGCCGGGGGATGTGCTCCCGGTGATCGCCGGCGTAGACGTCCAGCCGGTGCGGGATGCGCAGGCGAGCCAGCTCGCGCGAGAACTCCGGCGTGGCGGTGATGATGTGCGCGAACTGGTCGCTGGTCCCGTAGTCGATGGCCATCGCCTTCAGCCGGAGCAGGTTCGCGCGGTGCGAGGCGAGCTGCGAGTAGGGAAGGGCGGCGCGCCACTGTTCGTACACCGCGTCGTCCGGCAGCAGCTCGCCGCGCAGCTCGCGCACCGGCAGGTCGACGTAGAACGGCGGCTTGTTCCGGTTCGGGGAGAGCGCCGCGGAGATGGCGATCATGGCCACGGGATAGAAGTTGCCGGCCTGCACCGCCTTGCCGAGGTCCGCGGGCTCCTTGAAACGGAGCGCCGTGCGCCACTCCGGATTGCCGTGGCCGATGTCGTCGGTGAGATCGAGGCAGCAGGGACTCATGGCGTAGACGGAGCCGAAGAGGTCGGGGAAGCGCATGCCCAGCCGCAGTGCGCCGAAGCCGCCCATGGAGTGACCGGCCACCCCTCGGGACGCGGGTGCGGCGATGGTGCGGAACTCGGCGTCGATGCGCGGGACGAGCTCGCGGACGAGGAACGTCTCCCAGCCGCCGCTGACCGGCGAGTCCATGTAGAAGCCGCCGCCGAGGCGGTTCGCGCCGTTGGGCATGACCACCAGGAACGGCGGCGTCCCCGAGGCGATCAGCGCGTCCATCGAGCCGCGCAGGTCCCAGTGCTTCGTCCAGTCGGTGAAGCCGCCGCCGATGCCGTGCAGGAGATAGAGGACGGGGTAGCGCACGCTCCCGGAGTCGGCGTACCCCGGCGGCAGGTAGACCGCCACTTCCTGCTCGGCCGGCTCGCCGAGGAGGTTCCCCTCCAGCGCCGCGGCGTGGAGCTTCAGATAGCGGATCGTCCCCTGGGCGGAGGCGGTGGTGGCGAGGAGGAGGAGCAGCAGGACGAGGGTCGAGCGTGCGCGCATGCATCCTCATACGCAGCAGCACGCCCACAGTTCGCGATACATAGTGTCTTTGGGTGGTGGAGAGCGATGCGCCTGCAAACGTGGGTCGGTGTGTGCCTGATCGCGGCGACCGCCTGGGCGGGGGATGAGACGTGGCGCAGCCGGGGAGCGGGGAAGTCCGCGCCGGACGAGCAGCCGAAGCCGGTCCAGAAGGACAGCGAGACCATTACCTTCGAGCTGCCGTCGAAGCTCACGCTTCTTGCTCTGCCGGAGCGGCCTCTCGACGACCAGCTTCGCGTCGCGCTGATCCTTCCGACCGCCGAAGCCGAGCAGCGGTCGCACTGGTTCTACTGGACCGACCTGAGCAAGCAGTCGTACACGCGGGTCAACGTCAGTCACGCCCCTCCGGTGGCGGGCGTGCTGCCGACGGTGCTCTCCAGGCTGTTTCCCCGGATCAAAATCGTCGACCAGCCGCCGGAGGGAGCGGCCGCGGAGGCATACGACCTCGTGCTGCACATGCACGTGCGCGCGAGCAGCATGCAGACCGCCGAAGGCGTGTTCAGCGGCGTGCTGGTGCAGGGCACGCTCACGGCGACCCGTCCGGACGGCAGCGCGATCGCGGCAATCGAGGCCTCCGGGGAGGGAAAGGTCACGAAGTCGATGTACTGGAGCGCCGTTACCCGCGCGCGGGCTGTCGGGACGCCGGCCATCGAGCACATGCTCGACGACCTGGTGACGAAACTCATCGCCGACCCGAAGCTCGGCGACTTTCTGGGCGAGCACGCCGCCGCCCGCGCCCGCCCGTCGCAGCTCGAGACCACCTTCCGCCTCGATGATGAGACCTCCATCCTCCCCAACGGCCGCCTCGACGCCGGCGAGAGCGCGAAGCTCGTCTTCACCGTCCGCAACCGCGGCGCGGGGCAGGCCTTCGGCGCGCGGCTCCGCCTCTCCGCGCCGCAGCGCGAGCTCACGTTTCCTGCCGAGGCGAACGTCGGCGACGTGCTTCCGGGCGCCGAAGCGAGCGTCACCGTCCCCATCACCGCGAGCCTCGCCGTGCAGAGTGAAGCCGTGCAGCTCCACATCGAGACCTCGGAGAAGCGCGGCTATGGCGGGCGTCCCGTCGTCGCCAGGATCGCCACCGAGCGACTCCATCCGCCCACCCTCGAGATCGCCGACGTCGCGCTCGGCGCCGGACGGCCGGCCAACGGCGAGACCGTCGAGGCCCTCGTCGTCGTGCGCAACAGCGGCCCGGGCGCGGCGGTCGGCGGCGCGCTGCACGTCTCCGCGGAGGACCCGCGCATCTCGATCGTCGAGCCGACGCTCTGGTGGCCGCCGATCGCGGTCGACGATGCCGCGCAGGCACGCGTCCACATCCGCGTCCCCGTCACCTACGACGCCGGCAGCATCGCCCTGACGCTGCGCGCCGTCGAAGCGCGCGGCGAGAGCGTGGCCGAGGCGAAGCGCTCCGTCGTCTGGCAGATGGATTTCCGCCGTCCCGCGGTCGAAGTGGCGTATCGCCTCTACGACGGCAACTCCGTCGGCTCGAAGGGCAACCGCGACGGCGTCGCCAACTCCGGCGAACAGCTCGAGCTCGTGCTCACCGCCGTGAACCGCGGGGCGCTGGCCGCGCGCGAGGTGCAGCTGGCCCTGAAGCCGCTCGACGCGGGCATCGCGCTGCAGCCGGACAGGCTGATGGTCGGCGACCTGCCGCCGAAGGTGGAGGCGCCCGAGCAACGCGTCGTCATCCACGTTCCCCGCACGACCGGCCGCGACGCATCGCTGCAGGCGCTGTCATTCGCCGTCACCGCCACGCAGCGCGACTTCGAGCCGCGGGAGACGCGCATCGAGCTCGCCTTCGCCCAGCACCGCCCCGACCTCGTCCTCGCGCTGGCCGAGGTCTCGCCGCTGCTGGAAGGCGGCTCCTCCACGATCTCGCTCGACGTCCGCAACCAGGGACTGCTCGCGGCCGAGCGCGTGCAGATCGAAGTGACCTCTGCCAGCGCCGCCGTCGACCTGCTCGACGAGCGCGGTGCGCCCGTGTCCCGGCGCGTGATCGACGCGGGCACCATCGCGCCGCGCACGGCGCTGCCGCCCATCGACCTGAACGTGCACGTGAAGCGCACGACCGCGGCGGGGGAGGCGCTGCTGAAAGTCGTCGCCCGCCAGCAGGATTTCGCCGTGGTCACACGCGAGGCGGCCCTGCGCATCGAGCCGGAAGCGCCGGCGGTGATCACCGTCGATCCACCCGCGCCGCGACCCGAGCGCCGGGACCGTCCCACGCCGGTGCAGGCCAGCGTGGCCTTCCGCCGTTACGAGGAGGGAGAGCGCGTGGCCGGCGAGGCGATCGACCTGCGCTTCGAGGTGCAGTCCGCGAGCCGCGTCGAGCGCGTGCGCCTCGAGCACAACGGACGCGTCATCGCGCTCCAGCCCCCGCGCCTTCTGCCGGGGCAGGGGGGC
>Ga0196976_1000818_pt1 | contig 17409 bp, 16 predicted proteins | sample S3v_513CmetaG_FD_148644 | JGI IMG/M metagenome (GOLD analysis project Ga0196976, IMG submission 148644) | Soil microbial communities from Anza Borrego desert, Southern California, United States - S3+v_5-13C | ecosystem: Environmental > Terrestrial > Soil > Desert | place: USA: California...
TCGAACACGGGCGAGCCCGGGGACGCGGGACCGTTTCGAAGCCGCGAAGCCTCCACCCTTTCCTCCGAGCCCCCATGCGCCTCCTCCGCGTCCTGCTCCTCTGCGCACCCTGCCTGGCCGCGTCGCACGCAGCCCGGGCCGCGCCCGATGAACCGGCGAAGCGGCTCGATCCCGCCGTCCTCGCCGGCCTCGCCGCCGAGGACTCGGCCGAGAAGATCGAGGCCATCCGCGCCCTCGCGATCCAGGCCGGCCCCGGTGCCGTGCCGGTCCTGCAGGCCCTCGCCGACGACCGGCTCCAGGTCGCGGGCGGCCGGGTCCTCGTCGCCGACGGCGAGGCGCTTCGCGACGCCGCGACGGGCGCGATCCTTCCCGCGCCGCCGGACGGCGCCGAGGCGGTCACGATCAACAACCGCGTCCGGCGCGCGCTCGAGGGCACCCTCTCCGCCCTGCGCGTGTTCGACCCGGACCGCACCGTACGCCTCGCGGCCGCGACCTCGCTGGCCTCGTCGGTGACCCCGGAGCTCCTCCCGCTGCTCGACGAGGCGCTCGCCGCCGAGCGCGACGGCGCCGTCCGCGAGCCGCTCGCGCTCGCCCGCGCGCAGGTGCTCCTCCGGAGCGACGATCGCGCGGCCCGCCTCGACGCCGTCCGGGCGCTCGGCGAGGGCGCGACCCGGAACGTGCGCGCGCTCCTCACGGCCGCCGCCGCGGACGAGCCCGACCCCGAGGTCCGGGCCGCCGCCGCGCGCTCGCTCGGCGCCGTCGAGCGGCGGCTCCTCCTCGCCGACGTCGTGAACAGCGTCTTCTCCGGCCTCTCGCTGGGCAGCATCCTCCTGCTCGCCGCGCTGGGGCTGGCGATCACCTACGGGATCATGGGGGTCATCAACATGGCCCATGGCGAGCTGCTCATGGTGGGCGCGTACGCCGGGTACGCGGTGCAGACCTTCTTCCGCCGGAGCTTCCCGGCCGCCCAGGACGTGTACGTGCTCGCGGCGATCCCGGTCGCCTTCGCCGCGGCGTTCACCGTCGGCGTCCTCATGGAGCGGCTCGTCATCCGGCACCTGTACCGCCGCCCGCTCGAGTCGCTGCTCGCGACCTGGGGCCTGTCGCTCGTCCTCATCCAGACCGCCCGGGCGGTCTTCGGCGCGCAGAACGTCCAGGTCGCGAACCCCTCGTGGATGTCGGGCGGCGTCTCGGTGCTCCCGAGCGCCGTCCTCCCCTGGAACCGGATCGCCATCGTCTGCTTCTCCGCGGGCGTCCTGCTCGTCACCTGGCTCCTGCTCCAGAAGACCCGGCTCGGCATGTTCGTCCGCGCGGTGACCCAGAACCGGGCCATGGCCGGGTGCGTGGGCGTCCCCACCGGCCGGGTCGACTCGCTGGCGTTCGGGCTCGGCGCCGGGATCGCCGGCCTGGGCGGCCTCGCCCTCGCGCAGATCGGGAACGTCGGCCCGGACATGGGCCAGCTCTACGTCGTGGACTCGTTCATGGTGGTGGTGCTCGGGGGCGTGGGCCAGCTCGCGGGGGCCGTGCTCGCGGCGCTCGGCCTCGGCGTCGCCGCCAAGTTCCTCGAGGGCGCGACCGGCGCGGTCGTCGCCAAGATCCTCGTCCTCGCCTTCATCGTGATCTTCATCCAGAAGCGGCCGCAGGGGCTGTTCGCCCTGAAGGGCCGCGCGGTGGAGGGGTGACCGTGACCGCGCGCTCCTCGCTGCTCCTGCCCCTGTTCCGCGCCACGCCGCGCGCCGGCTGGTGGGCCGTCGCGGCCGCCGCGGCGCTCGCCTTCGTCGTCCTGCCGGCGCTCCACCTGCTCGTGGCGCCCGGCCACCCGCTCCACGTCTCCGACCACGTCGTGACCGTGGCCGGGAAGATCGCCTGCTACGCCACCGTGGCCGTGGCGCTCGATCTCGTCTGGGGCTACGCGGGCATCCTCTCGCTCGGCCACGGCCTCTTCTTCGCCCTCGGCGGCTACGCGTTCGGCATGTACCTCATGCGGTCCATCGGCCGCGACGGCGTCTACCAGTCGGACCTGCCGGACTTCATGGTGTTCCTCGACTGGAAGGAGCTGCCGTGGTTCTGGCACGGCACCGACCACGCCGCGTGGGCGGTGGCGCTCGCGGTGCTCGTCCCCGGCCTCGTCGCGTTCGTCTTCGGCTGGTTCGCGTTCCGCTCGCGCATCAGGGGCGTCTACTTCTCGATCATCACCCAGGCGCTCACCTACGCCGCGATGCTCCTGTTCTTCCGGAACGACACCGGGTTCGGGGGCAACAACGGCTTCACCGACTTCAAGCGGATCTTCGGCTTCCCCATCGCCGCACCCGGGACGCGGGTGGCCCTCTTCGCCGCGAGCGTCGCGGTGCTCCTCGGGACCCTCGTGCTCTGCCGCTGGCTCGTGACCTCGCCCTTCGGCGGCGTGCTCCGCGCCGTCCGCGACGGCGAGCCGCGGCTCCGCTGCCTCGGGTACGAGCCGCTCTGGTTCAAGCTCGGCGTCTGGACGCTCTCGGCGGTCCTGTGCGGCGTCGCCGGCGCCCTGTACGTCCCGCAGGTCGGGATCATCAACCCCTCGGAGATGTCCACCGCGGCGTCGATCGAGATCGCGATCTGGGTCGCGGTCGGCGGGCGCGGCACGCTCGTCGGGGCCGTGCTCGGGGCGGTGCTCGTGAACCTCGCGAAGAGCTGGTTCACGAAGGCCATGCCCGAGCTCTGGCTCTTCTTCCTCGGCTTCCTCTTCGTGGCGGTGACGCTCTTCCTCCCCGGCGGCCTCGTCGGCTTGCTCCGGAGCCGGCGCCCGCGCCGCCCCACGCCCGCCTCCGTCGCCGCGCCCGCGTCGCCGGATGGGCCCGCCGAGGAGGTGACGGCATGACCGCCACCCCCGCGGCGCCGCTCCAGGTGAACACCGGGCACGGCGTGGTGCTGTACCTCGAGGACGTCACCGTCTCCTTCGACGGCTTCAAGGCGCTGAACGGCCTCACGCTCTACGTGAACGTGGGCGAGCTCCGCTGCGTCATCGGCCCGAACGGCGCGGGCAAGACCACGATGATGGACGTCGTGACCGGCCGCACCCGGCCGGACCGAGGCCGCGCCTTCTTCGGGCAGAGCCTCGATCTGACGCGGCTCTCCGAGGTGGAGATCGCCCGCGCCGGCATCGGCCGGAAGTTCCAGAAGCCGACCGTGTTCGAGGCCCACACGGTGCTCGAGAACCTCGAGCTCGCGGGCGCCCGCGACCGCCGCGCGCGCGGGCGCCTGTTCGCGCTGCCGGGGCCGGAGGACCGCCGCCGCGTCGAGGAGACGCTCGCGCTCGTCCGGCTGACCGGCGAGGCTCACCGCCCCGCGGGCCTCCTCTCGCACGGCCAGAAGCAGTGGCTCGAGATCGGGATGCTGCTCATGCAGGACCCGAAGCTCCTCCTGCTCGACGAGCCGGTGGCGGGCCTCACCGACGAGGAGACCGCGCGAAGCGCCGACCTCATCCGCGGCCTCGCCGGGAACCGGTCCGTCGTCGTGGTGGAGCACGACATGGAGTTCGTCGAGCGGTTGGGCGGGACGGTGACCGTGCTCCACGAAGGCGCCGTGCTCGCCGAGGGCCCGCTCGCCCGCATCCAGAAGGATCCGAAGGTCATCGAGGTCTACCTGGGGAGGTAGCCGTGCTCGCGCTCCGAGGCGTCAACCAGTACTACGGCGGCAGCCACATCCTGCGCGACGTGTCGCTCGACGTCGCGCCGGGCAAGGTCACCGCGCTCCTGGGCCGGAACGGCGTCGGCAAGACGACGCTGCTCCGGACGATCATGGGCCTCGTGCCCGCCGCGCGCGGGACGATCGGGTTCCGGGGCCAGGACCTCACGCGTGCGCCGTCCCACGCCCGCGTGCGGGCGGGGATCGGGTACGTGCCGCAGGGGCGCGAGATCTTCCCCCGCCTGACGGTCCGCGAGAACCTGCTCATGGGGCTCGCCGCCCGGCGTGGCCGGGGCGCCGCCCTCCCCGAGGCCGCGATGGCGCTCTTCCCGGTGCTCGGCTCGATGCTCGCGCGGCGCGGCGGCGACCTCTCCGGCGGGCAGCAGCAGCAGCTCGCCATCGCCCGTGCCCTCGCCGCCGGGCCGGCGCTCCTCATCCTCGACGAGCCGACGGAGGGCATCCAGCCGTCGATCATCAAGGACATCGAGCGCGCCATCCGCGCGCTCGCCGCGACGGGCACGATGGCGATCCTCCTCGTCGAGCAGTACTACGACTTCGCCCGCTCGCTCGCCGACCATTACCTCGTGATGGAGCGCGGCGAGATCGTCCGCCGCGGCGACGGCGCCGCCATGGAGCGCGACGGCGTGAAGGAGCTGCTCTGGGCCTGAGGTCGCGACGTTTCCCCGCGCCGATATCCCGCGTCGGCCGTACCCGCCCCAGGAGGTCTCCCCCCTCGAAACCCGCCGGGGTGTACGTTTGCGCAAACGACCTGGCGCCCGGAGGAGACCATGCGGAGCGGTCGCATCGTCCTTGCCCTCGCCTTCACTGCTGGTTGCACCATCACGCCGTCGCCCGCTCCGCCTCCGCCGCCGGAGCCGGTGTACGCCTGCGGCGCCCACGCGCCCGCGTGCGGCGAGCGGTTCCTGGACGCGCTCGCGAGCCGCGCCATCGCCGACCCGCTCGCCGACAGCCCGGTGCAGACCGCCAGCGCGGTACCCGTGATCCAGGCGGTGGACCAGGCGTACGCGAACGAGGTGCGTACCGTGGGCGGCTCGGCGATCACGGAGACCGAGTTCTACGCGCTCTATCGCCGGTACCTCTTCAACAGTCCGAGTGAACGGCTCCTCACGCTCGCGGCGATCGGGGTGAGCCATCGCCCCATGGCCCAGGCGTTCGAGGGCGAGCGGTGCTGGCACTGGTTCATGGATCACGGCGGTCGCGAGGACGGCAAGGTCGCGACCCAGGCGAAGTGAGGCAAGGCGTGCGGCGCTGGGGCCGGACGCTCAGTCCTTGAGGTCCTGGTCCGAGAGGTCGAAGGTCCAGCGGACTCCGAGCGTCTTCAGCGCCTGCTCCACGTGCGCCCGGATGCGCCGGACCCGCTCGTCCTCCTCCGGCGACGCCTTCACCACCGAGACCGACCAGGCCTCCCCCTCACCGTGCGTGACGACGAGCTTCACCCGCGCGCCCGGGTCGGCCGCCTCGTCGTCGAGCACGGCCCGGAACCGGTCGAACTTGGCCTCCAGGACCAGCGCGCGCCGGCCGAGCCGCTGCGCGAGGAGATCGCCTGCCTCGGACGCCTGCTGCCGCGCGGCGTTGAAGGACGTCTGCTTCACCTCGTACCGGCCGAGGCACGCGGCCGGCGCGGTGCCGGCCGTCGCGCACCCGATCGAGAGGGCCGCCAGGAGCGCGATCCAGGCGAGCCGACGCCAAGGCGATGCCGAGGTGTGCATGGCGACCTCCGGAGCCGGCGACGTGCGCGGGTTCCATCATGCTCGCACGATCGCCGCGGCTGGCGCAATCGTTTGGCAACCCAGCGTCCGGGCTCGGGATCGGACGGCGCGCGCGCCGCCGAACCCGTACGGATCCCGGCGGGTTGCGCTGCTGGGGCCGGGCGAGCGAGCGCGTCCGGTCTGGTACGCCCGATGCGCGCAGGCGGTGGCCCGCTCGCCCAGCGCCGCGCGCCGCGCCTCGTGGCCGCGGCGCCGCGCCGGGCACAACGTGGGCGTGAACCCGCAACACCGAGGGGGAACCGATGAACGCGCACCTGCTCCGTGCCGCTGCCCTGGCGGCGCTCGTCCTCGCCGGCCTGCCGTCGAGGACCGCTGCCCAGACTTCCGCCACCTGGCCGACCGAGCTCACCCAGCGCCCGTTGACGCTGCGCCAGGACATGATCGAGATCTGGGCGCCGCTCCAGTCCAACCTGTCCTCCGATCGCGTCGGAGAACCCGTCTTCCTCAACCCGAGCATCTATTACGGGCTCACGGACCAGTGGTCGGTCGGGCTGCGCCACTTTCTCGGCGTGTGCCTCGGCGACGAGGAGGCCGGCTGCGCTCAGACGTACAACGACGTGAGCGTCGAGACCGTGTACGGCCTGGGTGCGCAGGGGCCGGTGAACCTGGCCGCACGGCTGGCGGTCAACTGGGCGCCGATCGATCCGTCCGCGTGGAGCGCGGAGATCGGCGCGCTCGCGCGCGGCAACCTCGGCCCCGTGACCGTCCTCCTCGCGCCGGCGCTCAACTTCGGCCTGAGCGACCGCGACGAGTCCGCCAAGGTGACCGGCACGCCCATCTCGCTCGGCTCGTACAGCGTGCTCGTCCCGACGGACTCGGTGGACAACCGCGAGTACCTCCTCCTGCCCGCGACGCTCCAGGTCCAGGTCACGCCGGCGCTCGCGGCTGTCGGCGCGATCGCCGCCAACGGCCCCCTCAACCCGGAGGTCGGCGGGTACGGCGATTACTACAGAGTGCCCGTCTCGCTGGGCGCCGTCTGGACGCCGGTCCGTACGCTCGACGTGGGAGCGCACTTCACGTGGATCGATCTCGCCGGCGCAGAGGGTGACGCCGAGGGCCGCATCGGAGGCGTGTTCGCCACCCTGCGGCGGTGAACGGCGGGCCGGCCGGGTACCGGCTCACCGGTACCCGGTCACGTCGGCGGGCTTGCCCGGTAGCGGGTCGCGTTGTACTCCGCGCTGCGCCCTGAGGGCCCGACCGCCCGGAGCTGGACCGCCGGCCTCGCCGCGTGTGCATCGCCTGTACCCGTACGGCACGGCGCCCGGCGGGCACGGCGGGATTACGGTCGGTTGGCGTCGCGCACGACGCCACCGAGGAGATCCCGCATGCGTCGCCTGCTCCCGTCGTTCGCCCTCACCGCGTTCCTCCTCGCCGGCCTCGCCCCGGCGCCCGCCCTCGCCGCGCAGGGCGGCCCTCGCGGCGAGCACCCGACGAGCGCGTTCGTCGGCGTGCTCACCCGAAATCTGTACCTGGGCGCGGACCTCACCCCCGTGATCCAGGCGGCCGACTTCGCCCAGTTCCTCGCGGCGACGACGGGCGTCTGGACGATGGTGAACCGGAACGACTTCCACGTCCGGGTCGAGGCCATCGCCGAGGAGATCGCCTGGACGCGCCCGGCGCTCATCGGCCTGCAGGAGGCGTACACCTGGCGCATCCAGGCGCCCGGGGACGCGCTCCAGGGCGGCAACACGCCCGCGACGACCGTGGTCTACGACTACGTCCCGGAGCTCCTCGCCGAGCTCGAGCGGCGCGGGCTCCGCTACCGGGTCGCCGCGGAGCTCGAGCTGTTCGATTTCGAGGCTCCGATCGCGACGGGCGAGGACGTGCGGCTCACCGATCACCTGGTGGTGCTGGCGCGCGCCGACGTGGAGACCCGCAACCCGACGACCCAGGTCTACTCCACGCTGCTGCCGGTGCAGGTCCTCGGGGCGGCGGTCTCGGTCGAGCGCGGCTGGGTCTCGGTCGAGGCGCAGGTCCGCAACGGCCCGTGGTTCCGGTTCGTGAACACGCACCTGGAGGCGTTCCACCCGCAGGTCCGCACCGCGCAGGCGCAGGAGCTGGCGGCGGCGCTCGCGAGCGTGACGGGGCCGGTGGTGCTCGTCGGCGATCTCAACTCCGACCCCGGCACCGAGGGTGAGGCGGTGCTCGCCGCCGCGGGGTTCGAGGACGCGTGGGCGGAGCGGTACCCGCGGCGCCCCGGGTTCACGTGCTGCTGGGCGGAGGACCTCACCGTCTCCTCGCCGCCGGCGCCGCCGCTCGACGAGCGGATCGACTACGTGCTCACGCGCGGGCCGGTGCGGCCGCTGCTCCTCGACGTCCTGGGGGATCGCCCCTGGGAGCGCGGGGGCGGGCTCTGGCCGAGCGACCACGCGGGCGTGGTCGCGTGGCTGCTCGTCCGGGCGCGCTGACGTCGGCCGGCCTGGGCGCGACGCGTACCGTCTCGACGGTCGCGTCGGGCTTCCCCCGGACCGAGCCCGTCAGTGACGCTCCTCGTGCTCTCCCGCGCCACCCTCGCTCGCGCGCTCCTCTCCGCCCGCGCCCGTCCCCTCGTCCGCGCCGCCGGGCGCGGCGTCCCGCGCCGGAGCCCCGCCCCCGAAGCGCCGCCGATCGAGCTGCTCGCGCTGCGCCGGCGTGAGCAGGCCGCGCGCCTCGTTGCGGGCCCGCACGCTCGCCTCGAGCATCTCCTGCCGCAGCTTGCTCACCTCGGCGAACGCGGCGCCCACCTGCCTCGGATCCGGCTGGGGTTGGGCCCCCACGTCCCGGAGCCGCGCCCGCGCGTCGATCATCTTGCCCATCGTGGCCCAGTGGGCGCGGCGGAGCGCGTCGGAGATGCGCGTGAGCTGCTTCCGCTGCACGTCGGTGAGCTCGAGCCGCCAGATCGGACCCAGGCCGGCGCCCATCGCCCCCGGGCTGTCCCCGCCGCCCATGCCCATCATCCCGCCGCCGTCCATCATGCCCACCATCCCGTGCATGCCTCCGCCCCGCCCGTCACCGGCCCGGCACGCCCCGTCGCCGCCGCCGCCTCCGTGTGGGGACGCGATCGCGGGCGCGACCAGCGCCGCGGCGCCGGCCAGCACGATTCCCATGGCTCTCTTCATCGCTTGCTCCGCAGGCCGGGTCTGGTCCGCTCCCTCGCGAGCGCAGCGAGGGAGCGCCGTGAGAGCCCGCGAGCGCACCCGTCCGCGCACGCCGGCCGTCCTCGCACGAAGCTTCGTGCATCGCGCGCGCCATGACCGTGGTGGCGAACTCCCGCGGATGCAGCACACCGCCTCGCTCCGCTGCATCACACCGTGACGGTCGCGCCCACGTCGCTGCGCGAAGCGGCATGGCGGTCCGCCGGGCGGGCGGGCGGCCTCGTCGCGTACTACGCCGGGAAGGTCGCGATGCGAGCCCTCAACGCGGGGAAGTCGCGCCGGCCGCCTTCCGAGGAGTCGGCGCGGCGCCTGGGCTGGCTCTTCCCCTCGCTGGACCTCTCGCGCGTCGCGATCGTGGAGGGCGCGACCCTCGTCGCCCGCTGGGTCGAGCGGCCGCCGCGGACCGCGGGGATGGCGTTCGGCCACGTCGTCTACCTCGCGCACCCCTACTCCGAGCGCACGCACGAGGGGCTGCTCGTCCTCGCGCACGAGCTCGGCCACGTGCAGCAGATCGAGGCGCTCGGGGAGGCGGCGTTCGCGCGCCGGTACGGCGAGGAGTGGCTGGCGCACGGGTACGCGCAGATGCCGCTCGAGCGCGCGGCCGAGGGGTGTCGCGCGGCGCTGCGCGAGCGGCTGGCGCGCGGCGCGGGCGACGCGAGCTGACTGCTCGCCCATCCGAGGGTGCGGTGCTGGCGGAGCTGATGCCGGCGCGATGGAGGACGACCGGGAGGAGCTCGTGGTGGTGCTCGCCGGCTACAAGGGCCGCATGGACGGGTTCTTCCAGTCCAACCCGGGCCTCGGCTCGCGGATCGCACCACGTGGACTTCCCGGACTACGGCGCCGACGAGCTGCTCGCGATCGCGGGCCTGTTCCTCGAGCGGCTCGGGTACGAGCTCGGCCCCGGCGCGCGGGACGCGCTCCGCGAGTACGTCGTCCGCCGGATGGCCCAGCCGCGGTTCGGGAACGCCCGCTCGATCCGGAACGCGCTCGACCGCGCGCGGCTCCGCCAGGCGCGGCGCCTCGTGCGGAGCGGCGGCGCCGTCGACGGCCGGGCGCTCTCGACGATCTCCGCCGAGGACATCCGCCAGAGCCGGGTGATGGCCGGCGGAACGCCCGCGGCCGAGCCGTTCCGCTCGCCGCTGTTCGGCACCCGCTCGCTGTTCATCGAGTTCTCGCGCACGCACGTGAACTTCCAGCGCGTGCCCACGGTGGACACGTCGAACCCCTTCGCGGCGCGCGACATCCCCACCGCCGACGTGAGCTTCCTCGTCGTCCGGTTCGCAACCCGAAGGGCATCGACTTCCCCTGGCTGCTCTCGATGCTGCACGACCCGTTCATGTCGCGGCAGAACACGATCGTCGTGCCCGGCGGGAAGATGTCGCTCGCGATGCAGCTCATCATGACGCCGATGATCCTGCAGCTCCTGGATCGGCGGCGGCGCGTGCTGTGATCGCGTCGGCCGCTCGAGGGTGACCGCCTCCCACGGTCGTGGGGCACGCCGGCGCCGGCCGGAGGTCCCCCGCGCACCCGCGGTCGCGTAATGAGCCCGTGACGAGCTCCATCCTCACCACCGGCCTGGCCGTCGTCTACCGGAACCTGCGCGACTCCCCAGGAGGGCCCCGCCGTGTCGCAGCTCGAGAGAGTGTTCGAGTAGCGCCGCGCCGGCCGCCCGCGAATCGGGTGAGGACGCCGGCGAGCAAGGCCGCGATCCAGGGAGCGCCGCGCCGCCGACGTCCGGCGCGGAGGTGCCGCACCCTCCGCTCGCGCCGCCAGCGGGCAACGTCACCGGCCAGTCGTGCGCCACACCGTCGGGCGCGCCGGCTCCCTGCGTCCGCGCCGTGCCCGGCGCGTACTCGTAGGCACCGAGATCCACGGCCGCGCCCCAGGGCCGCGCCACGCCGTCGGCGTCGGCGGCCGGCGCGCCGTCACCCGTGCCCGCGTCGATGGCCGGCGACGCGGCCGCGAGCCGGAGATCCCCGCCGGCGAGGTCCACGAAGAAGCCGCTCGGAAGAGCCGGGAGCACGAGGTCGTGGTCCTGGACCCCCGCGCCGTCGTCGACGGCGAGAGCCGTCGCGAGATTGTTGCGCACGACGTTCGCGGCGCTGGCCGTGCCGCTCTTGTGGGCGGTCACCATGATCCACGGCGGCCCGGGGCTCCCCGCGTCCGCGTCGATCACCGTGTTGTTGACGATTCGGACGTTCCGGGCGCCGTAGAAGGAGATGCCGTGCCAGTGATCGGTGATCACCACGTTGTTCTCGACGAGCCACCCCTCGTAGAAGCCGTCGAAGCAACCGATGCCCTGCATCGACGCCAGGTGCGGGAGCCCGGGATCGTCGAAGGTGAGGAAGACGTTGCCGCGGAGCGTGACGTTCCGCACCGCGCCCGTCCCGACTCCGCCCGGGCCGGACGACCACGACTGGAACCCGTCCACGTGGTTCTCGTTCACCTGCCGTGCGTTCTTGACCAGGTTGCGCTCGAACACCCCGTCGTCCCCGAGGCCGCGCAGCCCGTCGCCCCAGAACCCGTCCACCGTGCACCGCTCGACGCGGCTCCCGCGCCCGCTCATCGCGATCCCGAACGCCACGTTCCGGACGCTCGAGTTCCGCACGGTGACGCGATCCCCGTCGGCGACGATCCCGTCCCACGCCTTCGCGTCCCAGTCGGCGCCCGTCCTCCAGAGGCGCTCGTCGGGCACCGTGAAGACCTCGCACCCGTCCACGACGACGTCGGCCGACGGCCCGTGCCAGGAGTGATCCTCGATGGAGACGATGGCGCCCTGGTCCGCGGGTGTCCCGTGCCAGGGGCTCACCGAGAGGCCACGCAGCACCCACCGCTGCGCCGCGAGCACGCCACGCTCGGGAGCCGGGGCACCTCCCCCGGAGCGGCGGCGACGGTGACGTCCGCGGTGTTGTAGGCGCCCTGGATGACGAGCGGGCCGTGCAGGCCATCGTACAGCCAGATGGTGTCGCCGGGCTGGACCGGCGCACCGCCGGGATGCGTGCGGACGAGGGTGCTCGAGCCGAGATCGTACGGGAGGGAGTCCCACCGCCACGTGTCCACCTTCTCGTCGATCACCCGCTGGATCGCGCGCCACGGGCGGGCGGCGCTGCCGTCGCCGCCGTCCGAGCCGTGGACCGGATCGACGTGGAAGTCGGCGGCGGCGGCCGCGAGCGGGCGGAGCAGGAGCAGGCTGCACAGCAGGGCGCGGCGAGCGGCGGCCATGCGCGACGACCTCCGGACGGAGAGACGACGGGATCTCGACGCGCAGTGTAGCTCGGTTCCCGGCGCGCACGTGTGCGGCCGATGTAGGCGGGCGATGCCGGCCTTTGCTTGCCTGGGGTCCTCGCCTAAGATCCGGACTTCACCTTCACCCCCGGGAGGGATCCAGACGATGCACCACCTCATGAGATTCGGCCCCGCCGCCGCTGCCCTGCTCCTCACCGCGTGCGCCGGGACGCTGAACGTCCCGATGAACAAGCCGGCGCCCACCTCCAGCGCCTTCGCCGACGGCAAGGGCGCCAAGGGGACCCTGAAGCTCGTGGACGCCCGCGGCGCCGAGGCGGCGACCTTCCACGTCGGCGTCGCAGGCCTCGCCAAGGCGACGCTGCTGACCGAAGGGTTCGATCCCCTGGCCTACCTGGCCGACGGGCTCGGGGCCGAGTTCGCGGCCCGCGGCTATCCGGTCCAGGTCACGGCCGATCCCGCCGCTGCCGCCGACATGGAGCTGAAGGTCCTCCGCTACCGGATCGTCCACCGGCGGGTGAACGGGTACTCGCCGTGGGAGTCGATGCACCAGTTCCGCGGGGTGCTCACCTCCGGCGGCCGGGAGTTCCCGATCCTCGCCTACTTCACCAACGGCAAGGTGCCGGTCTGGAAGATCTCCGAGATCTTCGAGCCCTGCGTGCAGCTGCCCCAGTCCATCCTCGTGAAGGAGATCGCCTCCAAGGTGAACCGCGCGCTGCTGCGCGTCCGGGCGAGCGACGCCGTCGTGGACGAGATCGTCAGGCGCGCCACGCCGAAGGACGCCTTCAACGACGGCCCCTTCATGGAGATCGTCGAGCTCGCAGGCACGAACAACCCGGCGGCGGTGCCGATCCTCAAGCGATACGTCGGCCACAAGGACGAGTTCGTCCGGATGGTCGCGCTCGACGCGATCGGCATCCTCGGCCCCGAGCCGGAGCGCGCCTTCCTCCAGGAGCGGTACACGGCGCTGACCGACATGGACAAGGCGATGGCCCTCAAGGCGATCGGCGACATCGGGGACGAGGCCGCGCTCGCCTTCGTGGCCGCGCAGGCGAGCGACGCGCTCTACGTGAAGGAAGCGGGCTTCTCGTACCTCGTGGATCTGTACTCCGGGAAGTAGGGCGCCACCGCGCGACGTCTCCGCAGCGGCACCGGGGAGGGCGCCCCTCGCGCCCTCCCCGCGCGTGCCCGGCCGCCAGCCATCGCGCCCCCGCTCAGGCTCCTTCCATGAACCGCTGGTTCGTCGCGCTCGCCGGCACGGTGCTGATGGCCTGCCTCGGCACCGTCTACTCGTGGAGCCTCTTCACGCAGCCGCTCGCCGTCGCCTTCGGCTGGTCGAGCACCACCACCACCTGGGCGTTCGCGGCGTGCATCTTCTTCCTCGGCGTGGGCGCGATCCTCGGCGGCCGCTGGCAGGACCGCGCCGGCCCGCGCCCGGCGGCGATCGCGGGCGCGATCCTGTGGGGCCTCGGGAACGTGCTCGCCGGCTGGGGCACGCCGCGCCTCGGCGCCCCGTGGCTGTACGCCACCTACGGCGTCCTCGGCGGGCTCGGCCTGGGCCTCGGGTACGTGACGCCGGTGGCGGCGGTGACGAAGTGGTTCCCCGACAAGCGCGGGCTCGGGAGCGGCATGGTGGTGATGGGCTTCGGCCTCGGCGCGTTCGTCTACAACAACGTGCTCGAGGCCTCGCCCTCGTTCGCGGCCGCGGCGCGCGAGGCGGGCGAGGCCCTCGCGGCGGGGGGCGGCGCCCGGCTCTCCGAGGGTTCGCTCGACGCGCTCCAGCGCACGCTCGTGCTGTCCGGCCTGTTCTTCGCCGTGGTCGGCGGGCTCTGCGCGGCGCTGGTGCGGAACCCGCCCGGCGTCGCGCCCGCGGCGGGCGCGGCGCAGACGTCGCCGTCCGCGTCGGCCGCGCCGCAGGCCGTCGCGGGCCGCGACCTCCCGCCCGCGCAGGCCATGCGGACGCCGCAGTTCTGGGCCTTGTGGCTCATGCTCTTCCTGAACGTCACCGCGGGCATCCTCTTCATCTCGAACGCGGTGCCGATCATGCGCGAGCTGACCGGCGCGCCCGCGGCGACGGCCGTCGCGGTCTACGGGTTGATCGCGCTGTTCAACGGGGTCGGCCGGTTCCTCTTGGGCGCGGTGTCCGATCGACTCGGGCGGAGCCTCACCTACCTCCTGGTCTACGGCGTTCAGGCGGCCGTGTTCCTCGCGGTCGGCGCCGCGTCGAGCCTGTGGCTCGTCGCGGCGCTCTTCGCGGTGGTGCTCCTGTGCTACGGAGGCGGCTTCGGCATCATGCCGTCCTTCGTCGCCGACTGGTTCGGCACGAGGTCCATGGGCGTGAACTACGGGTGGATCCTGCTCGCCTGGGGCGTGGGCGGGATCGTCGGCCCGATGTTCGTCGCCGCGGTGAAGGACGCGACCGGCACCTTCAGCGGCGCGCTGCCGGTCATCGCGTTCCTGCTGCTCGGGGCGATGGTGCTGCCCATCGTCGCCCGGCCGCCGCGCTCCGCCCGCACGGGCGGCCGGTGGGCGCACCTCGACCCGCGCCGGCTCCACCCGCGCTGAGGAGCGGCCGAGCGGCGCGGCCCATACCGCCGGACGGCGGCGCGTCAGAAGAGCGGCATCTCGGGCAGCGGCTTCCCCTTCTTCCAGGGCACGATCCAGATCACCACCTCGACCCCGTACTGGATGTCCGGCTCGTCCTGCGCCAGGATCCGCAGCCCGCCCTCGCCCTCCCACATGGCCCACGAGAAGCGGATGCCCTCGAGCTTGTAGCTCCCCTTCTCGAGCGGCGGCCCCCACTGCTCGCCCAGGATCTCGCTGGCCTCGGCGTAGACCTGATCGAAGCGCTTCACCGCCGCCAGGTACTCGTCCCTGGTCGCGTGGTCGTCCTCGTCCCAGTCCTCCCACGTGTAGACGTTGACGCGCGTCGGGATCTCCTCGTCGCCGTCGCCCTCGCCGGTGAGGATCGCCAGGTCGCTCGCGATCACGAACCTGCCCGAGCCTGGCGGGTCCTCGGGCCAGCCTTGCTGCGCGCACGTCGCGCGCAGCGCGTCGACGTTTCGATATCTGGAAGGGAGCTTCCGGATCCGTTCGGCGTTGTCCCGCAGGCTGTCGAGCATGTCGTCCTCCGCGTCTCCTCTTCCGGATCTGTCCGGCGGTCAGCTGCAATGCTTCTTGGCGGCGCGCTTCTTCTGCCGGACCGCGTTCCGGCGCGCGATCCGGTTCTGGAGCCGGACGTTCGGCTTCTTGCTCGTGGGTGGGTACTTGAAGGACCAGTAGACGGGCACGTCGCCGCCGAGCGCATTCTGCAGCTTGTTCATGCAGCCCTTCATCCCTACCCCCCGACATGGCTCCAGCTCCGTGTAGACCGCCGTCACCTGGGAGGGGTGGATCCCGTTCTTCTCCAGCTGCGCCAGCAGGAGCTCCTCCGAGTGCGGACCCTTGCCGCTCGTCATGGGGATCATCTGCCCGTCGGCGAGCTGGAACACGGCCACGTTCCTTCCGCCGATTCCCTTCGGCCCGCCGTTGCTGGCGTAGTGATCGCGGACGGCCGAGAACAGGGGGTGGTCGTTGTACGGCACGTGGCGCAGGACGATGAGTCCCAGCGGGTCCACGTAGATCAGGGGATCGCCCGGGTAGCCGTAGAGGTCGAGGGAGACCAGGGGCCCGAGCGGATCGGCCGAGAGGTACCGATCGTCCGCCGGATCGTAGTAGCGCCACCGGTTGTAGTAGAGGCCCGTCTCCTCGTCCCCGTACTGGCCCGGGTAGCCGAAGGGGACGGGCTGGCCCTGCGGCGACCGCCCGCCGAACGGATCCGCGGAGATGGTGGCGACGAGCTGCCCCGCCTCGTCGAAGAGGTGGGTCGGCGCGTCCACGTGGTCGTTGACGATGAACCAGCGCCGGCCGCCCTGCTCCTTGGCGAGGGGAGCGAAGGAGTCCGGATCCCAGTACCACGTGATCGGCTCGCTCCCGTCGGCCAGCTCGTGGACCACGACGTTGTCGTCCCAGACGTAGCGGGTGCTGCGGAGCGGCCGCGCGCCGCCGTCCTCCCCGGGGGCGAGGAGCGTCTTGCGGATGCGCCGCGCGAAGGCGTCGTACTCGAAGCGCACCAGGTTCCCGTCCGGCCGCTCCACCTCGCGCAGCAGCCCCGACCCGTTCCAGGCGTACTTCCAGGCCCGGCCATCCGGGAGCCGCTTCTCGATCAGGTTGCCGTCGGGATCGTAGGTGCAGCGGCTGCCGTTCACCTGCGCCAGGCGGCCGCCCGCGGCGTAGGTCCGGTCGGAGCGGTCCGGGAGGTTGCCGGCGGGGTCCGCCGCCCGCGGCACGCGCTCCCCGTCGGGAAGGATCGCGTCCGTCAGGCGGCCCCGCTCGTCGTGGCGGTACCGGATCGGCTCCTCGGCCCCGACCGCGATCGCGGTGATCCTGTCGTCGTCGCTCCAGGTGAACCGTCGCGCCTCGACCTCCTGCCCCTCGGCCCAGGGCTCGTTGGCGGCCGGCGCGCGCGCCGCGGCGGTGATCCGTCGCTCGATCGGGTTCCCGCTCCGGTCCCAGCTCCAGCCGACGCGAACCCCGTTGGCGTGGAGGCGGGCGGTCTCGAGCCCCGAGACGTCGCGCTCGAAGCGGACGGCCGGACCTCGCGCCGAGTCCCGTGACCGGCCCAGGTGGACGGCCGTGATCCGCGCGAACGGGTCGCTCTCGATCACCGCGCCCGCGCCGAGCGACGTCTCGAGCGCGTCGCGGAAGCCGTCCAGTCCATAGCGGGACAGGACGGCGTACTCGCCGTCCCGAGCGCGCTGGACGTCCTTCGCCCTCCGTCCGAGCGGGTCGTGCTGCAGCGTCACCCGGGCGCTCTCGTTCTCTGCCGAGAGGAGGAAGCCGCCTGGGCCGTACTCGAACCGGGCGCCGGTGCCGTCCGAGTGCTCCACCTTCGTGGGCCGGCCGGCCGCGTCGTACTCCAGCCTGGTGGTGCGGCCGCTCGGGAGCTGGACCTTCACGATCCGGCCTGCCTTGTCCCGCTCGTACCGGCGGACCGCGCCGTCGAAGCCGACCTCGCGGATCACCCGCCCGGCCGCGTCCAGCTCGAAGGAAGCCTCCTCGCCGGCCTCGTTGACGACGCCGGTCAGGCGCCCCTCGGCGTCGTAGCGGTACCGCACGTCGGCGCTGCCCTGGGCGCGCTCGACGGGGCGGTGGAGGTGGCCGTACCGATACCGGACCGCCTCGCCCGGACCCCGGGTCTCGAGCAGGTTCCCCTCGGGATCGTACTGCAGCTCGTGCCGGGCGCCCGACGCGGAGATCGCCTCGATCTCCCGCCCCTCCAGGTCATGGCGGAACTGCTCCACGCCGCCGCGCCCGTCGTGCACCTCCACGAGCTGGCCGAGGCGATCGACGAGCTGGCGCGACTCTCCTCCCGCCGGCGTCCGGATACGCGCCAGCGTCTTCTGCCCGTCGTACTCGAGCCGGACGATCCTCCCGCCGGGGAGCACGGCCTCCGTGAGGAGCCCTCCGGTGTACGCGTAGCGGTTGATCGAGCCCGTCGGGCTCGCCTCGCGCACGAGCTGCCCGAGCGCGTCGTACTCCCA
>Ga0196976_1000819_pt1 | contig 17334 bp, 14 predicted proteins | sample S3v_513CmetaG_FD_148644 | JGI IMG/M metagenome (GOLD analysis project Ga0196976, IMG submission 148644) | Soil microbial communities from Anza Borrego desert, Southern California, United States - S3+v_5-13C | ecosystem: Environmental > Terrestrial > Soil > Desert | place: USA: California...
AGATCATCACCACCATCGCCTCGACCGGCGAGGTGCTTGCCGTCGGCGAGATGGTCTCCGTCCCCGCCGGCAACTTCCGGACGGTGAAGTACCGGGGCGCGACCATCTCGGGCACGACGGTGCAGACGTCCATCACCTGGGTGTCGATGGACCTCAACATCGTGGTGAAGCAGGAGACGATCGACGGAAACGGCGCCGTGACCTCCACGACGGTGCTCACCCGGTGAGCAGGGTGTAGGAATTGCACAAACTCGGGACAGGAGGCAGAGCCAAATGTCCCGAGTGGAACGCACCGAGAACCCCACCGAGCGCCGCGGTTCCGAGCAGTTGCGTCAGGCCGAGCGCGGACGCCAGTCCGGCACCCCGCAGCGCGACCCGAATCCCGGCCACACCCCGACCAAAGCCGAAGGCGAGCTGGGCGACGTCGAAGAAGCCCTCCGCCATCAGAGCGAGTAGAAAACCGTTGCTGGTTGCTGGTTGCTAGGTTCGTTGTGCTGCCTGGGTTTCAGGCCATGTAGCACAACGAACCAGCAACACAGCAACCAGCAACTACACCTCGATCCCCACGCTCCTCATCAACGCCAGCGCGTTGCTCTTCGTCACCACTCCCGGCCGCATCCGGTAGTCGAACACGACCTTGCCCTCCTCGATGTGATCCTCGAAGTGGACGTTCGCCGCGCGCGGCGCGAGGGAGTCGGCGATCTGCGCCAGTGCCAGGTCGTGCGTCGAGACGAGCCCGATGGCCCCCCGTTCCACGAGCCCCCGCACGATGGCCTCGGCGCCGATGCGCCGGTCGTGCGAGTTCGTCCCCGCCAGCACTTCATCCAATAGATAGAGGAGGGGACCCTGCCGCGACATCTCCAGCACCTGGCGGATGCGCAGGATCTCGGCGTAGAAGCGCGAGGCGTTCTCCTGCAGCGAGTCGGCGATGCGGATGGACGCGCCGACGGCCGTCGTCGACAGCCGCAGCGACTGCGCGCAGGCCGGCCCGCCGGCCATGGCCAGCACCGCGCCGAGGCCCACGCTGCGCATCATCGTGCTCTTGCCCGACATGTTCGAGCCGCTGACGACGAGCAGCCGCAGCGTCGGATCGAGCCGGATGCTGTTCGGAATCCGCCGCGCCGCCGGGATGAGCGGATGCCCGAGCTCGCGCGCGTCGAAGAGCGGCCCCTCGTTGACGAGCTCCGGCATCGCATACGCCGGATGCTCGAAGGCGAACGACGCCAGCGAGCCGAGGGCCTCGATCTCGCCGACGGCCTCGATCCAGTCGCCGACGCGCGAGCCGGAGCGCACGCGCCAGCGCTCGATGGCCAGCGCCACGTGCGTGGTCCATAAGAGCATCACCGCGAACAGGGCGAAGAACTGGTTGCGCCGCGCCTCGAGCAGCGCCACCAGCCGGCGCAGTTTGTCGATCTCGCGCGAGGCCGGCAGCTCCGACCCGCGCAGCCGCTCGTGCAGCGCCACGAGCCGCGGCGACGAGAACGTTTCGCGCTCGATCCGCGCCAGCACACCGGCCAGCAGGGCCAGCGCCGGCTCGGCGCGCTCCACGGAAGAAACGATCGGCTCGATGCGCGGATGCAGATGCCGCGCGAGGAAGAGGCCGGCAAGGATGGCCACGATCATCGGCCACCCCGGCACGTCGGCGATCATCCCCAGCGTGGCCTCGGGGTGGGTCATGCCGATCAGCCGGGCGATGAGCGACGGCAACGTGATCGCCGTCAGCACGACGATGACGACCGGCAGCGCGGTCGCCGCGAAGCGCTCCAGCGGCGAGAGCTTCGCCGCCGGCATCGACCCCCACGCGTCGAGCCTGGCGCTCTCTACCTCGCGCGTGACCTCCGCCGCCTGGACGGAGATGTCTTCGCGCAACGCCACGTTCTCGCGCAGCTCCAGCACGGCACCCTGCCGTGCGCGGATCTCCTCCGCGTCGCGCGACGGCTCTTTCAGCCAGGACGCGAGCCGCTTCCGCCCGGCCGGCGTGACGGCGACGGAGAGCAGCTCGAAGAGCGACCCGCGCCCGAACAGGTCGAAGTCGCCCGCGTACGGATGATGCTCGTCCGCGAAGTCGCTCCCCGGATCGCCTTTCCCCTGCCATGCGTCGTCGACGCGCGCCAGCCCGCGCTCGTAAAACGCGGCGCCGCTCTCCGCCCGCTTCCGCCTGCGGATCACGCGCTCGTGCATCACCACCAGGACGATGAACGCGGCCAGCGGCACGAGCGCCGCGGCCAGCTTCCAGAATGCGATCGCGACCGTGACCGCGATGGCCACCAGCCGCGCGATCGAGATCCGCCGCTCCCGCGCCAGCAGCGTGGAGGTAGACTCTCTCCGCTCTGTCAGCCGCTGAACATAAAGCTCACGCACGCGCGCATCTTATGGTTCCTCCCGGTCCGCGCAACTGGATTCCGGGGAAGCACCTCCGCGCCCTGCAGTACGCCCCGCTCCCGTTCCTCTCCCGTCTGGTCCGGGAGCACGGCGACGCGTCGCGCTTCCACGTCGGCCCGCAGCCGGTCTTCTTCTTCGCCCATCCCGACCAGGTGCGCGACGTCCTCGTCGTCCGCAACGCCTCCTTCATCAAAGGCCTGGCCCTGCAGCGCACGAAAGTGGTCCTCGGCGAGGGGCTGCTCACCAGCGAAGGGGAGCTGCACAAACGCCAGCGCCGCCTGGCGCAGCCAGCCTTTCACCGCGAGCGCATCCATCACTACGGCGAGGTGATGGTGGAGAAGACGCTCCGCGCCCGCGACCGATGGCAGGACGGCCAGGAGCTCGACGTCGCGCACGAGATGATGCGCCTCACCCTGGCCGTCGTCGCCCAGACGCTCTTCGACGCCGATGTCGACGACGAGGCCGACGAGATTGGCGCCGCGCTGACGGAGCTGATGCTCATGTTCCCGCTGCTCGTCCACCCGCTGGCCACGCTGATCCTGCGCTTTCCCTTCTTCCCGCAGGTGCGCCGCTTCCGCCGCGCGCTGGAGCGTCTCGACCGCACCATCTACGCGATCATCGGGGAGCGCCGGCGCACGAACGTCGACCGCGGCGACCTTCTCTCCATGCTGATCCTGGCCACCGACGTCGAGGGCGACGGCGGCGGGATGAGCGACCTCCAGCTCCGCGACGAGACGATGACTATTTTCCTGGCCGGGCACGAGACCACTGCCAACGCGCTGGCCTGGACCTGGTACCTCCTCGCGCGCAACCCGGAGGTCGAGCGCGAGTTGCACCGCGAGCTCGATACCGTCCTCGCCGGCCGCACGCCGTCGCCCGCGGATTACCCGCGGCTTCCGTACACGGAGATGGTGCTGGCGGAGTCGATGCGCCTGAGGCCGCCGGCGTGGGGCGTCGGGCGCTTCGCCACGGAGCACGTCCGGATCGGGGAGTGGGACGTCCCGAAGAACGGCCTCGTGCTCGTGTCGCAGTGGGTGACCCATCGCGACCCGCGCTTCTGGCCCGACCCGGAGCGCTTCGATCCGCTCCGTTTCACGCCGGAGGCAAAGGCGGTCCGCCCGAAGATGGCCTACTTTCCTTTCGGCGCCGGCCCGCGCATCTGCATCGGCGAGAGCTTCGCCTGGATGGAGGGCGTGCTGCTCCTGGCCACCATCGCCCAGCGCTGGAAGTTCGAGCGCGGGGAAGACGTGGAGCCGCAGGCCCTGATCACCCTCCGCCCGCGCGGCCCGATGCTCATGCGCGTCAGTCGCCGAACGTAGGACGGGCTTCAGCGCGTCCCTCCCGTGGGAGGGGCGTAAAATACGAAACATGCAAGACGTCAGGGAGCTCTTCGCGGACTACGCGGCCTACCACCAGACCGCCGGCAATAAGTTCTTCCACCGCCTCGGCATCCCGATGATCATGCTCACCCTCATCGGCATGCTCACCAAGGCGAAGCTCTTCACCGCCGGCACCGTGGACTACGACGCGGCCATGCTCCTCATCGCCGCCTCCTCCGCGTACTACTTCGTCATCGAGTGGCGGCTGGCCATCGCCATGACCGCCGTCTCCATCGCCTTCTACTTCATCGGCGCGGCCATTCACCTCTGGATCAACGCGGCCGTCTTCATCCTCGGCTGGATCTTCCAGTTCATCGGCCACAAGGTGTACGAGCACAAGAACCCCGCCTTCTTCCGTAATTTTGTCCACCTGCTCGTCGGCCCCCTCTGGATCCTCAACGACATCGTCCATTTCGTTCCCTCTCCCCGCCCGGGGGAGGAGCGCACTCCCACGGCTTGATTTTTGCTGGCCCCGCAACACGGGTACCATGGACAATCCATCTCCTGGAGTTCTCGTGGTCGAGGACGATCCCGCCATTCGCCGGCTGGTGACGATGGTCCTGCAGCGCAATGGCTTCCAGGTGGATGCCGCGGCCGACGGCCTCGAGGCGGTCCTCAAGCTGGGCCTCTCCGAGTACGAGGTCATCGTCCTCGACCTGATGATGCCGAACCTCGACGGCTTCACTTTCCTCAATACCTTTGCGAAAGAAGAGCCGGAGCGCCTGCGCAAGGTCATCGTCACCAGCGCCGCGTCGCCCGCCGTCATCCGCGAGCGGATGGACCGCGAGCCGTTCCGCGTCCTCCCCAAGCCGTTCGACATCGGGGAGCTCGTGGCCAGCGTCCGCGCCTGCATCTCCGCGCAGTCGAATTAAACTCTCCCGTATGCAGCCATACGGGTCGGACCGCGTCCGGGAGTCCGGCGGGAAGGTGATCCTTCACTCGCGCCTCTCCAAGGGCTGGACGCCGCGCACCCCGAAGAGCGCCACCCACGCCGAGTTCCCCGGCACTGCCGTCCTCTGGGACGACCGCTACTTCGAGGTCCTCTCCGCCGATCCGCTTCCCGCCGGCGGCGTGCGCTACACGCTGGGCGACTGGAAGGACGAGCACACCTTCCGTGTCTTCGAGACGTACAGCGAAGAATCGGAAGCGCGCCTCCGCGCCGACCACGAGACCGCGCTGCGCCACCGCCGTCACTCCCGGCTCGCTCGACTCTCCTCGATGATCCTCGGCCATCTCCCAGGTTCCGTGCAGGAGCGCCTCGCCAACGAGCTCGGACTCTTCCCCGCGCGCATGACCCTGATGTCGCTCATCCCGCCCGTGGCCCTCTTCGGCGCGTGCGTCTGGCTCTTCGTCGATGCGAAGGTGGATCAGGAGCGCTCGCCCGTCCCATCCTGGCTCTGGTTCCTTGCGCTGTTCATGATGCTGGACACCGCCGTCCGCTTCCTCGTGGCCATGTCGCAGAATCGCGGTATCGGCTCGATTCCCGGCACGATCGGATACGTCCTCTACCGCCTCGCCACCGGCAAGCGCGACGCCCCGCCGAAGCTGGCGCCGCTCCCCGTGCCCGAGGAGATCGCGCAACACGACAGCGTCGAGTGGCGAAGCTGGATGTTCACCCTCCTTCCGGCGGGCGAGCAGCGCGCCCTCGCCCAACGCTACGACTACGACTACCGCAAGGACGCCTACTCCGTCGCCGGCGCCATCCTCGCCGTAGGCGTGCTCGGCATCCTCAGCTCCGTCTCGAATCTCGAGACCCTGGGTGGCCTCACCTCCCTCATCGTTGCGTCCTTGATCGCCCTCGAACAGATCGCACGCCTCCTCGCATTCAAGAAGGGACCGGCCGGCAGCGTCTGGGGCGCGCTGGTAAGACCGTTCATCCGCGACCTGCTCAAATCAGTCCCCTCTCCCCGCTCGGCGGGGAGAGGGCCAGGGTGAGGGGCGTTGCATCCCACGCAACACGCGCAACGGCACGCGCTCTGCACCACTCCGGCGAGTGGTTCGAGTGGAGCTGGACGGTAGAAAGCGCGTCATCATCGAAGCCGCGTCCCCTGAGGTCGACGGCGGTGCCTTTCCGGCGAAGCGTGTGGCGGGCGATGTCGTATTCGCCGAGGCCGACATCTTCGCCGACGGTCACGACCTGATCTCCGCGATCGTGCTCCACCGGCACGACAGCGAGACGGAATGGAGCGAAGTGCGCATGCGCCCGCTCGTCAACGACCGCTGGCGTGCCGAGTTCAACGTCGAGAAGTTCGGCTTCCATCGCTTCACCATCGAAGCATGGATCGACCACTTCCTCACCTGGCACCGCGACATGAAGAAGCGCGTCGACAGCGGCGTCGCCGAGGAAGAGCTGGGCGTGCAGCTCCTCATCGGCCTGCAGCACATCCGCGCCGCGGCCGAACGGGCCGACAAGCGCGACCGCCGCAAGCTCGAAGCCGTCATCGCCGGGCTCGAGTCCGATGACCCGGTCGACGAGAAGATCGCCGACCTCTGGAGCGAAGACCTCCTCGCCCTCATGTGGCGCAACGCCGAGCGGAACTTCGTCACGCGCTACCGTACCGAGCTGCTGATCGAGGTCGACCGCCCGCGGGCCGCGTACAGCACCTGGTACGAGCTCTTCCCGCGCTCCGCCGCCCAGGAGGAGGGGAGACACGGCACCTTCAAGGACGTCGAGGCACAGCTCCCGCGCGTCGCGCGCATGGGCTTCGACATCCTCTATCTCCCGCCCATTCATCCGATCGGCGAGACCTTCCGCAAGGGAAAGAACAACAAGGTCAAGGCCGAGCCGGGCGACGTCGGCAGCCCGTGGGCCATCGGCGGCAAAGAAGGGGGCCACAAAGCCACCCACCCCGACCTCGGCACGATCGACGATTTCGCTCGCCTCGTCGCGAAAGCGAAAGAGCTCGGCATCGAGGTGGCCATGGACATCGCCTTCCAGGCCTCGCCCGATCACCCGTACGTGAAAGAGCACCCGTCGTGGTTCCTCATGCGCCCCGACGGCACCATCCAGTACGCCGAGAACCCGCCCAAGAAATACCAGGACATCTATCCCTTCCACTTCGAGAGCGAAGAGTGGCAGGAGCTGTGGGCGGAATTGCGCGACGTCTTCGCCTTCTGGGTGAAAACCGGCGTGCGCACCTTCCGCGTCGACAATCCGCACACCAAGCCGCTCCCCTTCTGGGAGTGGTGCATCCGCGATCTCAAGCGCGAGTGGCCCGACCTCATCTTCCTGGCCGAGGCCTTCACGCGTCCGAAGATCATGTACCGCCTGGCCAAGGCCGGCTTTACGCAGTCGTACACCTACTTTGCGTGGCGGCATACGAAGGAAGAGCTCATCGAATACCTCGAGGAAGTGACCAAGCCGCCGGTGAGTGATCTCTTCCGCCCGAATTTCTGGCCCAACACGCCCGACATCCTCACCGAATATCTGCAATACGGCGGGCGGGCCGCCTTCGTGCAGCGCTTCATCCTCGCCGCCACGCTCGCTGCCAGTTACGGCATTTACGGGCCGGCGTACGAGCGCTTCGTCCATCAGGCCCGCGAGCACGGATCCGAGGAATACCTCGATTCCGAGAAATACGAGGTCAAATACTGGCCGCCGACGGATGACGACATGAGCGAGCTCATGACCCTCGTCAATCGCATCCGCCGCGAGAATCCCGCGCTGCAGCAGAACGCGACGCTGAAGTTCCACAAGAGCGACAACGACCAGATCCTCTGCTACAGCAAGACTGCCGGCGACAACGTCATCGTCGTGGTGGTGAACCTCGACGCCCACAATACCCACTCCGGCTGGATCGACCTCGACCTCGAGGCGCTGCAGCTCGAGCCCGGCCGCACCTATCAGGTCCACGACCTCCTGAGCAACGCACGCTACGCCTGGCACGGCGCGCGGAATTACGTGCAGACCAACCCGCAGGTCATTCCCGCGCACATCTTCCGGATCAGAAGGCGCGTGCGCACTGAGAAAGATTTCGAGTACTTCCTGTGATGACTGACGATCTTTGGTACAAAGACGGGATCATTTACCAGACGCACGTCCGCGCATTCTTCGATTCCAATGCGGACGGCATCGGCGACTTTCAGGGCCTGACCCGGAAGCTCGACTATCTGCAGGACCTGGGCATCAACATCCTCTGGCTGTTGCCCTTCTATCCCTCTCCGTTGCGCGACGACGGCTACGACATCGCCAATTACACCGCCGTCAATCCCAGCTACGGCACGCTGGCCGACTTCAAGGCCTTCCTCAAGGAAGCGCACCGCCGCGGCATCCGCGTCGTCACGGAACTGGTCATCAATCACACCAGCGACCAGCACCCCTGGTTCCAGAAATCGCGGCGCGCGAAGCCGGGCAGCCCGTGGCGCGACTTCTACGTCTGGAGCGAGACCCCCGACAAATACCGCGATGCCCGCATCATCTTCAAGGACTTCGAGACCTCCAACTGGGCCTGGGACCCGGAAGCGAACGCGTATTACTGGCACCGCTTCTTCTCCCACCAGCCCGACCTGAACTTCGAGAACCCCGCCGTCCACGAGGCGCTGATGAAAGCACTCGATTTCTGGATGGACATGGGCGTCGACGCGTTCCGCCTCGACGCCATCCCGTACCTGTTCGAGCGGGAAGGGACCACCTGCGAGAACCTGCCGGAGACGCACGCCTACCTCAAGCGCATCCGGCAGCACATGGACGAGAACTACCCCGGCCGTATGCTGCTGGCCGAGGCCAATCAGTGGCCCGAGGATTCATTGCCGTATTTCGGTGACGGCGACGAATGCCACATGGCCTTTCATTTCCCGGTCATGCCGCGCATGTACATGTCGCTGGCGATGGAGGACCGCTTCCCCATCATCGACATCATGAGCCAGACCCCGCCCATTCCCGACAACTGTCAGTGGGCGATGTTCCTGCGCAATCATGATGAATTGACCCTGGAGATGGTCACGGACGAAGACCGCGACTACATGTGGCGCACCTACGCCAAGGACGCCAAGGCCCGCATCAACCTCGGCATCCGCCGCCGTCTGGCGCCGCTCCTGGAGAACCACCGCGGCCGCATCCACCTGATGAACGGCCTCCTCTTCTCCTTTCCCGGCACGCCCATCATCTATTACGGCGACGAGATCGGCATGGGCGACAACATCTACCTCGGCGACCGCAACGGCGTCCGCACGCCCATGCAGTGGAGCGCCGACCGCAATGCCGGCTTCTCCCGCTGCAATCCGCAGCAGTTGTTCCTGCCGGTGATCATCGACCCGCAATACCACTACGAACAGGTCAACGTCGAGGCGCAGCAGTCCAACCAGTACTCGCTGCTCTGGTGGATGAAGCGCCTCATCGCCATGCGCAAGCGCTATCGCGCGCTGGGCCGCGGCTCCATGGAGTTCCTGCACAGCGAGAACCGCAAAGTCCTCGCGTACGTGCGCCGGTACGAGGACGAGATCATCCTCGTCGTCGCCAACCTTTCCCGCCTCGTCCAGTGCTTCGAGCTCGATCTCTCCCAGTACAAAGGCATGGTCCCGGTCGAGCTCTCCGGCGGCACGAAGTTCCCCGTCATCGGCGAGCGCCCCTATTTCCTCAATCTCGGCCCGTTCGCGTTTTACTGGTTCGCCTTACAGCGCGAGGTGGCCGCCGAGATCACCACCCAGGACGCGCCGCTGGTCGGTGCCCGCGAGTGGGAGGAGATCCTCTCCCCGCGCCACAGAGACTCCCTCGAGCGTGCCATTGGCGCGTACCTGCCCACGCGCCGCTGGTTCGGCGGCAAGGCCCGCGTCGTCACCGCCGTCGCCGTACGCGACGCCGTGGAAGTCGGCCGCAACGCCCGCTTCGCGCTGGTCCACGTCGAATTCTCCGACGGCGAGCCGCAGCTCTACCTCCTGCCGCTGGCCATCGCCAACGTCCGCCGCGAGCAGGACCAGGCCCGCTCGCTCCCCGTCATCGCGCGGCTGCGCGACGGCGCCATCCTGTACGAGCCGGTGCAGGACGAGTCCTTCGCCGACGCGCTCCTCGAGACCATCGCCAGAAAGCGCCAGCTCAAAGGCATCCAGGGGACCATCAGCGGCCTGCCGACGAAAGCCTTCAAGGAACTGCGCGGCACGGAGAAGCTGGAGACGCACGTCATGGGCGTCGAACAGTCCAATACCGCCCTGCAGTATGGCCAGCGCCTCTTCCTGAAACTCTTCCGCCGCCTCGAGCCCGGCATCAACACCGATTTCGAGATCACCCGCTTCCTCAATGAGGAAACCAGCTTCACGCATACGCCGCGGGTGGCCGGCGCGCTCGAATATCGCAACGACACCACTGGCGTGCAGATGACCGTCGCCATCATGCAGGGCTTCACCCCCAACTCCGGGGACGCCTGGGCGTACACCCTCGACTCCATCGGCCGCTACTTCGACCGCCTGCTGAGCGACCCTGCGCTGGCCGAGCGCACGGCCAAAGCCATCCCGCACGAGAGCGCCTACGACCTCGCCCAGAAACCGATTCCCGAAGCGGCCCGCGACGCCATCGGCGGCTATCTCGCCGATGCGGAGCTGCTGGGCGTCCGCACCGCGCAGATGCACATGGCGATGGCCTCGCGCGACGACGATCCGGCGTTCCGGCCCGAGCCCTTCACCCCGCACTACCAGCGTTCCATTTACCAGTTCGTGCGCACCCAGATCGTCCAGACCCTGCAGGCCGTGCGGAAGCGCGCCAAAGAGCGGCCCGAGTTCGGGGAGCTCCTCGAGCGCGAGCAGCAGTTGCACGAGCGTGCGCGTGCGGTCCTGGAGGGCAAAGTCGACGCCGCGAGGATTCGCATCCACGGCGACTACCACCTGGGGCAGGTCCTCTACACCGGCAACGACTTCGTCATCATCGACTTCGAAGGGGAGCCCGCGCGCCCGCTCAGCGAGCGCCGGATCAAGCGCAGCGGCCTGAGGGACGTCGCCGGCATGCTCCGTTCCTTCCACTACGCCCCGTACGCCGTCCTCTTCGGCACCGCCCCCGGCTCGTACGTCCGCAAGGAAGACCTGGCCCTGCTCGAAAACGGAGCGAGATACTGGCACCACTGGGTCAGCGCCGCCTTCCTCCGCGCGTATCTCGCCGAAAGCGCCCGTGGAAACCACCACCTCCCCAAATCCGCGGAGACCGTGGCGACCCTCCTCAACACCTACCTCATCGAAAAAGCCCTCTACGAGATCGTCTATGAACTGAACAACCGTCCCGACTGGGTGCGCATCCCGCTGCGGGGCCTTCTCGATCTGTTGGAGTGATTTCCACCTGCTGTAGACACGCATAGGCGTCACATCACAAAGAGCTTGCTTCGGTCTCCATTCCGAGGGAGGCTGGGGGAGCATGAGCGATCCTCCAAAGCTCCTCGATCGGGTCAGTGCGGCGCTGCGTGCGCGGCATTACAGCCGGCGCACGGAAGAGGCGTACGTGATGTGGATCAAGCGCTACATCTTCTTCCACAACAAGAGACACCCGGCATCGATGGGCGGAGAGGAAGTCAATGCCTTCTTGACCAGCCTGGCCGTCGACGATCACGTCAGCGCCTCGACGCAGAACCAGGCACTCAGCGCCTTGTTGTTCCTCTATCGCGAAGTGCTGCAGGACCCGTTGCCGTGGATGGACGACCTCATTCGCGCCAACCGTCCGCTGCGCCTGCCCGTCGTCCTGACTCCCGACGAAGTCCGCGCCGTGATCCAGCGGATGCCCGGCGTCACCCGCACGGTGGCGCTGCTTCTCTACGGCTCCGGACTGCGCCTGCTCGAATGCCTGCAATTGCGGGTCAAGGACATCGACTTCGACCGGCGGCAGGTCACCGTACGTGATCCGAAGGGGAAGCGCGACCGCGCCACCATGCTCCCGCAAGCGGTCGACGAGTCACTGCGCGCGCAGCTCGAGTCCGCGCACGCCATCCACAACCAGGACCTGCAGCGGGGCTGGGGCGCCGTCCCCTTGCCGACGGCGCTTGCCCGTAAGTTCCCGAACGCCAACCGCGAATGGACCTGGCAGTGGGTCTTCCCGGCCACGAGCCGCTACCGCGACGCAGAAGGGCGCGAAACGCGGCATCACCTCCACGAGACCGTCATTCAGCGCGCCGTGCGCAAAGCCGCGATCGAGTCCGGAATCAACAAACGCGTCACCTGCCACACCTTCCGCCACTCCTTCGCCACCCACCTCCTCGAGCGCGGCCACGACATCCGCACCGTCCAGGAGCTCCTCGGCCACCGCGACGTCTCCACCACCATGATCTACACCCACGTCCTCCGCCTTGGCCCCAAAGGCGTCCGCAGTCCCCTCGACCCGCTGTGACGGCTCCCTCGCCGTCGGCCGCACCACGCCCGTCGCATATTCCGCTACGAGCCTCGACCGCCCCCGCCCGCCCACGGAGCTCACACGGAGATGCTGTTCGTAGAACACCTTACGCGTGTCCCCGGCGAGCCGTTCCGTCAGCCACTTCTCCCGGAGGCCGAGGTAGACGCCTGAGAGGCCACATGCCTACCCCGCAAGCAGGCACGCTGGCATAACCCATTATCGTACCAGCGTGATCAGCACGCGAACGGCCTCGCCCGCCCGCAGTCGTTGACGGATAACGGAACGAAGCGGCAAAAGAATCGCGGATTGATGGCCGGAGCTAAGTACAAGTTAGCCGGACGAATCCCAATTCTCGCCGTGGCACGCTTTCTATGAAGCTCCGCGTACTTGCGCGCTCAGCGCTAGAGGGACTCGGCGTTGGCGCCGTACGATAGCTCGGGCCGAGGGCGCGTTAGCACGACGAAAGTACGTCGCCCGGTCGCGAACAAATAGTTCCAGCGATCCGGGCGACGCACGCTCAGTTCAGCCTTTTTGCTTCGGCTCTTTCACCTCGATGAAAAACGAGCTATTGCCAACTCTAGCTCCGGCGCGAACATCACCCTTCCGATACAGCGCGAAAACCAGCACGCCGAACCCGAGAACGACCGCGACAAGACACAGCAGCGTTGTAGCCATGTCCATCGCTCACCTCCGGCCGTCCATGTCCTTTGAAAGTGCCGTGATCGTCACCGAAAGCTCGCGCGCCACGCCAATCTTCTTAGACAGCTCGGAGGCAGTGGAGTTCGCTTCCTTAACCAACTCTTGAAGAAGCGCTGGAACGTGGTCGATCGCCTCAACGCGCATCCAGCGCGGCGCGTCGTTGAATGGCCATTGTTCGACGTGGTCATCAGGATAGCTGACGTTTCCCGAGACGGTCGCCAGCGCAAGACCCCATTTGCCGCCGACCTTCGCATACCCGATACGGCGCTCCCAGTAGTCGCCATCTTCATCGGGCTTCGGCGCGTAGTATGCGTACCACGCACTTACGCCGAGATTTAGTCGCTTAAGGGCCGCCTCGATTGGCGCTACTGCCTTCGCGAACTCGTCAGAAACAGCGTTTAGACGCGCCGCGGAATCGGACAATTCCTTAAATGATGCAGTGATTTGATCTGCGGCAGGGGGAGGCGTTTTAGTCGCCATACAAATATCCTCCGAGTCCCGGAAAGGGGCTCGCCTCAAGCCATACAGGCTGGTTCTTAATCGTCGCGTACACGACGGAGTCGACTTCCGGCTTCCACCGGTGCTGGCACATGCCAGCGTCAACATCGCCGGAGATATTAGCATAGACCAACGGTGAGTGATCTAGCGAGAGACGCGCCGGCTAACTTTGGTGTGAAGCTGATGCGGCCCGGCTTCGGCCCGGCAGCCGAGCTGCCTACATACTCGCCAGTGTGGCGGCGTCACGGCGGTTGCAGTTCGCAACTCGGTTCTTTGAACGTCATTGGCGGCAACCGCCGCGCCGCTCTGGCTTCGGCACGCGGGACCGGCCGCACAGCTTACACCAAGGACGTTAGGCCGACGAGTCACACTTTTCCGTAACCGCGCGTTTTCTATGAAGCTCCCGCGTGCTTGCGAGGTCACGCTGGGCTGCTTTACCGCGTACATCTGTCTTCAGCGCCGACAAAAAGGGCTGAACAGGCGTAAAATCGTCCCGGCAAGTCTCTGGAGGGTCCATGAAGAACGTGTCGCGCACTGTCCTGTTGCTCGTTCTACCGTTGATCGCGTTCGGCGGATGTGAGACCGAACCGAAAATCTCCGCTGCCGATGCGACTGGTCGACGCGTCGAGGCCGTAGCGTTCAAGGGGGAGGCGTATCGCACTCGCAGCGGCACATCATCCGTAATCCTTGTCTCGCGAGACGAACTCGAATACACCACGAACGGGACGACGTTCCTCTGCAAGTACTCCGAACAAGGCAATGCACTGCGCGTGATTTTGACGGCACTAGGAACGCAGCAGGTGCTGTATTTTCGTCGCGTCCAGGGAGGCCTGCAGTCAAACGATGGCGAGATTTATCTGAGCGAAACGGGGCTCGCGGAGGTCGAACGCCAAGAGGAGCTTGAAAGACAGCGGCAAATTCAGGCGGAAGCCGCCGCAGAAGAAGCGCGCGCGCGCGAAGCCAGAGCTGCTGCGGAAGTGGCCGCCGCGCAAGCGCGCCAAGAAGAGGCGCGACGTATTGCGGACCAGCCCCGAGTGGAGAAAAACTTGCCAGGCAGTTGGGCAATCGATGGCGCAACCATAACTTTCAAAAAGACCGCGAATGGGTTCGATGCCGTGGCTGTTTGGAAATACAGCAATGTTCGCGAATCGCTCCGCGGACTCTTTTTGCCTGATGGACGCTTAGAATTTACGCCTACGGAGACGGTTGTCATCGATCCGCATTTCGGCAGTCAGTGGTCGTATCCGCGTGAGATGTGGGTTGTCCTCGGAGCGGATAATGAATCGTTGGCAATTAGCCGCGCGAATGGTTCGTCGGACAGCCGATTTAAGCGTATTCCGTAGCCAGGTCTCCTGATCGGATAGTCTTTCAATCGGATCGCCGCCGTGCGGCCTTCTAAGAAACTGCCCCGCAAGTTGTTGAAAACACGTGAGGGCGATTCTTGCAACTGTGGCGAACGCACCGCGCCAGCGTCACCCTGGATCGTCAGAATAATGATCAGTTTCTTGCCTGTTGTAGCCCGGCGCAGCTGGGTCGCGGCCTAACTTCACGCTGAAGCTGGTGCGGCCCGGCTTCGGCCCGGCAGCCGAGCTGCCTACCTCCTTGCCAGCACGACGGCGTCACGCCGGTTGCAGCTCGCGTCGCGCTGCTTCAGCTAAATCGCGGCAACCGGCGCGCCGCTTCGGCTTCGGCACGCGGGACCGGCCGCACAGCTTAGCGTGGATCCGTTAGACCGACCGAGATACGGTAGCTAAAATGTCGCGCGATGACCGTGTCGGAAGCACGTTCTCTGGCCGTATTCATTAGCCATTCCTCGGCCGACTCGCGCCTAGCCGAAGCCCTTGTCGAGCTACTTCGTCGAGCGTTGCGCCTCTCGGCCTCAGATATTCGCTGTACGAGCATCGATGGTGGCCGGTTACCAGCGGGCGCGGAAACGGCCGATGTGTTACGGCGCGAGATCGCAGCCGCAAGGGCATTCATCTGTCTTGTCACGCCGGCAGGTGCGCGATCTTCGTATGTTCTGTTCGAATTGGGAGCGCGGTGGGGCATGGATCGCCATATAGCACCCGTGGTTGCACGAGGTTTTGACGTCGCGAATCTCCCTGGCCCTCTCGCGGCGATCAATGCGCTAAACATTTCGCATCGCGCGCAAGTACAGCAGCTGCTTGAGGACCTCCGGATCGTGATTGGTTGCTCGCTTGAACCTGCGTCGTCACTAACGCGCAGGATTGAAGCGGTCGTCGAAGCTGCATGCGAGCCGTCCCACGACGCGCAGCCAGCGCAGGATGTGGACACAGGCTGGGACGACGACGAGCCCAGCCTGCCGGAAGACGGCCTTTCCGATCAAGAGGTGGAGATTCTAAAGATGTTTGTCGAGTTTCGGGATCAACACACCGCTGAGGATGTCGCCAAACGGTTTCCGATGAACCGCCACAAAGCCGATTACCACCTCGATCAGCTGGCAACCAGGCATCTAATCGCGCATCTAAGCGACTATCGCAACGGCAGGCCGGTCTACTTCATCACACGAGACGGTAAAGCGGCGCTTGTCCGGTTAGGGCAGCTGTAGATAAGTCGATTGCGACTACTGGCGTCGAGCGGTCTAACTTCACGCTGAAGCTGGTGCGGCCCGGCTTCGGCCCGGCAGCCTAGCTGCCTGCCGTGTCGCCAGCGCGGTGGCGTCACGCCGGTTGCAGTTCGCCACTCGGTTCTCCGAACGTCATTGGCGGCAACCGGCGCGCCGCTTCGGCTTCGGCACGCGGGACCGGCCGCACAGCTTAGCGTGAGATCCGTTAGCCGGACGAATCAACAGCTTTGTGGTGGCACGCGTTCCATGAAGCTCCGCGTACCTGCACGCTCTGCGTGAGAGGCTCTGCAGTGGCCTCGATTCGGAAGCCCTTCTGAATCGCAGGCTGTGGGCCGTCGCGGGGAGCGGCGCAGCGCATCCGAAATGTTTTAGGATCATCCTCGTGAGAAGGCCGCTTGATCTGCTCCCAGACGCTGCGCTGCCGGTGCATATCTTGGCCGAGCAAGAATTCTGCGAACTGAAAGTTGACTATGAGCTCAAGAATCCGGGTATGGAGCACCTAATTACAGCGGAGGCAGCGCTTGCGGCCCAAAACGAAAAGCGCCGCGTCGGGAGGCGCGTTCATACGGCGATGGCGAGCGACGCTGTCCCGGTCACACAGGGCACCGGCTTTGGCGTGCTTGAGTCTGGAGAATCGGTGCTCCTCCGCGAGTGGCCCCTTCGTGGCAAGTATCGAACGATCGCGATGGCTGGCCGCCCGGACGTCATCTACGCTGATTCTGCCGGGTCGATTTGGATTCTCGAGTTCAAGGTTCGGCAGCGGTCGTATCCGACCGAGGTCGATGATGCTCAGCTACGAGCTTACGGTTGGCTGCTCCGTGGCCTCCAAGGACTTGCGAATAAACAAATCTGGCTCGCGTGTGTATCGGTGCCGCCGAGCCTCGAGCCGGTTATCGATGCAGCAACTGCAAACGAAAAGGTGAGGCTCATCCGTGAAATATGCGTCCCGCCGCCGGCTTCTTGGTGGCGTCGCCGCTTCTTAGCCTCACACGCTGTTGCGAACGTTGCGCGCACGCGAGTGAAATCCGCAGTGATGAAATACGACGAACGAAAGTCACGGCAGGAACTTCACTTCCTGACGGCGTATTGGTACGGACGTCGCCGTCCTCTTCCAACGAGCAAACCGTATAAATGCGCGGCGTGTCCTATCAATGCCATAGGCCGCTGTCGTTCAGCGCTCGTCGCTTTTGGCACACCTACACCAAGAAGAAGGCGTCAGGCGTCCGCCGGCTAACTTTGGTGTGAAGCTGATGCGGCCCGGCTTCGGCCCGGCAGCCGAGCTGCCTACCGTGCCGCCAGCGTGACGGCGTCACGGCGGTTGCAGTTCGCCACTCGGTGCTGCGCACGTCATCGGCGGCAACCGCCGCGCCGCTCCGGCTTCGGCACGCGGGACCGGCCGCACAGCTTACACCAAGGACGTTCTATGAAAGCGATTGTCAAGGACGGTTCTCCTCTTTACTGATTGCTTTTCGGTCTTCTCCTTTGCAATC
>Ga0196976_1000820_pt1 | contig 17331 bp, 14 predicted proteins | sample S3v_513CmetaG_FD_148644 | JGI IMG/M metagenome (GOLD analysis project Ga0196976, IMG submission 148644) | Soil microbial communities from Anza Borrego desert, Southern California, United States - S3+v_5-13C | ecosystem: Environmental > Terrestrial > Soil > Desert | place: USA: California...
TGTCGGAACGGCTACACCCCAAAACGTTGTATTCAATGTCGCGCACCCGACAGCTGAAAATTTGCCGGACACGCAAAGCGTAGGAAGCTCATTAGACGATAGCCTCGAGAATGCCCTGCAGGACCAAAATATTTTAACCATCCCTCTGGTAGGGCTCTTGCTTGAGCCCGTACTGGAATTAGCTGTTAGTACAATTCTAGCCCCCCTGCTGGGTGAAATAGGCCGCGCGGTGCTAGACCCGCTTCTGGAGATGCTGGGTATTCGCCTTGGGGGTATGGAAATCACGCTTGTGGATATCCAGCTGAAGCGGGCCAAGCCTCTCATTATCTAGCCTTCAAAAGTCGTCTGAAGATGGAATTATTGGATTTGGCCGTTCAAGCGAATAGTTTTGAGTAATAAAAAGGCCGGAATGAATTCCGGCCTCTCACTTAAAAAGTCCAGTTAGAACTTGACTTAGAACTTGCCGTAGTAACCTTCCTTCAGTGCATCGTAGAGATTAGCAGCGGTGTGGATTTCTCCGTCGTACTCGATCTCTTCGTTGCCTTTGGCTTCAATGACACTGCCGTCTTCCAAAGTGAATTTATAGGTGGTGTTTTCGAGATCCTTTTCAGTCACCAGTACACCTTGGAAGGCTTCTGGATTGAAGCGGAAGGTAGTGCAGCCCTTAAGACCTTTGTCATAGGCATAGATGTAAATGCTCTTGAAATCCTCGTAGTCGTAGTCAGTAGGGACATTGATCGTTTTGGAAATCGAGCTGTCAATCCATTTCTGTGCAGCAGCTTGTATATCCACATGCGCTTTGGCAGGAATGGAGGAGGAGTCTACAAAATACTCGGGGAGCCTCTCATCGTCTTTGTCGCTGAATGGCATGGCTTTGGCGTTTATTAGCTCACGATAGGCCAGCAACTCGTAGGAGAATACATCAACCTTTTCCTTGGATTTCTTGCCTTCACGGATCACATTACGACTGTAATGATGCGCGAAGGAGGGCTCGATACCGTTGCTGGCGTTATTGGCCAAGGACAACGAAATGGTGCCGGTGGGTGCGATGGAGCTATGGTGCGTGAAACGCACGCCTTTCTCGGCAATCTGTTTACGCAGAGCTTCGGGGAACTGCTGCATGTATTTGCTATAGAGGCCCATGAGCACCTTGCCCTTGACCTTACTGCCAACCTTGATGCCGTCGGCTTTCATTTCAGGGCGCTTGGCTAACATGTCGGCTGTGACCGTGAATTCTTCATTCATGATAGGCGCGGGACCTTTTTCTTCGGCCAGCTGTACCCCAACTTCCCAACCTACTTCGGCCATCACGCGTGTGACTTCCTCAGTGAAGGTTAGAGATGACGCTTCGCCATACTTCATCTTGAGCATGGCGAGTGTGGAACCCAGGCCTAGGTAGCCCATGCCATGGCGGCGCTTGCGCATGATTTCGTCGCGTTGTTGTTGCAGTGGCAGACCGTTCACTTCGACTACGTTGTCCAGCATGCGGGTGAAGGTGCCGACAACTTCGCGATATTCGTCCCAATCGAAATAGGCTTTATCGGTGAACGGCTGGCGCACGAACATGGTCAGGTTGATGGAACCGAGCAGGCAGGCACCATATGGTGGTAGTGGTTGTTCGCCGCAAGGGTTGGTAGCGCGGATGTTTTCGCAGAACCAGTTATTGTTCATCTCATTGACGCGATCAATGAGAATGAAGCCAGGCTCGGCAAAATCGTAGGTGGAGGACATGATCACATCCCACATGCGCCGTGCCTTGATCGTCTTGTAAACGCGGCAGGCCACTTTGCCGTCAGATTCACGTGTCAAGTATTTACCCTTGACTGGCCATTCGCGCCATACCACCTGATCTGCGTCTTCCAGGTTAATGCCATCAGCCTCGGCTTCCTTTTCCATGAGAGGGAACGCGAGCTTCCAATCGGTATCGGCCTTGACGGCCTCCATGAATTCCTTGGTAATGAGGCAAGACAGGTTGAACTGGCGCAGACGCCCGGCTTCACGCTTGGCCTTGATGAAATCCATGACATCCGGATGTGAGATATCGAATGTCGCCATTTGTGCTCCGCGACGGCCGCCAGCGGATGAGACGGTGAAGCACATCTTGTCATAGATATCCATGAAGGAAAGTGGGCCGCTGGTATATGCGCCTGCACCCGCCACAAATGCTCCCTTGGGACGCAAAGTAGAGAACTCGTAGCCGATGCCGCAGCCAGCTTTGAGCGTCAGGCCGGCTTCATGCACTTTTTCCAGAATGCTATTCATGGAGTCTTCGACAATGCCGGAGACTGTGCAGTTGATCGTGCTGGTGGCAGGCTTGTGCTCAAGCGCACCAGCATTAGAAGTGATGCGGCCTGCTGGAATGGCGCCATGGCGCAGCGCCCACAGGAATTTTTCGTACCAGTGCTTACGTTTTTCCTCGGTGTCTTCGGCATCCGCCAAGGCACGAGCGACACGCTTGAAAGTGTCGTCCATGGACTTGTCTATGCATTCACCCTGCTTGGTTTTTAAGCGGTACTTTTTATCCCAGATGTCGAGAGAGACAGGTTGCACGGGGACTTCCTGGGTGGTTTCATCAACCGGTTTGACCGCTTTAAGCATGGGCAAATTCCTTCCTTGTTCTTTTGCGCGTTACGTTGGTTCTCAGGCTGTTGAGCGCAAATGCAGTAATCAGCCGGAAGACACAATATATTGTGATTGAGTACAAAATTATGTCATTTTGTAGGGTCGGTCAAGGGGATTTTTCAATCCATTTACTGCTGAGTATGGGGCAAAAAAAGATGACAGTGGCTGGGCCGCTGTCGCAGGTTGGAGCGCAGGCAAGGTGAGCCCTCGCTAACGCGTCAGAAAATAAATTGTTTGACTTTTGGAATGCTCAGTTTGCCTTGATGTGTGCATGCCCCGAGTGTGAGAAAATTGCAACATGCCACGCACTCTTTACTCTCTACTGCTTTACCTTCTGCTGCCCTTTATCCCCATTAAGCTGTTATGGCGCGGCATCCGGCAACCGGAATATCTCAGGCACTGGCATGAGCGCTTCGGTTTTTACGGAAGTCGCCGCCCAAATGACGCGCCACTCATCTGGCTACATTGTGTTTCAGTAGGTGAAACGCGTGCCGCAGAGCCTTTGGTTCATGAGCTGCAGCGCCGCTTTTCGCAACATGTCATTCTGATCACGCATGGCACGCCTACCGGCTGGGCAACAAGCGAACAGCTTTTTGGGAACACTATCCAGAGAACTTACCTGCCATATGATCTGCCGGGAGCCACGCGTCGTTTTCTCAGGCATTACCAGCCACGCATAGGGCTGCTGCTGGAGACCGAGTTGTGGTTCAACCTGATTGCGGAATGCAAGCGCAACAATGTGCCGCTTTTGTTAGCTAATGCGAGACTGTCCCGGAAATCGGCTGATGGTTACAGCAAGATTGCACGCTTGGCAAACGAAGGCCTGCAGGCGCTTAGGGGTATTGCGGCGCAGACTGAGGTTGATGCCCAGCGATTGCGAAATTTAGGGGCAAGTCACGTGGAAGTGTTCGGCAACCTGAAGTTCGACGTTCACCCGGCACCGCTGACACATGAAAAAGGCGCGAGCCTGCGCAATCAGCTGGGAGCCGATCGCCCGGTATTCCTCGCGGCAAGCACACGTGATGGCGAAGAAGCAATGATTCTGGATGCAGTAGCCAGGCTGACTATTCCTGGTTTGATAACTGTGATCGTACCAAGACATCCGCAGCGATTTTTTGAAGTGGCAAGCTTGCTCGATGGACGCGGATTGAAATACGTACGACGTTCAGCTTTGCAGTCGGAACGGGCTAGGGTGTCTGAAGAAGTCTCCTTTGTGTTGGGCGACTCCATGGGGGAGATGTTCGTTTATTACGCGAGTAGTGATGTCGCCTTCATAGGGGGGAGCCTCCTGCCTTTTGGAGGTCAGAACTTGATTGAGGCAGCGACAATGGGTAAGCCGCTTATCATCGGGCCGTACACCTACAATTTCGAAGAAATTGCCGAGCAGGCAGTGTCTAGAGGTGCAGCATTACGTGTTGCCGATACCCCGGAACTGCAGGAGGCGATACAGAATTTAATGCAAGACGCGACCTTACGCAGCAAGATGGGCGAAGCTTCCCTGGAATTCAGCCGCAGTGCCGGCGGCACTGCGGTGAAGATTGCCGATATGGTGCAGCCTTATTTGTTTTCTACGTAATGCGTTTTAGGCTGCTGGGTACCGCGCACCTCGAATGAGGTGACATAAACCAGTTCGCAGGCGCCGTCACCCGTATCCTTGCGGGTGAGTGAGCTGCGCCAGCGCCAGTTATCCCTGCCCTGGACTTCTACCAGATAGCCGTTGAATACAACAATTTCCCCAGGCTGCACTGATTTCAGCGATTCCTCAATGATGCCATCGGCAGGAATCAGGTGCATATTGGTGCTCTGCGTTTCGATTTCGGCACGCGGAATAGGAAATGCATTGGTCTTCCAGAAGTAGAAGCGACCGTCCTGCCGGATGTTAATCCTGCTTAATACCTCATCCTGCGACATCCGTTTCCAGCCAAGCGCTAAATCGACTGGTACCAGCGCCGCTTCCCGATCTTTTTCGTAATGCCTGGCGCTTAGTACACGTGCTTGTGCCTGAAACTCGGCCAGCGGAACGATCAGATAACCATTTTTCTCAATCGGGGCGACTGGCGCATCAAGATTCTTTTGGATGGGGTCATCTAGGATGATGGGATCAGGACTAAAGGTTGCAGAGCTTGCAGGTAATACCGGGAACAGCGCGCCAGTAAGCAGCGCGGCAAAAAGCGACATTCTGAATTTCATTATGGACCCCCCGCCTGGATAAACTGGTACGGCTAACGGTCCAGGCTTCGTTAGCTATGCGGGCTTTTAGCGAAGCAGCCGACTAATCTGCTTAAAGATGTCTCCTTCGGCTTTGCCCAGCCATTCAAAAACAATCGAGTCGGAATTGCTGACGGTGACCCCTGCGTGGCGCAGCCTTTCCATGGCGTTTATTCTAGCTGAAGAATTCCTTGAAATGACAGCATCTTCCGCAATAAATATCACGCGATTTCTATCCTGTTGTTTTAACCCCAAAGCGGTCTGCAATATGCAGATGTGCGCCTCCATTCCGGTAAGAATAAGGTGCGGTTTATCTTTGGTGAGATGGCGACAGAATGCAGGTACATTGCTGCAGGAGAACGCGGTTTTTTCGATGCGCGGTTTCCCAGACAGAAGCTCAGCAAGTTCCGGTAGCGTTGGACCAAGACCCTTGGGATATTGTTCCGTATAAATCACAGGAATTTCCAACAGCTTCGCTGCCTGGATCAGCAGGCTGCAATTTCTGGTAACAGCCTGCATGTCATCCACTGCCATGGCCGCAGCCAGCTTCTCCTGCATGTCGACGACGACAAGGCAGCTCAGGTCACGGCGAGAAAGGTCTGCGTTCAAGGCTGGGGGGCCTCAGCAATGGGACCGTCTGACAAACGCTGGCTTACATCAGCGAGATCCGACTCGTTGATCAGGCCGGTGGCGGCTTTCAGCTGCAGTACACTGAGGAGATAATTGTAGCGAGCCTGCAAAAGATCTCGCTGGGCCGTATAAAGCTGTTGCTGGGCATTGAGCACGTCGATACTGGTGCGTACACCGACTTCATAGCCTAATTGCGTAGATTCCAGCTGGCTGCGGCTTGAAACTAATGCCTGCTCAAAGGCGGCCACTTGAGCCACATTGCCGGTCAGGTTGAGATAGGCGGTGCGTGTTTCTAGCTCTGCCTGGCGACGCGCGGCTTCGAGATTGTCGAGCGCTTGTTGACGCAAGGCTACGGCTTCACGCACGCGAGCCGTGACAAGACCGCCCTGGTAGATCGGGATTTGCAATTGCAGTCCGATCTGCCCATTCTGCAAATCACTGCCAAAGCCGTTGACGCTGCCGCCGGCACGCGTGTCGTTATAGCTTCCCACCGCATCAAGTACAGGGTAATGACCTGCATTCTGTAACTCGACTTCCTCAGCAGCGATTTCATAAGCGCGCTGCTGGATATTGATGTTGAGGTTGTTCTGGCGTGAAATGTCGACCCACTCTTCCATATTCTGTGGCTTTAGAGGCGTGATTTCGATGCTGGGGTTAACGCCCGTCAGAGGCGGGGGCATATTACCGATAATGGCTTGCAGCGCCCTTTTAGCCGTCTCCAGCTGGTTCACGGCGGCAATCTCCTGGGCAAGAATAAGATCATAGCGAGCCTGCGCTTCGTTGACATCGGTGATCGTAGCGGTACCCACCTCGAAATTGGCCTTGGCCTGTTCCAATTGCCCAGAAATAGCCGCTTTCTGCGCATTGATGAGTTCAATATTGTCGCGTGCCAGCAGCACATCGAAGTAAGCATCTGACACCCGCAGCATGAGCTCTTGCTGTGCCTGTATCAGTTGCAAATCGGATTGTAGAACCTGCAGCTTGGCCTGGTCGTACTGATCATGGTTCTGCTTGCGGAAAATGGGCTGGGTAGCATTCACGCCATAAGCAAAAGTTTCGAACGACTGCGGCTCGCCCACACGGAACGGATTGTTCTGATTATTCAGATAACGGACATCCGTTTCCGAATGCGTGGCATTCATTGTGAAATTAAGAGTGGGAAAGAATAGTGACCGCGCTTGCGCCAATCTCTCTTCCGTAGCCTGGTTGGCACTGCGTGCTGCCGCCAATATCGGGTCGCTCGCGACCGCTTGCCGGTAAATTTCCAATAAATTCTGGTGTGGCGCAGTCTCCGCTGCGGCAGGCAGAGCCAGCACGACGATGCTGAGCAGCAGCAGCTTAAAAAGCGTATGAAACATCAAAACTCGAATCGAGTTGGTCTGGGCGCATTGGCCAGCACGGGCAGGCAGGTCTCGAATAGTGCCTGTTGTCTGTAATTATTGTTTGCAACACAATGGATCATGATGGCTTCCATGACTGGAGGTTCCCCTACAACAGCAAACATTCGACCGCCTATCGCGAGTTGTTGCTGAATATTTTTCGGCAGCATGGGCAAAGACCCGGTGAACACGATGACATCATAAGGGGCATGCATGCTCCAGCCTTGTGCAGCATCGCCGACTTCAAGGACAACGTTCTGAATATTGTGCTTGGCAAGACAGGTGCGTGCGCTTTCGCTGAGCTCGGGAATGATTTCCACGCTATGGACCTGCTTGGCGAGTGTTGCCAGCAGAGCCGTCAAATAACCGCTGCCCGTACCGATCTCCAGCACCTTGTCAGTTTTTTTGATTTCCAGCGATTGCAGGATGCGGCCCTCGATTTTGGGGGAGAGCATGGTCTGCCCATAGCCAATAGGAATCTCCAGATCGGCGAACGCCAACCCCTTATATTGTGCAGGAACAAAGTCTTCACGAGGGATGTGATGAAACAGTTCCAGCACGCGCGCATCCAGCACCTCCCAGGTGCGTATTTGTTGCTCGATCATGTTGAATCGTGCTTGTTCACGCAGTTTCGCTTCGGATAAGAGATGAGTTTGAGCGAGTGTCTGTTCGAGTTCCATGATTCTTTTGTAGTGGCTGCCAACCTTGCAATTATTCCATATTTAAAGTACTTTCACAGGCATTGCTGGGGGTCTGCCGGTCAAGAAAGACGGCAGTGAGAAATACCCTTCGAACCTGATGCGGGTCATGCCGCCGTAGGGAAGCAGGTTCGACCGCTTCCCTACCCAACCTAAAGGGAAGCAGGTTTTACTGCTTCCTACCCGAATTTGAGGAAGCAGTTCATCTGCTCCTCGTTGATTATTGCAAGGAGCACACAATGAACGCCACCGACAATGCGCTGCACGCAGCCTTCCTCAATGAAACTGCGCAGGTCGATACCGGCGCAATACAACCCTTTGCCAAATCCCGTAAGGTTTATGTCGAAGGCTCGCGCCCGGATGTTCGCGTGCCCTTCCGCGAGATTTCGCTTTCCGATACGCCCTCCGCCTTTGGTGCGGAGAAAAATCCGCCCGTTGTGGTTTACGATACGTCCGGCCCTTATACCGATCCGCAGGCCAGCATTGACATTCGTAATGGCTTGTCGCCCCTGCGAGCGCCATGGATTGAAGAGCGCAATGACACTGAGCAGCTCGACGGCCCTACTTCCGACTATGGTCAGCAGCGCAAGACCGACCCTGCACTGGCGCAGATGCGCTTTAACCTGACGCGCAAGCCTCGACGTGCCAAGGCTGGCATGAATGTGAGCCAGATGCACTATGCGCGTAAGGGCATTATCACGCCGGAGATGGAGTTCATCGCCATCCGCGAAAACCAGCGCCGCGAGAACATGTCAGAACTGCTGCAGAAGCAGCACCCAGGGCAGAGCTTCGGTGCCAATATCCAGAACATCATTACCCCTGAATTTGTGCGCGACGAAGTCGCACGTGGCCGCGCCATCATTCCCGCCAACATCAATCACCCGGAAATCGAGCCGATGATCATCGGCCGCAATTTCCTGGTCAAGATCAATGCCAATATTGGCAATTCAGCCGTGACTTCCGGCATTGCCGAAGAAGTCGAGAAGATGGTATGGGGAACACGCTGGGGCGCTGATACCGTCATGGATCTTTCTACCGGCAAGAACATTCACGAAACGCGCGAATGGATTATCCGCAACTCACCGGTCCCCATTGGTACGGTGCCTATTTATCAGGCGCTGGAAAAGGTGGATGGCAAGGCTGAAGAGCTGACCTGGGAGATCTTCCGCGACACCTTGATCGAGCAGGCGGAGCAGGGTGTAGACTATTTCACCATCCATGCCGGTGTGCGTTTGCCTTATATCCCCATGACCGCCAAACGGATGACGGGCATTGTCTCTCGCGGTGGTTCCATCATGGCCAAGTGGTGTCTGGCACATCACAAGGAATCGTTCCTCTACGAGCACTTCGAGGATATCTGCGAAATCATGAAGGCGTACGATGTATCGTTCAGCCTGGGTGATGGTCTGCGTCCTGGCTCCATCTTTGATGCCAACGACGAAGCGCAATTTGCGGAATTGAAGACACTGGGTGAACTCACGCAAATCGCCTGGAAGCACGACGTGCAAACCATGATCGAAGGTCCTGGTCATGTGCCCATGCACCTCATCAAGGAAAACATGGAGCTGCAGCTGGAGCATTGCGGCGAAGCGCCTTTCTATACGCTGGGACCATTGACCACAGACATTGCACCCGGGTACGACCACATTACCTCCGGCATCGGCGCGGCCATGATCGGCTGGTATGGCTGCGCCATGCTGTGCTACGTGACGCCCAAGGAGCACCTGGGCCTGCCGGACAAGGAAGATGTACGCGAAGGCATCATCACCTATAAGATTGCTGCTCACGCGGCTGATCTGGCCAAAGGTCATCCGGGCGCACAGATCCGCGACAATGCACTTTCAAAAGCGCGTTTTGAATTCCGTTGGGAAGACCAGTTCAATCTGGGTCTCGATCCGGAAAAGGCCAAGGAATTCCATGATGAAACCCTGCCGCAGGAAGGCGCCAAGCAGGCGCACTTCTGCTCCATGTGCGGCCCCCATTTCTGTTCGATGAAAATCACGCAGGATGTACGTGAATATGCCGCCACCCAAGGGGTGAGCGACGAAGAGGCATTAAAGCGCGGCATGCAGGAGAAGGCGGTCGAGTTCGTGAAGAAGGGTGCCGAGGTCTATCAGAAGGTCTAGATCGATGTTTGATGAGCACGCTTAAACTCAACAAGAAATCAGACGCTACGCCAGCGATGGAAGCGCAACGTACGCCTGTACGTCGCGCTGATCCGGCCAAACGTTCTCGCGCCGCTGCACCACCACCCAAATCAGCTAAGCAAGCCGAGATGGCTTCATCTGGGAAAGAAACGCGAAAACCGCCAGCAACCAAGCCACGTCCAGCACGTGCCCCCTCAGTAGCGACCAGATCACGCGATGCCACCGGGCGCGATACGCCGCGTCGGGGTGGTAAACAACGTGATGGCTTTGAGCAGGGTGAATTCAACCGCGACCGTGCGACCAATCCGAAATTTTCTCCCAAGCCGATCGCCAGCAATCCCGATCTGCCGAGATTGTCGAAACGCATGGCCGAGCTGGGTTTGTGCTCGCGTCGCGAGGCAGACGAGTGGATCGTGAATGGCTGGGTCAAGGTGAATGGTGAAATCATTGACACTTTGGGAACGCGCGTTCCGCCTGATGCAAGAATTGAAGTGAGCGGTAGCGCACGACAGGCTCAATCCGAAAGCGTTACCATCCTTTTGCACAAGCCCATCGGTTACGTTTCAGGCCAGGCCGAGGACGGTTATGAGCCCGCAGTTGTGTTGATCAAGCCGGAAAACCAGTGGCAGGAAGCACAGCAAGATCCAACCCAGCCTAAGTTCAAACGCGGACATATAAAAGGGCTGGCCCCAGCCGGCAGATTAGATATCGATTCCACAGGCCTGCTCGTGCTCACTCAGGATGGCCGCATCGCACGCCAACTGATCGGTGAAGATTCCCGTATTGAGAAGGAATACCTGGTACGTGTGGAAGGCCAGCTCTCTGAAGACGATTTGCGCAAGCTGAACCATGGACTGGAACTGGACGGTGTAAAACTGAAACCTGCAAAGGTCTCCTGGCAAAATGAAGACCAGCTGCGTTTTGTGCTGCGCGAGGGGCGCAAACGTCAGATCCGCCGTATGTGCGAGCTGGTGGGGCTCAAGGTCATAGGTCTCAAACGGGTGCGTATAGGCAGTGTTGTGTTGGGTAAACTCCCGCTGGGGCAGTGGCGTTATCTACGTCTTGGCGAGCATTTTTAGGCAGGTCGTTGGCGGCTTAGACCTCCATCAACATCAATAACGATCAAGAAGAAGACGGGGCAATAGGTTCATGGAGCTGTTAATTCTGCTGAAGGCATTCATCCTTGGGTTGGTTGAGGGTGCCACCGAGTTTCTTCCAGTAAGCAGCACCGGACATCTCATCATCGTAGGCGATGTCCTCAATTTCAATGATGAAACAAGCAAGGTCTTCAAAATTGTCATTCAATTGGGCGCTATTCTTGCCATTATGTGGGAATACCGGGAACGGTTGGGACATACGGTTGCCAACCTGCAGCAAAAAAGCGCACAGCTTTTCATCCTCAACATTGCCATCGCCTTCATCCCGGCTGCCGTGCTCGGCGTATTGTTTCATGGCGCTATCAAGGATTTGCTGTTCAATCCCTTTACCGTCTCCATCGCCTTGATCACAGGTGGTTTCGCCATTCTGGCAATCGAACGCTGGGCTCCCGAGCTACGGACCCAGACCGTGGATGATATGTCGCCCTGGCAGGCCCTCAAGATTGGCTTGGCACAATCGGTAGCCTTGATCCCGGGCGTCTCCCGTGCTGGCGCGACCATTCTCGGAGGTGTTGTTTTCGGCCTGTCGCGAGAGGCCGCCACGCAGTTTTCGTTTTTCCTGGCCATTCCGATCATGTTTGCAGCAACCGGCTACGACCTGTTTAAGAGCTGGGAGTTGTTGTCAGCCGCAGATTTCCCCATATTCGCTGTAGGATTCATCACAGCCTTCTTTGCGGCGTTGGTGGCCGTCAAGACCTTGCTGCGCTATGTAGCACACCATGATTTCAGAATCTTTGCCTGGTATCGCATCGTGTTCGGGCTCATTGTATTCGCCTATTACTGGTAACGAGATGAGCGACTATAAAGAACTGGTAACCACCCTGGAGCGATTTGCCGAAGAGGCGAAAAAACGACCTTTAACACTGGGCGAGGCTTTGGATAGCCTAGATGAAGCCGCCTATGGCTTCATTGCCCTGATTCTCGCATTGCCCTTCATGCAGCCCATTCCCTTGGGCCCAATTACCGTGGCTGGTGGTTTGACGTTTGCTACCTTGGGTTGGCAGATGTGGCGTGGGCATGAGTCGCCCGTACTGCCCCAAAAAATGCGCAATGTTGAGATGAGCGAAAAAAGCTGGCGCATACTGGTTTCGACATGCCTCAAAATCGTCAACTTCGGCCGCAAATTCACCAGGCCTCGCATGGACTATCTGGTGTCCGAAGAGAATGGTCAAAGGATAGGTGCCATCGTCCTGATAACCTCCGGCCTGCTGATGGCCATCCCTTTTGGAGTCCTGCCATTCAATAATGTTTTGCCTGCACTGGCGATATTCTTCTATTGTTTTGGTCAGCTGGAAGAAGATGGACTGATGGTGATGATCGCGTTTGCGTGGATCATCTTCACAGTACTGTATTTCGGATTCTTCTTTTTCGGTTTATGGTATTTTGGCAGTGCTGCAATGATGCGCTGGCTGGCCTGAGAATACTGGCCATTGGCATTTACCGAATGGAGCTTGCATGAACAAAATTCTTAAATATTCCCTGTTTGCTATCGGTGGCCTGTTCCTGCTGTTGCTGATCGCGGTCGCTATCATTGCGGCCACTTTCGATCCCAACGATTACAAGCCGCTGATCGTGAAGATGGTGCAGGAGAAAAAGCAACGCACCCTCAATATCGAGGGAGACATCAAACTGGCCTTCTGGCCCAAACTGGGCGCCAATCTGGGCAAGGTTTCCCTCTCCGAGCATCAGGGGGACAAGGAGTTCGCCTCCATTCAGGGGCTCAAGGTCTCGCTCGCCATGCTGCCGTTGCTCAAGAAAGAGCTGGTGGTAGATACCATCTATGTGGACGGCGCACGCGTGAACATTGTTCGCCACAAGGATGGCAGTACCAATTTCGATGATCTGTTGAGCAAAGAGGAAGAGGAGTCCCAGCAGATCAAGTTTGATGTTGACGGCGTGGTCGTGACCAACACCATGCTGAGCTATACCGATGAGCAAGCGGGCAGCCGCTACCAGGTTAGCGACCTTGAGCTGGAAGCCGGACACATTGCGCTCGCCGAGCCATTTGATCTCGAAACCAGCTTCAAACTAGATGCCAACCAACCGGAGGTTAAAGCACAAGTTGGTGTTAGCGGCAATTTCATGGTTGATCCTGAAGCCGGGCATTACGTTGCCAAAGGGCTGGACGCAAAGGTCGAAGGAAATGTCGCGAGCGGCAAGGATGTCAGCATCAAGGTGTCAGGTGATGTGGATGCCAAACCTGAGAATACCGAGCTGCTGGTGGATGGCCTCAAGTTCGCATTATCCGGCAATTTCGATGGCGCCAAATTGGTCGCAGACCTGCAAGCCCCCAAACTGACCGTATTGAAGGACGAGGTCAGCGGGCAATCGGCCCGACTGGAGTTCAGTTGGGAAAAGGGCCTGGATGAGGCTCGCGGGAATCTGGAGCTGGCTGATATCAAGGGCTCCCCTCGGGCCGTAGAGAGTGGGGGCATCAAGGGGAGTGTCTCGATGGCTCAGGGTAGCCAGCGCCATATCGACAGCCAGTTCTCTTCTCCGCTCAAAGCAAATCTGGAAAAAATGGTATTTGATTTGCCCAAACTAGCGGGTGACATCAAGCTCAAGGATCCGGCAGTGCCGGGTGGCCTGCTTCAAGGCAATTTCGCCCTGAATCTTCAAGCAGATGTTAAGCAGGAACGAGCAAGCAGCAATTTCAATTTCAACGTCGACAAGAGCAACCTCAAAGGCAATGTGCAGGTTGCCGGGTTCTCCAAACCGGACGTGAAGTTCAATCTGACAGCCGATCAGCTTGACCTCAACAAGTGGCTCGGCAAGCCACAGGCAACGGCGAGCAATAATGAAAAGAAACCCGAGCCTTCTGGAAAGCCAGCCGATCTGTCCCCATTGAATGACTTGAAGCTGAAGGGCAAGGTCAACATCGGCAGCATTCTTTATGAGCAGTACCGCCTCTCCAATCTAGCCATGACACTGGATGCTGATGGTAAACAACTCAGAATCAGTCCTTTTGCTGTCAAGCTGGACGACAGCAACATCAAGGGTTCATTGGGCGTAAGTCGCTATGCCAACCCCGTTTACGCCTTTGACGTGGACATCGACAAGCTGGATGCAGACCGCTATGTCACGCAACCGGAGGGTAAGAAGCCCGAGCAGACTGCCAAATCCGACCCGAATACGCCGATTGACCTGAGCGCCTTGCGTCAGCTCAATGCCAATGGAGAATTGCGCGTGGGTTGGCTCAAGCTCGCCAATGTGAAGAGCACGGATGTCCGCATCAAGCTCAAATCGGAAGGCGGCGTTGCCGAGCTTTCCCCTTTCTCCGCCAACTTGTATGAGGGCGCAATGAATGGCACCCTCAAGGTAGATGCGCGCAGCACACCGAGTATTGCATTCAAGCAGGACATGAAAGGTATTATGATCGGCCCGCTACTGGTGGATGCCATCAATAACGACATGCTGACGGGCAAAGGCAATCTCAGTGTGGATGTGAAAACGCAGGGCAACACGGTCGGCGAATTCAAAAAAAAACTTGACGGTATAGCCGCGCTGAATCTAGCCAATGGTGCCATCAAAGGCATCGACATTGCAGGTACGCTGCGCGGCATCAAGGACAAACTCAATGTGGTGAAAGGTCAAAGCACCGTGCAGGGCGACAAAGCCAAGCAGACCGACTTCAGCGAGATGTCAGCCACTTTCAACATCAAGAATGGTATAGCGCATAACGACGACCTGAGTATCAAATCCCCGCTGTTTCGTATTACTGGCAATGGTCAAGTGGATATTGCCAATGAAACCATCAGCTATTTGGTCAAGCCCACGGTTGTAGCTACACTCAAGGGACAGGGAGGTGCCGGCCTCGAGGAGCTCAATGGTGTAACAGTTCCGATCAAGGTCAGCGGTACATTTGCCAAACCTGCCTATGCACTGGATTTTGCTGGACTAGGTGCTGCGCTGGCAGAGAAAAAGATCTTGGAAAAAGTCGGTGGCGATAAAGGGGAAGCCGTGCAGAAGCTACTCAAGGGCGACAAGGAAGGCGCGCTGCAAGATCTGCTGAACAAGAAGAAAAAGGAAGAACCTGCTGCAGCGGCACCTGCTACTGCGCCTTCGGAAGCGCCAGCGGGCCAAACACAGGCGCCTGCTCCACAGGAGCCGAAGCCCAGCCGCGAAGAGAAAACCCGTCAGAAACTCAACGATCTCCTCGGGCTATAAGCGCAGTTTAAGTACCAGAAATCAGTGCTTGTTCTTATGCTTGTTGTGACCGGGCGCATTCTCGCTGTTGCCTGGCCCATCCGGATCATGCCCGGGTGGAATAGCTTTGCAGCCGCTCATAACAACACACAGGCAGAGCACTAGAGATACAATCCATTTCATTACAATTCCCCTGATTTCGATTTGAATAACTGATGATAGCAGCTTCAATTCTGTGGAATGAAGAAACCTTGATGCCTGATTTTGCCTCGCGAGTCATTGATTGGCAGAAGTTGCACGGCCGTCATGACCTGCCCTGGCAGAATACCCAGGACCCTTACGCCATCTGGGTGTCCGAAATCATGCTGCAGCAGACCCAGGTGTCGTCGGTTGTGGGCTATTACCAGCGTTTTATTCAACGTTTTCCGGACATAGCCGCTCTAGCTGCGGCAAGCCAGGAAGAGGTGCTGCAGTATTGGAGCGGGCTCGGCTATTACTCCAGGGCTAGAAACCTGCACGCTGCTGCCCAAAAGATCTTGCACGAACATTCAGCGACATTCCCCGAGGATATAGATTCGATTCAGGCATTACCAGGTGTTGGCCGTTCCACTGCGGCTGCCATTGCTGCGTTCGCCTTTGGCCAACATCAGGCCATCTTGGATGGCAATGTTAAACGGGTGCTTGCGCGTTGTTTTGGCATCAAAGGCTGGCCGGGCCAGCCACAAGTTCAAAAAAGGATGTGGCAACTAGCTGAAGCGCTGTTGCCGCAGCAGGAGATCGAAGCCTATACACAAGGGCTCATGGATTTGGGGGCGACCCTGTGTGCGCGCAAGCCCGAATGCAGTCGCTGTCCCTTGCACGAAGTCTGCATCGCCTATCGCGAGGGTACGGTACCTTCGATACCCAGTCCTAAGCCACGAAAACCTGTGCCGCAACGGGAAACAGTAATGCTGATGCTCCTTTCGGGCAATGAAATCCTGTTGCAGAAACGCCCGCAAACGGGCATCTGGGGAGGGTTGTGGAGTTTGCCTGAGGTGGCGGCCTCAGAAAACGCAGGGGAAATAGTCAAACAACGTTTTGGCTTGGAAACAGAAGCTCTACCTGCATTGCCTCCGCTCATGCATGCTTTCACCCATTTCACACTCAAGGTTACACCGCAGCCATTGTTGGCCAGGAGTAAGACCCGGCAATCAATGGAGCCGGGTTGGTTATGGCTGGATCTGGAAGATGCCGTAGGTGCGGCGCTGCCTGCGCCTGTCAAAAAACTCCTGCGACAGCTGGAACTGCTGAATTTGGATAAAGCCGCTTGAATGAAAAAAGCCCCGATCACGGGGCTTTTTGGTAGAACTGTTGCTGGACTACTTCTGATCCCAGCTTTCTTCCCACATGCAGTGCTTGATGGTGTGGCGATTCTTGATGAGTTCGTCGATGCTGGGCTCGTCATTGAGCGCGCGCTTGATCGCCAGCTTGGTTGCCTCGTAGTTGTTCTTGTACATGTCGGCTTTATCCAGCTTGCCTTCTTTGGCGAGCGGAGCGCAACCTGGGTCAACCCAAACCAAGCTGATGATGCAGAGATCATTGGCCTGATCCTTGGGGATAATGCCTTCGATGACACAGTCAATCACGGCATCAGCGGTAGCAGCCTGCACGACGCCACCGAACAGCTCAATATTACCGGAATCCTTGAGTGTCACCTTGGGCACCATTATGGTAGCAGGGCGTACCATCTGATTGATATCACGCACCGCAAACATTGCTGTATGGCCCTTGCTCTGTGCCATTAGATTTGCAAATGCTGCACCAACGGGACCGTCAACAGCGCCAATGACAATTTCTGGCATGGCGGCGGTAACGTCCTTGCCTTCGCTGAAAATGGTGGCTTCGCCAGCCTTGAAAATGATCTTGTTTGACATTCGGGTTCCTTAGCTTAATCGGAATGGATTGGAAGATTGAATGGTGAATTGTATAGAAGGCAACCTGCCCAGGCAATTTTGCGGACGCGAGGGTGCTCCTTGCTTCAGATGTCCAAACGCATATCGCGGTGAGGAATCCCGGCATCCAGGTACTCATCGCTGCAAATGACAAAACCCGATAGTTCATAGAAAGAGATGGCATGGGTCTGGGCAGAAAGCGTGATGTTTTGCCAGCCGTGAGTCCTGCAGACATCAACAGCCTTGCCCAGCAATCCCTTTCCTACGCCTTGACTACGCCATTCATCAATCACCGCCATGCGGCCGATGATCCCTTTCGGCAAGATACGCGCACACCCGATGGGTTTGCCGAGTGTGTCTATCGCCAGAAGATGGAACGCTCGCTCATCCAGCCCATTCCAACGCAACAGGCA
>Ga0196976_1000822_pt1 | contig 17303 bp, 11 predicted proteins | sample S3v_513CmetaG_FD_148644 | JGI IMG/M metagenome (GOLD analysis project Ga0196976, IMG submission 148644) | Soil microbial communities from Anza Borrego desert, Southern California, United States - S3+v_5-13C | ecosystem: Environmental > Terrestrial > Soil > Desert | place: USA: California...
GCGCGTGGTTTGTCAGGACACAGTCGCTTACGTTCGACGAACCTTTCCATGTTCTCGCAGGACAGGATGCGTGGCGTAACGGGAGTTTCCGGTACTGGAATGATCATCCCCCGCTCGCGCGACTCTGGACAACTCTCCCGCTCATCGGCGGCCAGTGGGAAGTGAAGTTTGCAAAATATGTGCCTCCAATCGTCGCGGCTGTAACGCCTAGCCCTGAGGCGCTCGCATTCCGCGGGCGTGCAATGAACGTCCTGCTCGGTGTCGCCTTGGGCGTATTGCTGTGGGTAGTCGCACGGAGGGTGGTTTCGGAGTCGGCTGCCAACTTCGCTCTGGCCCTGTTCGCCTTCTCGCCCGGCCTGATCGCGCATTACTCGGTCATCACAACGGACGGTATCGCGGTCCTCATGGTGTTTGCTGCGGCGATCCAGTTGTGCTGCTGGCGGCGGAGTCGCACCTGGGGACAAACGTTCCTTACCGGCATCGTGCTAGGCGTTTTGCTCCTCTCGAAGTTCTATACCCCGCCATTCGTGATCGTGGCGCTTGGATTCATGCTGGTCTCCGGCTCCCAACTGAGGAAGTGGCGCGAGTGGAACTGGCAGAAGGCCGCGGTAACAGCGCTTCTGGCCGCGCTGGTGGTGTGGTCCGGTTACGCATTCCACGTGAGCCTTCTCAACGTCGCTGACGGGAGGCTCGTAGCCACGTTTCCCAACCGCGCACCCATCGTCAAAAAAATGCGCAACACGCCGGACATCAGTCTCTGGGTTCCCGCTGGCGAGTACATCGATGGTCTGCGCGAGGTCAGGTTTCACAACCGAATCGGACATCAGGCTTACTACTTCGGTCATGTAACTTGGGGGCGAATACGCTCTTACTATCCGGTTGCGATCGCGCTGAAGTGGCCCACCATCGTGCTGCTTTTGGCCGGCATCGGAGCGTTTGTGGTCGCACATCGGCGCAGATTCGGCTTCCGATTCGAGCGCGTGGACGTTGCTATCGTCCTTGCGTTTCCGGTTCTGCTCCTGCTGATGGCCGTGAATGCCAAGATTCACATTGGCGACCGCCACGTACTCCCGCTTTATCCTGTACTGCTGGTCGGGGCCGCTGCGACTTGGGAAGCGGCGAGAAGATCGCGACGTGCGAAGGTATGGATGCCGCTCCTGGTATTGGCCGCCGGTTTGAATGCAGCGGACTCGCTACGGTACGCGCCTGACTACCTTTCGTATTTCAATCCGCTCGTGCGACCGACAGACAGTTGGAAGCTGCTGAGCGACAGCAATGTCGATTGGGGCCAGGGACTGATTGCGCTCCGCGAGTACCAGCAGCAGCACCCTGACGAGACCATCCACCTTGCGTACTTCGGAACCGTTCAACCGGCTGTGTACGGCATCCGGACCGTCCCTCTCAATCCCGGCGACCGCCCGAAAGGAACGGTGGTAGTTAGCGCAACGCACCTTTCGGGACAGTACCTCGACGATCCGAACGCTTACCGCTGGGTGCTCGATCACCCGCGCAAAGCGGTGCTGAACCACTCGTTGCACGTCTTCGACGTGAAGTAGGCGCCCGCATCGTACACGGAACAGAAGAGCAGCCTACAGCTACTCGAATTCGTTAGCTATAGGCTGCCCTTGTCACCCGTTTCCTGTCGTCACAATGCCCGCAGGAATTGCACGAGGTCAGCCTTTTCCTGCTGCGTCAGTTTCGTTCCCAGCACAAGGTTGAAGAACTCCACTGTGTCCTCAAGCGTGAGGGCGCGTCCGTCATGCAGGTACGGCGGTGAATCCTTCACGCCACGCAACGGGAACGTCTTGATGGGACCGTCCGCAGCGGCCACGCGGCCATTGATCATCCGGGCCTTGTAGAAACGCTCAACCTGAAGGTTATGCATGTTGTTGTCGGTGAAATACGGTGGCTGATGGCACTGCGAGCACTTCCCTTTTCCGAAAAACACCTGCTGCCCTCGAATCTCGGCAGGCGTGGCCCTGGACTCGTCCAGCAGGCCAAATACCGTGAGCTTCGGGGCCGGCGGGAAGTCGAGCAGTTCCTGGAACTCCGCCATATCGTGAATCTGGCTGCCGCGTTCGAGGATGTTGAGTCCCTTCTTGGTTGCAATAACCGGGTCGCCATCGAAGTAAGCGGCGCGCTGCTCGAATTCCGTGAAGTCCTCCACCGTACGTAGCGCTCGCTGCGAACCGAACAGACGCTGCACGTTCACGCCGCGGAGCGAAGGCGTGTCGATGCGGTGGCGGAAGTGTTGCGGGCGAATGTCGCCGACCAGGTGCGTGGCGGCATTCGTGTGGCCGTTCACATGGCAGTCAAGGCAGGCGACCCCGAGGTGCGGGCGCTCGCTACGGCGATCACTGGTCAGGTTGAACTGCTGTTGAGGAAACGGCGTGGTCAAAAGGCGCACGCCATCAAGCTGTTTCGGAGTCAGGATGCCACTGAACAGAGCGTAGAAGTTCTGGTTGGTGACGAGTTGCCCCTGCGACACGTCGCCCAGGTCGGGGCGTGTTGTCAGGTAGATTGGCGGCGGGAATTCGGGCAGGAAATGTTCCGGCAGATCGTAGTCGAGGTCGAACCGCGAGAGGTCGCGCCCTTCCTGCCGCTGCACCTCCTTGATGTGCATCGCTGGAAACAACATGCCGCCCTCGGGATGGTTCGGGTGAGGCAGAGGCATGAATCCGGCTGGGAACAGGCCCTTGTCGCGGATCTGCTCGGGAGTCATCGCAGCCAGCTGATCCCAGGTAACACCGGCGGCAAGCTTCACGCGCACGCCTTCCTGTATCGGTTTACCGCGTGACATGGTCGCGCCCTGCGCCGGCCGGTTGCTCAGGTCATAACGCTGCTCGAGCAACGCCATTTGGCGTCGCATGATGTCCTGCTTCGCCGCCCGCATTTTCTGCATGAGTTGCGCGAGGTCCTGTTCGCTTGCAACCGGCGCGAAGCTGGTCTCCCCCCGCTGCGCGACTCCGGCTTGCTTCAGTTCACCTGCAACTCGAGCAGCCGTATCAATGCTTTGCCTCGGCAGTTGCGAAGGCTGGGAGGTCGTGGTGCGCGATTGTCCCTGACCGGATTCCTGGGCAGCAGTGCCGCCAGTTGGTTTTTGGGTTTGCCTTTGGCCCGACTGCTGTGCGAACACCAGGCTGATAAGAAGCAGCACGGCACAGGCGAGCGCAACAGCGGTCCAGGCGGTGGAAAGCGAGAGGCGTTTCATGGGACCTCCGATGTGTGTGGCGAACCCCACTTCGCTACACGTGCTGATGATGCCGAACGTCCCTGGAGGTCCGGTGAGCAGAGACCCCCAAATGTGCGGCTAAATATATCTCAGTTTCAGGGCGAGGTGTGCGCAGGCTTGGCCTGACCGCATTCGGCCACCGCTCAGGAGTGCAGACCTGTTGCTCCAAGTGCCACTTGCGGCGGACAGGACGGGTCGGCAGCATAGGATCTTCCGGCCACAACGACTGCCTTGAGCGAGGAGCGCGTGAGCATCCGCAATTTGCTGAACCGAATCCCTGTGTACCAATAGCGATCATCGTTGTCGCGTTGTTGCTCGCACTGCCGCTTTTTCTCGGATGGCGTAACCAAAGGATAGAGGCTTTGTACCTGGCTGGAATGCAAGGGGACGCCAGCGCCGTTCAGAGCTTGGCCTCGTTCAGCGGTAAGCAGGCGACCGATTCTCTGCTCTGGATCGCGTTCAATAAAGACCTTGAATTCGAAACTCGACACGCTGCATTCGAAGCCCTTTTCCGGAGCGATATGGGGTCGGAGATATCGTCAACGCTGTCCCAAGCGTTGGTGCCGTATGAGTCCTTGGCTGTTCGACTCTTGATTGCAGAACACCTGTCCAAGCACGGCTGCAAGCAAGAGTGCCTCCGAAATGTTCTTTACTACCAGGAAAGGCTCTGGCGAGGTGACGAGAACATCGAAGACTGGTTCAAGGGTTCCGCCAATTACCGGGCTGAGCAGGACAGACTTTACGGGAAGCTGGACGAGGTTCTTCGCCAAAACACTCCAGAGACGCTCGTTGCGCTGGACAGGCTTTATGGTCTGAACGGATGGAATCCGAGTCTATTCGCCATCGATCGCGTGCGAAAGTTGCGATTCGAGCAGGCCTGTGGCTCGTTGTTGAGTGCGCGAAACACTCTCACCCGGTTCGGCAAAACATCTGAGGGGCAGACACTCAGGGAGGTTGAAAGTGCAATTCTCGATCTCAGATGCACCTCTTTTGATAAATAGACGCCAGTTTCACCGCCACGGAGATCAAGCACTTCCGGTTCACGTCAACCCGGAGAAATTTCGCCAATTACCCGATTACCAAATCACGCAATCACCCATTCCCTGTGACGTACATCACATCACTGTTTTATTCACCCCTGTTTTCCTACCATTCGCCGACTCGCACCTTCCGTTCAACCATGCCGCAACTGCGAAGGATGCGTTTGCAACACGTTAAAACGTTCTCACGTTGTATTCTGCTGCTTAACGCCTAACATCGGATAGCTGTCTCCGTACTGCTGCACTCGAACTCGGAGACTGTCCCGATGACCACCGAGGAATGCGCTCGATGAGCATCAACATCGGTCTCGACATTGGAGCCGTGAGCCTGAAGCTTGCGGCCATTGGCAGCAAGGAAGACGCACCATTACTGAACTCCCTTACGCAGAAGTCGAATGGCTTCTTTGCCAAGGAGTTCCCTGAAGGCTCGCCACTGGCCGGACGTCCGCTCGTGCTCTCCGCCTATCGCCGTATTCAAGGCAGCCCCATCCAGTCCACCTTCGACCTGCTTGAGGAGTTCTATAAGCATGTTCCCGAGCATCAGGTGGAAGGCATTCGCGTAACCGGTAGCGGGTCGCAACTGATCGCGAAGATTCTCGGCATTTATTTCGAGAACGAATTTCGTGCCGTTGCCAAGGGCATGCGGGTTTTCTATCCCGAGGTTCGCACGGTTTTTGAAATGGGCGGCGAAACCTCGAAGTATATTCGCCTCGAACCCACCGCGAAGTCCAAGTATCTCGGCATCGTTGATTACTCCACCTCGGGCGACTGCGCCGCCGGTACCGGATCATTCATTGACCAGCAGGCCTCGCGTCTTCTTTATTCCGTTGAGCAGGTGGGTCCCGCGGCATGCACCGCCTCGTGCTCCGCGCGAGTTGCCGGGCGTTGTTCGGTCTTCGCCAAGTCGGACATGATTCACGCCCAGCAGAAGGGCTACACGACCGATCAGATCCTCCGCGGACTCTGCGAAGCCGTGGCACGCAATTTCAAGTCTGCAATCGTCAAGGGACGCACCGTTACGACGCCTGTCGCCTTCATCGGCGCGGTCGCAATGAATGAGGGCGTACGCAACGCCCTCCGCGAGATGTTCAAGCTCAAGCCCGAGCAGTTCATCATCCCTGACCTCTATGCGTGGATGGGCGCCACGGGCGCGGCGATGTTCGAAGCGGAAGAGAGCCGCAAGCGCAGCTTCAAGCGCATACACCAGCTCCAGCAGCATGCGGACGGCAAGCAGGAATTCGACTGCTCCGAGCCGCTCACGATGCAGAACGTGCTTCTGCTCCGCGATCACGTAAAAGAAGTCGCGCTTCCCACCGACGGCTCCAAGGTGGAAGCCTATCTCGGCATCGACATCGGCTCGGTCTCGACCAACCTTGTCGTCATCGACCGCGACGGTAACCTGCTGCACGAGATTTACTTGCGCACGCACAGCCGTCCGATTGAAGTTGTCACCGCTGGCCTGAAAGAAATTGCGGAGCAACTCGGAAACGTCCTCGACATTCGCGGAGTCGGAACCACCGGTTCCGGCCGTGAACTTATCGGCGAGCTGGTCGGCGCGGACACCGTGAACGACGAGATCACGGCCCATAAGACCGGTGCGATGCACGTCTCGACGATGCTCAACATGGACCCGGTCGATACGATCTTCGAGATCGGCGGTCAGGACTCCAAGTTCATCCGCATCGACAAAGGCATCGTCGTGGACTTCACCATGAATGAAGCCTGCGCCGCCGGTACCGGTTCGTTCCTCGAAGAGCAAGCGGAAAAGCTTGGCGTGCAGATCAAGGGTGAGTTCGCTCAACGCGCGCTCCAGTCGAAGAACCCGGCCCGCCTCGGCGAACGCTGCACGGTGTTCATGGAGCGCGATGTCACGGCGCTCATGCTCAAGGGCGCCGAAGTCGGCGACCTCTGCGCTGGACTGGCCTACTCCGTTGCGCTGAATTACCTGAATCGCGTCGTTCGCGGACGCAAGATCGGCAAGGTCATCTTCTTTCAGGGCGGCACGGCCTACAACGATGCCGTGGCCGCAGCGTTCTCCCAGATTCTCGGCAAGCGCGTCATCGTCCCGCCGCATAACGGCGTGATCGGTGCAATCGGCATGGCCCTGCTCGCGCGCGAGCGTATGCGCGACGCGAAGCGGCCCTCGAACTTCCGTGGCTACGACCTCACCAAGGTCGAGTTCACCACCCGCGAATTCGTATGTCAGGCCTGCTCGAATTTCTGCGAGATGAAGGAGTTCAACATCGCGGGCGAGCGAAGCTACTGGGGCGACAAGTGCTCCGACAAGTTCCGCAAACGCGCCAAGACCGAGCGCAAGCCCGTCATCGACGACCTGGTCGCCTTCCGCGACAAAGCCCTCGAAGCCGTACTCCAGCCCCCGCGCGGTGATCGCAAGGTGGTCGGCATGCCTCGCGCCATGACCTTCTTCGACCGCTTCCCGTTCTGGTGCGCGTTCTTCCAGGAACTCGGTTTCGACGTGGTCACCTCACCGGCAACGGACAAAGCGATCTCGGCAAGCGGTGACGAACTGGCCATCGCCCAGCCCTGCTATCCCGTCAAGGTCGCTCACGGACACGTACAGGCCCTGTTGAACAAGGGCGTGGACTACATTTTCGTTCCCAACGCGATGAACTCCGAGTCGCCGGCCACGAACCGCACCGAAGCGCACCTTTGCCCATGGAACCAGACGCTTCCGTTCGTAATCCGTGCAGTCCCGCAGCTTGAAAATGCGGCGTCGAAAATCCTTTCGCCCACCGTGCACTTCAAGCTTGGACGCGACCACGTGTCAAAGGAGCTCGCGGCCTTTGCCAAGTCGCTCGGCAAGGGAAAGCGTGAAAGCGAACGCGCCATTGCGGCCGCCTATGACGCTCAGGCGGGGTTCACGCAAACGCTGCTGCAAGCCGGCGAAGAGGCGATGCGTAAACTCGAGGAGAGCGGCGAACCCGCGCTCGTCCTCGTCGGTCGTCCCTACAACCTCTACGACCGCAACGTGAACTGCGACATCCCGCGCAAGTTGCGCACGCTCTACGGCGTGAACGTGATTCCGCTCGACTTTCTGCCCGTGGACCTCGAGGACATCGGCGACGTAAACGACAATATGTACTGGAACTCGGGGCGCCGCATCCTGGCCGCCGCGAAGATCACGCGTCGTAATCCGAACCTGCATGTGGTTTACATCTCCAACTTCAAGTGCGGACCGGACTCCTACATCAAGTCGTTCCTCGACGATGCCGCCGGCAAGCCATCACTCATCCTGACCTTCGACGGTCACTCCAACGACGCGGGCTTTATCACCCGTTGCGAAGCTTACTTGGACAGCAAAGGATTCCTGCGATGCCAATCGGCCACCGTTGCGTAAAACACTCTATCGGCGCGGACCATCCGCTCTACGGGAAAGTGGTTCACGTGCCCGCCATGGCGCAGGGCAGCGCGGAGGCATTCTCCTCCGTCTTCCGCTGGCTGGGCATTGAAGCCCTTCCCACGCCGCCCTCCGACGCCCGCACCCGCGAGCTCGGCGCAAAGTACACCGCCGGGGACGAGTGCTACCCCGCGAAAGTCACCGTCGGCGATTTCGTTCGCATCATCGAGCAGCCCGGATTCGAGGCGAAGCGCGCTGCGTTCTTCATGCCGACCGCTGAGGGCCCGTGCCGCTTCGGCCAGTACGCGCCCTTCCTCGGCAAAGTGTTGAAGCAGGCGGGCTGGAGCGACGTCATGGTTCTTTCGCCCACCAGCAAGAACGGTTACGCCGACCTCGGTGGCGTCTCCACGCCGTTCCTGCGGGCCGCGTGGCGCGCGCTTGTCGCCGCGGACACTCTGCGCAAGGCGCTTCATCGCACTCGCCCGTACGAAACGAACCCCGGCGCTGCCGACGCTTGCTACGACGAGTGCATTCGCGACCTCTGCAAGACCATTGAGGAAAGCTGCGCTGATCCGAAATGCCAGCTTCAGGCGATTGTGGCCATGATGAAACGCGCACGGGAACGTTTCCGCCGCGTTGCAGCCGCGTATGATCCCGAGATTCCTCTCATCGGCGTCGTCGGCGAAATCTTCTGCCGCCTCAACACCTTCAGTAACGAAGACATTATCCGCAAGCTGGAAGGCTACGGCGCAGAAGGCTGGCTGAGCGACATCACCGAGTGGGTCGCGTACACGAACACCGAGCAGGTTCGCAAGCTCAAACTCGTCGGCCGCGCCTGGTCGCTCGACATGCTCAAGACCAAGATTCGCGACCACATCCAGCACGAAGACGAGCACGCCATCATCGAGCCGTTCAAGCAGGATTTCGTCGGCTACGAAGAACCCTCCGTACAGGAGATGCTCGACCTCGCGCGTCCCTACCTCCCGGTCGAAGGTTCGATGGGAGAAATGGTCCTGAGCGTCGGAAAAGCCGCTTACCTCGCCAAGAAAGGCGCCGACGGCATCATCGACATAAGCCCGTTCACCTGCATGAACGGCATCGTCAGCGAAGCGATTTATCCCAAGCTCTCCAAGGACTTCGGCGGCATACCCATCCGAAACTTCTACTTCGACGGGACACAGGCCGATCTCGACCGCGATCTCGGCATCTACATGGAACTTGCCCGTTCCTACCGCGAGAAGAAGCAGTACACGCGTACGTACCCGGCCTACTTCCCGCAACCAGTGGCATAGCACTACCTCAACCGTGTGGCCGCCAGTCTCTGACTGGCGGTTTTGTTTTCTAATCCCCTCAGCATTCTTCAACGCACTCAGCGGACAATTTTCTCTTCTTGTGTGGCCGCCAGTTTCCAGCTGGCGGATGCGATCTCGAGAGAATCTCAGGCGCTCCCCGACCGGCACTGACTTTTTTGATTCCCTCAGCGTTCCTCAGCGTAATCACCGGCCCATTACTCGTCTTACCTTTTACAACATGATCGGCGCCTATGTTCAAATGATGACGTGCCCGAGCCCAAACGCATCCTGCTGCTGACCACCGACTTCGATCGTCGCGACACCCTGCCCTTTCTCGAAGCCGCCGAAAAGCTCGGCCTGCTGCCCATCATCGGCACCGAACGGGTGGACCACATCCGCCTCCCATGGCGCGAAGACGCGCTCACCCTGCGCTTCGACACGCGTGACACCGTGCTCTCCATCATCGACTACGCGCAGCCGAACCCGGTCGCCGCCGTCGTGCCGCTCGACGGCCGCCCCGTGACTGTCGCCGCGCGCGCCGGCAGTATGCTCGGACTCTGCTGGCATCCGCCCAAGGCCGCCGACGCGTGCACCGAACCGGAAACTTTCGCCGCCCGCATGTCGACCGCCGGGATCGGCCTCACCGACAAACCCTCAATGCTCGTGAGCGCCTTCATGGACGCCGGCCGCATACGCGTCCTCGGCGTCTTTGACGCCCGCGACCCCGAGCGTACACTGCCGCTGACGTCCGAAACGGGCCAGCGACTCCTTGCCGGCCTCCGCCAGTTCGCCGAAGCGCTCGCGTTGCGCCACGGTCCATTCAACGTCACCCTCGACATCGATGAGCACGCCCTGCGTGTCGCCGGCGTTTCACTCGCCGCCAGCACCCCAACCTGGCGTCACCGATACAAAATCCCGCTCGTCGATGAGGACATGTCCTACGCGGAAGTCGCCCTCCGCAACGCCCTCGAACTCGACATCTCGCGCGTCTTCCTGAAGAGCACATAAGCTGGCCCACATTTGCGCAGCCGAAGGCGGAGCTAATGTGGGCTAAGTGACGGCTCGTTGCATCTTCGTACGACGAGTCAGTGCATCAAGAGAAAGACGTCATCCTGAGCGGAGCCGTGCCGCTGTTGCACGGCGGAGTCGAAGGATCTGCGGTTCGACCGGGCGGCGAAACGTGAAACTTGAAATTTCACACGCCGAACAATGTGCATAGCCAATGACCTCGTCAATCCATTGCAATTACCCGATTACGCAATTCCCCAATTCCCCAATCCTCTGCCTTCGGCTAGCATTCTGCTCACCAGCACACATCGGAGAAACGCGTGAGCTACGTTGAGCAGAACCTCATCACCGACGAGCACGTCGTCTATCGTGCGCGCCCTCACTGGGCCAGCCTGGGTGGCTTCCTGACGGCAACGCTACTTTTCGCAATCGCCGGGCTCGCATCGGTCGCGGTCGCCATTTTGATGTGGGACGACAGGCGAACCGACGGCGCAGTCCCCCTCGGACTGGTGTTGCTTGCCGCCGCTGTCGTTGTCTTCGGTATCGGGAAAGTTGTGCGCGCCACATCCGAGTTTGCGGTCACGAACAAGCGCGTCATCGCCAAGACCGGACTGTTGCATAAGCACACCGCCGAGATGTTCCTTGCGAAGATCGAGAGCGTTGGAGTGGACCAGGGTCTCACCGCGCGCGTCCTCGGCTACGGCACCATCACCATCCGCGGCACCGGCGGCTCGCTCGAACCATTCATCAAGATCAGCGATCCACTAGAGTTCCGCCGACACGTTCAGGAGCAAATCGCGGCCATCGAGGAGCGGCGATTGGTTGCGCGGTAGTCAGGGCGCTTAGTCCAAACAAAGCAGGCGGTCAAAATCGACCGCCTGTGTTGTCTCAGAAACTCTGACTTTGGAACTCGGTTCTCGACTACCTGTCGTGGCCCATCAGCGCGCGGTTCTTGGCTGCCATCTCGAGCGTCCACGTTACAACAGTGATGATCTTGTGCCCGCCGCCGAAATCCAGTTCGTAAACCGAAATACCGCCGTCTCGCGATTGACGTACCAACCGGCCCCACTGCCCCGGATTATCGCCGACTTCAAGATCGTGAAAAGCGGGAGGCGCAGCGCCCCTTCCTTGGGCCGACGATGTCCTTGGGCTGATCGTCGCGGCGGATTCCAGGTGCGAATAGATGGTTTCGAGTTGCTCGTAATCGTGCTGGTTCGGGTGCTCGTTGCTGGGAGGCCCGTCGGGGTCGCTGGTGTAGTCCATGCAGGAACCGAGATTCGGGTTGTTGAAGTTCTCGTCTTGATGGTCGAGACCAAAGTCGTGGGCTATCTCCTGGCATACCACGAGCCGCCGCCATGCGGGGGTGTTATAGGTAGCTGTGTTGAAGTAGGTGTCGTTCATCTTGGCTATCGCTTGGGTAATGTGGTTACCGCTTGCCCATATCTGCGCGATGCCGAGCCAGCCGGTATTACCGTACTGGGCGTTGCAGGCTTCTATGCGGCCCGACGTCGGGCGGCAGTTCTTCGGTCTCGTGCCGCCGGTAGTCTTCACCAGCTCGAGGACGCTTGATCTGTTCCAATCGGAAATCGCTTCGTTGAGGTAGCTGTCCCAGTTCGCCGACATGTTATCGCCGACTGCCAGCGTGAGAGGGTTGCTGCTTCGCGCCCAGTGATAGCTGCCCCAGGAATGGTCACCCAGCAGCGCGATTGGTACTGCCACGAGAAACGCAACAACGACCGTGGCCAAGATAGGCCGACGCCACTGTTTCAACATGTTCGCTCCTTGCTGCGAGAATGGAACTAAGCCGCCAAAAACAAAGAAGGGCTTTTCCATAATGGCTGGGACTCCATCCTGCATCGAAGCGCGAGAGGTCACTCACCCCAGAGCGTCTGATGCGGGGAGAGTACCACCGCGCCGTCTTTATAGTCAAAGAAGTGACGTCGCCGTCAGGCGACAAAGAAACTGTCCCCACAAGCAATCCTCTAGGTGGGCTGGGTGCCCCGTCCAAGCTCTGCTTGGGCGGGGGCTTCAGGCTATGCTTCGATCTATACGCTGTGTGATCGAGTTGATCCTGGCGAGAGAAATATTACGCGTCAGTCCCAACCACTGCAGTTTCTTGTCGATACTCAGCACACAGTGTACCGATCAAGCCTGCTGCGGCCAGAAGGCGAGAGCATCCAAGCAACAAATTTGCCGCGAATCATAGCGGCGGCATGTGCAAACTGGTGGACAAAAAACAAAGACAAATCCCTGGAGTCGTTAAGAACAGACTGGAACGCAAACAGGCGCCCACTCAGCGGGTCGGGCTATCACTGCTTGCTTGAATGCTGTCAAGCCTCACCCCGGCCCTGATCGTCCGCAAACTTCACGGGAGCAGACACTTACGCTGCTGCATTCACTGTCACAATGCCCCCGCCCCGAAATGTAGACTGGAATTAAGTTCGAGGCGAGTAGACATGCCAGGCGAAGCACGCAAAGTAAGTGCCCTGCTCTGAAGATTTTTCAGTTCAGGCCCGCATGAATACTAGATTTCGCCAGACCCCTACCCGCAAGCCATTGAGATCAATAGATCGGGATAGGGGAGGGGATACCTAGCAGGCCGGAGCGCCTTTCGTATCCGCCGCACCCTTGCCGAGGATCAGCAGCATCATCATCGGCGTCTTCGCCGAGATGGCGTGCGGCAGGTGGGGCTGCATGTGTATCAGCGCGCCCGCCTTGGCTTCGACCGTGTCGTCGCCGAGCCTGAACGTGGCCTCTCCCTGCAGCACGTAGATGGTCGCCGGGAACGGCGCGTGGTGGGCCGAAAGCTCCTGCCCTGCGGAGAACGCAAACAGCGTGATGTTGGTGCGATCGTCCTTCTGCAGCACGCGGCTCAGGATGCCGTTCTTCGGGACTTCAAAATCTTTTGTCAGCTCTTCGATATAGGTGTAACTCATGCGAATGAAGTTACACGGCGGCGCGCCGGGGTTGCATGACTTAGGTCACGCTAGTGCGGCAGAAACTTACCGACAGGCTCAGCGGCTCTTACCCGATGCTGCGGAATCCGGTCACGCGGGGAGCAGCATTCCCTTTTCGAGATGACGCGTGATGTGCGCGCACGATGCGGCGTGCGGGTCGTGCGTCACCATGACGATGGTCTTGCCGAAGTCTTCGTTGAGCCGCTTCATGATCTCAAGCACCTCGGCGGCGGAATGACTGTCGAGGTCGCCGGTGGGTTCGTCGGCGATGAGCAGCGTGGGGTCGGTGACAATCGCGCGTGCGATTGCGACGCGCTGCTCCTGTCCGCCGCTCAACTGCTTTGGCAGGTGGTGTACACGGTCCTCAAGCCCCACCAACTTCAGCGCTGTCAGGACGTGCTCGCGGCGCTGCTCCTTGTTCAGCGGTGTGAGCAGAAGCGGCAGTTCCACGTTCTCGAATGCAGTCAGAACCGGAATGAGATTGAATGTCTGAAAGATGTAACCGATGTGTTCGTTGCGCCAGCGCGCAATCTCGTTTTCGTCGAGATCGAAAATGTTCTGGCCCAGCACGAGCAATTCACCCGAAGTCGGGCGGTCGATACCGGCAATCATGTTTAAGAGCGTCGTCTTGCCTGAACCGGATGGGCCCATCAGAGCGATGAAATCGCCGCTCTCGATCTGGATCGAGACGTTATCGAGGGCGCTCACTTCGAACGAATCGCGGCGGAAGATCTTGCTCACGTTCCGCGCCTGAACCAGAGCTTCGCCTCTTCCTGGTACTGGAGTAGCTTCGGCACCGGCGCTCATCACTTCACCTTCACCCTGACGCGAGCTCCGTCCGTGAGTGACGCGGGGGGAGCCACCACAACCGTCTCGCCATCCTTAACGCCCTCTATCAGGAAACCTCCAGCACGCACGTCCGCAACCTGCACTTCACGCTGCCGTGCCTGCTCATCGGCGACAACCCAAACGATCTTCTTGCCCTCGCGGTCGCGCACCGCAGCCGACGGTACGAACACACCACTACGGCGTGCTTCGCCGAGCTTCGGCTCTGCCAGGAATTGAACGTTGGCATTCATGTCTGGCTTCAGATATTCATCCGGATTCTTGACCTGCACCTTCACCTGCACAGTTGCCTTTTGCCGATTCGCCTCCGGCGAAATCTCGGCGACGTAACCCTCGTACTTGCGGTCGGGGAAGGCATCGGTGGTGATGATGGCCTTCTGGTTTGAACTCAGGCGGGCGAAATCGTTCTGACTGATATCGAGCTCAGCCTGAATGTCATTGAGATCGGCCAGCGACACCACGGAACCGCGCGGACCACCCTCCGCTCCGCTGGCGAATTGCGCCGTCACCAGCTCACCCTTCTCCGCAGTCCGCTCCAGGATTGTGCCGTCAACAGGCGCCCGAATGAGAGTTGCATCGAGTTGCGACTGTGCAAACGCAAGTTGGCCCCGCGCGCGGACGAGGTCACCGCGTGCCTGCTCGATCTGCTCGGTGCGGGGTCCTTTGCGGAAGAGCGTGTAGTTGCGTTCGAGTGAATTTACGCGCTGCTGCGAAGCCTCAAATCGCGCCGTGGCGTTGTCGAGGTCCTGGCGAGACAGCACGCCCTGCTCGGCAAGGCGGCGGGCACGCTCGAGATTGGCACGGTCGTTGGCGAGCGTCGCTCGTGCCTCCTGTAGCTCGTGTTCAGAGCGCTGCACTTCTTCCGGCCGGTAACCTGATTCCAACTCCTTCAGGCGAGCTTCGGCGGCGAGCACGGCCCCGCGTGCCTGTTCTACTTGCGCGCGGAACTCGTCATCCTCGAGGCGAACCAGAACCTGGCCTTGTTTGACTTTGTCGCCTTTCTCAACGCCTATCCACGCGATTCGACCCGTAACCTTGGAGTTCACGTTGATCTTGTGGTGCGCGACTATGTAGCCGGTTGCGTTGAGGACCGCAGCAGCGCCGTTTGAAGACTCGGCCTGGGCGCGCGCGACATCCACCTCGATAGAGCGACCGCCGAAGACGCGACTAGCGAGTGCAACACCACTGAGGGCGGCGAGCACAATGACGCCGATGATGATGGTGCGGCGCGACCACCGTCCGCCGTTCGCATTGCGCAGTTGAGAGCGGTCGATGCGCAGACTTCCAAGATCCTGTTTCAGGTCGATTGCCATTTCTTACAATCCCGAACCGAGTGAATTCAATCACGCAGAGCGGCCAGTATGTCCTGCCGGGACGCATGCCATGCAGGAGCAAGCCCGCCGATGAGGCCCATGAACACGGCGAAAGCTGTGGCACCAAGAACCACTCCAGGCGTGATCCTCATGCTGAACACGACTTCGCTGAACGTAATCTGGTTTGAGGTGCCGGTCGTTACTCCGTTGAACGGCAACATGAGCGCAATTCCGATGGCTGCGCCAATCAGCGACAGCAACACTGACTCGATAACGAACGACGCGAGAATACTGCGCCGGCTGAAACCGATGGTCCGCAGCGTCGCGATCTCCCGCGAACGATAAGCCACAGACGCGTACATCGTGTTCATCGCCGCGAAACTTGAACCGATGGCCATGATGATGGCGACAATCGTTCCCACGTACTGGATGGGCGCACCGGACTTCGTTTGGCTGGCGTAGTAGGCGGGCTCTGCGATGCCGTCGAGTTTGATCCGCTGGTCATCGACCACGCGCGCGCGCAACTGCTCCGCGGCGTTCTCATCGACAGCCCGAATCAAGGCGGACGAATAGCCGCCGGTGTACCCAAAATCGCTGGCCATCTGATCGACGTCTGCCCAGATTTCAGACTCATGTGCGCTGCCGTGAGCGTCGAAAACCCCGACTACCGTCCACCAGCCCTTTCCGAAACGCAACTGGCCGCCCAGCTCGGCACCTTCGAACCGCTTGTGGACGGACTCGCTTACGACGACTTCACGCATGCCCTTGCGGAGCCAACGTCCCTCCGTGACGTTGATCGAGGGACGCAGGTTCAGTCCGACGGGTGTCATGCCGCGTAGCGAAACGTTCACTTCACCCGTGCCGTCACGGCGCGGAAGGACGATCGCCACAACCATCTCGCCTGAAACGAGGGGCTGTCCCTCGGGCGCGGTGGCTATGCCCGGCAAGACCTTCAAAGTGTTGAACTGGTCGTGCAAGATGAAGCTCTGCATCTCCGCTTCGGAACCCTTCCGGATCACAAGCACGTTCAGCGGATCGCCACTGGAAACAAACGCACGCTCAAGGCCGGCGAGCAGGGCCATGATCAGGATGCAGATGGCAACGGTCAGGGCGATTCCGAGCGCAGTCATCGCGGTAGCGCCTATACGGAGGCGCAAGTTGCGGATGTTGTACGTGACCGGTATCGCCATTTCTTTGTTCCCGTTATTAGCCCAGATGCCGCAGCCCTTCGGCTATGTCAAGTTGCGAGGCCCGGTAGGCCGGCATCGCCGAGCTCACCAGACCAACAATGGCGGCGACGAGCAGCGCAAATAAGGCTGTTGGAGTAGTCACCGACATCTCTCCGAACATCGCCCCCTGGGGCGAATTCGAGATTACCGATACGAGCCCGCCCGCCGCCATTACGCCGAGCAAACCTCCGAACAGCGAGATTGCAACGGCCTCCCCAACAAAGAACCCAAGAATCGCGCGGCGAGTAAATCCAAGCGTCTTCAACACGGCGACTTCGCGGATCCGCTCACGGATCGTCATGGCCATGGTGTTCGCCGAAACGAGCAGAATCGCAAAGACGACAGCGCCCGAGATGCCAAGGATGAATGCCTTCACATTGCCGAGCATTGCAACGAAGTTCAACTGAAAGGCCTTCTCGGTCTCAGTTTTCGTCGGATAGGGAGAGTTCCGAAACTGCTCATCCATGGCGATGGCGACGCGCGAAACGGACTCGGGCGAATCGACGAGCACAGCCCAAATACCCGCCCTTCCCTTGAACCAGCTTACCGATTCCTGAATGTACTCCTTGTCCAACAGCAGCGCGTTCCATGATGGAGGAGCGTCGTAGATGGCGCGAATCGTCAGCTCGGGATTAACTGGGAAGATCGTCCCGCTGAGATGAACACGGTCACCCAGCTTCCATCCGTACTTTTCTGCAAGGGTACGGCTCACGGCAGCTCCGCTGCGGTCGCGCTGCCAGGCCTTGAGTTGGTCGGGATCGACCTTCCAGTCAGCGTACACCGAGAAGATTTCATGCGGGTCGGTTGCGAACTGGGCGAAGAAGTTTTCCGGGCGGTCGTCCTTGTATTTGCCTCCGAACCAGGTCATGGGCGCCACGTGCCGCACGCCTGGTATGGTGCAAATCTTCTCGCGGTGGGCCTCGGGCATGAAGAACGTGAGAGAAACGCGGTGACGGGCAAGCAGGCGCAGAGCCGAATCGGGCGAATCCTCGTCGATATAGAACGTGCGGTACACCGTCATCATCAGC
>Ga0196976_1000823_pt1 | contig 17259 bp, 13 predicted proteins | sample S3v_513CmetaG_FD_148644 | JGI IMG/M metagenome (GOLD analysis project Ga0196976, IMG submission 148644) | Soil microbial communities from Anza Borrego desert, Southern California, United States - S3+v_5-13C | ecosystem: Environmental > Terrestrial > Soil > Desert | place: USA: California...
CCTTCGTTCGACTCGAGCTTTCTAGGCTGCCCAGCGGTCCCGATCTGTCGATACCACCGCTCCTTTGCGACGGCCAACAATCATCCTATAGATCGCCAGCAGCAACACTGCTCCTGCGATCGCGAGCACAAAGCTTCCTATGCTCCAATCGGTTGCACCGGTGCTGCCCCACAACATTCCGCCGATCCAGCCGCCGATGACGGCGCCTGCAATACCCAGCAGCATTGTTACGATCCAGCCACCTGGATCACGCCCCGGCATCAGCAGCTTAGCGATCGCTCCTGCGATCAGGCCGAAGATGATCCACCCAATAATCGCTCCCATAGTGTCTCCCCGGGGGTCGCTCTTGGCCCCCAACTGTAGTTACAAAGTAGGAAGACTGACGCACAGCGAAGGATGCATGGATTCGCAAGTTGTACCTAGACAGAAGCTCAGCACCCTGCTACTTCCGCCTGAGTACGGTTCCGTATGGATCCAGCACGAGGCTTTTCGTCCCAGCCGGTACGGTTAACCTCAGCCTCGTCTGCTCGCCATCCGCAAATACACGTGCGATCAGGGTCTCCTTGTTATCGCGCGTGACGGCGTAAATCGGGACCGACGTGACCAACTCCGCCGGGCAGTCCTGCTGCGTCAGCATGAAAGTCGCGCTCGTTCCGCCGCGCGCAATTTTTACATCGGCCAGTCTGATCTGCGGCACCGCGACGCCCTTGAGCCATCCGTCCACGAACCACTCCAGCGACTTCTTGCCTTCGAAGTTCACTGCAGCCGGCATCTGTTCCTCAAATGCCCTGATCAGTTCTGCCGTCGTCAGTTCCTTCTCGGCATACTTCTCGCGGATATTGCGCAGAGCCTTCAGGAAAGGCTCATCTTCGTTCCCTGTGTTTCCAGGCCGCAGCCGCGATGCCGATAACGCAGACGCATCCCTCAGCATGCATCGGAGCATGTGGATGAGCCACGTACCACGCCCATAGCTGATGTGCAGATACCCGTTCGGAAACTCCGATGACGTGAGGCGCAGGCCCAACATGACCGGACCCGCCTCCAGGTACGCCTTTCCGCTCGGCGAATCTTTTAACAGGTCGTCCCGGTACCGGGCCAAAGCCATCTTGAACTGCTCCGGGCGCTGCTTCTCCAGCATCATCAGCGCGCTGTAGTTCGCCATCGCCTCTACCCACCACTGATCGCGATAGCCGCGCCACGTCACCAGATCTCCCCACCACTGGTGCGCCGTCTCGTGCGTCTGCATGATCTCGCCGTAGATCAGGTGTGCGAACGAGTCCATCTTCAGTCTCGCCCTGTCCTCCGGTGGCAAGAAGACGGTGCCGGACAGGAACACTAATCCCGGCCAACTCTGGCTTTCCGCAGCCGGAAACTGCGTGAGTGCGAGTGAAGAATACGGAAACGGTCCAAACCACTTTTCGAATTGTTCTATCGCCTTCGCGGAACGCTCCGCCACCGACTGCCCCGTCTGTGCGGGATTGAAATTCATCGGCGGGACGATCACTGCGGTTTCCTCGCGTCCCGTGACCTCTGCCGGAGGAAGCGGGCGAGGGGCCTGCGGCCTTGGGAACGAATACTCCATTCCGCTCGTCGCGTAGCTCTCGACCAATGTCTTCCCCGCACGCGCCGACTTCTTCGAATACACGCCGAGGTTGAACCCTGCCAGCGGCATTGGAATCTCAGATACCCACCTGCCGACGAGCGTGCCACCGTCTGCATCAAGCGCAACACGCTTGCCGGTGGCTACCAGCGTCCATTCTGAAGGCCACCGGAATCGCAGGTCGAAGTTCGCCATAGCCAGACCGCGATTCGGATACCACGTACCGCGAGAGCCCACATAGAGCAGTCCCTGACCAGCCTGTTCCATCACAGTGCCGCGGTACTTGAAACGGACCTCAAGTTCGCTCGCGCTCTTCAGCGCTTCTGGAAAGATCACAGCTACTTCATCGTTCCCACGCCGAGCGAGTTCCGACCCTTGCAACGACTCGTTCTGGATAACGTCCAGCTTCCTCCCCTCGCTCGTCACCTCGGAAAGCTTCAGGTAGCGCGACAGTTCGAAGAACAGCACCCGTTGTCCGCCGTTTTTAACACGCAGACGAAGTACCGCCTCGGCGTCTATTTCCTGTGGCGGCAGCAGCTGTGCCGTGACCTGAAAATCTGTGACCCGGACCGACAACGTGGATTTCCACGGATCGATGATCCGTTGCGCCGCGTCCTTTGTCGCGCGTGCCCGTCGTGCAGGGAATGACATCCAGATGTTGTAGTAGCTTGTGCTCCCGCGCATCGCCAGCTTGCCGAGGCTGATCTGCTCTTCGGTCATGCTGTCGTAAACCACGTCAAACACGCCCAGCCGTGTTCCCATCAGTCGTGCATGAAGATACCGATCGGCCCCTTCTTCTCCCGCGATGTTCGCGTCGGAAGTGAAGCTGCTCAGGAGCCTGAGCGCATCTATCTCAGCCAGTTGCGCCGCAGTCGCATCGCTCCTGGTTGCGAACTCAACTCCCCCCTCGACGACGGGCTGCAACGACGCTCTCAGCTCGTCGAAGGTGTCGTCGTTGAAGCGCAGGTACGCGGTTGTGAAGTTCTCGCTAAGTACGCCAAGTCCGGTAAAAAGTCCGAGGGATGCCCTCTCCACCTGATCCGGTGGCCTGACCAAAATCTCGCCCTCGCCTTCGAAATACGCGCCCGTCACGCGCCCGTCCACGGCACGCGTGAATGCCACGGTCCCGTCGTTCAGATAAAGATGCAGATCTTCGCGGTCGAGTGCCAGCTCGCGCGCGCGGTACACCTGTGCCGTATCCAATCCGACCTTCCGAAGCTGGTTGTAGAGGACAATCGTCGCCGAGGGCGCTGCCCCGGTTGTTGCGAAAACTGGCTGCGCGGCAGAAGTCTTGTCGCTCTGCCCGGACGCGAGCCCCGGCAGCAGCAGGCATACCAAGCCCACCATCAGGACAGCTGTCCGTTGGTGCACTCGGCTCGTTACCCTCGTCACCTTCTATCCCCGCTACTCACATTGTTAGAATGCGCTTCGGTGCGACTCCGCCTTGCCATCCTGATGGTCTTATCTGCGGCGACGCTTTCTGCTGAGACGATTCATCTCAAGAACGGAAAACGCATCGTCGCCGATACTGTGCGCGAAAAAAATGGCCGCGTAGAGTACGACATCGGCGAGGATACGTACGCGATTCCCAAGTCCCTCGTCGAACGCATTGATTCTGGCGGCGTTCCCGTCCGCCCTTCTCGTAATAACGATGATCTCCCGGAGTTTACGCCAAACAGCAGTGTAGCGGGAACCGATGATCTCTTCGCCGAGCTGGTGCGCGGAGGGCGACTCGATGCGGATGGGCTTCGCAACGCCGAACTGTCCGGCGACCCGCGCAAGTCCGCCGCCGCCTACTTCGTCGCAGCCCGCTACGAACAGGACCACGGAAACCGGGAACAGGCTGTCACGTACTACCAGCGCGCTCTCGGCTACTTGCCCGACAACGGAGCCATTCTCACCCACTTGGCCGCTGTGCTCCTGCAGATGAACCGCTACGCCGACGCCATACCGTATGCCGAGCGAGCCACCCGAGCCGACGGTGAATCCGTAGATAGCCTTGCTGTGCTCGGCGTCGCGTACTTCATGGCGGACCGCACTCGCGAGTCCATCCCGATCTTCAAGCGCGCACTCGCAATCCGCCCCGATGCAACGCTGCAAAAGTTACTGGATAAAGCCGAGCGAGAACTGAACGCCGAAGCCGAGTACACACAGCGCGAGACAGGCCACTTCACCTTACGATACGAAGGTCGCCACGTCTCCGACGCACTCGGCCGCCAGATACTCGATACCCTTGAGTCCCACCACGACGATCTCGTTCGTGAACTCGGCGTCACTCCTCGAAGCAACATCGCGGTTATTTTGTACACCGATCGAGTCTTCGAGGACGTGACTCAATCGCCCCAGTGGACCGCTGCGGTCAACGATGGCAAGATCCGCATCCCGATCTCCGGCGTCTCCTCCGTCACTTCCATGCTTTCACGGGTTCTCCGCCACGAACTGGCACACTCGTTCATCAGCCAGGCCAGCCGCGGACGGTGCCCGCAGTGGCTACACGAAGGCATCGCCCAGTTGGTCGAACCACGTCGTCTCGGCAGCGACGGACGCCTGCTCGCAATCCTTTTTGAACAGCAGAAGCATGTGCCGTTGAACTACCTCGAAGGCTCGTTCATGAAATATTCCGGCCAGCAAGCTGCCGTGGCCTACGCCGAGTCTCTCGCCGCCGCCGAATTCATCAACGAGACCTATGGCATGTCGGACCTCCGCCTCATCCTTGAGCGTATCGGCGAGGGCTCGTCAACCGAAGCCGCGCTCCGCAGCACCCTGCACTCCGGATACTCTCAGTTCGAAGCCGAACTCGGCCGCTATCTCAAAGCCCGCTACGGCGATTGACGCGAATCGGCTCCCATGCCTTACTGGTGCAAAAACCTGAGTCGTTCGATACTCCTCGGCTGAAATCTATTTCTTACTCGACTGTACGCATTCCCGTTCTGCAACACACCCGGGCCTCCGTAACTGCCATCCTGCTACTCTCGCTGGCGCACGGCGCCGCCTCTGTGGTAACTTGCGCCCGAACGATGTGGACCCCGAAAATTCCGTTTCTTCAGCCCAAAGAACCGGCCATCGAGTATCGCGTACCTGCGCCAACCGTCTTTCCCAATGTCGCCGGCGGGCACATTGCCGCTCTTTATAAAGCGGCGCGCTCCGGCGGCGATTTCTACGATCTCGTCCTCACCGGGTCGCGCTTGGTCTTCGTCCTTCTCGACATTTCCGGACAGCGCCAGGAAGCGCTTCACATTGCCACGCACGTGCAGGACGCTTTCCGCGCCGAAGTCCCAAAACTCTTTGGAGATCAGTCGGCCAACGAAGCGGAAGGCCTGACCGACCTGTTGCTCACACTGAATCGCACTATCATCAACGCCGCGTCCGGCCCTCACTTTTCCGCCGGATTCCTCGCCTGCTACTCCCTCGATCTCGGTACGCTTTTCTACATCAATGCGGGCCACACCCCCGCACTGCTTAAAGATTCCAGCGGTATCACGGTGCTCGAAGCCACCGCTCTTCCGCTCGGGCTCTTTTCTCACGCCACACAAGACGCGCAGATGTGCGTACTCGAACCCGGCGCAACCCTGCTGCTTGTCTCCCGCGGCATAATCGAATCGAGACAGAGGCGGCGCGAGTTCGGTTTGCAGAAAGTTCGCGAAGTTCTCGAAAAGAAGCCGTTCCACGACCCACATCAGCTCTGCGCTGTGACTCTTGCGGCGGTTCAGGAATTTGCGAACGGCAAGTCTTCCGAGAATGACCTCACGACCCTGGCGCTCGTCCGTCCAGCGGTTGCCGCTTCGCTTACGGCTTCCGCTGGGAGTTAGAATTTCGAGAACCCGTCCCCGCTCGCACTCTGTCGAGGTGAGTCATGAAATCCAAAGCCGTCCGAATCGTCCTCATCGTCCTTGCAATCATTGTCGTCACAGTGCTCGCGCTGCCGTTCCTCATCAGCGGAAACCAGTTCCGCCCGACTCTCGAGAACGAACTTGCCAAAACTCTTGGCCGTCCCGTTAAAATCGGAAACCTTGAGTTGTCGCTTCTCTCCGGCGGACTCCGCGCCGATGACATTGCCATCGCCGAAGATCCCGCGTTCGGCAAAGACCCATTCCTGCGCGCCAAGTCGCTCGCCGTCGGAGTCGATCTCCCCGCCCTCATCTTCTCGCGTCAAGTTAATGTCCGCTCCGTAACGGTGAACAATCCCGACGTGAACCTGATCCGCTCCGGCACGCGCTGGAACTTCTCCTCGCTCGGACAGTCGGAGCCGAAAACAGAAAGCAAATCTCCCGAATTCGCCGTCGGTAAGGTCGCGATCGACAATGGACGCATCACGTTGCGCGACACGCAATCCGCCGGCAAACCGACCATCTACGAGAAAGTCAGCTTCAAGGCCACAGACCTCGCGCCCAGCAAATCGTTCCCATTTACGCTCTCTGCGGTCGCCCCATCGGGCGGCAAGCTCACCTTGGACGGCACAGCGGGTCCGGTGTCCAAGACCGACTCCGCACGAACGCCCCTGACTGCCAAGTTCAACATCGACTCCTACGACCTCGCCCGCACCGAATTCATTGGTCCTGCATCCGGCATCTCTGGAGTTGTCAACGCAGACGGCACTGTGAGATCGGACGGTAGCGTTGCCAATGTCGAAATGAAAGGTCGTGCCGATCGCCTGCAACTTGTCAAAGGCGGCTCGCCTTCTGCGACCCCCGTCAACGTCGATGCGGTGGCCAGGTACGATCTCAAGCGTCAGCTCGCCACCATTTCAAGAGGTACAGTAAAGACCGGCGCAGCCGTTGCCAACCTCACCGGCACATTGAATGCCGCGGGCCGCACGCCAACCGTGGACATGCGCGTCACCGGACGCGAAATGCCGCTCAGCGATATACAGTCGCTGCTCCCGGCAGTCGGAGTGAACCTCCCGACAGGTTCATCGCTCCAGGGCGGAACTGCAACCGCTGACCTGGCGCTCGTCGGTCCCGTTGATCGCCTCGTGACCAACGGCGCCGTGAATATTGCCAACACTCGCCTGGCAGGCTTCAGCTTCGCCGAGAAGCTCGGGGCTATATCCAAACTTCTCGGCAGTGGCAGCTCCACGGAAAACGACACCACCATCCAGACCCTCAGCGCTGACCTCCAAATCTCTCCCGAAGGCATTCGCGCCGACAAAATTAATCTGATCCTGCCCGCCGTTGGCGCTTGCACCGGCAACGGCGTTATCTCCCCGAGTAACACACTAAACTTCAAAATGGTCGCGAAGCTTAACGCCGCCACTGGTTCCGGCGGCAATCTTCTGGGCGCCTTGACTCAACGCGCCGGACTGAGCGGCGGATCCGCCTCCCTGCCCTTCTTGATTCAGGGCACGACGGCGAGACCAGTTTTCGTCCCAGACATCGCAGGACTCGCCGGTAGCTCCCTCAAGGTTCCCGGCCAGCAAAATGTCACTGAGCAACCCACTGCCAACCCCGTGGAAGACATCCTCGGTGGCTTCTTCGGCAAAAAGAAGAGATAGGCGTGCCTGGTGCTCCAGGTTCGGGCGCGGAAAGCTAAGCCGGAGCATTTCGCCCCGGCTTAGCCGCTCGATCCGCTGTCGCCTTACTTCGCCGCGGGTGCGATTTGATTTGCCGTCACAAAGATGGGGCGGATATCCACCGGAACATCCGTCAATCCTGCCAGCGCCTTTTCAAATGCTGGAGGCAGTTTCGAACCCTTCTCCAACATCTGTTTCGCTGCGGCGTAATCGCCCTTCGCCTCGACCATCAGAAGGTCGCGCGTTAAGTCCCGCACCGCGGGCTTGATCTTCGTGAAGTCCACGGCGAACGTCCCGTCGGGCCTCACAGTAAATCCACCTTTGTCCAGCAGGTACTGGAGTTGCAGGGCCATGCCGCGCCCGTGCGCCTCATGAAGGCCAAAACGCAAGGTGCGGAAGGTCGATGCAAGGAAGGTTGTGTACAACTGCTTCTCAGCGTCTCCTCCGCTCGGCAACACCCCCGTGAGCCCCATTTTCTGCTGATTGTCGATCATGTATTGCAGCGCATAGAGACCCAGCGCATCCGCCTTCGCCTCTTCGATCGCCGAATAGAGATCCTTCAGTTGCGCTCGTGGCGTGGACTTCTGCCCGTTGACGGTGATCTGATGCGGCCCCAAGCCGTGCGACAATTCGTGCGCCAGTATGTGCGTAAAGAACCAATCGAAGCTCAGCAGCGGCATTTCAGCTTTTGCCAGCACCTTCTTCGAGATCGGCACCAGGGTCTTGTCAAACTTCGCCTGCTGTACGTTCTTCAGCATCACGCGCTTCGCGCCCTTCTGCGAGATCACGCGCTCATCGTTCGGAAGGTTGTAAGCCGCCGTCTGAACGCCGTGGTTGCCGTCGCCGGAAGCAAACACCTCGTTCACCACGCGGATCGGTGCCGACCCGCCCAGCTTTGGATTCCGGTACTGCTCGTCGATCGGCAGATTGTTCTCAATCTCCTGCAAGTGTTTCGAGAATGCCGCCAGTTTGGCGCTTTCTTTCTCATCCCGCAGGTTGATGTACGCTTCATATGCGGCTTTGTATCCGAACACCTCGTCGTTGTACGTCTCGTACGGTCCGATCGTCGGATCGATTGGCGCATCCACATCCATCCAGTCGACGTCGCTCTGGTAGTAGTCGTTCGACAGGAATGCCTCTGCACGGCTGGTCAGAAAGCGCTTCAGCGATTCGTTCTCCGTCAGAGCCGCCGCCTCTCTCAACAGCTTCGCGCACTTTTCAAGGTCGGCCCTGTAGGCTTCGCTGTACGGAACCAGCTTTAATCCACCTCTTTTCGTGCCCTGGCTTCCGTCTCGAATTACGATCGTGAAGAAGCCCTTCGCCTGCTCCTGCTCTTTCTCGGACAACGTCTGCACCCAGCCTTCGAACTCCTCCTTAGTCATGTCCTCTGGGTAGAAGTTCGCTCCCGGCAACTTCTCCGGAGGCACTCCCGGCACGAACGCCTTGTTCCCATCCAGCGACGACCAGGGCCCTTTGTTGATCCAGTAGTACTCCAGCCGCGCTTGTCCAAGCGGCGTTTTGTCCTTCTTCAATTTGGCGTAGGTGGCGTGGTTCCCGCTCCAGAGCTGGGTCATGAAGAGGCCGTCGAAGTTTCGCGCCGCTTCCACCAGCTTCGCTAGAGCCTTACGGTCTCCCTCAGAAAGCCCGGAAAGGTCCACCTTTAACTCTGTCGGCGCAAACCGCGCCGACATTTTTTTCAACTCCGCTGCGTCCGGCACCTTCGCCGCCTCCTTCGCGTGCCCCATCCCAGGCGCCGCTTTCTTTGCACCCTGCGCAACTGCTCCCAACGCCACAAATAAGCTAAGTACTAGAACAGCAACTTTCATCCGCACGGCTTCCTCCGTGATCTTGTTTGGTGTAGGCGGACGACGACCGTCCGCCCACTGGTCAGGAACTCTTCGCCCGACCTGCCCGTAGACCTCTCTGAAGGGCCAAATCTCCCAGACCGCCCGATTCTACCGCTCCCGATGTAAAATAGACCAACGCACACGCGCCACGAACATAGTTGTAGCGTCCAGGATTTCTCATGAGAAAACTCGTCTTTCTGCTGCTTACGGTTGCCGCCCTTGCTCTTCCCTCGATCGCTCAGGAAGACACCGTTGTCGAGGAGATCATCGCGCGCGTGAACAACTCCATTATCACCCGCGCTGATATGCGCAACGCCCGAGAGCAGCTCGCGCAGGAACTGAAACAGAACCCGAACGCCCCCGCCGATGCCCTGGCCGAGCGCGAAAAGGACCTGCTCCGCGACCTCATCGATCAGCAACTGCTTATTCAGAAGGGGCAGGACGTCGGCATCACGGGTGACTCCGACCTTATCAAGCGCCTCGACGAGATTCGTAAGCAGATGGGCGCCGACTCCATGGAAGACCTCGAAAAGATCGCGCAGCAGCAGGGCGTCGCCTTCGAGGATTTCAAACAGAACATGAAGAACAACATCATCACCCAGAAGGTGATCGGCCAGGAGGTCGGCAGCAAGATCCAGATCACGCCTCAGGAAGTGCAGGCGTATTACGACCAGCACAAGGCCGAGATGGAGCAGCCTGAACGCGTTCGCCTCAGCGAACTTCTTGTTTCAATCGAGGCGCCCAAATCCGCGGACGACAAGCAGGCGCCCGCCGAGCCCGATCCGGCCACCATCGCTGCTGCCGAAGCAAAGGCGAACGATCTGCTGAAAGAGATCCGCGGTGGCGCCCCGTTCGAGGCGGTCGTGAAGAAGAGCTCGAACGGTCCGACCGCCGAACAGGGCGGCGACCTCGGCTACTTCAAGCGCGGCATGCTGGCAAAGGCACTCGAGGACAAAACGTTTGCGATGAAGCCCGGCGACGTGTCCGACGTGATCCGCACCAAGCAGGGATTTGTAATCCTGAAAGTCACCGACCACACGGAAGCCGGTATCCCGCCGTTCCAGCGCGTCGAACCGAATATCCAGGAAGCACTCTACGTGAAAAGGCTTCAGCCCGCTCTCCGCGACTTCCTTACGAAGCTGCGCGAAGAGGCTTATATCGACATCAAGCAGGGCTACGTTGACAGCGGCGCGAGCCCCAACCAGACCAAGCCAGTTATGGCATCCGCTGCTACACCCAAGTCCGAAGAACCGGAAAAGAAGAAGCGCAAGCGCTTCCTGCTGTTCTAGAAGACGCGAATCATTGACGACGAGCCCACATCCGAGGATGTGGGCTTTACTTTGCTTGCCAATATCCGCGCGCTGCACCTCCGTGCACACAGTAATTACAAAAGCACTAGTGGTGAAAAGCTTGGAGCTAAGAGCTTCTTCCACAGCTATTCTGCTGTACGATGAATCCACCGCGGCCCATCGTGCCGCAGGACACAAAATATGAAGCAAGTCTTTCTTCGCGACGCCGAGAAGTGCTCCGCCCGTGTAGTATCCGATTTTCTCGTCACAACAAAGCAAGTTCGACAGAAGAAAACTGGCAGTGGCAATTATCTCGACATCATGCTTGCCGACCGGACCGGCCAGATGCCCGCGAAAATGTGGGACAACGTCGATCAGGCCGCGGAACTCTTCGAAGTCGATGACGTCATTCGAGTCGAAGGCGAGTTCAGCCGCTTCAACGGTCGCTGGCAGTTCACCGTGCGGCGCGTCCTGAAGCGGCTGTCGGAGACGGAGATCGACTTTTCCGATTTCCTTCCCAAGACCTCAAAGAACGTAGATGAACTGTGGGCCACGCTTGGGGAGTTCGTCGCCTCCATTACAGACCAGCACCTATGCGCACTGCTTCAGGCGTTCATGGCCGATCCTAAGATTGCGCATGCTTATCGCACGGCTCCTGCCGCGAAGACGTTGCATCACGCCTTCATTGGCGGCCTGCTTGATCACGTAGTCTCGCTGTTCCGCACCTGCGACCTCGTCGTTCGTAATTACCCGATGGTCAATCGCGACCTGCTCTTCACGGGCGCATTCCTTCACGACATCGGCAAAATTCACGAGCTCTCGTATGCGCGCTCTTTTTCCTACACGACCGAAGGCCAGCTCCTCGGACACATGATCATCGAGCTGGACATGCTTCACCAGAAGATTGCCACTGTGCACGGCTTCCCCGAAGACCTAAAGATCCTGATCGAGCACCTCATCATCAGCCATCACGGACAGTACGAATTCGGGTCCCCCAAGCTCCCCATGTTCCCCGAGGCCCTCATGCTGCACTACCTTGACGATCTCGATTCGAAGATGGAGAGCATGCGTGCGCACTTCGAACGCGAGGCCGACCTCGAATCTGCCTGGACGAGCTACAACTCGTCTTTGTCGCGCCCGTTGCTGAACACCCAGAAGTTTCTCCGCAGCAAGTCTGCGCACGAAAAGCCCGCTCCTCAGGCCGCCGCTGCGACAGCAACAGATTCGAAGTGACTGGTTAAGCACGATAGACAACGCTCGGTCTTTTGCCGAGCGAACGCCACGACATGAAGAACATTCGCGCAATTACCTTCGACTGCTACGGCACGCTCATCGATTGGGAATCCGGGATACTCAACGCGCTCCGTCCCATCCTCGCCGCGCACAACACCCAACTCACGGATCAGCAGGTACTGGAGGCCTACGCGCAAATTGAAGCCGAGATCGAGAGCGAGCCATATCGCATCTACCGCGACGTCCTCCGGGAAGTCGTCCTCCGACTCGGCTACCAGCTAGGGTTCACCCCGAACCCACTCGAGGCCGCATCGCTCGCCGACTCCATTCGACATTGGGAGCCATTCCCGGACACAGTCGCCGCGCTCCAGCGACTCGCAACAAGGATCCAACTCAACATCATCTCCAATATCGACGACGACCTGTTCGCCTTCTCTGCGGTAAAGATGGGCAATCCCTTCACCCATGTCATCACCGCACAGCAGGTCCGTGCATATAAGCCTTGCCATCGGAATTTCGAAGTCGCGCTCCAGCGTATCGGTCTACCACGTGAGCAGATCCTTCACGCGGCCGAAAGCCTCCATCACGACATCACCCCAGCCAACGCGCTCGGCATCGACAACGTCTGGGTCTATCGTCGCGCCGGCAAAGAAGGGTTCGGGGCCACCAAACCGGCCTGCGCCATCCCGACCTATAAGGTCGCCCGCCTCTCCGAACTTGCCGACCTCCTGCTCTAAATAGAAATGGCCACGAGGCTGGCGCCACATGGCCATCGCTAATACTAGTTTTTACGAGTTACTGATTTACCGGGATCTTGATGATCTTCTTCTGGATCGCGTACGTGACGAGCTGTGCCTTATTGTGAATGTCAAGCTTCCGCATGAGGTTGAACTTGTGCGCCTCCACGGTTTTCACACTCAGGCCCAAGAGCACGGCAATCTCTTTCACCGAGTTTCCTTCCGCGAGCAGCTTCAGGATCTCGCGCTCACGCGGCGTCAGGGTCGAGATACGCGGACGCATCTTCGCATCGCGGACCCGCGACCTGAAGTCCTCAACCAGCTTGCCGAGCACCTGCGAGCTCAGGTACTTTCCGCCCTTGTACACGTCGCGCACTGCCGTCACGAGTTGCGCAGCCGGAGTGTCTTTCAAAACGTACCCGGCCGCGCCCACTTCAAGGCACTGCACCAGGTAGTCTTCATCCTCATACATCGTGAGGAACAATACTTTCGTTTCCGGGCGGTTCTTACGAATGTGCCGTGCCGCCTCGAACGACGACAGCCCGGGCATGCCGATGTCCATCAGGACGATGTCAGGGCGCAATTCGCGCGCCTTCTCCACAGCGTCGCCCGCGTCCGGCGACTCACCAACCACCTCAAAATCGCTCTCTGTTTCCAACAAGCGCCGAACCCCTTGCCGGAACAGCGTGTGATCGTCAACTAGCAAACATCTGATTTTCGGCATGTCACTCCCAGCCTTCCTACGATTGCGTAACTACTAACAAGAATCAACTTGCTGCACTTGCAGCTTTTCCAACTTCCTACCGCTCGGTACCTGTCATCACTGCCTGCACCGTGCTCACCCTCGGCGACAATATTCCGATTGGCCGCACTCGTTCTTGAGGTAGGCCCTGCGCCGTAATCGGAACGGACACCGCGATCTTCGTGCCTTGTCCTTTTCGTGAGGTGATCCTGAACGCCCCGCCCAGCGTGCTGATGCGCTCGCGCATGCCCGCCAGTCCAAACGTCGATCTCTGAGGATTAACCGTTGACCCGATGCCCACGCCGTCGTCTTCAATCACCAGCCGTACACTTGTGTCGTCGCGCATCATGTGGATATTCACGTTCTTCGCCTGCGCATGCTTGGCCACGTTGTGCAGCGCTTCCTGAACCACGCGATAGATCGCTGTTTCCAACTCTGGAGCCAACCTACCGACGTCATCGCTCACCGCAACACGGGCCTTCACGCCCGTGCTCTTCGCCAAGTCTTTGGCTTCCTTTCGGATCGCCGCGATCATCCCCAATTCCTGCAGCACCAGTGGCGACAGCCTGCCGATGATTCTTCGGATTCCCTCGATCGTGCGGTCAACTACGTCCAGTGTTTCGTGGATCTTCGCCTTGGCTGACCGTGCCGTAACGCTGTTCTCCAGCATGCCCAGGTAGAGCCGGATCACCATCAGCGCCTGCCCTGTTTCATCGTGCAGTTCGCGGCTGATGCGTTTCCGCTCTTCTTCCTGCGCCTTCAGCAGGTGCCCCGATAGCTCCACAATCCGCGCTTCGCGCTCGCGCAACGCATCTGTCATCCCCGCCCGATCGATGGCCAGTGCCGAGCGATCCGCAATCGCCTTCAACAACTCGCGTTCCATCGGAAGCCACTCGTAAGGCTTGGTGAACCCAATGATCAGAACTCCTATCACCTGTTCGCCAGTCTTGAGGGGTACGCCCCACAGCGATTTGGCGCGAGCACGCAGCACTGGGTTCAGGACCCCTTGCCCCTGTTCCAGGTCCGGCAGAATCGCCGGTTCTCCTGTCGCTGCGATGTGGCCAGAAAATCCCTTCCCAACGGGGATCATCAGGTCCGGATCCAACTCGCCCGCATCGATCCCCACCGTTGCGTCCGTGCGCAGCAACTGCGTCTCGGAATCCAGCAGCAGCACCATTCCTACGGTCGCCTTGAATGTCTCCGCGGTGATCTGAAGTACCCGCTCCAGCAGTGCCGAAAGGTTTCTCGCGGAAAGCTCCGCGTCCAGCACGCTCAGCAACGCCGCCGAGGCCGTTTTCTGCGCGTCGAAGTACGCCGTCGATACCGCAACGAAACTCGCCGACGACAGCATTTCCATTGCCGCCGATAGGACGAACCGGCGCTCGCCGAAATAGCGCTCCACGTACGGGCCGCACAGTTCGGAATAGGACTCCAGAGACCGTGCTACCACGCGCGTATCCACGTGCAGCTTCACCAGGCGCGTCCCGTAGTAGTTCAGGTTCTCCGCAAATGCATCCAGATCGCTGTGCGAGAAGATCGCAAATCCGGTTCCAAGGTTCAGCCGCTCCAGTGCGGCCATCACGCGACCATCGAGTTGGAACTCCTCGAACATCCGCTTCCGCCACGCCGCCGTGATCTCTGCAAAGTGCGGCTGTAAGGCGCGCGTTACTTCCGAAATGGAGGTCTTCGCGCTGTCCTTAATCGGAAGTAGGGCCGACATCATGAACTCCTTAGATGCGGGAGGGACTGAAAGCAGGACACTTAGGCGAGAAGTAATAACTAGAAGATAACCTTAGCATCCACGATTGAGAGCTATTCTACTGTGTTTTCCCTAAGGTTTCTACGTTCTACAGCTGAAAAGTTTACCACTATCTAATTACGAGCATCCCCAGAATGGTGCATGGTTGCCCGTTTAGCCCTGCTAATGTTTACTCTCGTGTAACTCCGAAATTTCTGCACAAATTCATCTACCGTCCCGAACTTCGGGCTCCCTGCTTCCACACCTCCCCGCGCGACGTAGTCATTGCCCCTCGCCCACGAACAGCTGCTTGTTACAATTCCTCCCATGCTCCGTTTCTGCACCGCAGGCGAGTCCCATGGCGAGGCCCTCGTCGCGCTTCTCTCCGGACTACCAGCTGGGATTGCAATCGATCAGGCCTTTATCGACCGCGAACTCTGGCGTCGGCAGCAAGGCTACGGTCGCGGCGGACGAATGCGCATTGAATCTGATACTGCGCGCATCGTCTCCGGCGTGCGAAGCGCGCGCACCATCGGGTCTCCCATTGCCATCCTGATTGCCAACCGGGACTGGCAGAACTGGACGGAAGCACTCCCCATCGGCCCCGGAGACGCCGCAAAGCACAAGCCAGTGAAGTCGCCGCGTCCCGGACACGCCGACCTGGCCGGAGCTCTCAAGTACAACTTCCCTGAGGCCCGTTACGTGCTCGAGCGCGCCTCTGCACGCGAGTCCACTGCCCGCGTCGCGGCTGGTGCGATCGCAAAACTCTTCCTTCGTGAACTCGGGATCGAAGTCTTGAGTCACGTGCTCCAGGTCGGCAGTGCCGCCGTTTCTTCCGCTGAGATCTCCTTCGACAACCTCCGCTCACTCGCCACCCGCGACGAGGTTCTTCTCAATTGTGCCGATCCAGAAGCCGAGCAGCGCATGAAGTCCGCTGTCGATGATGCGCTCCGCACCGGCGACACCGTGGGCGGTATTTTCGAAGTGGTTGCGCACAACGTCCCTCCGGGCCTTGGCACATACGCCAACTGGGACGAGCGTCTTGACGGCCTGCTTGCGCAATCAGTCATGTCGTTGCAGGCGGTCAAAGCCGTGGAGATCGGGGAAGGCGTTTCGGTCGCCACTTCCTTCGGATCCAAAGTTCATGATGAAATAGGTTACGAAGCTACACAGGCGTCGTCAGGACCGGCTGCGGATGGTTTTACTGGTTTCATCCGGGCGTCCAATCACGCCGGCGGTATCGAAGGTGGTGTTTCGAACGGCGGCGACATTCTTGTGCGAGGGTATCTGAAGCCGATCTCCACGCTGCGTCGTCCGCTTGCTTCCGTTGACTTCGCAACGCGCGAACCGGTCAAGGCCGCCTACGAGCGTTCGGATGTTTGCGTGGTTCCCGCCGCAGGAGTCGCCGCGGAGTCGATGGTTGCTCTGACTTTGGCGCGCTGCGCCCTGGACAAGTTCGGCGGCGACAGCCTTGGCGAAACGCTGCGCAATTTCAACGGCTACCTGGAGCAGTTGAAGTCTTTTTGAATCTGCTCCCTTATATCGTTTGGTTGAATGCTGACTTCTGATTGCTTACTGCTTACAAATGATCTATCCAATCGTTAAGTACGGCGACCCTGTTCTCGAGACAGTCGCCAGGCCTGTCACTGAGTTCGACGACAAGCTCAAGAAGTTCGTCGATGACATGTTCGAATCGATGTACGAAGCTCACGGCGTCGGACTCGCCGCGCCCCAGATCGGCATCTCGCTTCATCTTGCCGTGATTGACGTCACCTTCAAGGAAGACCCGGACGCCAAGATCGTCCTCTGTAACCCGCAAATTATCCGCACTGAAGGCCGCCAGAGCGGATCGGAAGGCTGTCTCTCCATTCCCGAATTTCGCGAGACCGTCACTCGCCCAAAGCGCGTTACGGTCCGCGCACAGGACGTTAACGGGAAGTGGTTTGAAAAGACGGGCGAAGACCTCCTCGCACGCGCTTTCGTCCACGAAACCGATCACCTCAATGGCAAGCTTTACATCACTCACATCAGCGCCCTTAAGCGCGACCTGATGAAGCGCAAGATCAAGAAGCTTCAACGCGCCGGTGAGTGGGCGTAGCGAAGCGCTCCGCACGCACTGAGGTTTGCGAACAATTTCAGTCCACGACTATCGACTGCGAGCCAACGGACAGTACAATTCTTTTATGGACCTTGTGTTCTGCGGGACGCCGCTTTTCGCCGTGCCCACTCTCGAGCGCCTCGTCAACGCCGGACACAGCGTCCGCCTCGTCGTCACCCAGCCCGACCGCCCGCGCGGTCGAGGCATGGAGATGGCGTTTTCACCGGTGAAGCAGGCTGCGCTCAACCTCGGCCTGCCGGTCACCCAGCCCGAAAAGATCAGGTCCAATGAAGATCTCCAAGCGCAACTGAGCGCACTCCGCCCCGAGGCCATCATCGTCGTCGGTTACGGCCGCATCATCCCGCAGTGGATGATCGACCTCCCGCCGCTCGGCAATCTAAACGTCCACGCATCACTGCTCCCGAAGTACCGCGGCGCCGCGCCCATTCAGTGGGCGGTAGCCAGC
>Ga0196976_1000824_pt1 | contig 17251 bp, 11 predicted proteins | sample S3v_513CmetaG_FD_148644 | JGI IMG/M metagenome (GOLD analysis project Ga0196976, IMG submission 148644) | Soil microbial communities from Anza Borrego desert, Southern California, United States - S3+v_5-13C | ecosystem: Environmental > Terrestrial > Soil > Desert | place: USA: California...
CGAGGGTCTTTCGCTTCGTCCCGGCCAGGACTTGCAGGTCATCCGCAAGGGCAATGTCATCATGCTCGTCCCGGATCGGCCGGTGTCCGCCTATCGCGGCATTTTGCGCGGCCTGCCGACAACCGGATACCGCGAGAAAAAGGACCGTTTCTGATCGTCGTCGACTCGTCTGGCTGGCTCGAGTTCCTGACGGACGGGCCTCTGGCTGACACTTACGCGGCTCGTCTGCGACAACCGGCGGCGGTGATCACACCAACGATCGTCATCTACGAGGTCTACAAACACGCGAAACGGCTGCTCTCCGAGGAAGCGGCAGTTGACGCTGTGGCGGTCATGCAGAAGACGCGAGTTGTACCGCTGACGGACGAACTTGCGCTTGTTGCCGCAGATCTCAGCCTCGCCCACAAACTTCCGATGGCTGACGCCATCGTGCTTGCAACCGCTCAGGCGCATGAGGCGGACGTGGTGACGAGCGACGCCGACTTTGCTGACATCTCGGGCGTCGTGTACATCCCAAAGAAGTAAACGCGTTCTCCGTTGCAGTCCCCTCTCCCCACCGCGTGGGGAGAGGGTCAGGGTGAGGGGCCGTCTTCCGAGCCAGGGACGACCCCTCACCCTATCCCTCTCCCCGCACGCGGGGAGAGGGGACTGGTGGGATCAGCGGAAGTAGGCAAAGGCGTCGATGATGAAGTCGACGGGGGTCGTGCTGCCGTTGTAGACGATGAAGTCGCCGTCGGCGGACAGCGAGATGATGGCGTTGTTCGAGCGCGTCTTTCCTTTGCGGAAGTTGGTGGTGCTGGTGGGTGGACGCGTCCCTCCGGCGGGATAGATCGTCAGCCAGCCGTCCTGCGCCGGCGCGACCACGGTGACGTTCACGGCTACGGCGCGCGCCATACTGGTCGGGAAGCAGCCCGCCATGTAGTAGGGATCGATGATGATGGTCGCATTCGGCGCGAGCTTGCCGTACCAGACCCGCGAGTCGTAGACGCGGCACGGGGTCATCGTGTACAGGAACGACGGCGGCACGACGGTGAGGGTGACGTTCGCGCTGTCGGTCGAGCCGCAGCCGTTGTTGATCCGCACCCAGTATTTGGTGGTCTGCACCGGCGCCACGGCGACGTTCTGGCCGCTGCCGACGAAGTTGGTGGTGTCGCCGGCGTTCCCCTCGTACCAGGCATAGGTGAAGAAGCTGCCTCGGCTGGCGATGACGCCGAGGTCGATCGCCGTGCCCGCCGGGAACGAGCCGGACGGCGTGAGATAGCCGATGAGCGGCGGCTCGTTGATGCAATTGCCGTCGACGCCCTGTGCGAGCGGCGTGGAGGTCGACTGCAGGTAGCCGGCCGCGCCGTCGTAGCGCGCGGTGAGGGAGTGCAGCCCCCCGGCGAGCGCGGAGGTGCTGAGCGCCGCGGCGCGGTTGACCATCGGGACGGTGCCCAGCGGCGTCCCGCCGTCGAAGAAGGTGACGGTGCCGGTGGGGGTGCCGGGCGAGACGACGCTCGCGGTCAGCGTGAGCGCGTCGCCGAGGCGCGAGGGATTGCGGCTGGAGGCGAGGCGCGTGGTGGTGGCCTTGGTGCAGCCGCTGTCGGGACCGAAGGCGCCGAAGGGCGTCTCCACGATCCCGGTAAAGGTGATGTTGTCGATCTCCCAGCCGGACCCGCCGACGGAGGCGTCGCTGCCGATGCGGAAGCGCACACGCACGACGTCTCCCGCCGCGACGGTGGGCCGCAGCGTGACGTGCTGCGGGCCGCCGCTGAGGTAGACGAAGGCGGGACGGGGGTAGAGCGGGTTGCTGGACCCATAGATCCGGCCGTTGTAGGCGCTCGTGCCGATGTCGGTCCAGGCGCCGCCGTTCCGCGACATCTCCACCACGCCGCCGTCGTAGTCGTAGTCGAAGCTGTGCAGGTGGTCGAACTCCACCTTCAGCGAGCCGGCCGCGGAGATGGTCATCGGCGGCGACTCGAGCCGCTCGTCCGACACCTTGGTGGGATCCGTCCCGCGCCACGTCGTCTGCGTGCCGGCGGCGAACCGCGTCCACGGCGTTCCGGGCGTGGCCGTGCCGGAGGTGGCCGTCCACGGAGTCACGCCAGTGTCGACGGAGTCGGTGGCGGAGGAGGCCGGCAGCTCGTCGACGTTGCCTCGCGCCGTCAGCACGGCGTTCTGCACCGGCGTGTCCATGCCGGCATGCGTGTACTCGAAGGAGAGCGCGATCGTACGGATCCCCGTCACGCCGGCGGCCATGGCCACGGGCAGCGTCACGGTGGCGGTCTCGAGGATCTCCATGTCGGCGAACGTCACGGCGCCGCCGCCCGGAAGCGTGACGCCCGCGGTCTGGCTGGTGACGGTGCCGGTCAGGCCGTTCAGCGGCGTGGCGCCGGTGTTCCTGAGGGTGATGGAGAGCTGGCCGGTCTCGCCGTTGTCGAGCAAGCCGTCGTTGTCGCACGAGCCGCCGGCGTCGGTGACGGCATAGGACACGACGTCGGCGTCGCCGCCGGCGTTGAAGCTTTCGACGATCGGACCGTTCGTGCTGCTGAAGCGGTCGGCGGCGACGGCGCCGATGCCGGCGCCGCGCTTGGCGAAGGCCTGGTAGAACTTCAGGTAGTCGACGCGGTCGCGGACGAAAGCCGCGGCCAGCAGCGCGTCGCGCGCCTCGAGGATGGTCGGGTTGACCGGCGTGGTCTTGAGGGCGGCCACGAGGTACTCCTTCATCCGCTGCTGCGCCTCGGTGAAGGTCAGCCGCGGCGTGCCGCCCTGCGTGTCGCGGAGCAGCGACGCGTAGCACTCCCACAGCATCAGCGCCCAGATCTCGCCGGTGTTGTGGACCTGGGCGTTGCTCAGGCCGTTCGCGCGCAGCGCCATGCCGGCGGGAAGGGCCACGCCCGCGACCGTGTGCTTGTAGGTGAAGGCGTTCTTGCTGGTGTCGGTCGAATAGGGCGCCCGGCGCGTGCCGAAGTAATACGACTGGTTCGTGCCGCCGTCCGCGCCGCCGCTGAGCGCGAAGGAGGCGCTCGAGTAGATGCCGTTCCAGGTGGCGTTGCTCGGCGTGGCGGTGTCGTCGGGACGGACCTCGAGGAGGACGGCCATGAAGTCGGACCACCCCTCCCCCATCCCGCGCGCCTGGTTGGCGGTGAGGCCGGTGCCGTTGCCGATCAGGCGGTTGCTGAGGTAGTGGCCCCACTCGTGCGCGACGATCTGGTTGTCGAGCGAGGAGTCGCGCACGATGCCCGCCGACGGACGGATCATGCGCGCGGTGACGGTGTTCCCCAGGGCCAGCTCGTTCTTGATCGACTGGGCGGAATTCCAGGAGATGGTCATGACCGGCGTGAGGAACGACGGCATGGTCTCGTTGAGGGTGACCAGCGTGTCGGGCCAGCCGGAGAGGTTCACCAGCACGATGCCGGCCGCGCCGGCGGCGGCGATGTGGGTCAGCTTCGTGGCGATGCTGCAGGAGTCGGCGCCGCTGGTCGGCTCGCGGTCGACGAGCACGATCTTCCCCGCGACGTCGCCGGCATTGGTGAGCGCGGAACAGGCCGAGAGCGGCGCGGGCTGCACGACCGGCTGCTCGACGTCGAACGTCTGCGGCCCGAACGATGCGGTGCCGAACGTGCGCCGTCCCGCGGCGCCGGCCGGCGAGAGGACCTCGAACCGGGCGCTGTCCGAGAAGCCGGACCAGTAGTACATCTGCATGCGCGGCGAGAAGCCGTCGGCCGGCGTGAACATGTTGGCGTTGTCGAAGCCGCTGCTGTCCTGCGCCTCGGCTTTCATGCGGTCGCCGGCCACGCCGCCGCGGCCGTAGTTGTCGAATTGCGCGTTGCCCGCGGCCTCGTCGAAGCCGGCGTCATAAAACCAGTCGTGCAGGAAGTTGATGTCGACGAACAACTGCGTGATGGCCGCCTGCCGCGAGACGTGGTGGTGCGGCTGCGTGAAGTCGTACGCGTGCTGGAAGGCGTTCGCGCCGGTGATCTGCGCGCGGAAGTCGCCCGTGGCCGGCGTGGCCGGCGCGGCGGCCGGACCGTAGCCGTCGGGATAGAAGATGTCCGAGTAGGCATCGACGTTGTTGCCGGCCGTCTCCGTCGCACCGGGCGGCAGCCACGGATCGTTCCTGCTGAACGGATAGTTGGCCACGGTGATGTCGAGCGGCGCCACGAACGGCGGCTGGTGGCCGTCGGGAACCGGATTGACTTTCGGGATCGCCCCGTTGCCGGCCGGCGAGTCGGACGGATAGCCGTCCGCGGCCGCCCATACCCGGTACGTGTACGGCGTGCCGGCATTGCTCACCAGGCTGTTGCGGAAGAGGATGTGGCCGTCGGCGGCGGAGATGACGTAGGCGTAGGCCTCGATGTCGTGGGTGACCGGATCGCGGGCGATGACCTCGACGTAGTAGCCGGGGGTGAGGCCGTCCTGCGTGTGGAAGTAGACTTTCTTGAGGCGCAGCGGCTCTTCGAGCTGCACCGCGGAGGGGGGCGGGGTGAAGAAGGAGTAGCCGCCGCGGGCGCCGCTCTCGGCGAGGTCGGTGGCGGCCAGGCTGGTCGGAATGAGGTCGCGCAGCGCGTGCAGCGCGCCGGTGCGCTCGTCGACGTCGAAGGACATGGCTTTGCCGCGCGCGCCGGGCGTCGAGGCGCTGCTGAGATATCCGGAGATGCCGACCAGCTCGAGCCCGCGGTCGAGGATGACGTTCATCTCTTCACGGAAGATCTCGATGCCGTTCACGTGCTGCCGCAGCTTGACGATGACGGGGCCCTTGCCGGTGTCGTGGATCGACTGCACCGCCGCCGAGGCCACGTCGCCGGGGTTGAGCTCGTAGAGGTTGCGGAAGCGGTCGAGGTGCGCGCGCGCCGCTTCTTCCTCGCGCCGTCCGCGCGGCGCGGAGGGGTCGCGGCGCGGCGGCTGCGCCGTGGGCGACGCCGCTTCGGCCCATACGAAGGTCGGCACGCGCAGGCGCGCCTCCACGGGGATGACCTGCCCCGCGCGCGCCAGTCCCCTGGCCTTTTCGGAGACGGCCGCGCCGGCGTCGGCGTGCGGGCGCCCCTGCGCGAATTCGTCGATGGGAGGAAGCTCGCGCGCGGCGAGCGACACGGTCACTGCAAACGCGAGCACACCGCCCGCGACGATCTTGCTGTTCATGCAAACCCTCGATTGTTATTGGACCTACGCACATCGTACAGCATCGGCGCCGACGTTGCTCGGCGCAGGGGCATACGTCCAAAGAGAGGGACGACCGGAGGCCTCCGGCGGGCCGGCCCGGCCGGCAGCGCTTGTTATGGCGCGCGCACGGGTCTCGCGAGAAATGCGTTCCCTGCGCGAAGGCAACAGCAGCGCTGCCGGCCGTGCCGGCCCGCCGGAGGCCTCTCGTCGTCTCTCCCCTCTTGGAGGACTACGCCACCTTCCGCCGCGTTGCCTTTTCCACCATGCGCTTCAGCGTCAGCGCGTTGTACACCGCGTACGCCGAGTCGTCGTTGTCGAAGTAGACGTAGATTCCCTTCAGCTTCTTCGACCAGGCGCGGATGCGGTCCGCCCATTCGGCGAGCTGCTCGTCGCTGTAGCTCCCCTGGTACTTGAACGACGTCGGTCCGTGCAGGCGGATGTAGGTCCAGTCGGCGGTGAGCTCGATCGGCGAGTGATAGCCGGCCAGCTCGTAGATGCAGAATGCGGCGTTGTACTTTTTCAATACCTCTAATACAGCGTCCGTCATCCACGTCTCATTGCGCAGCTCGAATGTGTAGCGGTGCTCTTTCGGCAGGAGCGAGAGGAACTCCTCCAGGCGCTCCACGTTCACCTTCCAGCCGGGAGGCAGTTGCCAGAGGATGGGCCCGAGCTTCCCGCGCAGGCGCTCCGCGCGGGGCATGAAGTTCGTCAGGCCGCGCTGCGCGTCCTTGAGCTTGATCATGTGGGTGATGAAGCGGCTCCCCTTCACGGCGTAGAGGAAATCGGAGGGCGTGTTCTTTCGCCACGCGTCGAACGTCGACTCGTTCGGCAGTTGATAGAACGTGTTGTTCAGCTCCACCGTGTCGAAATCGCGCAGGTAGTGCTTCAGCATCTCGTTCGCCTTCATCCCCTCGGGGTAGTAGCGGCCGAGCCAGTGCTTGTAGTGATACCCGGAAGTTCCGATGCGGATGTCTGCCATTGGTCGACGCTCCACGTGTGGGGCGGGCTGAAGCCCGCCCTACATTGGTCTACTGCTGATTGCCGGTGGCCGCGGTGCCGGTGTTGGTGATCGTCACCGCGCCGGCCGAGCCGCGCACGATGCGCACGCCACCGCTGACGCTGGCCTCGGTCACGGTCGGCCTCGCGGTCGCGGCGGCCGTGGCCGTGGTTGCGGTCGTTGCCGCGGCCGTCGTCGTCACGGCCGAGGTCGTGCCGGTGACGGGGATGCCCGCGCGGCCGATGCCCGCCGAGGCGCCAGTCACGGTCGGGTTGTTGCTGATCGCCTCCGTCGCCGCCGGGCGGACGGTCGCGAACGAGCCAGCCGGCAGCGCCGTGCCCGTCACCGTCGAGGCCGCGGTGGTGCCGGTCGTACCGGTGGTGAAGGTGGTGGTCGTCGTGCCGGCGGTCGTGTTGATGCCGTTCGTCACGGCGCCCATGTTCACGCCCGCAAAGTCGGCATTCCCGATACTGCCGGGCGCCGGCGAGCTGATGGACGAGTTGATGGTGAGCTGCGGATTGGTGATCAGGGCCGGGTTCTGGAAGCCGCCGGCGTAGTCGGAGACGTACGGACGGTTACCCGGACCTGGGTTCACCTGTCCGAGGTAACGGCCGCGGAGAGTCTGACGGCCGGCCATGATCGCCGCCGCCTCCTCGGGGCTGCGGCGGGTGATGGTGCGCGGCTTCACCGTCGGCAGCACCTGCGCGCTGTTGTACGACGAGGTCATCGGCTGCGGAGTCGTGGTGACCCTCTCCGAGCCGCTCGTCACGCCCGAGGTCGGCGCGGAGCGGAGCTCCGGTCCGGAGCGCGTCGGGATGCCGTTTCCGGGGTTGAGGTTGGTGGTGCAGCCGAAGGCCGCGAGCGACGCGGCAAGCGAAACCGCAAGCAGCGAACGGGACGTCCGCTGCTTCTGTAAGTCATTGCTGAAGTGAATCTTGCCCATGAGATCTCCTTTCGGGTGACGGCAAGTCATACGCGGTTATTTAGAGCAACCAGCATGCCCTCGCGAGGCGGGAACAGCCGTTGCTATCCACCTCTGCCGAAGGAGGAATCTGATGTATCGCAATCGTGCTCTGCTCTCACTCTCGCTGCTGCTCATGCTGGTGGTTGCCAGCGCCTGCTCGATGAATCGCCAGCTCCCGGAGGCCGCCGACGAGGAGGCCATGATGGTGGAGGTCCGCTCGGCCATCGGATCGGCCGTCGCGGGCAAGACGTTCGACCTCGGCGTGGACGTCACGGAAGGGGGCCGCGTGAAGCTGACCGGCTCCGTCGACAGCGCGTCCGACCGCGACGCGATCGTGGCCAAGGTGCGCCAGGTGAACGGCGTGACCAGCGTCGACGCCAGTGGCTTGACGGTCAGGTAAAGGAAGCGGACCGCCGGCGTCCCGCCGGCTGTCTGTGGCGGCGTCTCGCCGCCACGGGGCGGGCGGGACGCCCGCCCGGACAGCCGGCGAGGACGCCGGCGGTCCGCTTTACAATCCGCGCCGCGTGTTTTCCATCCGCGAGCGTGGCAGTACCCTCCGCACGGAGGTCATCGGCGGCATCACGACGTTCGTGTCGATGGCCTACATCATCGTCGTCAATCCGGCCATCCTCTCCGCGGCGGGCATCCCCGCCGGCCCGAGCACCGTGGCCACGATCCTCACCGCCGTCTTCGGCACGCTGCTGATGGGACTCTGGGCGAACCGTCCCATCGCCGTCGCGCCGTACATGGGAGAGAACGCGTTCATCGCCTTCGGGCTGGCCGCCTTCGGGATCACCTGGCAGCAGCGCCTCGGCGCGGTGTTCGTGAGCGGCGTGATCTTCGTCATCATCACGCTCATCGGCGTGCGCACCTGGCTCGCCGACGCGGTGTCGCAGTCGATGAAGCACAGCTTCGCCGCCGGCATCGGACTCTTTCTCACGTTCATCGGCCTCTTCGAGGCGGGCATCGTGAAGGCCGGCCAGGGCGTGCCGGTGCAGCTCGGCGACGTCCGCAGCGCGCCGGTGCTGCTGGCGCTGGGAGGCTTCGTGCTCATCTCCGCGCTGCTGTACAAACGCGTGCCCGGCGCGATCCTCATCGGCATCGTGGTCACGGCACTCACCGGCGCACTCCTCGGCATCGGCAAGCTGCCGTCGCGCGTCGTCGACCTGCCGTACGACCTCTCCCCCATCGCCCTGCAGCTCGACGTCGTCTCGATCCTGCGACTGAGCTTCCTCCCCATCCTGCTCACGCTGTTCCTCATGGCACTCTTCGACACCCTCGGCACGCTGGTCGCGCTCGACCCCGAGGGAGAGCTGAAGCGGCCGATGCTCGTCGACGCGCTGGCGTGCACGTTCAGTGGGCTGATCGGGACGTCCACCAGCGGGGCGTACATCGAGTCGTCGACCGGCATCCGCGAAGGGGCGCGCACCGGGCTGGCGTCCGTCGTCACGGCCGCGCTCTTCGCGCTGTCGCTCTTCTTCATCCCGCTGCTCGAGCCGATGCAGTCGCTGCAGTACGCGTACGCGCCGGCGCTGCTCGTGGTGGGGATGCTGATGCTCCACGCCGCGGCAAAAATAGACTTCGACGACCTGACCGAGCTCGTGCCGGCGTTCACGACCGTGATCGTGATGGTGTTCACCTTCAATATCGCGAACGGCCTGACCGCGGGGCTGGCGCTCTACCCGATCATGAAAGTCCTGGCCGGCCGCGCGCGAGAGCTGCGTCCGGCAACGCTGGTGCTAGCCGGCTTGTGCGGTTTGTATTACGCGTTTGGCCTTCCGCACTGAGTGGCATTCGCCGTGCTCTTTTACATGGCATGAAAATCCTCGTGACCGGCGGTACGGGTGTCATCGGAGAAGGCGTCATTCCGGAGCTCATCACGCGCGGGCATCGTGTGCGGCTCCTCTCCCGTCATGCAGAAGACGACGCGAAGCAGTGGCCGGACGTGGAGCCGTTCGAAGGGAACGTGGCCGACGCGGCGTCGCTCCGCGGCGCAGCGGATGGCTGCGATGCCGTGGTGCACATCGCCGGCATCGCCGAGGAGGATCCGCCGAAGCTGACCTTCCAGGCGGTGAACGTCGACGGGACGCGCAACATCCTCGAGGAGGCGAAGCGCGCGAACGCGCGGCGGTTCGTCTTCGTTTCGTCCCTCGGCGCCGACGTCGGCGAGTCGCCGTATCACCGCTCCAAGAAAGCGGCCGAGGAGCTCGTCGCGCAATCGGAGCTGCAGTGGACCATCGTACGGCCCGGCAACGTCTACGGACCGGGCGACGAGGTGCTGTCGCTCATGCTGAAGATGGTGCGCGCGCTGCCGGCCGTGCCGGTCATCGACAGCGGCGACCAGGAGTTCCAGCCGATCTGGCACGAGGATCTGGCGAAGATCCTGGCAGCAGTCGTCGAGCGCAGCGACCTGACGAAGCAGACGCTCGAAGCGGCGGGCCCGGAGATCACGACGATGAACGACGTCGTGAAGCGCTTCAGCGAGATCACCGGACGCTCCCCGCTGAAAGTGCCCGTGCCGTCCGCGCTGGCGCAGCTCGGCGTGGACGAGAACAAGCTGCAGATGCTGAAGGAAGAGAACGTCATGCGCGGCCGCAGCGCGGCGGAAGTCCTCGGCGTGGACATGACGCCGCTCGACCGCGGACTGCGCCTCCTCGCCGACGCGTTCAAGGAAGCGCTTCCCGAGGAAGGCTTCGGCTCGCTCGAGCACAAGACGTTCTACGCGGAGATCCGCGGCGCGCGTCACTCGGCGGCGTCCCTGATGTCCATGTTCCGCGACCGCGTGAACGAGTTCATGCCCATCGAGTTCGTGGCCGAGCCGGGCGCGCCGGACCGTATCGACAAGGGAGCCACGCTCACCGGCTCGCTCCCGCTGCGCGGGAACTTTCAGGTGCGCGTGGAAGTGGCCGAGCCGACGCACGTCGTCTTCGCCACGCTGGAAGGACATCCGCTCGCGGGGATCGTGGAGTTCACGACCTCCGAGGAGAGCGGCGTGCTGCGCTTCGCCATCGACACGTGGACGCGCGCGTCGAACGTGTTCGACTGGCTGGCCGTGCGCACCGTCGGCGCACCGGCGCAGGACGCCAACTGGCGCGCGGTCGTGCAGCGCATCATCGACGGCAGCGGCGGCACGTCCGAGGGAGTGCAGCAGGAGAAGGAGAAGCTGAGCGACGAGGAGGCCGCGCGGGCGGAGGAGCGGATCAAGTCGCTCGTGCAGGCCAGGAAACGCGAGGAAGTGCGGGCCACGGTCTGATCTGGAGTGCGCGAGCGCCAGCTCGCGCTCTCGATGCGGGAGGCGCCAGCCTCCCGCCCGCCCGCGGCAGCTGGCGCTGCCGCATGGAGAGCGGCAGCTGGCGCTGCCGCACTCCAGATCAGAGGCGTTTCAGGGCGCTTTTGGCGGCCCAGTAGCCGCACATGCCGTGCACGCCGCCACCCGGGGGGGTGGAGCTCGAGCAGAGATAGAGGCGCGGGTTGGGCGTTGCGTAGGGGTCGAGCTTCGGGAAGGGGCGCGTGAGGAACTGCAGCATGGTGTTCGCGCCGCCGGCGATGTCGCCGCCGATCATGTTCGGGTTGTGCTGCTCGTAGCCGGCGGGACTGATGGTGCGCTTCCCGAGGATGCGGTCGCGGAAGCCGGGGGCGAAGCGCTCAATCTGGCGCTCGATGAATTCCGTCGCATCGCCGTCCCAGCCGTGCGGTACGTGGCAGTAAGCCCAGCCGGTGTGCTTCCCTTCCGGCGCGCGCGTGGAGTCGAACATGCTCTGCTGCGCGCGAAGGACGAACGGCTTGTCGGTCATCTTCCCGTGGAAGACCGAGCGCTCGTGCGCGGCAATCTCCTCGATCGTGCCGCCGACGTGCACCGTGGCGCTGCGCAGACACTCGGCATTGCGCCAGGGAATGGGTCCATCGAGCGCCCAGTCGATCTTGAACGCGCCGGGGCCGAAGCGGAAGCGGCGGAGCTTGCGGACGTAGCGCGATGGAAGCGCGTCGCCGGCGATGTCGGCCAATTGCCGCGGCGACGTATCGAAAAGCACCGCCCGCGACTCCGGCACGTCCCGCAGCGAGCGCACGGGATGTCCCGTACGGATCTCACCGCCGAGGGACTTCAGATACGAGGCCATGGCCCGGATGATCGCCACCGACCCCCCTTTCGCCGCAGGCCAGCCGGTGGCGTGGCCGGCCAGGATGAGCGCCAGGCCGAACGACGCCGAGCCGATGCGCTCGAGCGGGAGGAACGAGTGCGCCGCCGAGCCGCCGAGGAGTGCCCGCGCGTGCGGCGTCCGGAACCGCTTGGCCAGTTGCATGGCCGACTGCAGGCCGACCAGCCCGAAGTGCGCGAGGAGGAACGGATGCCGCGGCAGCGGGAGCGCGCCGATGGGACGGAGGATCTCGTCGAAGAGTTTTCCTGCCTTCGACGCGAACGGCTTCATCAGCTTGCGATAGGACGCCTCGTCGGCGCCGAGGCGCTCCGCGGTGGCGTCCACCGACTGCTCGAGGATGGCCACCGAGCCGTCGTCGAGCGGATGCGCGATCGCCGCCGGCGACCAGGCCCACTCCAGTCCATGTTCCGCGAGCGGCAGCGCGCGGATGAACGGCGAGACCACGCTCATCGGATGGATGGCCGAACAGATGTCGTGATGGAAGCCGGGCAGCGTCACCTGCTCCGTGCGCGCGCCCCCGCCGATCGTCTCCTTCGCCTCCAGGACGAGGACGGACTTCCCCTCGCGCGCGAGAGCGATGGCCGCGGAGAGGCCGTTGGGACCGGAGCCGACAATGACTGCGTCGTGCATGAGGTCGTGTTTATCACGGGTGGTGCCAGAAGGTTGCTGGTGGCTGGTTCGTTGCGGTGCAGCGCATTCAGGCAACTCACGCCTCGCCGGGACGGCCCTCAGCCAGCCGGCGATCGTGGAAACTGGAGCCGGTAGACAAGTGATTGATTCGGGGCCGCTTGTCGCGGCCCTCGAATTTTTTTTCACGATCAGGGTAGGGATTTGTCTGCGCCAGTCACTCCTCAACTGGAGCAGTCGTTCACATGTATCTGATGCCACCGGTGGAAACAGGACGCAGCAACTCACCCAACGAGTTGGAAACCCTCGTCCTGTCTGACAAACATCTCGACTACCTCGGACAAGCCGCTCTCGAGCTCAATCCCGACATGCCGGCGTCGTTCAGCCTGCCGCATCTGATCCGCACGATCCTGGATCGTGTCGAGCAGAGCGGGATCGACCTCACGGACGCCTGCAGCGAGGAAGAGATTGCCCATCTGGCCGCAATGCGGCTCAGCCGAAAGACTTCGGACCGCCGAAAAGCTTCGCGCCCTAACGCGAAGATCTTTTCTTCGAAGTCAGCAGCTCGACGATCTGATCGATCGAGTCTGCCTGCGACAGATCTGTACCACTCTGGAAAGCGGCCTCGATCAAACCGCGGATGATCTCCGCGCGGCTGATGGCCTTGCCGTGCTTCAGCCGGATGTCGATGGCCAGGCGATCGAGATAGGCGACATGGCGGTCGAGGAGAACGACCGTGATCTTCGCCCAGGGCTCAGTGTGGACAATAGGACGACCGCGATTGCTCTTTGCAGGACTCACGTGCAACTCCTTCACTCTCTGTTGTGACTGACGATTCGGAACCACTTGGGAGTGTACTGGTTTCGTCAATCGAAGTCTATCTTTCCGTACCTGCCTAAAGCCGTCACAACTGCGACGGGCGTCGACAGTACACCTCTGACACCAATACGTGACTTGCCGGACCTTCGGGGACGGATGGCGGCACGGGCGGAAGTGCGTTCATCCGCGCAACAATCTTACCCACTAGCCGCATTATCGCAACAAGAAATGAGATGGAAATAGGTCAGCTTATGCTGGGACGCGTGTCAGCCTGACCTGAAACTCCGCTCCTCTCTCTCCGTTCGACGCGCGAATGCTGCCCCCGTACGCGTCGACGATGGCTTTCACGATTGCGAGACCCAGACCAGTATGCCCGGACCGGCTTTCGGCGCGATGGGTGAAGAAACGGTCGAAGATCCGCCCCAGGTTGGCCTCCGGGATTCCCGGCCCCTGATCGATCACCCGCACGTGCACATCGCCGTTCGCGGGCGCGGCGGACACGGTGACGGTGCCGCCGGGCGGCGAGAAGCTCGCGGCGTTGTCGAGCAGGTTCTCGAAGACCTGGATCAGCCGGTCCTCCGTCGCCTCGACGTGCATCGGCGCGTCGGCCAGTTGTAACTCGAAGCGGAGGCGCTCCCCTTCTCGCAAACGGAACCCTTCGACGATCCGTGACAGCAGCGCGCCGAGGTCCACGGGGCCGGGCGTCTCGCGCACGAGCCGCGCGTCGATGGTGGAGATCTCGCGCACGCCGGAGAGGAGGCGCTCCATGCGCGCCACTTCCTGCTCGATCACGCCGACGAAGCGGCGCCGGTCGGCGGCATCGCGCACCTCGGCCAGCATTTCGTTGGCGTTGCGGATCGAGGCGAGAGGGTTCTTGAGCTCGTGCACGACGTCGGAGGCGAACTGCTCGATGAGGCCCACGTGCGTGTCGAGGCGGCGCATGATGCGCTCCAGCGCGCGGGAGAGCTCCCCGATCTCGTCGCGCCGGTCGGAGCCCTTGAAGTCCACGTCGTGGACGCCGCCGCGGCGATCGAGCACGGCGTGCGCGTCGAGCCGCAACTGCCGCAGCGGGCCGACGATGGTGGCGGAGAAGAAGATGCTCACCAGGATGGCCACCGCCAGCGAGGCGATGAAGATGCGCATCACGCGCAGCCGCACGACGTAGAGGTCCTGCAGGATGGTGTACGTGCTCTTCGACGCCACCACCGCCCCCACCGTCCACCCGCCCACGACTACGGGCGTGATGCGGTAGAGCGTGACGGAGCGCTGCTGCCCGGCGGTGATCTTTTTCTCGAAGGTCTCCTGCCCGCGCAGCGCGAGCGCGACCTCGGGGCCGGAGAGGCGCGAGGCATTGGCGAAGAAGTCGACTTCCAGCGGCGGGTCGGGCGGCCGGAAGAAGCGCGCCAGCGGGCGGAAGAGAAACGCGCCGACGCGATAGAGGATGTTGCGCCGGTCCGTGCGCGGCGGCCGCTGCGGCGCCGGCGTGACGATCTCGTGCGAGTCGGCCACCACGCGCCCCCGCGAGTCGATGAGGCGCATGCGCAGGTCGTCGATCCGGGCCCGGCGAATGACGTCCTCGAACGCGTTCGCGTCGAGCGTCCCCTCCCGCGCGATGGCCGCCGCCACCAGCCGCGAGCGGTGCGTCAGGTCGCGCACCTCCGCCGTCTCCAGCCGCTCCTCGTACTGCCCCAGAAAGAGCACGCCCGCCATCGGCAGGAAGAGCAGGACGACGTTGAAGGCCAGCAGGCGGATGCCGAGGCGGGTGAAGGAGCGGAGCTTCATGCTTTTGTTGCTGGTTGCTGGTTGCTGGTTCGTGGTGGATCTTCGCCAGAAGCCACCATGAACCAGCAACCAGCAACACAGCAACACCTCATTCTTTCCAGCGATACCCCAGCCCGTACACCGTCTCGATGCGGTCGAACGCGCCGTCGACTTCTTCGAACTTGCGGCGCACGCGCTTGATGTGGCTGTCGATGGTGCGGTCGCTGACGTAGACGTCGTGCGGGTAGGCGTCCTGGTGGAGCTGCTTGCGCGTCTTGACGTGGCCGGGGTAGCGCACCAGCGCGTGGAGCATCATGAACTCGGTGACGGTGAGGCTGACCGGCGCCCCTTTCCAGCGGACGGAGTAGCGCTGCAGGTCGAGCTCGAGCTCGCCGTGGCGCAGCGGCGCGTCGGCGGCGGGACGCGAGGCCGCGCTCTGGTCGATGGCCGCGCGGCGGAAGAGCACTTTCACGCGCGCCAGCAGCTCGCGCATCGAGAAGGGCTTGCAGAGGTAATCGTCCGCGCCGATCTCCAGGCCGAGGACGCGGTCCAGCTCCTCGTCGCGCGAGGTGAGGAAGATGATGGGAGTGGTCTCGGAGACGGCGCGGATGCGGCGGCAGAGCTCGAGCCCGTCCATCTCCGGCATCATGATGTCGAGGACGACCAGGCCGGGAAGCTTCTGCTGGAACGCGCGCCAGGCCTCGAGGCCGGTGGCGTAGAGCTCGACCGGATACCCCTCGCGCCGCAGCGCAAAGCCGACCGTCTCGCGAATGTTGTCTTCGTCATCGACGACGGCGACGACGCTGTTGGCGGGGCGCACGGTGCGTATGTTAACTGGTTGCTGGTTGCTGGTTCGTTGTGGTTCTGCGTAAAGCCGCCACGAACCAGCAACCAGCAACACAGCAACAACTACTGCCGCTTGCATTCGCCGGCGGCGCAGACATACGCCACCGGCTCGCCTTCTTCCCCCGCAACCAGCGGCGCCGCCCACGGCAGGGCGCGCACGACGCGCTCGCGCTGCGCCCCCTTTTCCGGGAGGAAGATCAGCGCGCGCATCGGCTCTGGCTTCTGCGCGTACGACTGCAGCAGTTCCACCGTCTCCTTGCGGCGGGGGGCGCCGCTGACGACGACGAGCTTCGGCGCGATCTGCGCCAGCTCCCAGGCCGTGGCCATCTGCGCGTGCTCCGCACCGTTCGCGCGCATGCGGCCGCCGAAGGCCTGGAAGATCGTGGAGGGGCGCGTGCGCCACGTCTCGTTGCCGGTGAGCGCGGCCAGGCGCAGGAGATTCAGCACGGCGACGGAGCTGGCCGCCGGTGTCTCGTCGTCCGTCTCGCGGAACGTGCCTTTGGAGTACGCACCGGTGCTCGCGTCCCAGAAGAGCGCGTCGTGGCGCTGCTGCAGCGTCACGGCCAGCTCCAGCCAGCGCACGTCGTACGTGGCGTCGAAGAGATCGAGCAGCCCCTGCACGAGGAACGCGTAGTCCTCCGACAGCGCCTCCACTCCCTGCGCGCGCAGGAGCGTCTTCGTCTTCGCGTTCCAGTGCGTGCTCGAGACGGCCAGCGCGGAGGCCGTGGCCGCGTCGAGGTACGTCTTCTCCTGAAACGCCGCGCCGGCGCGGGCCAGCGCGGAGATCATCAGGCCGTTGATGCCGGACACGGCCGTGAAGTCGCGCGGCGGCTCGGGGCGCTTCTGCCGCACGTCGAGCAGCTTCGCCAGCGGCGCGGCCAATTCGTCGTGGGTCTCGTTCAGGAAACGCCACTCCGCCAGTGCGGGGAGGTTGAACGCGCCGTCTTTCATCCCGTAGAGCAGGAAGACTTTCCCCGCCGCCTCGCCACCGATGAGGTGCACGACCTCCTCTTTTTTCCAGCGATAGAAGTTGCCGTTCATCAGCTCCGGTCCCTGCATGGGGACGAAGTTGTACGCGGCCTGCGAGGAGTCGAAGAGGCCCTTCTCGTCGCGCATGTCGCGGACGGCGAAGTCGAGCGTCGTGCGCGCGACGTAGGCCAGCTCCGGATCGTTCGTGACCTGCCACGCCTCGAGGTAGGCCAGCGCGAGCAGCGCCTGATCGGCGAGCATCTTTTCAAAGTACGGCTCCTGCCAAGCGGCGTCCCGGGTCGCCCGATGGAAGCCGCCGCCGAGCTGGTCGCGCACCGGTGCGATGGCCATCTTCTTCATGGTCTCGATGGCCACGCCGCGGATTCCCTCGTGCTTGGCCCGCGCGGCGTAGCGCAGCAGGAAGGTGAGGGTCATCGGGCGAGGGCGCTTCGGCGCGCCGCCGAAACCGCCGTTGGCGGTGTCGTACGTTCTGGCGATGGCATCGACGACCGTCTCGATGTCCAATGGAGCGGCGGGCTGCAGCCCGCCGGGCGCCCGGAAGGGGACCGCGCCACCTTCTGCCCACACATTGGCCTGCTGGACGAGGAAGCGATTCAGCTCGTCGGACTTCATGAAGCCCGCCGCCGCCAGCGGCTCGAGCTTCGCGTTCAGCACGAGATGCACGGGCCACCCCTCGATGCCGCTCATCGCCTTCGCCGCCGCCTCGTACTGTTCCGCGATCTCCGGATGCTCGATGCGGTCGAGCAGGACCGGCACAAAGTACGCGTTCAGCGCCTCGGCGTTCTCGCCGTTGAGGAAGGCCTCGCGATGCATGCGATAGCACTCCCACGAGGCGTGAAAGCCGACCTCGAGGAAAATCGGCCGCTTCTCTTTGGCCGCCCGCTCGAAGGCCCGGCTCCCCCACTGCTCCCACCGCACCGGCGCGCCCTCGCGGTCGGTGAAGAAGCG
>Ga0196976_1000825_pt1 | contig 17244 bp, 11 predicted proteins | sample S3v_513CmetaG_FD_148644 | JGI IMG/M metagenome (GOLD analysis project Ga0196976, IMG submission 148644) | Soil microbial communities from Anza Borrego desert, Southern California, United States - S3+v_5-13C | ecosystem: Environmental > Terrestrial > Soil > Desert | place: USA: California...
TGAACCAGCAACCAGCAACACAGCAACTCGCCGTCGTTGGCGGTTAACGGAGCGAGGGCCATTCCAGGACGACGCGCACTTCGGCGGGGTCGGGCGGCAAGGGACCGTTGGCGAGCAGCATCACCCCGCCCGGGCCGGCGGCGCCGACGAGCATGGAGCGGTTCGCGAAGACGCGGGTGGCGGCGCCGGGCGAGAGCTCGTCGCCGTGCGGGTCGACCGGCACGGACCACAGCTCCGAGGCGTGCTCCAGGCGCGGGCGGCGCTGGAAGTAGATCGTGCGGCCGTCCGCCGACCAGCTCGGGTTCTCGCCGCCGTCGGTGGAGACCTGCCAGCGTCCCTCTCCGCCGGGGTAGCTGCGCACGTAGATCTCCCACCGTCCCGTCTCGCCGCTCGTGTAGGCGATCCACTTGCCGTCCGGGGACCAGACCCCGTCGAGCGTCTTCGGGTGCGCGCGCTGCCACGGGCGGAGCGTGCCGGTGGCCACGTCGAGCAGCCGCACCCCGAAGCCCATGCCCGGACGCGCCTCGCGCAGCATCATCTCGCGTCCGTCGGGCGACCACGCCAGCGGAGCGAGGTCCAGGGGACTCTTCACCATGCGCTCCACGGCGCCGCTTCCGTCCGCGCGGCGGCGGTAGACGTTGAACGGGCCGTTCTCCTCCCTCGAGGCGAAGGCCACCCACCGGCCGTCGGGCGACCACACCGGATTGACGTTGAAGCGCTCGAACGTGAGTCGCGACGGCGTACCGTCCGCGGCATCCAGCACCCAGATGTCCGAGCGCCCGCGGTCGCGGATCGTCACCGCCACCTCGCCGCGCGGTCCTTCCATGAAATTGCAATACACGCGCGGCTGCGCGGCGATCGGGCGCGGCGTGCCCGACACGAGGCGCTGCAGCGTGCGCGGCACGTCTTCGCGCGGGCCGGTGAGATAGACCAGCGTCCCGCCGCCGACGGCCAGTTGCGCGAACCCGGTCGTCGGCTGGATGGCCGCGTCGCGCAGGAGCGGCAGCGGAGGTCCGGTCACGCGTCCGGCGAGCGGGTCGAACGGTGCCGTGACGATCGTCCCGCCGGCCTGCGCGCACACCAGCAGGCCGCGCGCGAAGCTACAGTCCGAGACCCCTTTCAGGAGCGTGCGCTGTTCCCCGGTGACGAGCGAGCGCCAGTCCACCCGCGCGTCCCACGGCGTGTTCGTCCAGACCGTGAAGATCACGGCCTTGCCGCCGGGCAGGATGCGCGGCCAGAGGTGGCTGATCCCCTGGCCCGTCGGGTCCGTCAGCGGCTCGACCGCCCCGCCGGGCCGCGCGCGATGCAGCGCGGCGGGGAAGCCGGCCGCGAAGACGAGCGTGTCGTCCTCGCTCCACCCCGCGCCCCAGAAGGTTCCGGCCACGCGGGCCAGCGGCAGCGCCGTGCCGCCGGCCAGCGGCACCGAGACCAGTTGCCCGTCGAGGAAGAAGCCGACGCGGCGGCCGTCGGGGGAGAAGAACGGTAACAGGCCGCCCCGCGTCCCGGCGATCTCGCGGCTCTCCACCGCGGAGACCTCGCGGTGAAACAGCGCCGACTCGTCGCCGCGCCGGGCCGTGTAGACGAAGTGACGCCCGTCCGCCGAGACGGCCAGGCTCGGCACCTGCGCCAGCACCTCGTACGGCGGCGGCGGCGCCACGCCGAACCGCACCACCAGCGGGCGGGGCGCGGCCTGCGGCTCGTACGTGGCCATGACGAAGGCGGCCGCGAGCAGCACCAGCAGCACCGCCGTGGCCAGCGCCAGTGGAGCGGCGGGCTGCAATGTGGTGACGGGCTTCAGCCCGTCACCTTCCTCCGGCGGGCTGAAGCCCGCTGCCACATCCGGCACGCGCACCGGGGCGATGAAGCGGTAGCCGCGCCGGTGGACGGTCTGGATGTACACCGGCGCCTGGGGCGCGTCCTGCAGCGTCTCGCGCAGGAGCCCCACGGCCTCGCTCAGCGACGTCTCGGTCACGTACGCGCCGTTCCAGACCGAGTCGAGCAGCGTCTGTTTGGAGACGATCTGCCCCGGCTCTTCGAGCAGCCGCGAGAGGACGCCCAGCGCCCGCGGCGGCAGCGGCAGTTCCTCCCCCGCGCGCATGAGGATCTGGTTTCCCCGGTCGAAACGGTAATCACCGAACTCGAGCACGCCGCGGGTCATGAGAGATCCTTCGGATTCTAGCGGCGCCGGTTTCCCTCGGGCCCTCCCGCTCCTGAAGATGTTCTCAAGCTGTTGCCGGGAGCTCCTTCAAGGTTTCTTCGAGCTTTCTTCAGGACTTCACGCGGCGGCCCCCCGATGCTCGCGAGCGAAAGGGAGACCCATGACTACCATCTCGAGAGTCCTGCTGTTCATCGTGCTGGCGTTTCTGCTGGGCAGCCTGCCGGCAGCGGCGCAATGCAATCCTTCCTACGATCCCGACTGCCTCGGCGGCGGCGACGACTTCGGCCCCGACATCGGCTTCACTCCCGACGGCGGCAGCTGGACGGTCGCCCCCGGCGCCGCGCAGGACGTCACCGTCCGCATCAGCTTCAGCGACGCCGACGGCCTGCGTCAGGAGACGCTGAAGATCCTGCGCTGGAGCGGGGGCACCTCCACTCCCGTCACCGGCTTCACCTGGACGCCGAACGGCAACGGGACCTTCGCGCTGTCGCAGGGGACGCTGCGGCTCACCGCCGCCGGCGACACGATCCTCACCGCCGAGATCGCCGACCGGATGGGCAAAGTGGGGTCGGGGAGGGCCACCTTCCAACTCGCCTTCACCGATCCGAGCGTCCCGGTGGTCTCGCTGGCGCCGCATCACAACGACTACCGCGACACGGCCCTCGGCGCCTCGGTCCTGACGTACAGCATGCCGCCGTACGCCAGCCTGGACACGCCGCGGTCCCTCGGCCTCTACTACAACAGCGAGCGCGCCAACCCGACGGGACTCGTGCAGCTCGACGTCGAGACCGGCCCTCTGGTCAAGGCCGTGACGCTGCAGATCGTCGATCAGGCCACCGGCGCCGCGGTGACGAGCGAGGACGCCTGGAGCCGCGACCCGTCCGGCAGGCAGCGCCTCGGCGCGCAGTGGAGCATGCGCGAGCGCCCCACCGGCGCCTACATGTTCTGGGCGGACGTGCGCGCGTACCTGGAAGACCGCGTCACCTTCAAGCTGACGCGCGTGCCGTTCCGCGTGCTCGTCCTCAACGAGCGCCAGAGCCGCTACGGCGCCGGCTGGAGCTTCGCCGGCCTCCAGCGCATGGTGCCGAAGAGCGCCGGACTGCTCGTCGACGAGGGCAACGGCATCGCCCGCTGGTTCGAGAAGCAGGGCTGCTACTCCGACGGCACCTGCTCGTTCCGCACCCCCGCGGGCGATTTCAGCCGCATGCAGTACGTCCACACGCCGGTGCCGCGCTACGTGCGCACGTACGTCGACGGCACGACCGTGACGTTCTCCACCGCCGGCGTCGTGACCGCCGTCAGCGACCGTTTCGGCCGCACGACCAAATACGACTGGGTGATGGTCGACACACCGCCGGTGTGGCTGCTGGTGAAGGTCACCGACCCGGCCCAGATCAACACCTGGTTCGAGTATTACGACGGCAACCTGAAGGCCATCATCGATCCGGCCGCGCGCCGCGTGGAGATGTCGTACACCGCCGGCAATCTCACGCGCATCGCCGGCCCGGCCAGTCTGGACGTGCAGTACGACGCCGCCGGCCGCGCCGCGTCGTACACCGACCCGCGCGGCACGTGGGACGTCGCCTACGACGAGCGCGGCACCGTCCGCCAGCTCACCGCGCCGGCGATCGCCGTATCGACCGGCGGCTCGGTGCGTCCCGTCACGACCTTCCGTTCCCTGCAGGCGACCACGGTCCTCACGGGCTGGGCGACGAGCATCTGCTGCAACTGGGCCGCGCCCGTGCCGGCCAATGCCGTGATGACCACGGTCACGGATCCGCTGGGACACACCACGCAGCTCATGCTCGACCGCTACGGCAAGCCGCTGAAAGCGATCGACGTCGCCGGACGCACCACCACGACCACCTCCAACGACCATGGACTGCCCACCGAGTCGAGCGACGGCAGCCACTTCATCACCTGGACGTGGAATGACAAGGGGCAGTTGCTGTCGAAGACGCTGAACGGCGCGGTCGTGTACCACGCCTCCTACACGTCGGGCGACCAGCCGGAATTCGAGATGTCGGGCGGTGTGGCCAACTGGTACAGCTACGGCCCGCGCGGCGAGGTGCTGCGCTCCTGGTTCGGCCACCAGGACGACTCGATCCGCAACGGCACGACGTACGAGTACGACGCCAATTACCGCCGGATCGCGGCCGTCGGGCCGAAAGGGGAGCGGACGGAATGGGCGTACACGGGCAATCCGTGGCTCAACACCTCCGAGGTGCGGCAGGTGCGCGCCGACGGCACGCGGCTCATCACCAAGACCACGTATGACGGCGCCGGGCGTCCGCAGACGGTCACGAATCCGTTGAACCAGGCGACGACCACGAATTACGACACGCTCAATCGTCCCGTCAAAATGGTCGACCCGCTGGGGCGTCCGTCGACATTCACCTATGCGGGGCTCGACCTGACCGCGTTCACCGATGCCGCCAACAAGGTCTATCGCTTCACCTGGAACGCCCTCGGCAAGCTGACGGCGGAGACTTTCCCCGACGGCACGACGCGGCGTTACGGCTACAACGCCGACGGCATGCGCACCACCGCCACCGACCGCCGGAACCTCACCGTCACGTTCCAGTACGACTCCGCGCACCGACTGGCCTCGCGCGTCGCGGACAACGTCACGGCGACGTTCACGTATCCGGACATCGACACGGTGATCATGACCAACGACGTCCTGACCGAGACCATCCGCCGGCACCCCGAGGCGGCGGGGCGGCTCCACAAGATCACGTACACGCTGGGCATTCACTCGTACGAGGTGGAGCACCTCCTCGACCGGATGAACGGCTGGCGCCAGCTCGGCATCGACGTCCGGCGCTATCAGAGCGGCGTGCTGATGAAGACGGACTCGATCCGCTATACGCCCGACGACCGCCCGGTCGACACGTCCCTCAGCAGCGCCATGGCCATTCGCGATTTCTCCGGCCGGACCACGACCCTCGGCTTCGACGCCGCGGGGCAGCACGTCCGCAGCATCTTCCCCAACGGCGTGACGCAGAACCACTGGTACGCCTCCGACGGCCGCCTCAACAGCACCACCTACAGCGCGCCAGCCGTCGACCTGGCCCTCGGCGCCGAGTACACGTACGACCTGCTGAACCGCATCAGCACGCGCGCGGCCATGACCGGCGACCTGCGCTGGGCGTATGGCTACGACCCCATGGGGCAGCTCAGCGAGTACCAGACCTCACAACTGCAGACTTCGCAAGGGTGCAATCCGTCGTTCGAGACCTGCGATACGTACTGGGAAGTCATCCGCATGGCCAGCTACCGGTACGACGCCGCGGGCAATCGCACCGACAGCGGCGCCACCCTGCAGCCGAACAGCAACCGCTACGCGACGTTCAACGGCTTCACGATGGAGTACGACGCGGAAGGGAATCTCACGCGCAAGTACAAGGCGGGCTTCGACCAGCGTCTGGCCTGGAATTCCCTCGGCCGCCTGACCTCCGTCACCACGAACGGCGTCACCGTGACCTACGGCTACGCCGCGTCGGGGCGCCGCGTCCGCCGGACCGCGGGCGGCGTGAGCGCGTACTTTGTGTATGACGACGACGACCTGATCCTGGAGGTCGACAATGCCGGCAATCCGGTTCGCGCGTACACGCACCTGCCGGGCATCGACCTGCCGCTGAGCGTGCGCACCACCAGCGGCGGACAGGAGCTCACGCATTACTACACGCTGGAAGCGCCGGGGCACGTCACCGGCGTCCTGAGCACGACCGGCGCCGTGGCCGGGCAGTATCGCTACGGGCCGTTCGGCGAGGTCGAGTCGCAGAACGACAGCACCGGGCAGCCGCTGCGCTACATGGCGCGCGAGCTCGATTCCGCCACCGGCCTCTATTACGTGCGCAACCGCTGGTACGACCCGTCGCTGGCGCGCTGGGTCTCCGAGGATCCGGTCGGCCTGGCCGCCGGAGTGAACACGTACGCGTATGTCGGGAACGACCCGATGAACCGCCGCGACCCGAGCGGACTGGGATGGGGGTACTGCGTCAACGACCCGCGCGCGGAGAACCGGCTGCTGTGCATCTATTACGCGAGCCCCTGGGAGGTGAACCCGGGCACGCCATGGGGAGAGCCGCCGAGCATCGTGAAGTTCGGCAACGAGGCGTACTTCAACGGCATTACCCCCGGCTGGTGGCCCCGCGCGACGGATCTCACCACCGACGCGCCGGTGCAGGAGCCGCCGAAGCCGGTCGATTGCTTCTTGCCCGCGCCTCCGACCGATGTCCCGAGGAGCGAGTCCCTGATCATCGATTACGCGACCGTCGACCGTAAACCATGGTCGCCCTGCGTAACGCAGTTGTTCTGAGGTAAAAGGGTCATCCTGAGCCGTCGCCGGCTCAGGATGACTCCCTCATGGCCGATACGCTGAAGAGCTTCTTCTCGCCGTCGCTCGTCCGCCGTCTGGCGAAGGAGCTGGCCGGCGTGCATCCGTCGTTTCCCGAGCGCGCCTTCGTGAAGAGCGCGACGGCGGGACTGGACGAGCTCGAGCTCCTCGACCGCGCCCGGCACATCGCGCGTGCGCTCGCGGAGCATCTGCCGCGGGAGTATCCCCAGGCCATCGACGTGCTGCTGCGCTCCCTCGGGCCGGAGCACGCGTCGGACGAGCTCCTCGGCGCGGGCATGGCGCCGTTCTTCTATCTCCCGCACACGATCTTCGTGGCGGAGCGCGGGCTGGCGCACTTCGAGCTGTCCATGCAGGCGCAATACGAGCTGACGAAGCGCTGCAGCGCGGAGTCGAGCATCCGCGCGTACATCGCCCACGATCCGGAGCGGACGCTGGCCGTGCTGCGCCGGTGGGCGGCCGATCCGAATCCGCACGTGCGCCGTCTCGTGTCGGAAGGAGCGCGACTCCGCCTGCCGTGGGCGATACGCGTGGCGTGGCTCGACGCGAATCCGCAACGCGTGCTCGAGCTGCTGGAGCTGTTGAAGGACGATCCCACGACGCTGGTCCGGCGCAGCGTCGCCAACAACCTCAACGATCTCGGCAAAGTGCATCCGGAGCTGCTGGCCTCCACGTGCGCGGCGTGGCTCGAAGACGCTTCGGCGGAGCGCCGCGCGCTCGTCGAGCACGCGCTGCGCAGCGCGGTGAAGCGCGGCGACCCCGCCGCCCTGCGCCTCCTCGGCTACGGCAGGAAACCGGCGGTGGCGATCGAGCGCGTCCGCTTCGATCCGCCGCGCGTGGCCATCGGGGGACGGGTGGCGATCGACCTCGTCCTGCGCAGCACCTCGGCGCGCGCGCAGGAGCTGCTCGTCGACGTGGCCGTGCACTTCGTGCAGGCGCGCGGCACGTCCCGGAAAGTGTTCAAGCTGGAGCGCGTGACGCTGCCGCCACGCGGAAGCGTCGCCCTCTCGACGCGCGTCTCGCTCGCCGTCCACACCACGCGCAAGCCGCGCCCCGGCAAGCACGCCGTGGAGATCCTCATCAACGGCGCGGCGTACCCGGCCGGCTCGTTCGTCGTTGCTCTGTCATCCTGAGCCGCGCAGACGGCGAAGGACCCCCTGCCAATGGAGCGCGCATCGGGTTTCAGCAGGGGATCCTTCGCCGTCTGCGCGGCTCAGGATGACAGGCTAGAACAGCCGCGTGCCTTTGGCCTGCGCTTCGGCGAGCAGGTCGAGGAACTTCCCGCGCGGAATCTCCCGCGCGCCGAGGGCTGCCATGTGCGGGGTCATCACCTGGCAGTCGAGAAACGTCGCGCCGCGGGCGCGGAGGTGGTCGATGAGGAAGAGCAGGGCCAGCTTCGACGCGTCGGGGCGGCGGTAGAACATCGACTCGCCCGTGAACACGCCGCCCGCGTCGACGCCGTAAAGGCCTCCCGCCAGCGCGCCGTCCTCCCACGCCTCCACGCTGTGCACGTCGCCGGCGGCGTGGAAGCGCGTATACGCGGCGACGATCTCCGGCTCGATCCACGTCCCGTCCTGGTCGGGGCGCTCGCTGTTCGCGCAGGCCTCGATGACCGCGCGGAAATTGCGGTCGATCGTGAACGTGTACGGCGCGCGCTTCTGCGTCTTGCGCAGCGAGCGTCCGACGTGCAGCTCGTCGAAGAAAATCACCGCCCGCCGCCGCGGCGAGAACCACGGCAGCGGCAGCTCCTCGTGCGGCCAGGGAAAGATCCCTTTCCGGTACGCCTCGCGCAGCGTCTCCACGCGCAGATCCTCGCCCATGGCGACGACGTCGGAGCGGGCGTAGCGAGGGTCGGGGAAAGTCGACATTGGTTGTCAGCGGTCGGTTGTCGGTTGTCTGTGCAGTGTCGCCCGGGCCGAAAGGCCCAGACAACCGACAACCGAGAACCGACAACTAATACACGAGCTTCAGCCCGTCGCCTTCCGCATCCACCACCACGTTCCCGCCGTCCGCCAGCGTCCCGAACAGGATCGCGTCCACCAGCGGCTCCTTGATCTTCTGCGAGATCAGGCGTCCCATCGGGCGCGCGCCGAACGACTTGTCGTAGCCATGCTTGGCCAGCCAGGCGCGGCCGGCGTCGCGGAGCTCGAGCGTCACGTTCTTCGCGGCGAGCTGCTTCTGCAGCTCGGCGATGAACTTGTCGACGACCTGCTGGATGGTCTCGAAGCTCAGCGCCTCGAAGGCGATCCAGGCGTCGAGGCGGTTGCGGAACTCGGGCGCGAAGGTGCGCTCGATCGCGCCGCGGCCGTGGCCCGACGCGCCCGCGTTCTGCATGAAGCCGGGCGCGCTGTCGGTCATCTCGCGGCCGCCCGCGTTCGTGGTCATGATCAGGATCACGTTGCGGAAATCGGCCTTCTTGCCGTTGTTGTCGGTCAGCGTGGCGTGATCCATCACCTGCAGCAGGATCGAGAAGAGGTTCGGGTGCGCCTTCTCGATCTCGTCGAGCACCAGCACCGCGTACGGCGTCTTCTGGATCGCATCCGTGAGCAGGCCCCCCTGGTCGAAGCCGACGTAGCCGGGAGGGGCGCCGATCAGGCGGGAGACGGTGTGCGGCTCCATGTACTCGCTCATGTCGAAGCGGATGAACTCCACGCCGAGCGACTGGGCGAGCTGCTTGGCCAGCTCCGTCTTGCCGACCCCGGTCGGGCCGCTGAAGAGGAACGAGCCGACCGGCTTGTCGGGATTGCCGAGGCCGGAGCGGGAGAGCTTGATGGCGCTGACGATCTGGCGGATGGCGTGGTCCTGCCCGTAGATCACGCGGCGCAGGTCGTCCTGCAGGTGCTGCAGGCGGTCCTTCTCCGAGACGGCGATCGTGCGCGGCGGGATCTTGGCGATCTTCGCCACCACCGTCTCGACCTCGTGGATGTCGATGGCGGCATTGGCGTTGCCCATCATCCGCGCCCGGGCGCCCGCTTCGTCGAGGACGTCGATGGCTTTGTCGGGCAGGTGGCGGTCGTGGATGTACTTTGCCGAGAGCTCGGCGGCGAGGCGAATGGCCTCGGGAGTGAAGGTCACGCCGTGGTGCTCTTCGTAGTACTTCTTCAGGCCGGTCAGGATCTCGATCGTCTCCTCGACGGTCGGCTCGCCGATCTCGATCTTCTGGAAGCGGCGGGCCAGGGCGCGGTCGCGCTCGAAGGACTGCTTGTACTCGCCGTAGGTCGTCGAGCCGATCACGCGCAGCTTGCCCGAGGCGATGGCCGGCTTGAGCATGTTCGAGGCGTCCATCGTCCCGCCGCTCACGGCACCGGCACCGACGATGGTGTGGATCTCGTCGATGAAGAGAATGGCGTTCTTCTTCTCGGTCAGCGCGGCGATGACGGCCTTGAGGCGCGCCTCGAACTCGCCGCGGTACTTCGTGCCGGCCAGCACGGAGCCCATGTCCAGCGACCACACTTCCGTCTCTTTGAGCACCGCCGGGACGTCACCCTGCTGGATCTTGAGCGCCAGCCCCTCGGCGATGGCGGTCTTGCCGACACCCGGCTCGCCGACGTAGAGCGGGTTGTTCTTCCGGCGGCGGCAGAGGATCTGGACGGTGCGCTCGAGCTCGGAGGAGCGGCCGATGACCGGGTCGATCTCTCCTTTCTCCGCGCGCTCGAGGAGGTTGACGGCGAAGCTCTTGAGCGGGTCGCGCGACGGCGCGGCCCCTTCCTCCTCGGTGGCGATGCCGGCCGGCGTGACCTCGGACGGCCCATCCTTCGGGATGCCGTGCGAGAGGTAGGTGAGGACGTCGAGCCGGGTGATGTTCTGGCTGCGGAGGAGGTAGACCGAGTGCGACTTCTCGGCCTGGAAGATGGCCGCCAGCATCTGCCCCGTGTCGACTTCCTTGCGCCCCGAGCTCTGCGCGTGCAGCTGCGCGTACTGGATGACGCGCTGGAGCATCGTGGTCAGTGTCGGCTGGATGTCCGTCTCCTCGACCTGCTCGTACGTCTTGTTGATGAAGACGTCGAGCTGCTGCTTGAGCTCCTCGACGTCGCCGCCGCAGGCGCGGATGACGTCCACCACCTCGCGGTCGTGCAGCAGGGCGAAGAGAAGGTGCTCGAGGGTGACGTACTCGTTGCGCCGCCGAGCGGCTTCGTTCACGGCGAATTCGAAGGTGGCTTGCAGGGCTTTGGCGATCATGCCTCTTCCATCGTAGCTAATAGCGGAAATTCGTGCTCGCGGGCGAGCGCGGTGGTTTTCTCGACCTTGGTCTCGGCGATCTCGTACGTGTAAATGCCGGCCACGCCGACACCCCGGAGGTGGACGTTGAGCATGACCTGGATGGCCTGTTCCTCGTCCATGTTGAAGATCGACTCGAGGATCCACACCACGAACTCCATGGTGGTGAAGTCGTCGTTGTGGAGGAGGACCTTGTAGAGAGGCGGCTCCTCCACCTTCTCGCGGCTCTCCGCGACGGCGGCTTCTTCGAAGTCGGTTTGCGGGGGCAGCATGCGCGGGTACGAACGCAAGAAGCGCGCGCGATATTTTTGGGCGCTGTTTCAGTATTCTTCGCCCGGTGGCCGTCCGGGAGAGAGTCCGTCACACCTACCAGCGCGTCCGGCCGTGGGTGCCGGCGGTCTTCTTCGTGGGGGGCTTCGTCTGGGACGCGCTGACGCTCGGCCGCACCATCAAGTCGCTCGACCTCTTCATTCTGCTGGGCTATCTCACCGGCGCGGCGGCCATCCTGGTGGCCCTTGGCCGCGGCGTGACGTTCCGCGGCTCGCAGTACCTGAACGCGGTGCTGCAGTTCTTCTTCGGCGGCATCTTCAGCGCGCTGTTCATCTTCTACTTCCTCAGCTCCAGCGACCTGCCGGGCTATCTGGTGGTCCTGGGCCTGGCGGCGCTGCTGATCGGCAACGAGTTCCTGCAGAGCCGCTACAGCGAGCTGACGCTGGCCTGGACGTTCTTCACCATGAGCGCGGCCATGTTCTTCAACTTCGCCCTGGCCCACCTCTTCCGCAGCATTTCCGTCTTCTGGTTCTACCTCGGGACGCTGGTGGCGGTGCTGCTGGTCCTGGTGCTGCGGCGGGTGTCGCGGAGCGAGGCGGCGTCGGTGCGGCCGTCGCTCGGGCTGGCGGCGCTGCTGGTCGTCCTGCACGCGCTCAACTTCATCCCGCCCGTGCCGCTGGTGCAGAAGGAGATGCTGGTCGCGCACTCCGTGCAGCGCCGCGGCGGCGAGTACATTGCCATGGTGGAGTCGCCGGGCTGGCGGCGGCTGTGGCGCTCGTCGTCGACGCAATTTCACTGGAGCGGCGGGCGGGTGTACTGCTTCACGTCGGTGTTCGTGCCGAACGGCATCCGGACGACCATCCGCCACCGCTGGCTGCGGTACGACGACGGGGAAGGGGAGTGGCGCGACGCGGGGGTGGTGCCGTTCACGATCGCCGGAGGGCGCGAGAGCGGCTACCGCGGCTATACGTACAAGCAGCGCGTGACGCCGGGACGGTGGCGGGTCATCGCGGAATCGGAGAGCGGCGCCGCGATCGGGATCGTCGATTTCCGGGTCAGCCGCGGGGAGACGCCGGCGCTGAAGAGGCTGCGGTTGTGAGCGAGTGTGTTGCTGGTTGCTGGTTGCTGGTTCGTGGTGGTTTGCGGAGGAAGTCGGGCGGGCTGAAGCCGCGCCCTACGTTGAGCCCATTTCTCGCGATACGCATGCTCGACGTAGGACGGGCTTCAGCCCGTCCACCGTTAGTGGACCGCCGTAGCTAAGCAGGACGCATTGGCTTGGCCAACGGAAACACAGCGGACCGCCGGCGTCCTCGCCGGCTGTCGCGCAGGCGTCCCGCGCCTGCGCCCTGGGCGGGAGTGGCGGCGCGGGACGCCGCCACGACAGCCGGCGAGGACGCCGGCGGTCCGCATCCGTTGGCGAACCAGTGCGGTCTGCTTAGAGGTCGCCGGGGGTGAGGCCGGTACGTTTTGCGATCCTGGCCAGCATCTTCGGTCCTACCTCGTCGGAAGTATGGAAAGCGAAGACAAAGTCCGGCCATCCGCTACGTTGAAGGACGCGGTGAGATCCGCCGGTTTCGCGTTTGATCGACCACCCGATTCGGAGGAGTGCCGACAGAAGCTGGCCTGCACGCACGGACCGCCAGATCATTCATGTACCGCGAATACGCCCTGAATCTCCGGGATCTCCTCGCCATGCTCGAGGCGGTCCGCCAGGACCCGGAACGCGAGCGCCTTGGCGCGAGCGACGGCTTCCTCGCGACTATTTCCGTAAACGAGGACTCCCGGAAGCTCGGGCACTTCGCCGATCCAGCGGCCGTCGGTCTCGCGCTCGATGTCTACGGTGAAGTCGCTCATGACCTCATCGTACATGCGCCACGGAAAAGGTTACAACCGACCCCGGCGCCAGCTCCTCCGGCTCCGCGCCGCGGCGGAAGATGCGCGCGGGCTTGTCGCCGACGAGGGTGATCGTCTCATCTTCCACGCGCAGCATCGCTCCCTCGCGGAGGCCGACCACGGGGGTGTCGTTCTCCTCCAGGAACTCGCGGATGCGCTCTTCGCGCGTCTCTCCCTTGTGCGTGCTGTTCGGGTCGGGGTCCTGGTAGTGCGGGTTGATCTGGAAGGGGACGAAGCCGAGGGCGTCGAACGTGGGCGGGTAGACGATCGGCATGTCGTTCGTGGTCTTGATCGACAGCGTGGCCACGTTCGTCCCGGCGCTCGAGCCGATGTACGGCACGCCGTCGTGGCGCACGCGGTCGCGGATCGGCTCCACCAGTCCGTCGTCGTAGAGGCGCTTCAGCAGGCGGAACGTGTTCCCGCCGCCGATGAAGATCGCCTCCGCGGCCTCGATCTCCGCGCGGCCGCGCACCTGCACCACCTCCACGTCCATCTTCGCCAGGCGCTCCCGCACCTTGGCCGTGTAGGCATCGTGGTTCTGCAGGGCGAAGGGGACGAACGCCACGCGGCGGCCTTCGAGAATCCGGCGCAGCTCCGGCTCGGCGTGATCGAGATAGCCGTAGCCGTGCACATTCGAGCTCGAGATGAGCAACAGACGCATCACGACGACTCCTTCATCCACCAGCCGAAGGGGCCCGGTCTCCAGAGGAACAGCCCCACCCCTTTGGCCACGTTCACGTTCTGCACGCGCTTGTCCACGCCCCACTTCATCCCCACCTGCATCATGAAGAGATAGGGCTGCTCGGTGGCGATCAGCTCGTGGAACTGGTGATAGATCTCCGTACGGCGGCCGCGGTCGAACTCCGTGCGTCCGCGCTCGAGCAGCCGGTCGGCCTCCGCGTTCGCGAAGTGGACGATGTTCAGGCCGCGCGGCGGCGTTTGCGTGGAGTGGAAGAGCGCGTACGGATCGGGATCGGGATCGATCGTCCAGGCCATCAGCGCGGCCTGGTAGTTGCCGCTGAGGATGCGGTCGTAGAACGCCGCCCCCTCGGCCGGGCGGATGCTGATCTGCACGCCGATGCGCCGCAGCGCATCCTGATAGATCTGCGACTGATCGGAGGAGACGGCGCTGCCGCTCGGAATCAGCAGCTCGAAGGCGAACGGCTTGCCGTCGCGGTCGAGGACGCCGTCCTTGTTCGAATCCACCCAGCCGGCCGAGGAGAGCAGCGCCGCGGCGCCCTGCAGATTGAACTCGATCGGGTGGACGTTGTGGTTGTACGCCCAGCTGTCGGCGGGAAACAGCCCGGAGACCGGCCGCGCGTTGCCGTGATAGAGGCGCTGGATGACCGTCTTCAGGTCGTAGGCCATGGCCAGCGCGCGGCGCACGCGCACGTCCTGGAACAGCGGGTCCTTCAGGTTCCAGGGGAGGCAGTTGACCATGAAGTCGTAGCGGTCGTGGAAGACGATGCGCTCCTTGACCGCCGGGTCGTCCTTGACGCGCATCCAGGCGTCGTTGTTCAGGCGGGCCACGTGGACGTCACCGCGCCGGAGCGCGTTCCAGGCCACGGTGTCGTCCTCGATGACGCGGAAGACGACGCTGTCGATGGGCGGCTTCTCGCGCCAGTAGTTCTCGTTGCGCTTCAGGTAGAAGGTCTTGCTCTCGCGGCGATCCAGCACGTACGGACCGTTGCCGACCACGGCACGGACCTGGTCGAACTTTCCCTTCGAGTAGACGTGCTTCGGGAGGACGGCGATGTTGAAGGCCACCAGCTGCGGCACGCGCGCCTCGCGGAAGGCCACGCGCACCGTGCGGTCGTCGACGGCCTGCGTCTTCTCGAGGTCGAGGGAGTCGAAGTACGCCGCGAACTGCGGCGACTCTCCCTTGCCGATCGTCTCCAGCGTGAAGATCACGTCCGCCGCGGTGACGGGCTGGCCGTCGCTGAACTTCGCGCGCGGATCGATGTGCAGCACGTACGTGCGGCCGCCGTCGAGGATCTCCCACTTCGCCAGCGTGCCCGGGATCGGCTCGAGCTCGTGGTTGAAGTCGACGAGCGGATCGAAGAGGTACTGCAGCAGTTGCCGCTCGTCCTCGCTGCTCTGCAGGAGGGGATTGAGCGTGTTGACGTCGGTCTCGAGCCGGCGCACGAGCCGGCCGCCGGCGCGCGGGCCGGTGGCGGTGGCCTGGGTGGTGGTGGGGGCGGGTGCCGGGGGAACGGGCTTCTCCCGCTCGCATCCGGCGAGGACGACCAGCAGGAGCACCCACACGACCTTGCGCATCACGCAGCGCATTGTATGAGAGAGCCTGCTTCACGTTACCGGGATAGATACTCCCGGATCACCGCCTGCTCGTCCTTTGCCTTGATGCGGGTGAAGAGCCGGTCCCCCAGCTTCGTGATGGTCTCGGGGCGGTCGAAGGGGAGCTGCCCGTGCATCTTCCCGCCCTGGAAGTGACACGGCTGGCAGCGACGCTCGAGGATGGGACGCACGTCGCGCGCAAAGTCGACCGGCGTCTTCGGAGGCGGCGGCGCGCTCTCGGCCATCAACCGGCCGAGAAGCCAGAAGGCGAAGGCGAGCATGGGATCCAAGGTAGGTGCCGCGGCGGGAGAAGTCATGTCACCGCGGTGAATTTCCGTTGGTTTCTTCAGCGGATCTGCTGAAAATCTAACCGCGCATCCTTCCGTTTTCAGCGAACTCGCTAAAAAACGAAGCATTTTCGCTTGCGATTTAAGCGAACTCGCTGAACTTGTAAGCGAAATCGCTTAAGTTGCAAGCGAAAACGCTTAAGTTGCAAGCGAAATCGCTTAAGTTGCAAGCGAGAACGCTGAACTTGCAAGCGAAAACGCTTCGCTTGCAAGCGATCGAGGTTCGCTTTTCAGCGAGCTCGCTTATCTTCTCATCGGTGCCGCACCCGTGAGCTTGTCGCGCAGCAGGAGCGCCTGGTTGCGGGCTCTCTCGGTCGGGAGTCCCGGCAGCGCCTTGTCGATAAGTGCCAGCGCCTCGTTGAACTTACCGGCGTTCGCTTTGTCCACCGCCTCGCTGAGCCAGGCCAGCGCCTGATCGGCCGACTGCCTGGTTTGCGTCAGCGACATCGCGCTTTCCAGCCGGTCCATGGACGCGAGCAGGCTGGTGAGCTGTCCCTTCAGCGTCTCGTTGCCCGTCCGCGCCAGCAGCGCCTGCGCGAGCTTGCGCGCCGTGGCCACCCGCCCGTCGACCGCCAGGAGCGCCGCGAGGTAGAACGTCGCCTCTTCGCCCCGCGGGTCGAGCTCCAGACTCTTCTCCAGCGCCGCGATGCCGGCCGCGCGATCGCCGGTCTGGTCGAGGTACGTCGCGCCGAGCCGGGTCCACGCCTCCGCCGACTCCGGAGCGAGCTCGGTGGCGCGCTGGAAGAGCGGCCGCGCTTTCGCAAACTCGCCGACGCCACCGGCCAGCATGCTGCGGCCCGCGAGCAGGTACACCTCCGCATCGTCGCTTCCGAGCTCCACCGCCTTCGCGTACGCCGCCGACGCCTCCGCCCGGCGGCCGGTGGCGTCGTACAGCCGCGCCAGGCTGGCGTGCGCGCCGGCGTTCCTCTCGTTCGCGGCCACGGACTCCCGGAAGAAGCGCTCGGCGAGGGGGGCATTCTCCGGACGGGTCTGCACGAGCAGGCTTCCGAGCTGGTGCAGCACGGCGTCGTGCGGCATCGCCGCCGGCTCGGGCAGCGCGGGGATGGCCAGCTCGCCGAGGTCGCGGGCGTAGTAGGTGAAGGAATCGCCGCGGATGTAGCTGCGCAGCGCCTGTTCGAGGGCGCTGAACGGCATCCCGAATCCCTCGGCGAAGGCGTCATCCACCGATTTCCCGTCGCGGAGGAGGCGGAGGAAGCGGTGCAGCTTCTCCCTGCGCTCGTGGTCGTGCAGCAGGTAATGCACGAGCGCCCACGACTGCGCGTAGAAAACGCCGGTGCGGGTCCTCTCGTCGTAAACCGGCGATGTGTGGGTGATGGCGAACAGCTCGCGCAGGGGGATCAGGCGCTTGCGCAGCGAGCCCAGACTCTCCTCGGCGCGCAGCCAGCGCAGGTGATCCTGGACCACGACGCCGAGGTGCGCCTCGTCGCCGGAGGTGCGGAACGTCGAGAAGTATTCGGCCACCCCTTCCCTGTACCAGGCCGGATGCTGGACATTCGTGTTCGCCATCAGGTGATGCGTCAGCTCGTGGTAGACGATGCGGTCCACGCCGCTCTTCGCGCCGGCGGAGAGGACGATGAAGTTGCCGTCGCTGCCGTCGGCGAAGAGGCCCGTGACCATGCCGCACTTCGAGCGCAGCATGGCCTCGCAATACGGGGCGAAGCGGGATTGCGTGGGGAAGATGA
>Ga0196976_1000826_pt1 | contig 17221 bp, 10 predicted proteins | sample S3v_513CmetaG_FD_148644 | JGI IMG/M metagenome (GOLD analysis project Ga0196976, IMG submission 148644) | Soil microbial communities from Anza Borrego desert, Southern California, United States - S3+v_5-13C | ecosystem: Environmental > Terrestrial > Soil > Desert | place: USA: California...
CGCCGTTCCAGCCATCACCGCATCTTCGTACGACAGCACGTCGGTGGTGCCGGTCTGCGGATCGCGGGTCGTCGTCACACCATACACGAGGTTGGTGAGATACGACCATGGCTGCGTGTGAATGCCGGAGCGCAGTCCCAGATGTGCGTGGGTGTCGACAAACCCCGGGACGATGGTCTTGCCGTTCATATCGAAGACACGTGCGCCAGCGGGCGCCTGCACCGACGCGCTCGGGCCGACCGCAACGATACGATTGTTGCGCACGAGGATCGCACCGTTCTCGATGACCTCATCGCCCTTCATCGTGACGATGCGTGCACCCCGGAAAAGCGCGGTGCCGTCCGGTGTGTCGCGGCGTTCGCGCACAATGATGCGCGTCTCGACGGCCTGGTAGCGTCCCCGCTGCGACGCAGGTGGCGTTGCTGCGGTCGGTGTCCGACGTGTGCTGTCTCCGGCGGCCGCGGCGCTGTCGGTTCGTGCTCGCGCGGAATCCGCACGCGCCCGGTTCGCAGTCTCGATGGAGTCATCCACCTGACGCGCGCGCGTCAGATCGTAGACGAAGTGCGAGTTACCGATCGACCAATGGATATGCCGGCTGTCGCTGCGCCATGCAGGGAACTGTCCGCCGACGTCTGTCAGCCGTCGCACCGGAAGCTCGGCGTTGTCGGGATTCGCGAGGTTGATGGTTGGTGCGGTGCCCGCGACGATGAGCGGCATGACGTAGAGATCGTTCGCGATCTGGACCAGCACCTGGTCGCCGGACGGGGACAGCTTCGCGCTGGCCGCATTCGTTCCCTGCTGCGCTTCGGGAGCGCGGGGGCCGCTGATCCGCAGATGGGTCTTCTCGTCCGTACCGTCCCAGCGAATCGAGACGAGCCCCGAACCGCCGCTGTACAGATAGATGCGTGACGTGTCGCGTGAGAAATGTGCGCCGCTGCGTCCCTGGGTCGCAGTAATGAAGTTCGCGGCGCCGCCATTGCTGGAGACCCAGATGAGCTCCGCCGGCCCCATGAATCCGCCGCTCTCACGCACGGATTGCGCAGAGCTTCGTTGCATGACGATGCGACTGCCATCCGGGGACCACGCAGGCTGCGTGTAGAGCGCGTTGGCCTGGGTGAGCTGCACCGGGCGACCGCCGGAGGCCCGCACTTTGAACGCCTGTCCGCCCTGGCGCGTCCACGTCACGAAGGCAATCCACTGGCCGTCGGGTGACCACGCGGGCTGCGCGTCATTCCCTTCCAACGTCGACAGGCGCCGCGGTGTGCCGCCGGGAAAGTCCATCACGTAGAGTCGATCCATCGCGACGAACGCGAGCTGCCGGCCATTCGGCGACGGGACCGCATCGCGGACCTGGCGCACGGTGAACTCGGCGGAATCAGCGACGCGATAATTGAACGCGAGCTTCGGTCCGATGTCGATGCGCGACTGGACACGAAAAGGAATCGCGGCTGCTGAGCTTCCGTCGACCGGAACGCGCCAGATCTTCCCGCCATACGACACGACCACCGCGCGCGAATCCGGTGTGAAGGAGTAGCCCGGGAGGGCGTCGAGGGACGCAACCGATTCCTGCTCGTCGCGCTGCACAGGGTACGCGAGCCAGCGTTCCTCGCCGGTGTTGACGTCGCGAATGCGAAGTCCGGTCTGCGATTCATGGCGCGACCCGTAGACCAGATACCTGCCATCGGGCGAAAGCGCGGGGCGGAATGCGCCGCCCAGGAGATTGGCCCGGGTGTCGCGACGCCCGGTCTCGCGATCGAGGGTCACGAGCTGCCACTGCGGAAAGCCGGCGTTGTATTCCCACGCACCCGAGCGTTGGCCGAACCAGATGTAGCGGTCGTCCTTCCCAAACGCGGCGCCCATCAGGTTGAGGGGGAATGCGCCAGCGAGCGGCTGCGGGTCGCGCACCAGCTGCACACCACTGCCACCGTCACGATGGTACATCCACGGCTTCGAGGGGCCGATGGGTTGCGTCGAGCGGGATACGACGATGTAGCTGCCGTCCGGCGTCCATTCCGGCGAGCGAAAGCGATTCTGCCGGCCGCGAGTGATCTGTCGCGTCTGTCTGGTCGGGACGTTGATGATCCAGACATTATCCGCACCGTCACGATCCGAAGTGAAGACGATGTGCTGCCCGTCGGGGGAATACCGTGGCTGCGCGTCGTACGCCATGCCGCTCGTCAGCGCGGTAGCGTTACCGCCGGTGATCGGGAGCAGGTACAGGTCGCCGAGCAGGTCGAAGACGATCGACTGGCCATCGGGGCTGACGTCGAGGGAGATCCAGGTGCCTTCGTCCGTGTCGAGGGTGATCGCCCGGTCTGGCCGGAGCGGCAGCTCCTGGCGAGCGGACGCATTGGCGGCGGGGGTTCCCTGCGCACTGATAGCGGCCGGGAGGACAAGCAGGGCGAGGGTCAGGCTGGCGAGCAGACGCATGGTCGGGGATGCGAGGAAAGGGACGTTCATTCTACGTGATAGCCGCCCACTGGCTAGTGCGCGATATTAGACGGCGCCATGCATCTGACATATCGAAAGACCTGCAGGGTTTGTGGCTCGACCGCGCTCAAACCCGTCATCAGCCTTGGCGAGCAGCATCTCCAGGGATCGTTCCTGAAGGTGGGGAAGGAGATCCCGCCGATGCGGAAGATCGACTGCTCGCTGATGCGCTGCGATCCGACGCAGGACGAGAACGCCTGCGGCCTGCTGCAGATGCGCAAGTCCGTGCCTCCTTCGGTGCTCTATTCCGCGTACTGGTACCGGTCGGGAACGAACCAGACGATGCGCAACCACCTGTCGGGCATCGCGGCCACCGCCGTGGAGATGGTGGGCGAATCGAAGGCCGCCGTGCTGGACATCGGCGCAAATGACGGCACGCTGCTGCGTGCGTACCCAAAGGGGTTTCGCAAGTTCGGCATCGACCCGTCGGACATCGTCACCGAGATCAAAGACGACGACATCACGGTGGTGAACGACCTCTTTCCGTCGCCGGAGCTCGATCGGGTCCTCGGGAAGACGAAGCTCGACGTCGTGACATCGATCGCGATGTTCTACGATCTCGAAGATCCCGTGGCGTTCGCGCAGTCCATCGAGCGATATCTCGCTGAGGATGGGCTCTGGATTGTCGAGATGTCGTACATGCCGAAGATGCTCGAGATGAACTCCTACGACACGATCTGTCACGAGCATCTCGAGTACTACAGCCTCGCCGTGCTGGAGCAGATCATGGCGCGGGCGAAGTTGAAGGTGGTGCGCGTCGAGGAGAATGACATCAACGGCGGCAGCATCCGCTGCTACGTCGCGAAGAAGGACAGCGTCAAGTACATCAATCCCGAATGGCGCGGACAGATCGCCCTGATGCGCCAGCAGGAGTTCGACCTCGAGCTCGACACCGACAAGCCGTACCAGAATTTCCAGGACCGGATCAACGTGCATCGCGAGAAGCTGCTCGGGATGCTCAAGCGGTTGAAGGCGGAAGGGAAGAGCATCCACATCTACGGCGCGTCGACGAAGGGAAACACCATCCTGCAGTGGTGCGGCATCGACAACCGGCTCATCGACTACGCCGCGGACCGGAATCCGGACAAGTTCGGCGCGAAGACCCTGGGCACGGACATCCCGATCATCAGCGAGGCGGATTCGCGCGCGATGAAGCCGGACTTCTATCTCGTATTGCCGTGGCACTTCGAGGCGGAGTTCGTTAAGCGAGAGGCCGCGCTGCTGGATGCCGGGGTGGGGATGATCTTTCCCTTGCCGGAGATCCGGGTGGTGAAGCGATAGCAGCCTCGGCCTCAGCTTTACGGCGTAAGACAGGAGAACAGCGGTGAATGAACAGTCACACCGACCCGATATCCACGTCGCTCCGCCGCTGCTCTTCGCGACAGGATTCGTGGCTGGGTATCTGCTACACCGTTTCTGGATCGCCATCAACATCGCCGGCGACGCGCGCGACGTGCGCATGATCGGAATTGCCCTTCTCATTCTCGGCACCGCACTGGCGTTCTGGGGAGTGTCCGTCTTCCGTCGCGCGAAGACCACGATCCTGCCGTTCCGGGCATCGACGGCGATTGTTCGTGATGGCCCGTACCGGTTCACACGCAATCCGATGTACGTCGGGATGACCCTCGGCTACCTGGGCGCATCGCTTGTCGTGAATTCCCCGTGGCCGATCATCGTCCTGCCATTCGTGCTCATTGCACTGACAAGGCTGGTCATCACTCGCGAGGAAGCGTTTCTCACAGCGACATTCGGCGACGAATACATCACGTACACGCGGCAGGTCCGGCGCTGGCTGTAGATGCCTGAGCTTCCTGACATCACCATCTATATCGAGGCGCTGGAGCGACGCGTCGTGGGACACACGCTCATCGCGCTCGACGTTCACACGCCATTTCTCCTTCGAACCGTGGATCCGCCGCTCCAGTCGGTGGGTGGCGCAACAGTCCGCACGCTGCGCCGCATGGGCAAACGCATCGCGTTCGAGCTGGACGACGAGTTGTTCGTGGTCATCCACCTGATGATCGCCGGCCGCTTCAAGTGGACGCACGGCATCGCCAGGCCTGCACGCAATAGGAATGTGCTGGCCACCTTCGTATTCGATTCAGGAACGCTCACGCTCACGGAAGCGGGCACAAAGAAGCGCGCGTCGCTGCACATCGTCCGCGGCGTTGACGCACTGCGCCAGTTCGAGCGTGGAGGGCTCGAGCCCCTCGCGATCACCGAGGCGCAGTTCACCGAACGACTCCGGTCTGAGAATCACACGATCAAACGTTCGCTCACCGACCCCCGCTTGTTCAGCGGCATCGGCAACGCCTACTCGGACGAGATCCTGCATCGCGCGCGACTGTCGCCGGTGAAGCTGACCTCGCGCATGACCGACGAGGAAATGTCGCGGGTGTTCACCGCGACGCAGGACGTGTTGCGCGAGTGGGTGGAGCGGATGCGTCGCGAAGTCGGCGACGGATTCCCGGAGAAGGTGACCGCGTTTCGTCCGGAGATGGCCGTCCACGGGAAGTACGGAAAGCCCTGTCCTCTCTGCGGCACCGCCGTGCAACGCATCCGCTATGCGGACAACGAGACGAACTACTGCCCTCGCTGCCAGACAGACGGCAAGCTGCTCGCCGACCGCGGCCTGTCCCGGTTACTCAAGCAGGACTGGCCGCGGCGGATCGAGGAGCTGGAGGCCTAGCTGACCCCGCTGGCGTTTTTCACTCCAATGCTGTCGTAGTGTGCGCTATCGGCTGACCGTGAACTGCTTGAACATCCCGTGCTGGACGTGCTCCTTGCCGTCCGGCGCGGGGAGGAAGCAGTACAGCGCATACTCACCAGGCTCGAGGTCCATCGTCACGAGGTTTTCATGCCCAGCTGTAAGCGCGACGATGCCACCCATCGGAATCACCGGTGGTGGTCCCTTCTGGCCGCCCTGCAGCCATTCGAGAAACGCCGTCGCCGGAGTGTTCGGAGGCAGCTTCACAATCAGCGCCTCGTGGAACTGCTTCGCGGTGTTCTTGATGAGGATGGTGCGGTTCCCCGCCTTGACCGGCTTGTCGATATCGAAGTTGTAGTCATACAACGTCATCACGTAGTCGGCGGTCGGAGCACCGGCCTGCGCGACATTGCCGCGCCCGGTCACTTTCAGGGGCTTTACCATGTTCTTTCGGTAATGCGGCATGCCGTCCGGACTCGGGATCATGCAGAGCAGCACGTAGTTGCCAGGCGTCAGCGTCGCGGTGACGGTGACCATCGCCCGTCCATCGGGGATCCCGGCGTTCGGGCCGCCAAGAAACGTCACCCACGCGGGAGGTGGTCCGGGATTCTTCATCGCTTCGCCGAAATCCGCGAAGGTCTTCCCCTGCTCGAGGCGGATCAGCTGCATGTGGTGCAGCTCGGGGCCGCGATTCACGAGCTGGAATGTCGTGATACCGGCAGCCACGGAATCGGGCGCCGAGAATGCGTAATCGGAGGTGGTGACGAGCACCGTGCGAGCCTGGGCCTCGGCACCGGAGGACATGACGACCAGCGCAACTGTGGAAAGGATGGAACGACGCAACATGACCTGTTTGGGTTGAAGGAGTGGCGAATTTACTATCGGGACCGGGAAGTGGCAGCCATCAAAAGGTCAGGGTTTGAAGGATTCAGGGTTTTAGGGATTTCCGGAAACCTTGAATCACTGAAACCCTGGAAACCCTCAAGCTCTCAACCCCTCATCACGGCGTCGCCGGAACCCGCTTGCCCTCGATATCCAGGATGACGATGGGAGCGATGCCAGTCTTCCGCAGCGACTCCTCGATCGTCGCGCGATCACCGACAATCACGATATTGAGGTTGTTCAGGTCGATGTACTTCTTCGCCACGCGCTGCAGGTCGTCGGGCGTCACCGCCTCGATCTTTGCGGCATACTCCTGATAGTATGACTCGGGCAGGTCGTTCACGTACAGTCCCGAAATCGCGCCATTGACCCCGTCAACCGACGCGAAGCGACGCGGCAGGCTCTGGATCAGCGACTCCTTCCCCTGCTTGATCTCATCTTCCGTGAACGGCTTAGAACCCTGCACGCCACGCAGCTCGTTCATGAAGTCGATCAATGCGCTGTCGGTCTTCTCCGAGACGATGTCACCGCCCGCGGAGAACGCGCCCGGTCCGCGTCCATAGCTGAAGCCCGAGCCCACGCCGTAGCTGTAGCCCTTCACCTCACGAATCAGGTGATTGAGTCGCGACTGGAACAGCCCGCCGAGGATGTGGTTCATTACGCTGATCGCGTAATAGTCCGGCGTATCGCGCGACGGACCTGGCAGGCCGATGTTGATGACGGACTGCGCAGCCTTCGGCTTGTCGACGAGGTAGATGGTCGTGGACTTCGATGCCGGTGCTGGCGGATACGTAAACGCGGGTTTCTCACCACCAGCACTCCAGTTCGCGAAGGCTTTCTCGAAGGCCGCCTTCACGCGCGCGGGATCCACGTCACCAACAACGGTGATGCTCGCGCGGCCGGGCTTGAAGTACTCGCGATGGAATGCGACGACATCCTCGCGCGTGATCGCACGCGTCGTCTGTTCGTTCACAACCCGCCCGTACGGGTGTTCATCGCCGTACACGACCTTCGAGAAGACATTGTTCGCGATCGCGCCCGGCTGATCCTTTGCCTGCGTCAGCGAAACGAGGCGCTGGGCGCGAAGGCGCTCGAGTCCCTGCGCCGGGAACACAGGGTTCAGCATCATGTCGGCCAGGAGATCGAGCGCGGGCTCGAGCTTGTCGCTCAGCGCGGTGAAGCCGATGCTGCCGCTCTCGTCGCCGACGTTCGCGGTGATTCGAGTGCCCAGCAACTGCTGCGCGTCGGCGAGCTGGTCACCGCTGCGTGACGTCGTGCCCTCGTTGAGCATCGATGTCGTGAACGACGCGACGCCAAGCTTTGCCGCGTCCTCGAACTGATTCGCGCCGCCGAGGAAGTTTATCGACACCGATACCAGTGGCAGGTCGCGCTTGGCGGATACCACCAGTTCGGCACCATTGGAGAGCCGCATCTTCGTCCACGCGGGCACCTTCAGCTCGGGAGATTTCGCGGGCGTGGGCTGCTTGGTGCGATCGATCGCCACCGTTCGCGGACGTGCCGGCGTCGCCGCCTGCCGCTGCTGCGCGCTGAGAGGTGCCACAGCAATGACCAGGATCAGCATCGCCGAGAGCCGAGAGCCGAGAGCCGAGGGCCGAGGCCCAAGCGCCGAGGTTATGTTCATTTGGACTCCACGATGTAGTGTCCGCCGTCAGGCGCGACCGTGACTTTCCTGCTCGCCTGCGACTTCGCCGCGAGATCTGTCTTGCCTTCGGGGACGACGCTCAGGACGACGCGCCCGGCGCCGAGGTAGGTGTTCGCGACGCGCTTGACGTCAGCCGCGGTTACGCCCTTGAGCCGCGCGTAGTTCGTCCGGTAGTGGCCCGGGTCGTTGAAGTAGACGGAGCCGCTGTTGAGGATTTCCGCCTTTCCAAGATTGGACTGGAGCCCCGCGACGAAGTTGAACTCGATCCCCGCGAGCGCACGCGCCATTTCCTCAGCCGTCGGCCCTTCGAACTTGAGCCGGGAGATGATGGAATCAGCGGACGCTTCGAGCTGCGTCAGCGTATTCCCCGGCCTCGGCGTGATGATCATGGTGAAGTCACCGAGTTGCTCGTTCGATGACTGGAATGCGCCGACGTTGGCCGCGGACTGTCGGTCGTAGACGAGTCCTTTTGTCAGTCGCGCGGTACGCGAGCCCGTAAGGATGGACGTGAGGACGGTCAGGGCATGGGAGTCCGTTTCCTTCACGCCGACCGTTGGCCATGCGATGTAGAGGCGCGGAACCTGGACGCGGTCCTCGAACACCATGCGCTTCTCAGTGGTCAGCATCGGAGGCTTGGCGGCCGGACGCGTGAACGGGCGCCCCTTGGGCAGGTCACCGAAATACTTCGTCACGAGCGCCTTCGCCTGCGTCGGATCGAAGTCGCCAACGATCGCGATCGTCGCATTGCCCGGCGCGTAATACGTGCGGAAGAAGTTCTTCACGTCTTCGACGGTCGCCGCCTGCAGGTCGGTCATGTAGCCGACGACTGGCCAGGAGTACGGATTCGTCTCGGGATACAACCCGTGGGTGAGGATCTCGCCGGCACGGCCGTACGGCTGGTTGTCGATTCCCTGGCGGCGCTCATTCTGCACGATCTCCCGCTGCGCCACGAACTTCGCCGAATCCAGTTTGTCCAGGAGGAATCCCATGCGGTCCGACTCGAGCCACAGCGCGGTCTCGAGATAGTTGGACGGGACGTTTTCGTAATAGTTTGTCCGGTCTTCGTTCGTCGAGCCGTTGTTGTTGCCGCCAACCCCCTCCGTCAGACGGTCGTGCAACCCGTACGCGATGTTTCCGGAACCCGTGAACATCACATGCTCGAACATGTGTGCGAAGCCGGTCTTTCCCTGAGCTTCGTTCTTCGAACCGACGTGATACCACACGTCTACGGCGACGGTAGGCGTCGCGGTATTGGGGGACAGGACGACGGTGAGCCCGTTCGGCAGGGTGAACCGCTCGAAGGGGATGTTGATGGTCGGGCTGGCCGGCTGGGCCGGTGCGCGCTGGGCGACAACCGGTGACGCCAGAGCAAGCCCAAGCAGGGCAATGCTGGTGCGTGGGAGGTGCATGGCTACCATATGAAGGGAAACTGTAGTGCGGAACAGGGCTGTCTCATGAATCAAAGCGCTATTTACTAGGCGCAGGAAGCCCCAAATGTTTCATGGGACGCATAGCGCTTTGCGAGGGCTATGCGTACGGTATTCGGACACTCTGCCAGGGTTGGACATCATGAAAGTGCTTCGCGTTGCTGCTCTTAGCGTGTTGGCGTTGCCGCTCGGCGCCCAGGACAATGCCCTCGAACCAAAGGAATTCACGGTTCCGTGGGAGCGCACCCGCCCCCGCGATCCCATCATGGACACAAAGGGCAGAGTTTGGTTTGTCGGACAGACGGGGAACTATGTCGCTTATCTCGACGCGAAATCGGGTGACTTCAAGCGCTACGAAATCGACGCCGGGACGAACCCGCACAACATCGTCACGGATCCCAACGGCGGCATCTGGTTCACGGGGAACAGGAATGGTCGCATCGTCCAGCTGAATCCCGAAACCGGCGAGCTGAAGAACTTCATGATGCCGGATACGACCGTGCGTGACCCGCACACTTTGCTGTTTGACAAGAACGGGGTCGGCTGGTTCACCGCCCAGCAGTCGCAGCGGATCGGTCGCATCGATCCGAAGACGGGTGAGATCAAGCTGTGGCGTCCGCCAGGGGAAGGGCGCACGAATCCATATGGCGTCGTGATCGACCAGAACAATCGGCCGTACTTCAACTTGTGGCAGACGAACAAGATCGCGACCATCGACCCGAAGACGCTGGAATACAAGGAGTTCGTGCATCCCGACGAGCGGATGCGGGCTCGCCGGATTGCAATCACGGCGGATGGCCAGATCTGGTTTGGCGATTATCGTGGATTCCTGAATCACCTCGACCCGAAGACCGGAAAGTTCACGGAATACCCGATGCCATCCGGTCCCGCGGCACAGCCGTACGCCCACGCACAGGACGACCAGGATCGCATCTGGATCGCGGAGACGGGGGTCAGCCCGAACAAGCTGGTCGCGTTCGATACGAAGACCCGGCAGTGGGTCGCGAACATTCCGGTGCAGAGCCTGACGCCGCAGGGACGGAACGTCATCCGACACATGACCTTCAACCGTGCGACTCGCGAACTGTGGTTCGGGACTGATGCGGGCACGATCGGGCGCATGAACATCCCGCGGGAGATCAAGGCACTGGTACCATAGGGAACAGGGAACAGGGAACAGGGAACGGGAACAGAGGGAACAGGGAACGGGAACAGAGGGGACAGGGAAGCGGGAAAAGGGAAAGGGTCGGGGGAGGGGATAGATAAACATCCCCATCCCTGACCCTATCGCTTTTCCCGGGTCCATCTTCTTTTGGCTACAGCCCCATCCTCTTCGTGTTTCCCGTTTCCCGTTTCCCGTTCCCTTTTCCCTGGCCCCCAAGGGGGCCGCTTTCTTGCATTAACCAGCGCTCCCGTGCCCGACAGAACGACTGATCGACGCTCGCCATCACGCGGGCTGGCCCATCTCACAATCGAATGCGTCACACCGGAGCTGGACTGCGGCCGCTATCCGGTCAAGCGCATTGTCGGCGATGTCGTGCGTGTGGGCGCCGACGTCATCAAGGACGGCCACGATACGCTGGCAGCGCACCTGGTCGTACGCGCACCCGGTGAAGCTGCGCGCGCCGTCCCGATGGAGTTCGATAACGATGTCGATCGGTGGTTCGCGGAGTTCACGGTCGACCGCGTGGGACGGTGGCACTATACGGTCGAGGCCTGGACCGACGTGTGGGAGACGTGGCGTGCCGGGTTCCGCAAGAAAGTGGACGCCGGCGTCGACGTGCACGTCGAGCTCATGGAAGCCGCGCAACTCGTGAAGGCCGCGGCGCGGCGCGCGACGCGAGGCCCCGCACGCGCCTCACTGACACAATCGGCAAAGGCCTTCGATGGTGTGAAGACCGCACCGAGCGATGCGGTCGTGCGGCGCGCGCTCGAGCCGGAGCTCGCCACCTTGATGCGCGAGAACTACCTGCCGCGTGACCTCACCCGATACGCGCGGGAGCTCAGCATCGTCGTGGACCGCGAACGCGCGCAATTCGCCTCGTGGTATGAGTTCTTCCCGCGGTCCACCGATCGTTCCGGAAAACACGGAACCTTCCGCACCGCCATCGGTGAGCTCGATCGTATTGCGAAGCTCGGGTTCGACGTCGTGTACCTGCCACCGATTCACCCGATCGGTCGCACCTTCCGGAAGGGAAAGAACAACACGCTGACTCCGGAGGCGAACGACGTTGGCAGCCCATGGGCTATCGGCAACGAGCACGGAGGGCACGATGCCATCGAGCCGGCCCTCGGTACGATCGCGGACTTCGACGCGTTCGTCGATGCGGCACAGGCAAGAAGCATCGAAGTCGCACTCGACTACGCGCTCCAGTGTTCGCCGGATCACCCGTGGGTGAAGGAACACCCCGACTGGTTTCACCAGCGTCCAGACGGAACCATCGCGTACGCCGAGAACCCGCCGAAGAAGTACCAGGACATTTATCCGATCAATTTCTGGTGCGCGGACCGTCGTGCGCTGTGGGAAGCATGTCGAGACGTTCTCCTGTACTGGGCGTCGCACGGTGTGAAAACGTTCCGCGTCGACAATCCCCACACCAAGCCACTGGCGTTCTGGGAGTGGGTGATCGCGGACGTCCAGAGCGAGTACCCGGACGTCATCTTCTTCGCCGAAGCATTCACGCGGCCGAAGCGCATGAAGAGCCTCGCCAAGCTCGGCTTCACCATGTCGTACACGTACTTCACCTGGAAGAATGCGGCGTGGGACCTGAGCGACTATATGACGGAGCTGAATACGCCGCCGGTGACCGAGTACTATCGCGGCAACCTCTTTGCAAACACGCCGGACATCCTCAACGAGTATCTCGTCATGGGAGGTCGTCCCGCGTTTCGTGCGCGTCTTGTGCTCGCCGCAACGCTGTCGCCGCTCTATGGCATCTACTCCGGCTTCGAGCTCATCGAAAACGAGCCGGTAAAGCCGGGAAGCGAAGAGTACATGAACTCGGAGAAGTACGAGCTGCGTCCGCGCGACTGGAATGCGCCTGGCAACATCAATGAAGACGTGACGCTGCTGAACCGCGTGCGCCGTGAAACACCGGCGCTACAGCGGTTCGGGAATCTCACATTCCATCTGTCCGAGAACGAACAGATTCTCTTCTATCGGAAGGCTGGCACGCCGGGCGTCAGGCCTCAGGCGTCACGGGCCGTTGCCGCGAGCACAATCGAGGCGAGCGATGATCCGGATGTCCTGATCGCCGTGAACCTCGACCCGAAGAATCCGCAGGCCACGATGGTGCATGTTCCCCTCGAGCAGATGGGAATCGCCCCGGACGAGCCGTATGTGGTGCACGACCTGATCAGTGGCGCACGGTTCACCTGGCAGGGGCCACGCAACTACGTCCGTCTCGATCCCACCGACCAGGTCGCACACGTCCTGCGCGTCGAACGATGAGCATCTCCCGCGTTTCCGAAACACGACTCCCCGCGCAGGCGCCGATCGGCGGCGGTGATGACGATCCTTACTGGTACAAGGACGCGGTCATCTATCAGCTGCACGTGAAGTCGTACCGCGACTCGAACGCGGATGGTTACGGCGACTTCAAGGGGCTCATCGAAAAGCTGGACTACATTCAGCAGCTGGGCGCGACGGCCCTCTGGCTGCTGCCGTTCTATCCGTCCCCGCTCAAGGACGACGGCTACGACATCGCGTCGTACGAGTCGATCAACCCGACGTACGGCACGATCGAGGATTTCAAGTCCTTGATGGAGGCTGCGCACTCGCGGGGCATCCGCGTGATCACGGAACTCGTCATCAACCACACCTCCGACCAGCACCCCTGGTTCCAGCGCGCACGACGCGCGCCGAAGGGATCACCGGAGCGCAACTGGTATGTGTGGAGCGACGATCCGAACCGGTACGCCGGCACCCGGATCATCTTCACGGACACGGAGACATCCAACTGGACCTGGGATCCGGTGGCGCAGCAGTTCTTCTGGCACCGCTTCTTCAGTCACCAGCCCGACCTCAACTTCGACAATCCCGAAGTGCTCGAGGCGGTGAAGAACGTGATGCGCTTCTGGCTCAAGATGGGGGTGGACGGGTTGCGGCTCGACGCCATCCCATACCTCATCGAGCGCGACGGCACGAACTGCGAGAATCTCGCGGAAACCCACGAGGTCCTGAAGAGCCTCCGACGCACGCTCGACGAAGAGTTTCCCGGGCGTGTATTTCTCGCGGAAGCGAATCAATGGCCCTCCGACGTGCGCGCGTACTTCGGGCAGTCCGACGAGTGCCACATGGCATTCCACTTTCCGGTGATGCCACGCATGTACATGGCACTCCGCAAGGAAGACCGGACGCCGCTCGTCGACATCATGCGCCAGACGCCAGCAATCCCGGAGGATTGCCAATGGGCCATCTTCCTGCGCAATCATGATGAGCTCACGCTCGAGATGGTGACGGACGACGAGCGCGACTACATGTACCGCGAGTATGCGCGCGACAAGCGGATGCGCGTGAATGTCGGCATCCGCCGACGGCTGGCGCCACTGATGGAGAATGGCCGGCGGCAGATGGAAATCATGAACGCGCTGCTCATGTCGCTCCCCGGCACACCCATCATCTACTACGGCGACGAGATCGGCATGGGCGACAACGTCTATCTCGGCGACCGGAATGGCGTCCGCACGCCCATGCAATGGAGCGCGGATCGCAATGCGGCGTTCTCCGATGCCGAAGGAGCGGCACTGTATTCCCCGGTCATCGCAGATCCGCCGTACAGCTACCACAGCGTGAATGTCGCGGCGCAGGACCGCACTCCGACGTCGCTGCTGCGCTGGATGCGGCGACTGGTCGGCGTCCGGCAGAAGTTTCGCGCGTTCGGGCGCGGGACGTTCGAAGCGCTCGACCCGAACAACCGTCGCGTGCTGGTTTTCCTGCGGCGCTACCGAGACGAAGTGATCCTGTGCGTGAACAACCTGTCCAGGTTCGCGCAGTTCGTTGAGCTGGATCTGCGCGAATTCAACGGCCAGGTGCCGCTGGAGCTTTGGGGAGAGGTGCCATTCCCGCGCATCGGCGAGCTGCCGTACCTGCTGACGCTCGGTCCGCACAATTTCCTCTGGTTCCGGCTCATGCCGGCGGACCAGGTCCCAAAAAAATGACCGGCGATCGCGGCGGCGAGCTGATCGCCTTCCTCAAGTCGAAGCGCTGGTTCGGGGACAAGACGAAGGTCATCCGCGGCGCCAGGCTTCGCGAGCGCATCCCGGTGGTGTGGCCGAACGCAGACCGCGATTTCGCCGTCGCGCGCGCGGACGTAGAGACCGATGACGGGACGTCCACCTACCAGCTCGTTCTTGGCGCGGAGTCGGAACCGATCGGCGACGCGCTGGAGAACGAGCAGTTCCGGCGCGGCCTCATCGACGCCTTCGCGCACGGCGCAGCCTTCGACAGTGGACGCGCGCGCTGGATCATTCAGTCGGAAGGGAAGCGGATGCTCGTCGCGCCACCGGCATCGACGATTACGCTGTCGAAGGCGGAGCAGAGCAACACCTCAGTGCTTGTCGAGGGAGAGGCGATTCTGAAGCTGTTCCGACGGCTCGAGCCTGGCGTCCATCCCGACGTCGAAGTCACGCGCTTTCTCACGATCGACCGTCAGTTCCTGCACACTCCCGTACTGCTCGGCACCATCCGCTTCGAAGACGCAGAGGGGACCACCACCGCCGGAATGCTCCAGGAGCTCGTCCCGCAGGCAATGGATGGCTGGTCGTTCGCGCTCGAATGTACGCGCGAGCACTTCGGGAACGGCCGAGGCACGGACATGCCGTTCCTAAACGAGGCCGAGCAACTCGGGATTGTCACGCGCGCGCTGCACGAAACGCTGGCATCGGGCGCACCGGGAAGCGCCTTCGCACCCACGCAAGTTCAGGAGACCGACGTAAAGGCATGGACGGATGCGACGGCACGCATGGCACGACGCTCTCTCGAATCCCTGCGCGGCGCCGTGGACAGCATTCCCGGGAAACACGCTGACGCCGCACGCGCGCTGATTGCCGACCGTTTCACGGAGCTCGTCGCTGGGTGGGGCAGAGATCTGGCCAACGATGCCGGCCTGAAGACGCGCGTTCATGGCGACTATCACCTGGGCCAGGTGCTCCGTTCCGCAGCCAACCAGTTCCTCATCATTGATTTTGAAGGTGAGCCCGCGCGGCCATTGGCGGAGCGTCGTGCGCTGCAATCGCCGCTGCGCGACGTTGCCGGCATGCTGCGCTCCTTCGCGTACCTTGCCGCGGTTGGCGCCGCCAATGGGAAGGCCGGGGTCGACCGCGCATCCCGCTGGGAACAGGACGCTCGCGCCGCGTTCTTCCGAGGGTACTTCGCGGACGTGGACACTCCGGTACGCGGCCTGCTGCCCCGCGACCGCCGGAATGCGGAGCGTCTCATCAGGCTCTTCGAAGCTGAAAAGGTATTCTATGAATTGCAATACGAGCTCGATCACCGACCGGACTGGGCGTGGATTCCCCTGCGCGGCATCACGGCGCTGACCACATGAGAGTCTGGCCGGGACAGCCATATCCGCTGGGCGCCACCTGGGACGGCGCTGGCGTCAACTTCGCCCTCTTTTCGCAGAACGGAACCGGCGTCGAGCTCTGCCTGTTCGACGGGCCGGGCGACGCGGTGGAGACGCAGAAGATCTGGCTGCGCGAGCGCACGGATCAGGTGTGGCACTGCTACCTCCCGGATGTTCGTCCGGGACAGTTCTACGGCTATCGGGTGCACGGGCCCTACGATCCCGCCGCGGGGCACCGGTTCAATCCCGCCAAGTTGTTGATCGACCCTTATGCGAAAGCCCTCACGGGCGCGATCAAGTGGAACGATTCGCTGTTCGCGTACAAGGTTGGCAGCACGAATGAGGACCTCGAGCCCACATCCGACAACGACGCGTCTCAGGTGCCCAAGTGCGTGGTCGTGGATTCCGCATTCACCTGGGAAGCTGACAAGCCCCTCAACACGCCGTGGAACCGCACGATCATCTACGAGTGTCACGTCAAGGGGATGACGATGCGCAACCCGGCCGTGCCGGAGCATCTGCGCGGCACCTACCTCGGACTCTGTTCCGAGCCGATGCTGGAGTACTTCAGCACCCTTGGCGTGACGGCGATCGAGTTGCTCCCGGTGCACCAGTTCGTCGTCGACCGGCATCTCGCCGAGCGTGGGCTGACGAACTACTGGGGCTACAACTCGATCGGCTACTTCGCCCCCGACGTCCGGTACGCCGCGCAGGGACTCGGCAACCAGGTGTACGAGTTCAAGAGCATGGTGAAGACCCTGCACGCCGCGGGGCTCGAAGTCATCCTCGACGTCGTCTACAACCACACGGGTGAGGGGAACCATCTCGGGCCGACCCTCTGTTTCAAGGGGATCGACAACAAGGCGTACTATCGGCTGGAGCCGGAGAACCCGCGCTTTTACACGGATTTCACCGGCACGGGAAACAGCCTGAACATGCAGCATCCGCGCACGATCCAGCTCATCATGGATTCACTGCGCTACTGGGTGACGGAGATGCACGTCGACGGCTTCCGGTTCGATCTTGCACCCGTCCTTGCGCGCGAGTTGTACGAAGTCGATCGCCTGTCCGCGTTCTTCGACATCATCCACCAGGATCCCACGCTCTCCACGGTAAAGTTGATTGCCGAACCGTGGGACGTGGGCCCGGGCGGATATCAGGTCGGCAACTTCCCAATTCGATGGGCCGAGTGGAACGGGAAGTTTCGCGACAGCATCCGGCATTTCTGGCGGGGCGATCGCGGCCACGTGGCCGAAGTTGCGTCGCGCCTGGCCGGATCTGCGGACATCTACAGCTGGAGCGATCGCGAAGCGTACGCGAGCATCAATTTCGCCACGGCGCACGACGGCTACACGCTGCGGGATCTGGTGAGCTACGAGCAGAAGCACAACGAAGCCAATGGAGAGGAGAATCGCGACGGACACAACGACAACATCAGCCGGAACTGGGGCGTCGAAGGCGAAACCGATAATGAGGAAATTTTGAA
>Ga0196976_1000827_pt1 | contig 17206 bp, 16 predicted proteins | sample S3v_513CmetaG_FD_148644 | JGI IMG/M metagenome (GOLD analysis project Ga0196976, IMG submission 148644) | Soil microbial communities from Anza Borrego desert, Southern California, United States - S3+v_5-13C | ecosystem: Environmental > Terrestrial > Soil > Desert | place: USA: California...
ATGTGCCGGGCGTACTCAATGCAGCTGTATGGGCTTTGGGGCGGGAACTTCTGCTCCAACTTGTCATACTGACCGTCCTTTGCACACTGCCAACGTACATTCACCCGCGTGGAGTTCTCATCAGACATTGCGGGTATCGAGAGGGTGGGCAGAACGAACGCAAGATAAGAAATCGCGGCTAGCGCACCGATCTGACATCGCCTAGTACGCAATCGCATACTGCGCCGATTTGTAACTTGAGACTTCATCAGTGCGACGCACTCAGTAGCAACTACAGGACAGGACGAGAATGCTTGCACGGCTCACCTCACGGGGGGACTCGTTATGCCCGACTCTGCCGCACTTCAAGAAGTCCCGGGGGCAAGGATCGCGCCAGGCAGTGGGCGGTCGAACCTGTTGCACCTGCGCCAGTCTGGTCACGTCTTGGATACTCGCGGGAAGCCTCACAACCGATCGCGTTCGATTGGGATCCGCCGCGTGCTGGCGCGAATGGGTGCGAACTCTACTTGCATCAGCAGACGCGAATCAAGGCCTCGTGCTTGTGTTTTCTACATTCGGAACAGCAACACCGGTCCGAGTTGGACAAGTCATACGAATTAGCGGCGTAATTGGTGCATTCTTCCTCGCCAGGCGTAGCCAATCTGGTCTTATGGGCTGGTGTGGGAATCAAAACCCCGAGAGGCTGACGAGCGGAGGTCCAGGCACAATGTCTCGTCTCTGAGTAGAGTCATGGATTCGGTAGCTGGATTAGCAGTCGCGCCCGTTTTGGCGCTAACCTGGGCGGCTACTCCCCGCATTCCGCGTTGAGTCGCAGTACTACTACTACTCATAGCTATCCTGTGACATCCAACCTTGACTCAAAGCAACATCCGACGCAATCTTGTCCGCAGCGTTGCACCCGAAAGGAGTCCCGGTATGGCTGCACGCGTCACCTTCGCACTTCTACTTGCTACTGCAATCATTGCAGTCGCGCAGAACTCGCTCGACATCAAGGCCGCTCCCACGCCCGCCATCTCCGGTAAAGCCATGTACGACTCATACTGCGCTTCCTGCCATGGCGTCTCCGGCAAAGGTGACGGCCCCGTCAGCCCAGCGCTGAAGACCGCGCCGCCCGACTTGACGACCATGGCCGCCCGCAACAACGGACAATTCCCTGCTTTCCGCATCAAGAGCATCATTCAGGGTGATCCGACCATGCCGTCGCACGGCTCCATGGCAATGCCCGTCTGGGGCCCTGCTTTCCGCGCCGTCAGTGGAGGCGATCAGGCTCAGGCTCAACTTCGCATCGACAATCTCACCGAGTATCTCAAGTCGCTGCAGAAATAAACGCGCACCCTCCAAACATAAGAAAGCCCCAGCCATTCCCGGCTGGGGCCATTTTCTGATTCGCGGTGCTTACAGCGAACTCATGTTCGACAGGAAGTCGGCGTTCGCCCGCGTCTTGCTCAGCTTATCGATGAGCAGTTCCATCGCTTCAACGGGCGAGAGCGGATTGAGCACCTTGCGGAGCACCCAGATGCGGGCCAGGTCCTCCTTCGGGATAAGCAGCTCTTCCTTTCGCGTACCGGAGCGTTGAATGTCGATCGCCGGGAACACGCGCTTATCGACCAGTTTGCGGTCGAGGATGATTTCCATGTTGCCCGTGCCCTTGAACTCTTCGAAGATCACGTCGTCCATGCGCGATCCCGTATCGACCAGGGCCGTTGCAATGATCGTCAGCGAACCGCCTTCTTCGATGTTGCGGGCCGCGCCGAAGAAGCGCTTCGGCCGCTGGAGCGCGTTCGAGTCCACGCCACCGGAGAGCACCTTGCCCGAGGGCGGAACAATCGTGTTGTACGCGCGTGCCAATCGCGTGATCGAATCCAGCAGGATCACGACGTCGCGCTTGTGTTCGACAAGTCGCTTCGCCTTCTCGATCACCATTTCCGCAACCTGTACGTGACGCGCAGCCGGCTCGTCGAACGTGGACGAGATCACTTCGCCCCGCACCGACCGCTGCATGTCCGTCACTTCTTCCGGACGCTCGTCGATGAGCAACACGATCAGCACCACTTCCGGATGGTTGGTCGTAATCGAGTTCGCGATGTTCTGCAGCAGCATCGTCTTGCCGGTACGCGGCGGAGAAACAATCAATCCGCGCTGACCTTTGCCGATCGGCGTAAGCAGGTCCATCACGCGCGCGCTCGAGTTGTCGCGAACCGTCTCAAGCTTTATCCGCTCCTGCGGATACAGCGGAGTCAGGTTATCGAACAGGATCTTGTTGCGCGCTTCTTCGGGCGACTCGAAATTCACCGCCTCGATCTTCACGAGCGCAAAGTACTTTTCGCCCTCATGCGGCGGGCGCACCTGCCCGCTGATCGTGTCGCCGGTCTTGAGGTCGAATTTGCGGATCTGCGATGGCGAGACGTAGATGTCGTCCGGGCCCGGCAGGTAGTTGTAGTCCGGAGAGCGCAGGAATCCATATCCGTCCGGCAGGATTTCCAGCACGCCTTCCGCAAAGATGTGTCCTTCTTTTTCGCTCTGCGCTTGCAGGATTTTGAAGATGAGGTCTTGCTTGCGCAGGCCCGAGGCGCCGGGCAAGTCGAGGGACCGAGCGATCCGCGTCAACTCGGTTATGTTCTTTTCTTTCAGTTCAGAGATTGTCATGGTCACCTACGGGATTTTTCAGGAGGGTCGAAGCGGCGAGTTGTCGCGGCGCGCCCGTACGCCTTGGGGGTCTTCTAGAGGGCTCCGTCACGCACGGGTGCGCGCGTGACGGTCTGCTGCTCTGTAATCTCCTTACGCAGCTCTACGCTGCGCCTCATTGTAGACTTCGGGTTCCGCAAAGACTCGCTTACGCTCGGAGCTTGCTATCCGCGTCAGGACCTCGTTCGTGGTCTCCTGGATGCGGGTATTCGGACGATGAAACCTGCGTGTCGCTTTGGATGCAAGCTGGCAGAGCATATAACGATTCTGCAGCGTGTGTAAAGCCTCAAATACTAGGTCGGACCGCATCCTTTTCATCTCCCAATCTCTTTCCGACGAAGTGGGCCACCTCCGCAATCTCGATGGCAGAGGTCCAGATGCCCATCCATTCCGCCCAACACCAGGCGGAGATCGCGTCTTTTCAATATGTTGACTGCTGAAACGATACCCCCGCCCCCGTTGGACCCACTCGAACCTTAATTGTGGGGATTTCCAGGAGCGGATGGTTTAACACTCTAATAGATGCCCGCCAGCCACCCAGAGTTGCACATTTCCTCTTCGTTGCGCGGCCGCCAGTTCGCCAACTGGCGTTTTGGGCAAAGGTAGACCGCAACCAGCGCAAATGGAGCCGACGGATCTCGCGGTCCCCATTTGGCTTCGGATACTCGCAAAGTCAGACACCAGCTACTTGCTACCAGCTTACTTCCGATTACGCCGCCGCACTCCTGCTGCGGCAATCGCCATTCTGCTGTCGGATCACCTGGGCGCGCTCCATCAATTCCGCGAGCCTGCGGTAGGCGCCCTCAAGGCGGTGCTTGTCCATTGTGGAAATCAAATCGATGAGCCGATCAAGACCCGTCACGCCATCCTCCCAGTGTTTTTATCTTAGACGAAAGCAGTACGGATTGGTAATCAAAACCCAGCTTCAGGGACGAACGGCCAAACCGCTGTGACAAAAGTCATTCGAGCCAAAAAACGACACCAGTGCTAGAGTCTTCAGGTCGGCAGGAACGAAGGAAGGGCGGTGGCGCATGTTCCGTCGCTTGGGCGTCCTGATAGGCCATGTATCCGATATCCGGCTTTACCGGATGGCTGCCATTGCGTTCAGCGTTCTGTGTTTTGGCGCGCTTGAATTCGTCGTTCACAAGGGTCTCACGCGCCTTTACGCAATAACGCATACCGTCGCGCTAATCGATGCCGCGTTGGTCGGCAGCTCCTTCGGACTGGCGGTTTGGGTCTTGCTGGTGGCCAATGCCGAGCGGCGCAGGCGCATCAGGCAAGACCTGGAGCAGATCGCGGAACTCAATCACGAAATACGAAATGCCCTTCAGGTAATTACGCACTCTCACTTCGACGCCGAAACCAAGCACAGAAGGATGGTGTTGGAGAGCGTCGCACGTATCGAACGGGTTCTGGAGCGAGTCACGACCGTGGCGGGCGGCTAGTCGGGGTTCCACTGAGGGCCAAAGAGAACAGCTAATTCGCGTCTGACAACCAACGCTTCCAAACTCCCGCAAGCTTCACAGCACCGAAGCAGAAGGCAGTCAACACCCCATAAAGTACGAACTCAACAGGCCAAAGATTATGAGAGGTCGAATCTTTGGACATCTCGACGACCGCGACGATGGGGAAGAATGCCAATTGCGACACTGCTGCAATGACCGAGTACGGGCGCTTCAGAGCGAATCCCCAACCGAAGGCCGCCACAACCAACACAAACACAACTGCGACGGAAAGCTCCTCGATTGCTAATCGGGTCAGCGAGAAAAAGGAGCCAGGCAACCCGTTGTTCGCCGCAGCAGGAACACAAAGTAAGAGAAATCCCGCCGTTGCGCCCGATACACATGCAAGCACACTGTACAGGCTCTTCTTTTCCGTGTGTTGCTTTCACCGTGGATTAGTATCGCAACTTTCTCCGAAGGGCCGATGCCCATTCAGGCTTTTGCTTCAATGATGATTCCAATGCTGGTGCCCCCAGGCTCACGTCATGCTTTTCGGCTTTAAACTGCATTTTCGGGGTCACACAATCCGCAAGTCGCTCCCCTCAATGTGCGGTTGCGCCTACGTCGTCGATCCAGAATGGATCGCCGAACAAGTTCGCCTCAAGTTCCCTTTTGTCTGGTACCTTCCGCGATTCGATCATCCTTAACAGGACTCTTCTTGCTATTGCAAACGTCTCCTGATACGCGGTTAAAGCGTCCTTAGCCACGCTTCCGTGTGCGGCTTTCGAGCGGTGATTGTAAAGTCCCTTTACATGCTCGAAGCATTTGTGTCTCCCGCGACCCGGCATTTCCAAGTATGCAGCGATGTGCGCCGATACACGAAAACTCAGCTCTTGCGTCGAGAACGAAAACAGACGTTCAAGTGCGCCCCAGACCGAAACTAGCGCAAGAGCAGGACTGGCGTTCCATAAGCTCGAATCCACCGCTTGAAATGCTACGTTGAAGTCCTCGTTTCGCAACAACTTGCTGCTCGCTTCCCAGTTGTCTGCCAGCCACTGCAAATCCTCGAACGTCACAGCGGAGTTCGCGCTGCGGTCTGACGCGAACAGGCGGGGGTATATCTCGATCGGCATCAACTCCGGTTCCTGTTCGACAATCGGGATAGAAGCGAAACGCTCATTAGAGATTACGGGCACAAACAGCGACGATGTCGCTTTAAGGCGCAGCAGCGCGACTATCCACCAGATTGCGTTCAGATGATCGATGTGCTCCAACCGGGTTGTCGCGGGAAGTGAAAGTTCTGCAGTGATGTCGATTCCTAAGCCGCCCCTCGCTGGCTTCCACGGTGCCGGGTGAGGTTTGCCGGGCGAGGCGGGAGAGAATGCCATCAGAAATGGGGCCATGAAATGCGCGTAAGTGCGCGAAACAATCACGTCCCGGCCGAGGTCAAAGTGGTCACGAACCAGAGTGGCTCCCGCCAGGCCCGCGTACAGGTTATCCACATTCGGGTTCATGGACGTGCAGCGACGTTAAGCTGACACTCACCAGAAATCAAGTCATTTCCAAGGTTGAAAGGGTAGCGCACTCTTCGGCGAACTCTTTCGATGTGTCCATTTCTTTGGCCGGGCCGGTGGCCCACATCTGCGCAGCCGAGGCGGAGAGAATAGCTGGCGTCAACCGTTCCGCCTCGCGTAAGGTTTCGCGTATGAAACACCCCGTTCTAATGATTGTCTTCTTTCTCGCAGCCGCGTTGAGCAGCGCCGATGCCCGAAAGAATGCGGTTGTCGTTTTCGAGGCGAGCGTCCTGCGCGTCGAACCCTGGGCGCCCATAAGAGTTTCCTGCGGTGTTGTCGCAAACTACCGTCTCGCCGAATACAGCGTCAATTCAGTCCACCAGGGACGATTGCAAGAAGGCAATAGGGTCGTTGTGCAACATCTGGCGTGCAGTAACAACGAACTCGACGATCTCAACGTCGGGGACAGGATCATTGTCGTTGCTGAGTCCTGACCAAACCGGAGAAGGCATATTGGCGGCAAGCGACTGATCAGCCAAAGGAATGGGTCAGGGTTCTGTATCGTGCAACGAGAGTCGCAAAAGTCGTGTACCCGCCCAGCAGCTAGATTCGCAGGTGGCCAGAACGAGCACAACCTGAGCACCATTTGCGCCGGTACCCTGCAATGCCAGACGTTGACTGATGTGACTGCAGGAATCAGTCCTTTCCAAAACAGCTCCGAAGATACGTTCTTGTCAGAAATTAAAGAGGTTCCGGCTCCACAAGAATGCCGGAAAGAACAGTTGTACGTTGAAAAGAGAATGGCAGCAGGCTGACATGACAAGCGAACGTCGACTCACCAGATACACTGCCGTGATCCCGAGCTGAATCAGTATTGCAGCACGAAAATTGCCGTGAGCACTCGCAGCCCCCACCGCACTTATGAAAACTGCAGCGCGCCATCCCATCCTTCTAAATACGGACTCGAAAACAACACCACGCAACAATACTTCTTCCGCGATAGGTGCAATCACGACAACGGCGAGGATTGCTACTGGATCTGCTTGAAGTGTCACTAAATTCTTGTCAGGCGGGAACAAGGCGACGTTGATATTGGGAACCACGAGAGAGAGCACTGCAGCTACAAGCAATCCTAACCAGCTAACGCCACCGCGCAGCAGCCCGATAGTGCGAGGCCGAAACGCGAGAAGCGGTAACACGACAAGAGGACTTGCCAGAGAGGTGACAAACAGCCACTGGTTAATAGTCTCGAATGACCGGGCAATCGGCGATACCGTGCCAATCACCAAGTGTATGGCTAGAAAGAGGCCACATACCCCTCCGATACTCAAAGCAGAGCTTCTAATTTCATCAAGTGGGTGCCCCACCCTAACTCCGGTAGGGCGGTTAGTTTCTCTGAATTCAAGTTCAGATTCAGTGCCTGTCGGACAGTTCACGGCCTCACCGTTATCGCCGCCGGTTCAGGTTCCGGCTCCGGATGTCTTTCGGCCACCTCAGTCCTGATCAACACCAGCCGATTGCCGTTCCACCTGTAGTAGCGCGCAGCACAGTCCTTTTCCTCCGGACATCCTTCTGCAACAAACAGCGAACTGTCCAGCCGGAAATGCAATCCCGTGTCCTTGAGGAATCCTGCTCCGTCGTGCCACGTGATGCCCTCAAAAGGTGGGTCATACGTTTCGCCCGTACTCGCATCCACGATGGCAAATTGCGCGCAGGAGATTCCGCACCCCCAAATTACGACTGTGTAGTGTCCTGCGAAGTTGGGCCCTTCGCTCGCGCCCTTGCGGATCACCGTACGGAACGCGCGCGCCAAACGAGACTTCAGCTTCGGTGCAGCAGGCTTGCCCCGGTAAACCTCACGGACCGGGAAATCCTCGAATCGGGGCAGCGGCTTCGCCTTAGGAGTCGAAGCGACTGCGAGCGACGCGACCATTAGCACCGCTGTGGCTTTCGCGAGTTTTCTCACGGCCAGCACTCTACGCCTGATCGAAACACAAATCCAGCGTCATTGACCTGAACAACAGTGAGAGATAGTGCCCGACACCTGCCTGACCTTGGCAGATGTGGGTTCTTAGGACTCGGTGGCCCACATTTGCGCAGCCGAAGGCGGAGCTAATGTGGGCGTCCATGATTCCATGTCAAGCCCCTCGTCTCACATCGACGCCCTCAACCCGCTCAGCGCAAAGCAAATAAAGTCACGCGCTGACTGTCACAACTCCCTGCTCCGTTCGCTTATGCTCGAAGTAGATGAAGCCGTAGGGACGGAACCCCGCCGCACCTAAATCTCTTCTGGTCAAGATCTTGAGATTTAAGCCCTTTGTATTCATAGACCGGGGCAGATCACTCCGGCTAAATGAATGAAAGCAATAGATCGACCGGGGGGAGGGGATACCTGGACTTCGCCGCCTCACGCCCAGTACGTCCGGTCCAGGCTCCGGTACTGGATGGCCTCGGCGATGTGCTTCGCCTCAATCGACGCCGCGCCCTCCAGGTCCGCCACCGTGCGAGCCACCTTCAGGATGCGGTCGTGCGCGCGTGCGCTCAGTCCCTGTTGCGTCACCGCCCGCTCCAGCAACCGCTCGCAGTCGGTGGAGAGATCGCAGTACGCCCGGATCTGCCGCGACGTCATCTGCGCGTTCGCGTAGATTCGCTCTCCGGCAGCCGCGAACCGGTTCAGTTGGATCTCCCGCGCACGGATCACGCGGTCGCGAATCTCCGACGAACTCTCCGCGGCCGCGCGCGACCGCAGTTCCTTGTAGTTCACTGCCGGCACGTCGATGTGGATATCGATCCGGTCAAGCAGCGGTCCTGAGATCTTCGAGATGTATCGCTGGATCATCTGCGGCGTGCATCGGCACTCGCGGCTCGGATCGCTGAAGTGTCCGCACGGACACGGATTCATCGCCGCCGCCAGCATGAACCTCGCCGGGAACGTCAGCGACATCGCCGCCCTCGCGATGCAGACCGTTCCATCCTCGAGCGGCTGACGCATCACCTCCAGCACATTTCTCGGGAACTCAGGCAACTCGTCCAGGAACAGCACGCCGTTGTGTGCCAGCGACACCTCGCCCGGCCTCGGCACCATCCCTCCGCCGATCAAACCCGCGTCACTGATCGTGTGGTGTGGCGACCGGAACGGACGCGTCCCCACCAGGCCCGCGCCCGAGTCGAGCACCCCGGCGACGCTGTGGATCTTCGTCGTCTCCAGCGCCTCCTCGAACGTAAACGGAGGCAGGATCGTCGGAATCCGCTTGGCCAGCATCGTCTTGCCGCTGCCGGGCGGGCCGATCATCAGGATGTTGTGTCCGCCGGCGCACGCCACCTCGAGCGCGCGCTTCGCCGTCATCTGCCCGCGGACGTCCTTGAAGTCAACCGCGAACTGCTGGCTCTCCTGCAGCAGCGCATCGGGGTTCACCTGCACCGGAGCCACACTATTCCCGCTGTTCAGCAGCTTCACCACGTCCATCAGCGACCGCACCGGATACACGCTCACACCGTGTACGACCGCGGCCTCGCGTGCGTTCGACTCCGGAACGATCAGGTTCTTGATCCCGTTCGCGCGCGCTGCTACCGCGATCGGCAGCGTCCCGCGCACTCCGCGCACACCGCCATCGAGCGACAACTCTCCCACGAGCACCCACTCCCCAAGGTCGCGCTTCGTGAGCCCGCCGTACGCACCGAGGATTCCCATCGCCATCGGCAGGTCGAACCCCGATCCTTCCTTGCGGATGTCAGCCGGCGCGAGGTTGATCGTGATGTGAGTGGGAGGAATGTCGTAACCGCAATTCTTCAGCGCTGCGCGGATGCGCTCTCGGCTCTCGCGGACGGCAGCATCAGGCAGACCCACGGTCGTGAAGTGGTCTTCGTTGCACTTGATACCCGAAACATCCACCTCGACCTCGATGATGTTCGCGTCAATCCCATACACCGCTGCACTCAGCGTCTTGAAGAGCATGCCGTCCCGAACTCGAAAATGTTGTGAATTGCTGAAGGAACGCAGTATAGAAAAGACGCACTGCGCATGTCAGCAGGATTTCCCTTTTTCGAGTTACTCACCTGCAACGACGAAATGCGAAGTAAATCTTCGAGTCTGCGCTTTCGTCCGGGATACCACATGCTTCGCCCACCTCTGCGCTAAAATCAGCGAATCGGAGCCATTGCATGCCAGACGAACTTCTTCCTTCCAGGGAGTACATCGAAGATTTTCGGCGCGCGGGACACGCGACCGTCGATTGGATAGCGGAATACCTCGCCAACATTCGCGAGTACCCCGTGCTGCCGCGCGTGAGCCCCGGAGACCTGATGGACGCGCTTCCCGCGTCCGCACCGGACTCCGGTGAGGCATACGACGCCATTCTGCGCGACTTCGAAGCGGTCGTGCTGCCGGCGGTCACTCACTGGAATCATCCGGGCTTCCTCGCCTATTTCGGCTGCACTGGTTCCACGCCAGCCGTCCTCGGTGAAATGCTTTCAGCGGCGCTGAACACCAACGGCCTTCACTGGAAAACTTCCCCGGCGATCGCCGAGCTCGAGCGCGTAACGCTCGACTGGTTCCGCCAGTGGATGGGACTGCCGGACGACTACTTCGGCATCATCTACGACACGGCCTCCGTCAGTTCCATGCACGCGGTCGCCGCTGCCCGCGAAATGGCCGACCCTGAAGCGCGCACCAACGGATGCTTGCCGAACCTCGTTCTCTACACATCTGAGCAATCGCACTCGTCAATCGAGAAGGCGGCCATCACGCTCGGCATCGGGCAGCGCAACGTTCGCAAGATCAGCGTGGACGATCAGTTCCGCATGCGGCCCGAACTCCTGCGCCAGGCCATCATTCAGGATATCAGCTCCGGCAGAAAGCCATTCTGCGTCGTCGCCACGGTGGGCACAACGTCAACCACGAGTATCGATCCTGTCTCCGAGATCGCCGATATCGCTAACGCCTATAACATGTGGCTCCACATCGACGCTGCCTACGCTGGGTCGGCGGCGGTCTGCCCCGAGTACCAATGGATACTCAAGGGTGCTGAGCGCGCTCACTCCATCGTCGTGAACCCGCACAAGTGGCTCTTCACGCCCGTTGATCTCAGCGCGTTTTACACGCGGTATCCCGACATTCTCCGCCGTGCGTTCTCACTCGTACCAGAGTACCTGCGTCCGCAGGAAGACCCGCGCGCCATCAACTACATGGATTACGGCGTGCCCCTCGGACGGCGCTTCCGCTCCCTGAAGTTCTGGTTCGTGCTTCGGTACTTCGGCCGCACAGGGATGCAGAAGCTGCTACGGTCGCATATAGAACTGGCGAAGGAATTCGCCGGGTGGGTGGACGAACACCCTGACTTCGAACGTGTCGCGCCCGTGCCGTTCTCGGTGGTCTGCTTCCGCTATAAGGGTTCGGACGAGGACAATCGCGCCATTATCGAGCGCGTGAACGAGAGCGGCAGAGTGTTCTTGTCTCACACGGCGTTGAACGGCCAGTTCGTCCTGCGAATCGCCATCGGCAACCTAGGCACAACGGCGAAAGACGTACGCGAAGCCTGGGCACTGATTCAACAGGCCGCGGCGGACAGGGTCCAGGTATCAGAGCGAAGTTAGCCGCCGTCCAATCACACGAAGGCTTTCACTCTGAATGAAAAAGGCCTCCGAACCCGGAGGCCTTCACCGTTTGTACACGCGGCGCTTGCTACCTCTCAATCGCCATCGCGACGGCGTTTCCTCCACCAAGACAGAGCGCGGCCACACCTTTATGGACGTCGCGCCGGATCATCTCGTAGAGCAGTGTCACAAGGACACGCGCGCCACTCGCGCCGATCGGATGGCCGAGCGCCACCGCGCCTCCGTTCACGTTGACCTTGGCCAGATCGAGTCCAAGCTCACGCGATACGGCGATGGCCTGCACTGAAAAGGCCTCGTTCAGTTCGTAGAGGTCCACGTCCTCGTTCTTCCACCCGGTCTTCTTCCATATCTGGCGGACCGCATCCACGGGAGCCATCATGACCCACTTGGGATCGATACCGCTGGTGGCCTGGGCTACGATGCGGGCCATCGGCTCCACCCCAAGTTCCTTCGCCTTGGCGGCGGTGGTCACAACGACCGCGGCCGCCCCGTCGTTCACGCCCGGAGCGTTGCCGGCAGTCACGGTGCCGTCTTTCTTGAACGCCGGCTTAAGTGTCCGCAACTGCTCGATGGTGGTGTCCTCGCGCGGGCCTTCGTCCTTCTCGAAAATGATGGTTCCCTTCTTCGACGGGATCTCTACGGGAACGACTTGCGACTTGAACCGGCACTCCTTCCACGCTGCCACCGCCTTGCGGTGCGAGTTCAGGGCGTACTGGTCCTGCTCCTCGCGCGTGATGCCGTACTTCTCGGCGACGTTCTCGCCGGTGTTTCCCATGTGGTAGTCGTTGTACTTATCCCACAAGCCGTCGTGGACCACGGAATCAACCAAGGCACCGTTTCCGAGCCGATATCCTTTGCGCGCATTCGGCAGCAGGTACGGAGCATTCGTCATCGACTCCATCCCACCCGCAACCACAATCGTGCTGTTGCCGGTCTGAATGGCTTGCACCGCAAGGCCGACCGCCTTCAACCCGGAGCCGCAGACCTTGTTGATGGTCATGGCCCCGACCTCAGGAGGAAGTCCGCCACCGAGCGCCGCCTGGCGTGCCGGGTTCTGCCCGAGTCCCGCAGAGACGACGTTGCCCATGATGCACTCGTCCACGTGCTTCGGATCCAAGTTCGCTCTCTTCACCGCTTCACGCACGACCACCGCGCCGATTTGGGTCGCACTCAGGTCCGAGAGTGCGCCCTGAAACTTGCCTATCGGCGTACGCACGGCAGAAATGATCACCACATCTTCCAATGCTGCCATCCCGCTCTCCTCAGCCGTATCTTCAACGACTACTTAGATGACCGCTCCCCACTGAATGAAGCGCCAGCATTATGCCACGACAAATAAGACGAGGTTGCGTCGGGAGCGTTGGGCGCCCTCGAACGTTAACGTGTCGCGAACTACTTCCACGGGCCGAAGTGCAGGATGCCGCAATGGCCGGAAATCGTTTGGCTCCACCTGCTGGTTCGCCTTGAGGGCAATGGGATCCGCACAAAAGTTAAGGGGACGCTTTCGCGTCCCCTCGGCGTTTACGGCTGACCACTACTTCTTCTTCTTCGTTGTGGCCTTCTTTGCCGTTGTTTTCTTCTTGGCAGCCTTCTTTGTTGCCATCGTTTCTATTCTCCCTTCCATCTGTGATGGACTGTGCAACACATCGTTGCAATTGATGTGATGTATAGAGTCATTCAAAATCGAAGTCAAGCGAAAAAATGAATGTGAGGGTTTCTTCGTCGACGACTCGCGCCTGGGTCTCTTCGATTCTCATTCCTCACTTCGCATCGTTCAATCAGTCGGAAGAAGTTCATGCCCATCACTGGCGCGTAAAAGCCGCATGAATACTGGTCGATGTCATACCTGCATTCGACGTATCAACATCAAATGATTTCTGGCGGACTGATGTTGAATCGACGAGGGCTTCGTCCAAAAGTTGTAGTACGAGAGTTTTTACTTCGAGTCGTTCGGGTCGTCGAGTTCCGATACAGTGATAGCGGTTGCCGCAATCGCGGCGGTCTCAGCGCGCAGAATGGTAGGACCAAGCGAAGCCGGAATCCATCCCGATGATTCGAACGCGGCCAGTTCATCGTCAGTCCAGCCACCCTCCGGTCCTATTGCCAGCGTGATCTGAGAATCGCCTGAGCCTCCGGCGAGAGCGCCTTTCAGTGTGGTTCTCTCTTCGGATTCGGCAAGGAGGATTCGCGTGCCCTCCGGTGAAAGTGCGTCCCGAAGCTTGAGAGGTTGGGAAATCTCCGGAGTGGCGGCGCGGCGGGACTGCTCGGAAGCCTGAATGGCGATCCTTCTCCAACGCTCAACTCTCTTCGCTGCCGCCGCGGCCAGGTGAGAATCGGTCCTGCGTGCCAGCACCGGAATGATTCGTGCCACGCCAAGTTCGGTGCACTTCTCTATCGCCCACTCCATGCGGTCGAACTTGAACACCGCAAGCAGAAGACTCACTGGCACGATCGAACGGCCAGCCACTTCTTCTCTCAATTCGAACTCAACCCGATCATCAGCCACAGCAGTCACGAGACCAACCCTTACCCGGTCTGCGGCCACAATGTCGAACTGCTGTCCAACACGTGCGCGTAACACTCGTACAAGATGTTGAGCATGCGATCCGGTAAGGTAGGCACGGTCGCCGGATACCTCGTCGGCAATCCATCGTCGGCGGGTCATGGACTGAAACTTACTGGCGAAGGAAGAAGAAGTAAATAGTCACGCTGGCGATTGCGCCAACGACTCCGAAAACGCGGGTATGCCAGAGCATCTGTCCGCGTCCAGCGGCCCAGATAGAGGTTAACTGCTCGACTCCACTGAACACCCCGGCCGCAATCGCAAGCCACATCCACGCACGCAGTGGGCCGAATAAACCGATGAGAAGAAATAACGGTGAAGTCGCGACGGCGAGAATGCCCAAGCGGCGGCGAGCCCTGCGTGCCCGCCCGCTGCTCAATCGCTCCGTCTCAAGCTGCGCATATCGGGCTGGAATGAGGAGGCGAAGAACGGCCGGCAGGGCGATGGCTACCAGCACGATCCAGACGTAGATCCTATCCAAAGATGTCCTTCACCTTGCTGAGCAGGTTGAATCGCTCTGGCTTGTTCTCGACCTTCGCCGTTGATTCCAGTTCCTGGAGCAACTCGCGTTGACGTTTTGTAAGCTTCGTGGGCGTTGCAACCTTCACCTGGATGAAGAGGTCACCCTTGCCGTGCCCCTGAAGCACCGGAACACCCTTGTTCCTCACGCGGAACGTCGTACCAGTTTGCGTGCCCTCCGGAACCTTCAGCGTATGGTCGCCATCCAGGGTTGGGACCTTAATCTCCGTACCAAGTGCTGCCTGCGCGAACGAAATCGGAATCGTGCAATAAAGATCGTTGCCGTCACGCTCGAAGAACTTGTGTTCCTTCACGTGCAGGACGATGTAGAGGTCGCCCGAAGGTCCACCATTCAGGCCAGAGTCGCCTTGCCCGGCGTACCGGATGCGGGTACCGTCTTCGACGCCGGCGGGGATCGATACTTCGATCATCTTGTCGCGAATCACACGGCCTTCGCCCTTGCACTTTGAACAAGGATCGCTGATGACCTGGCCCGCTCCGCCGCACGTAGTACACGTGCGGGCGATGTTGAAGAAGCCCTGCTGGTACCGCACCTGTCCGCGACCATGACAGGTCTGGCAGGTCGTGGCTCCCTTGCCTGGTTGGGCGCCGCTGCCTTTGCAGTGGTCGCAAGTTTCACGCCGGCGGATTTTTACTTCCGTCTTCTTGCCGAAAACGGCTTCTTCGAATTCGAGCTGAATATCTTCGCGTACGTCACCGCCACGCTGGACGCGGGAGCGTCGCCGGCCTCCATTGCCGAACAGATCGCCGAAACCAAACAGGTCCCCAAGAATATCGGAGAAGTCGCCGAAGATGGTCGGGTCGAAACCGCCGAAGCCTCCCGCACCTGCTGCACCGGCACCGCCAACGGCAGCATGACCAAAGCGGTCGTAGGCCGATCGCTTATCAGGATCGATCAGGACGGCATAGGCTTCGCTGCATTCCTTGAACTTCTCCTCCGCTTCCGGATTGCCCGGGTTGCGGTCAGGATGGAACTGCATCGCCATCTTGCGGTAAGCAGACTTGATCTCTTGTTCACTCGCAGTGCGTCCGACGCCGAGTACCTCGTAATAATCGCGTTTCGTATTTGTCGGCAGAGCCTTGGTCCCTCTCTAATCTCAAAATCAAGTTGTGAAACCGCGATGAGTCGCTAGCCGTGTTTCGCCACGCGCACCATCGCCGGACGAAGCAGCCGGCCCTTGAGCTTGTACCCGCTCTGCAACTCCTCCGCGACGTGGTTGTCTTCCACTTCGTTCGTCTCCACCATGCCAAGCGCTTCATGCACGTTCGGATCAAAAGGCTGGCCGGTTGCGCCAACCTTCTCCAGTCCTAGCTTCGCAAGCGCATCGTTGAATTGACGGTGAATCAGTTCCACACCGGTGCGCAACTCGTCCGAGCCGCCTGCGGTCGCAAGCGCGCGATCGAAGCTGTCCAGCACGGGGAGCAGCGAGCGAAGCGCATCCGCGAGTGCGAAATCGCGAAACTCCTGCTGCTCGCGAATGGCACGCTTCCGCGCGTTCTCGAATTCCGCCTGCAGCCGCGCAACACGCTCGAGCAGGGTCTCGCGTTCGGCTTTCACCCGCTCAAGCTCAGACTGCAGCGCGGACACATCGACGCTCGGAGCAGCCGGTTGCCCGTTTTCTTCCGCCGGCGGAAGCTCGTGCTCCGCATCAAGATTAGGTTTGAATTCGGTATTCTCTCCAGCCATGTACTCTCATGGGATCACCGGGCGCGTGCTGTTAGGGCGGCCCGGCTAGTGATTTTCAGGTTCGTTCAGGATTTGATCGAAGAGCCGCGCGATGTACGACACGGCTGAGATCGTATGTTGATAATCGATGCGCGTTGGACCGATGACGGCCAGTGAACCCACCACCTCGTTGCCAACTTTCGCAGGGGTTCCGATGAGTACGAGATTCTTGAGGTCGGGTTGAGCTTCGTCCAACCCGATAACGACTCGAACCGCTTCCTGCCGCGTGTCGAGGTAAGCGTCCAGGAGACTCACGAGTCGTTCTTTCTCTTCGAGCACCTGCAGCAATTGTCGCAAACGGGAAGAGTCCTGTTCGCTCACGACAAGGTTGGCAGCACCTTCAAGGTAGATACTCGCGCCTGAACCCTCGGTTCCGAGTGCGCCATTCCGGTACAACTGCTCCAGAGATACACGGAGCGCGTCGTACTCACTCCGCTCCTGCTCGACCTGCTTCTCAATCTCGGCCCGCAGCGCCTCCATGGTCCATCCACGGAAGTTCTCGTTTATGTAGCGCGCTGCAAGATCCAACTCAGCCTGGGACAGGTCGGCTTTCACGCGTAGCAGCCGGTCTCGCACGATCCCGGCTTTTGTAACGACCACTGCGAGGACCTTGTGGTCGCCCAAGCGAGAAAAGTGAATGTGGTCGAGCGCGTTTCGCGGACCGCTGGATGTGACGGTGATCCCGACTCCGCGTGAAACCAGGGAGAGCACGTGAGACGTGCGCTCCATGAACTCCTCCACCGTCTGCACGCCGTGCAGCGCACCTTGTATAAGGCTCGCGTCCGCCGCGGAAATCTGCGCTCGGCCGGTGATCTGGTCCACGTACAGTCGATACGCCGCCTGTGTGGGTACGCGACCTGCGGACGTATGCGGCTGCTCGAGGTAGCCTGCCTCCGCGAGGTCGGCCATGATGTTCCGGATGGTGGCGGCGCTCAGGCTTTCGGAGTTCGCCTTCGCGAGCGTACGCGACCCTACGGGTTCGCCGGTCGAGATAAAGGTCTCGATGATGGCGGTGAGAATCTCCCTCTCACGTTGACCGATTTGGACCGGGACTGGCATACCCAAGAGAACCTAACACCATTGGATGCAACATTTTACGAGCAGATTCAGCGTACCGCATCCA
>Ga0196976_1000828_pt1 | contig 17152 bp, 13 predicted proteins | sample S3v_513CmetaG_FD_148644 | JGI IMG/M metagenome (GOLD analysis project Ga0196976, IMG submission 148644) | Soil microbial communities from Anza Borrego desert, Southern California, United States - S3+v_5-13C | ecosystem: Environmental > Terrestrial > Soil > Desert | place: USA: California...
TCAGCTCCGGCGAAGTGGTGCAGGCGCGGCGCTACACGCCGTGAGGCCTTCAGATCACCGCGAACAGCTTCTCGCTCACGGTCCGCCCGTCGATGAGCACCACCGCGCGATGCGGGCCAACCGGCCATTGCGCCGTCGCGCCGGATGAGAACGGCACGTACCGCGCTCCCCCCGGAGCGCGACGCGCGTCTCGGTGCAGCACGCGTCCGCTCGGGTCGATCCAGCGCACTTCGATCGTCTGTTCCGTGCTCGCGCTCTGCACGTCGACCGACAGAAACACCTCGCCGCCACGGATGAACGTCTCTCCAGTGGCCTGCTGCGGCACGGCTCCGTTCGCACTTACCGCCGTCCCCAGCGCAAACGTCTCGCGCGACGGCTCTTCCACCACACCCGCCACTGCCACGGCCGTGCTCGTCGTCTTTCCGCTGCCACGATCCACTCCGCAACCCACCGCCAGCAGCAGCAACGCCCCAAGGGCGATCCCTGATCTCAACGTGATTTCCTCCGGACGAGGCCGTCGTAAAGGTACGCCGGCCTGTAGTTGCTCCGAATAACTGCAAGGGACGTGACAACTGGTAAGCTCGTGCATATGGGAAACGTCCGCACCGCGCGCCTCACCACCGGCGGCCGTACGTATGACGGTCAGGCGCTGCTCGAAACGTCGGAGCTGATCTTTCGCGGCGAGCGCCGCGTGGTCATCAAATTCGCGGAGATCCGCTCGCTCGAAGCGCACGACGGACGCCTGACGATCGACGGCGAGCTGGTCTTCGACCTCGGCGACGACGCCGTGAAGTGGGCGGAGAAGATCCGCAACCCGAAGAGCGTGATTCAGAAGCTGGGCATCAAGCCGGGACAGCAGGTGGCGCTGGTGAATCTGGAGGACGCCGCGTTCGAGGCCGACCTGGAGCGCGCCGGCGCCAGCATCGGTTCCGGCCACAACCGCGATGCGATCTTCTACGGCGCAAACACGCGCGACGACCTCTCACGTCTGGCAAAGCTGAGACAGTCCCTCGCCCCGAACGGCGCGCTCTGGATCATCCGCCCGAAAGGCGTGAAGAGCATCACCGAGGCCGACACCATGGCTGCCGGCAAAGCGGCCGGCCTCGTGGACGTGAAGGTGGTGAAGTTCTCCGAGACCCACAGCGCGGAGAAGTTCGTGATCCCGGTGGCGAAGCGCTGATCAGAGGTCCGCGGGGAGAATGCGGAACGGCCGGCGGCTGCCCGGCACGCGCAGCGCGCGGAAATGACGGAGGTCGAGCGTCAGCACGTCGTAACAGTCGTAGATCTCGGCGTCGACCACGATCGACGCGTCAGTGACGCCGATGCCGAGGTCGCGATACTTGGCCACGATGTCCTTCGACTTGCTGATCTCCAGGAGACCGAAGGTCGCGACCACATACGCGCCGCGCGAGAGCTCTTCGAGGAACAGCAGCTCCGCGTCGATGCCGGCGTATTTCTGAATCAGGTAATCGGCTTCCGCGATCACATACGGCGAAATGATCCGCGGGGGCTCTGCCTCGCGGAGGATGCGCGCGCAGACCTCGTGATGGCGCTGGTCGGCGAACATGGCCGACAGCAGGCCGCTCGTGTCGATGAGGATCATTCGCCGAAGCCGTGCAGCAGCTCGTCGATCCGCTCGGCGAAGGCAGGATCGCCCAGCGTCACGCCCGGCAGCGGCAGCTGCGGCTCCGGCCGGCGCTGTGCGAGCGAAGCCGAGATCGCGTCGCGGATGATGTTCGCCTCCGAGCGCTTCTCGCTGCGGGCCGCCTGCTCGACGGCCTTTTTCTGCTCGTCGGTCAGGTAGATGGTGGTCTTCTTCGGCATGATGCCATACATTATGCCATACATCTGCCAATGCCTGCAATAAAGCCTCGCCCGCTGCCTGTTGCGCTCAGCACATCAGCGGGGTATCTTCTCCGCTGTCCCGCAAGCGCCCATAGCTCAGCTGGATAGAGCGTCAGCCTCCGGAGCTGAAGGTCGCAGGTTCGAATCCTGCTGGGCGCACCACTTCCCCATCCAGCCCGCGGTGCCGAGGATCAGCGTGCCGCCGCACCCGCCGTAGAAAATCAAGGCCGGCCGGCTATTCGAGCCGCAGGAACACCACGCCGTCGAGGATGCACGTCTTGCCGCCGGTGGCCATCTCCCCGCCGACCTCGTAGTAGCCCTCGGCGGAGCGCGGCAGGTTCGCCTGGCGGCCGGTGAGCTGTCCCTCGGCGAGCTCCTCGAGCGTGATCCGATGCGTGCGGAAGCCGCTGCCGGCCGCGGGAGAGGGATCGTGGATCAGCAGATCGTCGCCGTCGTAGCCGACCACCGTCACCCAGTGGCCGCCCGTGCGGGCGTAGTCGCCCGACTCGTCGTCGTAGTCGTACCAGCCGACGTTCAGCCAGACCGCGCTCTGATCGTCGGCGATGGCGCCGCGGATGTCGTCGAGCACGGGAAACTCGCCGGCGTCATAGTCCTCAGGCACGGGACGCCACCCTTCGTGCGAGAGCTCCGCGATCGCGTAGCCGGCGTCCGTCACGTAGGCCTCGATCCCCTGCAGGAGCTGCGCGGGGTCCGTCCCGATCGACGGAGAGGTCTTCATGTACTTCAGGCTGGCGAGCTTGCGGATCATGGAGATCTGCGCGCGCTTGGCGGTTCCCTCGGGGCGCAAGTCCTCGTAGCCGTTCGCCGCGAGCCACATCAGCGAATTCGAAACGGCCGTCGGCGCGCAGTACTGCGAGCCGGCATTCGAGAGGCCGGCCTCGCGGTCCGTCTGCAGAAAATCAGGCGTCTTCCACTCCTTCGCGCGATGCGACGACTGCGCGGAGAGCGGCAGCGCGGCGAGGACGAGACACACCCGGACAACATTCATCGATCGCATCGGTCAGTTCTCCGCCACCACGATGATCCGGTCTTCCGGGCCGAACGTCAGACTGGTGCCCTTGGGAGGATTCACGCGGACGCCGTCGCCGCCGTTGCCGTTGGCCAGGCGGTAGCCGATGGCCACCTCGCCGCGGCGGCGCGCCGCCTCCACCACGTGCCAGTACGACAGCGGCTTGTCCAGGACCACGTAGTCCGCCGCGGGACGGAGATAGATCTCCGAGCCGTCGGAGTCGAAGATGTCGTCGAAGACCGCGCGCAGGTCGCGGTTCTCCGTCACCTGCGCCACCAGCAGGCTGGTCAGGTTCTCGCTGACGATGAAATCGTCGGCCTGGGTGATCTCGGCCAGCTCGCGGTTGCGCACATCCAGCATCTCGCTGACGATCGAGTAGCGGTTCGCGCCGCTCTTGGCCTCGATGTCGCGCAGGTGCAGCAGCGTGACCAGCGTCTTCGCATCCGCCTTCTGCACCGGCAGGTTGTCGGCGTAGCAGAGGACGATGATGTGCTGGTACTGCTCCGGATCGACGCTCTCGATGGTGGTGCGGTCGCTCGAGTCGCCGCGGCGGAAGTCGAGCTGCTGCCGCGACAGCGTGGGACGGAGCGCCTCGATGGCCTGCTCGATGTGCGGCGCGTCGGCGACGACGGTCATCAGCGACCCCGGTGCGACGTAGTTGTCGAGCTCGCGGATGATGATCGGCGCGCGGGAGCTCCATCCGAGGAGCAGCGTCTTCTCCGGCTCCTCGACCGAGGTGCGCTTCTGCACCATCAGCGAAGGATCGAGCGGCGGAGTGTGCTTGCCGGTACGGATCGACGCGGCGTCGGCGGCGATGACGATGGCCTCGTCGCCGGGCGCGAACCGGCGGTCCATGGGGGGATTCAGCTGCACGATGCCGTCGGCCGTCTTCACGCCGACGACGGCGCAGCTCTCGAACGCGAACAGCGCGTCGGCGAAGGAGAGGTTGTCCAGCGCCGCATCGCGCTTGAAGTAGATCTCGTCGCCGCCGTAGTCGAGCAGCTCGGTGTACACGCCCGACAGGCCGGTCTGGCGGCAGGTCTGGGCCACGACGCGGGCGATCGTCTCGCCGGTCTCGATGAGCTGGGCCTCGTCGCGTCCGACCAGGCGCGCCGGATCCATGTTCCGGCGGTCGCGGATCTCGGCCACGATGTGAAACTTCTCCTCCCGCCGCTCGGGATGATTGGTCACGGCCAGGATGGACTTGATGACCTCGGCGTCGGGATCGTCGCCCTCGGGCGAGAGCACGACGATGGCCCGGGCGGCGTTGAAGTTGACGATCTTCAGGTCGCCGAGGTCGATGGGATTGCCGCGGCGGCAGACGATCTTCGTCGTCTTCAGGTCGGCGATCCGCTCGCGGACCTCGTCGTCCATCGACACCTTGTCGCGGTCGGCCATGATCACGATCACATTTCGCTTGCGATGCTGGTTGCCGAGGATCAGCTCACCGACGATCGAGAAGACGCGGTCGTTCCAGCCGAGGATCACGATGTGGTCCGTTTCGGCCACGAGCGAGCGCCCCTTGCGCAGCTCCTCGATCTGGTTGCCCACCCCGTTCGAGATGAGACCGATGAGGGTGCCCACGATGAACACGCCGCCGAGGGTGACCAGGAGCATCATCACCAGATAGGTCACCGGGCCGCTGTCGCCGCCCATGGTGCCGGCGTCGAGCGTCCGCATCAGGTTGTGCCACATGAGCTCCGGGAAGGAGAGCTTCGCGCCCCCCTCCCCGCTCGGCGCGGCGCCGACCAGCATGAGCAGGATCGAGGCGACACCGAGAAAGGCGACGGTGACGATGGCCAGCCAGGCGATGAGAGCGGGAGTTCCCTTGGACAAAGTATTGTCGAAGGCATAGCGCATGCGCTGCCGGAGCGTGAACGTTTTCACCTGGACCTCGAGTTGTTTTTTTGGACCGCGGCGACACGGTAACAGAAATATGATGTCGCGCGAGAGGTGGAGAGAGTGAAGATGCATGTCCTGGTGGCGATGGTGTGTCTCGCTCTCGCGGCGGTGTCCGCATTCGCGCAGGAGGAAGAGACGATCGTGGCCGACCGTCCCGGCCTGGCGGATGGCGCGGCCACGGTGGGCAGCGGGGTCGTGCAGCTCGAGACCGGCCTGACGCTGGCCGGGGACGATGAGGAAAGCCTGACGCTTCCGACGCTGCTGCGGATCGGCTTCGGCGACCGGTTCGAGCTGCGCATCGAGAGCGACGTGGCCGAGGGATTGTCGGACGACGTCGAGCTGGCGCCGGTCGCGGCCGGATTCAAGCTCCGCCTGACGGATGGGGCGATACCGCTGTCGATCATCGCCGGCGTGCAGCCTCCGTCGGGCGGCGGCCGTCTCCGGACCACCGATTTCGAGAGCGAGGCGCGGCTGGTGAGCGACATCGAGCTGGGCCACGGCTTCGCGCTGACGCCGAACGTGGGCGTCGCCTTCGTCGAGGGCGGCGACGCGACGGGCGTGTTCGCGATGACGCTGGAGAAGACGCTCGGCAATGCCCTCCCCTTCGTCGATTTCGAGACGTCCTTCGGCGGCGGCGACACGTCGCTGATCGCCGACGCCGGCGTGGCCTGGATCGTCCGGCCGAACACGCAACTGGACGTGTCGGGCGGCGTGGAGCTGGCCGGCGACGACTACCCGGAGTGGTTCATCGCGGCGGGCTTCAGCCGGCGGTTCTGAGGCTGCCGAAGACGCCGCCTCCTGGACGTGCAAACCATTCAGCAACTCAGCGCGGTCATTCTGGACTCTGCCTCGGATGCGGAGTCGGTGGACCGCGCCTGTTCCGAGCTTTATGAGCTCTTCAGCGCGGCAGCCACTTCAGCAGGCCACACCGTTCGCGCGGCGACGGATCGCAGGCTGGACAGCGGGGTCGCGCTATCCCCTGCACTGGCCGCGCAGTGCCTGCTCGATGGAAGACGCACGCGGGCGTTCTCGCGTGGAGCCCTGAAGGCCATTCAGGACGTGGTGCGGCTCAATGCTCCGGAGCCCGTGGAAGTGCTCTATGCCGGGACGGGGCCCTTTGCGCCGCTGGCGTTCCTGATCATGCCCTTCACCGACCCGGATCGCGTCAGGTTTACGCTCCTCGATGTGAACGCCGAGTCGACGCAGGCGGTCGCGGCGCTCGTGGATGTGCTGGGTCTGGCCAGCCATGTCCGCGAGGTTGTCTGCGCCGACGCCACGACGTACCGGCATCCGGCAGACATCCACGTCCTGATCAGCGAAACGATGCGGCGAAGCCTGGCCGAGGAGCCGTTCGTCTCCATTCTCCAGAACCTTCGTCCCCAGCTTGCCCGCGGCGGCGCGATCGTTCCCGAGCGCGTGACGATCGACCTCGCACTGCTGGATCCCGCAACCGAGCAGGCGCGGTGGAGCGGAGCGCGAGAACCGCTGGATCACGTTGCATTCGTGGGCAGGGTCTTCGAGGTGGACGCCGGCCAGGCGACCCGTGCCGCGACCACCATCGAGGTGCGCTGCGACGGAAGACCAGACGCCCGATGGCTCGCGCTGGTCACCCGCATCGTGGTTTACCACGACGAGATCCTGGAGCCGTATGCCTCCGGATTGACGACCCCGGAGATCCTTTGGAGTCTCTCGCCCGTGACCCGGGACCTGACGCTCGAGCTCCAGTATCTGGAAGGCGCCGCCCCGCGGCTCGAATGGTGCGTACGACCACTCGTGCCTGCGCCCGCCTGACGCCAGTTCGTCAGCGAAGGCGCAGGACCCTTGGGGAGCGCGGCCACGCCGATTTCGCAAACACGCGCTCGAGCTCCGGAGTCCCGCGCGGGCCGCTCCCTGGTGAGGAGCGGCCCGCTCGTGAGGTGAGATCAGTACTTGACGCTGCAGCCGTACGGCTGGCTCGTCGCCACGCTGACCGGCTTGCCCGCCATCGCTTCCTGGAGCGCGATGTCGACGTGTGGCCGCGCATCTTTGAAATCCGACGCGCGCGTGCTCGGCTTGTCGTCGATGCCTCCCATGTACACGAGCGTCCCCTGCGGATTGATGACGAACATGTGGGGAGTCGTGCGGGCGTCGTACATGCGGCCGACCGTGCCCGACTCGTCGACGAGGACTGCATGCGGCGCCGCCCCCTTCTCTTTCGTCAGGTCGTTCGCCTTGTCATTCGAATAGTGCCCCTGTTTGCCGGGCGCCGACGAGACGATCGAGAGCCAGACCACCCCTTTGGCCGCGTACTTTTTCTGCAGGGCCTGCATCACGTCGTTGCTGTAATGCTTCTTGACGAACGGGCACCCGTGGTTCAACCACTCGAGCACCACCCACTTCCCGCGATACTGGCTCAGCGAGTGCGCCTTGCCGTAGGTGTCGACGGCCTTGAACTCAGGCGCCGCCTTCCCGATCGCGGGGGCCACGTACGACGCCGGACGCACATAGACCGAGTCCTCGTCGAGCTCACAGCCTCCAGCCACGAACAGCGCGAGCGCGAGCAACGACGTGACAGCCAGCTTTCGTTTCATTCATTCCTCCTGGTTCCAGCCGCGAGCGGCGTGGTCACTTCACTTCCGAAAATGCATTCAACAGAATTCCGGGACTGAGGATCTCCGGCAGCAGGCGGGGCTGCGCGGCAGGATCGGCATCGTAGAGGACGTAGAGAGGAACGCCGGAGCGACCGAAGCCGGCCAGCGCGCGGGTGATGGCCGGATCTTTGTTCGTCCAGTCGGCTTTCAGCATGGCCATGTTTCGCGCTTTCACGAGCTGCTGAACCTCGTGCGAGCTGAACGCGATGCGCTCGTTGACTTTGCACGTCAGGCACCACGCCGCCGTGAAGTCGATGAAGACGGGACGTCCCGCTGCCCTGTGCCCGGCCACGCTCTCTGCCGAATAGACCTCCCAGGCGATCCCCTCGGCAGGTGTCGACGAGGGGGCCGCGGTTGCCGCCGGAGCGCTCGTTGCGGCGAGCACGAGCCCGGCCACGATGAATCCGGCGCCGGCCGTCCGCGCCGTCCATTTCGTTCGCTCCGCGGCCGACAACGTCACCCACTGTCCCCAGATCCAGAGCCCGAGTGCGAGCAGTGTGAGTCCGAGCAGCAGGCGCAGCACACCGTCGATTCCGGTCTGGTGGCCGAATACCCAGGCCAGCCAGGCCACGGTGGCGAAGAGCGGGAACGCCGTCAACTGGCGGAAGCGGACCATCCACTGGCCGGGCCTCGGAAGGAACCGAAGCAGCGCCGGCCAGGCGGAAAGCGCTACGTACGGAGCCGCCATGCCCGCGCCGAGAGCGGTGAAGATCAGCATCGAAGTGCCGGCGCTCTGGGTCATCGCATATCCGAGCGCGGCTCCCATGAACGGCGCCGTGCAGGGAGTGGCCACGACCGTCGCCAGGACGCCGTTCATGAAGCTCGCGCGATAACCACTGCTGCCGGTTCCGCCGAGGCGCGTGAGCGCGGTGCCGACCTCGACCACGCCCGCGAGACTCAACCCGAGACCGAAGAGCAGGAAGGCCATCGCCGCGACGAAACCGGGCGATTGCAGCTGGAAGCCCCAGCCGATCTCTTCGCCGGCTGCCCGCAGCGCGAGCAGCAGCGCGGCCAGAGCCCAGCAGGCAACCAGCACACCCGCCGCGAACGTGAGGCCGTGGGCACGCACGCGGCGCGGATCATCGCCGGCCGATTGCACGAACGCGAGGACCTTGAGCGAGACGACCGGAAAGACGCACGGCATGAGATTGAGGATGACGCCGCCGGCGAACGCGAGTGCGAGCGCGACGAGCAGCGTCGGGGGGACGGCTGTCGTTGCGGCTGCGTCGGTGGGGGCCGCGGCGCCAGCTGCTGGAGCGGTGAAGGGAACGTCGAATTCGAACGCAGCGGGTCCGCCTCCGCGGGCGCCATTCGCGGCAAGCAGAATTCCGTTGATCCTCTTCGGCGCGCCGGTGAGGTACGAGGAGCGTTTGACCCTCATCGTGACGACCCCGCCATCGACGCTCGTCGTCTGCGGTGCGCTGTATTCGATCAGCGGACCGCTGGCGGCGAAGAACTGCACGTTGCCATCGAGGGCGACGTCCTGCGGCGGGTCGATGCGGAGCACGAACTGCCCGTCCTGTTCGCTGGCGGCGATCTTCCAGTCATCCGTCGGCATCGGAAGCTTCGCTCTCGTGCTCGCGAAGGCGGACGCGGCGGGCCCCGAGGGAGCCACGGGACCTGCGCCGATCGGAACATCGAGGGCGAGCTTGACTTCCTCCGGAATGCAGACCTTCTCGCACACCATCCAGTAGGCGTCCGCGGTCACGCGCGCGGTCGTCCCCGGTTTCGCATCGCTCGCGGCCTTGAACGGGACGAGCAGCATCACCTCACCCTCGTAGCCGTACGTGGTGAGAGGAGTCAGGATGATCTTCTGTGGATACGGCCACTGGATGGCGCCGGCGGTGAATCCGGGGGGAAGGTTCCAGCTGATGTCTGTCGGCTCTCCCGAGTCGCCCGGATGTTTCCAGTACGTGTGCCAGCCGTCCTTCATGCGCATCCGGAGCGCCACGTCGAAGGATTCGCCGGGGGCTACGGATGGCTTTTCGAGCAGCAGCTCCGCCCTCACGTGGGGCGTCGAGACGGCTTCGCCATGAGCCGCGGAAGCAGCGAATGACGCCACGACGAGGACCGCGGCGGCTGCGACCGCCCTCAGGTGGCGCGGCGTGGAACGGATCTGCAGGTCGGGGAGTCGCTCGGGCGTCTTCACGCGGAACCGTTATACGCGAGAACTCCGATCGAAGTTTCCCGGAGAGGGAGCGCGCCTGTCTCGTAACGGTAAACGTTGTTCCCCGCAAGAGTCCGTCAATGATTCGATTGACTGAGCTCGATGATTCCGTTTGTCAGGTTGATGCTGCTGTTTGCCCGGTTCGTGCTGATGTTTGTCCGGCTCGTGCTCGTTCCTGCTCCGCCGCACCGCCATGTTGCTCGGCTGGAGCGAAGTTTTGCTCGGCTGATGCTGGGCGTCATCCATTTCGAGCTGCGATTCGCAGCCAGGAAGCAAAATCTCCCCGAGCCGCTCCCAAAAACACCTCCAGGCGACCAACTCAAAAGCTCGAACCGAGTCACACCCAGCGTCAAGCCATCAAACGATCGCTCAGACCTATCCAACGGCAGCTCGAACTCACCAAATGGCAGCTCCAACTCACCAAATGGCAGCTCCAACTCACCAAACGTCAGCTCCAACTCACCAAATATCTGCGGCGAGTCCGACAAACGAAAGCTCCGAGCGACCAAAACACCTCGTCCTCTGAACCAAAAGCTTGACGCGACCGCGCACGTACCGGGACGTGAGCAGCATTTTCCAGGTGGGTGCGCGTCGCCTCCGCGCTCGTAATAGCGGCGCGACTGGTTACGGCGTAGTGAGCGCGGCGCCCGCGACGGCGAGCGCGATGCCATGTGCATCGGCGCCCGCTGGGGAGGGAAGCGCATTGATGATGACCGCAATGGCGATTTCGTGCTCGGGGAAATAAAGGAGAGAGCTCTGGAAGCCCGAGATTGCGCCGGTGTGCCCCACGGCCGGACGTCCCAGTTGCTTCAGCACGGACACGCCGAGCCCGTAGGGCGCGACGGTATTGTTTGTGAGCCGTGTGGAGGTGGTCATCGTCGCGTACGAGGCAGGCAGCATGACGCGGCCGGTGGCGAGGAGGTGCGACCAGCGAGCGAGATCCGATGCGGTGGAGCACAGCGCACCGGCCGCGAACGGAACCGACATGTCGATTGCCGGGATTCGCGTCCACGTCCCTTGCAGCAGGCCGTAACCATCGGGCCGCGGCAGGTTGGACGTTCCGCACACGCCTGTGTCGAGGAGCCCGAGCGGCAACGCGAGCTCACTATGGACGAAATCGGCGAACGACCTGCCCGTGATCGACTCGATTGCATAGCCGAGCAGTCTGTAGCCGGAGTTGCTGTAGCTGAATTTGCTGCCGGGCGTGAATTGGAGCGGTTGCGCGTTGATGCTCTTGATGAACTGCTCGCGCGTGAACGGCAAGTAAGGGTTGGGGGAAGGCCCGTCTACTCCTGACGTGTGGCTGAGGAGGTGCCGCAGTGTGATCGTCGCTCCTCGTGGATTGAACTCTGGTACGAACTTCTCGATGCGATCGTCGAGTGTCAGGGCCCCGCGCTCGGCCAGGCGGAGAATCGCCGCTGCTGTGAATTGCTTGGTGATCGAGCCGACCTGCAGCACCGATCCCGGCGTTGCCGCAGTCGCGCTCTCTCGATCGCTCATGCCGAATGCGGCTGAGTAGATGATGCGGCCGCGGTCCGACACCGCGATCTGAACCGCCGGAACGCCCGCCTTCAATGCAGCGTCGGCGGCCTCACGTGCCGCGGTCTCGATGGCCGCCGGCGCGACGGCCAGTGACGGATGCTGCACGGCCCGCCTGCGCGCCGCCTCGGCGACAGGAACGTGTGCAAGCGTCAGAAGCAGGGCGAGGAGTGCTCGAGTCATTTGATCGTCCCCTATGTCGCGGCGCAGAAGCTGGACTAAGCGTAGCTGGTTTTGGAGTCGATGTGAGCGTCACGATCCGGTAAACGAATTCTCTTCCTCATCAAAGACCCCGAGGGAAAACCCATCGGAAGGCCCGCGGCAGAACCGCCGGTCCTGCAAAAAGAGCACAGTGGCAGCGGGGCGCATTGCGCCTGCGTATATCGCGCGCGTGGTTGATGGCACCTTCCTGTCGACGGCCCATGCCTTGCTGCGCCTGACGCAAAACGCGGTAAATCGACGTTCCCGTTCTGTGCAACCGCGCGTTGTTCACACAAGAACGTCGGTGTACAGGTTGAAACGCAGCAGCCCTTCTCGCCGGCTGCGTTGTAACCGATTGCTTGTTTGACAAAGAGTCCGCGTCAACTTAAACCTGAAGCTCTCGCTTTTACGACGAATCAATTGCAGTGAACGGCCCGAGGAGGGTTCCCGAATGAAAGTTCCTTGGCGAGTGGCTCTCTGTATCTTTCTTCTTCCTTTAATCACGTCCTGCAGTACGACCCCCGTCACAAAGCAGGCCAGCGATGCGTTGCCATTGATCGCGCCGGCCAAAGCGGAATCGCCGATCGGACTCCTGAATGTTCCGATGAAACCGCTGCGCCCCTCGCCGGGCGATCCGACCGATGTACTGGACAGCCCCGGCAGCTACGGTGACGAGAACTGGCTGAAGCACTCCGTCGACGGCGGCGATAATGGGCCACCTCCCTTCTCGGCATTCGCCACCGCGCGCAATGACTGGTTCGGACTTCTCGGCCGTCCCGCGTTCGGCACAGGGAAATGGGTGCCATATGGACCGACAAACGGCATGAATGACCTGACGAACCTGTTCCGCAACCGCACGCAATACAACGCGGGAACGGAGAACTTCGGCGGCCGCACGGTCCATGGCGTCATCTCGCCGTCGTGCAGACCGGAACCGGAGGAATGCACGATGTGGATCGCCGCGTCGAACGGCGGCGTGTGGCGTACCGACAATGCGCTCGCCGTCGACGATCCGGTAACGTCCGAGTACGAGGGACCCTCATGGGAGTTCGTCTCCGGCACGTTCGAGAATCAGAACACCGCCGCCCTCGAGCTCGATCCGAACGATCCGAATCACAAGACCATCTGGGCCGGAACGGGAGAGCCGAACAACTGCAGCAGCGGCTGCGAAGTCGGCGTCGGCCTCTATCAGTCGAAAGACGGCCGTAAGGGATGGAGAGGTCCCCTCGGTTCCGACGTCTTCGCCGCGCGCGGCATCGGCTCGATCGCGGTGAAGCCGGGCGATTCCAAGACGCTCTTCGTCGCCACCGGCCGCGCCACGCGCGGGATCTCGAACACGTGCTGCGGCGGCAGCGACGGGAACATTCCAGGCGCACCGCATTTCGGTGTCTATCGCTCGACCGACGAAGGGAAGACGTGGCTGCTCGTGAATCAGGGCGCCAATGCGCTCTGCACGGCGCAGACTCCGGATGCCGTCGCCGGCAACACCACCGCCTGCTCGCCACGCGGCGCGCGCCGCGTGAAGATCGACCCCGTCGATCCGAACACCGTCTATGCGTCGTTCTTCGCCCGAGGCATCTGGCGCTCGCGCAGTAATGGCGATCCCGGCACGTGGGAACAGATCATGGCGCCGGTGGGACCGTTGGGCGTGAGCGAGCGCGCGGAGTTCGACGTCGTGGTGATGCCGAACGGCGAGACGCGTATGTTTGTCGGCGTGGGCGGCGGCCAGATCCTCGCCACCCATCCACCGGCCCCGCCGCAGGTGGTCGGCGTCAGCTCGTTCTTCCGCCGCAACGACGCGGTGCGCAACACGCCCGCGGCGACGGCGCAGGCGACCTGGACCAACCTCCCGCAGTTCTCCCAGGCGTACTGCGACCCGCAGTGCGGTTACGACAATTACGTGTACGCGCCCGCGAATCCGCGCAATGCACCGAATTCCGGTGCCGATCACGACACGGTCTACCTCTCGGGCTCCAACCAGTACAACGAGAACAATACCGCCACGGGCAAGTCGAATGGCCGCGCGGTGCTGCTGTCGACGGATGGCGGCGTCACGTTCACCGACATGACCGAGGACAATCGCAGCAGCACGCATCCGGGCACACTGCATCCCGATCACCACGCGCTCCTGGTCAATCCCCTCAACTGGCGGCAGTTCTTCGATCTCAGCGACGGCGGCGTGAATCGCTCCGACGGCGTCTTCGTCGACGACAGCGCGGATTGTGCCGCGCCTCCGCATTCATTCGTGAATCCGGCGAACCTCGCGTACTGCAAGGTCATGCTCTCCCGCGTACCGCAGACGCTCCACGCCATCAATCGCGGTCTCAATACGCTGGCGATGTACACCGCCGACTATGACCGCAACAATCCCGACCGCCTCGTTGCTGGAACCCAGGACAACGGCTCGTGGGAATCGGCGGACGCCGAAGGCAACTGGGTGAACGTCTACATCGCCGACGGCGGTCCGAGCCGCTTCGACGCCACCGGTACCGATTCGAATTTCATGTTGTCGTCGGCACAGGGCGGATACTTCTTCGTCCGCTACAACGCGCTGCAGCAGTTCGACGCGAACTACATCTCGCACACGCTCCTGAACGTTGCCCCGTTCGGACTCGAGGCCGTCGGCTTCATCGCGCCGGCGGAGACCGATCCGGTGACGCCGGGCTGGCTGTGGACGGGACGCGAGCACGTGTTCCGCTCGACGAACTGGGGCCGGAATCCGTTGATGACGACCAAAGAGCAGCATCGCGCGCGGTGCAATCTCTGGACTGGAGTCCAACTGAACGACCTGAACGGAGATAACGCCATCACGTGGCCCGCTGATGCCTGTGACGACTGGAAACCCCTCGGCGACCCGACGCCGAACGGGCGGCTGACGGCGCCGACGTACGGCGCGACGCGCCCGGGCGGATACGTCTCCGCGACGCAGCGCGCGCACAGCGACACCGGCACGCTCTGGGCCGCGACCTCGACTGGGCGCATCTTCATCTCGAAGAATGCAGACGATCCCAATCCGGCGGCCGTTGCGTTCGTCCGTCTCGACACGCTCGACCCGAAGGCGCCGCCGCGCTTCCCGACCGACATCTTCGTCGATCGCACGAACCCGAACCACGCCTGGATCACGTACAGCGGCTACAACTCGAAGACGCCGGAGACGCCGGGACACGTTTTCGAAGTCTTCTATCACCCGCCGACCTCGCACAGCGATCCGCCGCAGGGAGTGTTCACGGTTCGCGACGGCCACAAGATCAACGGCTACGGCGACATCCCCGCGAACGCGATCGTCCAGACGAACCGCGGCACGCTCTACGTCGCCACCGACTACGGCGTCGTGGTGAAGGAGCCGAGCTCGGACGTGTGGAAGATGTCTCCGGCCGGTCTGCCGAACATCGACGTCACCGACCTCATTTATGTCCCCGAGCAGGACGCCATGTACGCGGCCACGCACGGACAGGGTGTCTGGAAGCTGAAGGTCCAGTAACCCGCCTTCGAAACGGTGAGCGCCGTCCGCGGGCGGCGCTCACCGTCATTGGGTGCGCGCAGGTGAACTGCCATTTGGATGTTACGATATCGTAATGGCGGGTAGAGCCAGCCGATGCGCTGTTGTGGCTGCAGTGAGTTAGAAAGACGCGGGCTACTCAAATGCGGTCTGGAGCCCATCAACGGCAGGAACGGCGCCGCGGCAATGCCGGGTCTGCGGCAGCGCCGCTGCGACGTGTGCGATACCGCGTGGCGGCGAGTCTCGACGGATATATCGCGGGGCCGAACGGTGAGATTGACTGGATAGTTCAAGATCCGACATTCGACTTCCGTTCCTTGTATTCGGGAGTCGACACCGTCCTTTTAGGCCGCCGCACCTTCGAGCTGACGCAGAAACCGGGTGCTCCATCATGGCCGGTCGGCTGGCATGTTTACGTGTTTTCTCGCACACTTCAGCCAGACGCGCATCCCAACGTAACGATCATCAGTCACGATGCTGGCGGAGCAGTCGCGAAGATGCGGTCTCACCCTGGCGAGGATATCTGGCTGTTCGGCGGTGGCCATCTGTTCGCCAGTCTTTTCGCTGCCGGCGTGGTTGACGAGGTCGAGGTCGCCGTTATGCCAGTCCTGCTTGGTGGAGGCGTCCCGCTGCTGGTCCACGGCGCAGGCATCGCTCAACTCCGACTGAAAGATTGCCAAAGATCTCCGCGCGGCATCGTGACGCTGCGCTACGACCTTGCGTCTCCGACTGGCTAACGGATCTCTCAGTCAGCTGCGCGGCCAAGGCCCGCGCCTGCGAGGCGTATCCATCGAACGAGGGACCGCATACGCGGCGCGCGTTCGAGCGCATCTTCCGCGAGTACGGACTGCCGCGGGCGATCCTGTCGGACAACGGCAGTCCGTTCGGATCTCCCGGTCTGGCAAGGCTTTCCCGTCTTTCGCTGTGGTGGATCCGGATCGGCATCGGCATCGAACGCATTGTGCCGGGACACCCCGAGCAGAATGGCGCACACGAGCGGATGCACCGTACGCTCAAGGCCGAGACGGCACGTCCACCCGAACAGACGATGGAGCGCCAGCAGAAGCGTTTCGACGACTTCCGCCGCGTCTACAACGACGAGCGACCACACGAGGCGCTCGGCCAGAAACGGCCGGCGACGATCTATCGCCCCTCACCACGTCCGTATCCCGAGTCGCTGCCGCCGATCGAGTACGCCGGACATCTGGAAACGCGAAAGATCGAGCACAACGGCATGATGCACTGGAAGAACGGCCGTATCTTCACGAGCAAGACACTCTCCGGTGAATTCGTCGGTCTCGAGGAGATCGACGACGGCATCTGGTCGCTCTACTACGACCCGGTGCTGCTGGCACGCTTCGACGAACGGAGATGAAATTCTATGGGTGACCACGCAGTCCCGTCCGACACCAGGAGCACGGCGCATCGTGAGTTGCTGACCTATGTGATCGGAGACCCATGGTGTCGGCACCGCCCATCGTGCGACTTGAACCAGGTGCTGACGCTCCGCGGAAGAGGACGCTCAGCGCCCCAAAGATCAGCCGTCGTGTGGGCGAACGACAGACGCAAGGTGTAACCTATGTGCCCGGTCTGATTTGTCACCCATGTTCCCGGCCGCACGGTGAAGTTAGCCGGCCCGCTACGCACTCAGCCAAGAGCCAAGGTTCCCCGGAGTGCGTCGACACACGTGCGCGGGACACTCGCACGGAGTGCCCTGAGCGGGCATAACATGAACCAGACCGTGGACTACGCCGCTCTTCTGGTCAAAGCGAGACACGATGTGCCGCATGAGCTTTGGATCGCGCCTTTCATACAACGAGAAGACGGCGTGAGCAACGTAGTCTGCTGCCTGGAGCAAGCGATTTTCACGAGCCGCGGCGAAGTACGGCATGTCAGCAAGATTGTTGAGCACACCCCATTGTGTGCCGAGGTTGCGAAATCCGTGAACCCACAGCTTCGCGCGCTTCTGGTAGTGACTGTCAGCGAAAACGAGAAGGCCTCTCTGCGCGTTCTTTTGTTCTTGATAACACCGCGTCAAGAAAGTGTCGAAACGCTTTACGACCTGCTCCGTCGCAAGCTTCACGGCGTCCTCACCGTAAACCTTTGCGTCCTTTTCAACCACGGCAGCGAAGAGCACCACGCCGTTCTTGTTCGAGTTCTTGATCAGGAGCCCAAGCTCGTCGAGAACGGTCTCACGCTGTGCAGATGGACCCACTCCTGTCCAAATTAGCGTTTTGAGTTGAACGTCGTCAGTATGACGAGTACCGCCGGGGCCTGTACAGTTGGTTTGGCGAACGACAACAGGTACAGGAGGTCCCCGGCGATGAACCGAGTATGCA
>Ga0196976_1000829_pt1 | contig 17152 bp, 17 predicted proteins | sample S3v_513CmetaG_FD_148644 | JGI IMG/M metagenome (GOLD analysis project Ga0196976, IMG submission 148644) | Soil microbial communities from Anza Borrego desert, Southern California, United States - S3+v_5-13C | ecosystem: Environmental > Terrestrial > Soil > Desert | place: USA: California...
GGCCACAGCAGGGAACTTTACACGTTACTTTACAAAAGAAATAACTGTTGAGGCAATTGAGGTAATTGCCATTGCACCAATGCCCCTGCTGGTTTGTGACGACGAAACCGGAGACGGGCAGGAGCCTTTTGATCTCACCGTGCTTGATGAAGAAATACTGGGGCCGCAGCCTGCCGAAGAATTTACCGTAACCTATCATGCCTCATTTGAAGATGCCGATGCAGGCCTGGACCCGCTGCCGCAGCCCTATATCAATACCCTTGCGGCAGAGACACTTTTTGCAAGGGTGACTAAAAACGGCACCGGCTGCCGTGCGGTTACAGCTTTCTCCATTCTTGTAACGCCACTGCCCGAAATAAATATGCCAAGTGAATATACATTGTGTGCAGGCGGCACTGTAACCCTAACCGCGCCTGATAATTTTGACAGCTACCTGTGGTCAACAGGTGAAACCACCCAAAGCATAGAGGTGAATGAGGAAGGCGAATACCTGCTTACCGTGGCCAGGGACCATGGTTCTGTTGTGTGCCAAAACATAAAGCTGGTAATGGTGAGCCTTACAGAAGTACCCGTACCTGAACTAGATGAAGAATATATAATGTGCCGCCACTTTAGCATTACAATAGTGGCGCCCGAAGGGTATGACAGCTATTTATGGAGCGATGGTACCACAAACAGGTCGATAGATATTACCGAAAAGGGCGACTATACCCTCACTGTTACGGCAGATGGCTGTGAAGCTGTAAGAGAATTTACCGTAAAAGATATTTTATGCGGCATAGATGTGCCCAAAGGAATTTCGCCGAACAATGACGGCCTTAATGATGCCCTTGACCTCGCCGGCCACGATGTTACAAGCCTGAGCATCTTTGACCGTTACGGGCAGCAGGTTTACAGTAAAGTAAACTATGAATCGGAGTGGCATGGCCAGGCCGACAGCGGGCACGACCTGCCCAGCGGGACTTACTTTTACAGTTTGCAGGCGCTCAACAGGCGAAACCAGACCGGCTGGATTTACATAAACCGGGAGTTAGATTGAGTTAGAGTTTTGTAACCGCCTGCAGCAACGCGGGCGGTTATTTTAAGAGTAATGCGCAACGCTTTTACTTTTCTCTCATCTTAGTACAACAAGTTTATTCTTAATAAATTATCTACCAATAGCTCATGCCATGAAAAAGATTACATTTTTGCTACTGCTGCTGGTTCAAATTGGTTTTGCACAGAATGAAGCCAATATATGGTATTTCGGCTACAACGCAGGAGTCGATTTTAATAGTGGCGCTCCGGTAGCTCTTTTAGACGGCCAGGTTGTCACTAATGAAGGTGTTGCGACGATTTGTAACGCCAATGGCGAATTGTTGTTCTATACCGACGGAATTACCGTATGGGACAGGAACCATGATATAATGCCGAATGGCACCGGCCTTTTAGGAAATTTCTCAAGCTCACAATCGGCTATTATTGTACCTAAGCCGCAATCAGCCACCATCTATTATATTTTTACAGTAGAAGAGTTAGGCTTTCCTAATGGCCTTAATTACTCTGAGGTGGATATGGACCTTAACGGTGGTTTTGGCGATGTTACAAATAAAAATATCCAGCTGTTGCCGCAGTCAACCGAGCAGATTACGGCTGTAGCCCACAGCAATGGCACAGATGTATGGGTTGTAACCCATGGTTATGGCAACGACGAATTCAAAGCATTTAGGGTAACTCCTGCAGGCGTTGACACAACTCCGGTGTCCAGTAATGCAGGCCTCGCGCTAAATACGGTAATCGAAGATGCCGTAGGCTGCCTTAAAGCCTCGCCGGATGGGACCAGGCTTGCCATGAGCAACTATAATAGCGGCTCGCGATTGTTTGACTTTAATCCTGCTACCGGTGAGGTAAGCAACGGTATTATGATTTCTACATCTATATTCAATTATGGTGTAGAATTTTCTCCTTCCGGCAGATTTCTTTATATAACTACCGATGTAGCAGCGGCATTGGTCCAATTTGACCTCGAAGCGGCAGATATACCGGCCTCAGCGGTCCAGTTGCTGGAAGAGGGACCTGATCCGCAGTTTATATCGGCGGGGTCTTTGCAATTAGGCCCCGATGGCAAAATTTACTTTTGCACGCCTGGTATAACATCTCTTAGTGTAATACACAATCCCGATGAGCCCGGAGCGGCATGTAATTTTGAGCCTGAAGCCGTTGATTTGGGCGGCCGCATGCTGGGCTATGGGCTACCCCCTTTTATACAATCCTTCTTTGCGCCGCAAATACAGGTAGAAAACCTTTGTTTTGGAGACGAGACACAGTTTTCGCTGCAGACAAACATCTTGCCCGATAGCGTACTGTGGGAGTTTGGCGACGGCGCTACTTCTGCCGAAATGGAAGCGGTACACACCTATGCGGCCGCAGGGGAGTACACAGTCACCCTTACGGCTATGAGACAGGGTATACCGCATGTGCACACCAGGCATATTGAAATCGAAGCGCTTCCTGTTGCAAACACCCCTAATGATATGGTATTGTGTGATACTGAGGGTAACGGGCAGCAGCAATTTGCCCTTGCCGGACAGGATGCGCAGATTTTAGGTGCGCAGCCTCCGGCTGATTACCAGGTTACCTACCATCTTACCGAAGCAGATGCACAGGAAGGGGTAAACCCACTGTCCGATAATTACACCAATATTTCAAACCCCCAGGTTATATATGCAAGGGTTACATCCGAAAGAGGGTGCCATGCCGAGACCTCGTTTGAGCTTCGTGTACAGGAGCTGCCTGTTGTTGAGATGGAACTGCAGTACACGCTGTGCGAAGGTGATCCCATTGTAGTGACTGCGCCCGACGGTTTTGACGGATATTTGTGGTCAACCGGCGACGAAACGCAATCTATACGTATAGAAGAGCCGGGAACTTATTCGGTCACTGTTTTCCGCGACAGCGGAGATGTGGCTTGTGATGCTACTGCAGAGATAACCGCTGTGCTTTCCGGGGCGCCCACAATAACAGGCGTAAACACTAGTGACTGGACAAATAACGACAACAGCATAACCATAGTGGCAGAGGGGCCGGGCGATTATGAATATTCTGTTGATGGGATCAATTACCAGGACAGTCCTGAATTTAATGGGTTGGCCATGGGCAGGCATTTTGTTTATGCGCGCGATAAGAACGGCTGCGGCATCGCCACAGATGAAATTTACCTGCTCAACTACCCTAAGTTCTTTACACCCAACGGTGATGGTGAAAATGAAACATGGCGGGTAAAGTTTGCGCATACAGAGCCTGATATGCTGGTGCACATATACGACCGTTACGGAAAGCTCATCACGTCATTTAAAGGCAGCAGCCCCGGGTGGGATGGTACTCTCAACGGATACAAACTTCCGTCCACAGATTACTGGTTTGTAGTGCAGCGTGAAGACGGAAAAGAATTTAAAGGCCATTTTTCTATGATAAGGTAGAACGTTACATTTTCAAAAAATATAAATTAAAGGCGGAGAATTGTGATATTTTGTGCATTTACAATCGGAAAGGTACCATTCAACGATAGAATTTTGCACTATAACGAAAAATGATTTGTGCATAAACATATGTAATTGAACATTATTATTTTCACAATGCTTTAACAATATATTTGTCAGTAAATCAGAGCTAGTTATGGAGATAAATATGCTAATTTTGGGAATGGGGTCGATCATTTTATTTTATTTAATCGATAAAAACCACCTGCCTGCCACCGGTGTTGCAAAAAGGTATCTCTTGTCAAGACTTGAGGATAATAAGAAGAAGGAGTTAAGGCTGCAGGCAGAGCTTGAAGCACTGATAAGGCAAAATGAAGCCTGGATGCTCAATGCTTTTCCTGATTGCGACATTACCTATGCCGAATATATTGAAACCGTAAAGGAAAAGCACAGCATAGAGTATTCCGATTTAGAATTTGAATCTTTACGAAAGAAACAGTTGGTTATGGGCCAGGTTATGGAGTATCTCGACAAGATAAAAAGCCAGCAGGAAGCCATAACTGCCCTTGAAAATGATGTGGAATACCAAAAGCAGGTATTTACGAGGCATATGGCCTCATAAAAGCATCTTGCTTAATATCAAGACAAAGCGTTTTTGTTAATAACCTTTGTTCTGCCTTAACATAAAAATTTTTCACGATTCCGTACTTTGCTAAAGGCAAAATTAGGAGACATGGAAAAGGAAACTATCAAGGGGCAGGGCGCGGTAACCAATATTCACAATCACTTCATTAAAAACCGCTATGAGCAGTCCATTTACCAGGACGATTATGAGGAAGAGATAGCAAAGACCCGCGTTATAGAAGTCTTTCCTAAAACCATTGTTAACCCGGTAAAGAGCCCTGACCTGTCCATGGCTTATTCTATGAATCCCTATCAGGGTTGCGAGCACGGCTGTGCCTACTGCTTTGCGCGCCCAACACACGAATACTGGGGCTACAGTGCTGGGGTAGATTTTGAAAGGGTAATCCTCGCCAAGAAAAATGCTCCCGAACTCCTCGAAAAATTCTTTAAAAAGCGCGGTTACAAACCGGAGCCTATTTTAATGTCGGGCAATACCGACTGCTACCAACCCATAGAGCGCAAGCTGCAGATAACCCGCGGCCTGCTGCAGGTGTGCCTGGATTACCGCCACCCGGTAAATATATTGACTAAGAATGCGCTCGTTACAAGGGACCTCGATATACTCGTACAACTAGCCGAAAAAAACCTGGTCACCGTTTCCCTGAGCATCCCTACCATTAACGAAGAGCTGCGGCGAAAGCTGGAGCCCAGGACGTCGTCGGTAAACACAAAGCTCAGGGCGCTGGAAACACTGTCGCAAAATGGGATTCCCACGCATGTTATGGTGGCGCCCATGATACCGGGGCTTAATACTCCCGAAATATTGAAGATAGTAAAAACCATAGCCGAAAAGGGGGCGCAGAGTTTTGGCTATACCCTCGTAAGGTTAAACGATACGGTAGAACCTGTGTTTAAGGACTGGCTGGAGGAGCATTATCCTGACCGAAGGGAAAAGGTGCTTAACCAGATAGCGTCAATGCACGGGGGAAAGCTGGGAGAGAAGCAGGTATTCAGGCGCCGTACGGGAGAAGGTAATATTGCCGAAATGATACACACCACCTTTCGTATAGCGCGGCAAAAGTATTTTAAGGATAATGATATTTTCAATTTGGCCACACACCATTTTGACGGTACCAAAGGAGAACAGCTAAGCCTGTTCTAAGGCTGCCATGTTGTAAAGGGATTGTTGCTGAGGTAAGCATTGTAATAGCGTTTGTCGCCGGTAACTTCACTGCCCAGCCATTGCGGTTTCTCAAAGGCTTCATCTTCATGAGCCAGTTCAATTTCAGCAATAATAAGCCCTTCGTTTTCACCAAAAAATTCATCTACCTCATAGGTGTGCCTGCCCATAGGTACTTCATATCTTATTTTATCGATAACACCTCTTTCGCAAATCGCCAGTAGCTGTTCAGCATCGGGAAGTGGTATTTCCTTTTCCCATTCCATGCGGGTTGTACCGCTTGTGTTGCCTTTGCCCTTAATGGTAAGAAAGCCCTTGTTGCCTTTTATCCTGACCCGCACCGTGCGCTCGGGATGTGAACTTAGGTAGCCCTGCACAATACGGTGTTGGGCAACAGCCTCATGTTTATAATCTTCTGATAAGACCAGGAATTTTCGCTCTGTTTCTGTCATGTTCGGTAATTGTCCCGGCAAGTTACACATTATAGCAATGCTTTGCTTATTTTAGTGTACAGAAATTGGTAGAGCAATGGAAACAAAAAGCGGCATTACATACCTTCACCCCAAGACCTTTGAGGAATGGTATGATTGGCTTGATAAGCATGGTGAAAAGGAGAGATCTGTACGGCTTGTGCTTCCAAATAAAAACAGCAAAACTAACGGGATCACCACCAATGAAGCCGTGCTCGCGGCCTTGTGTTTTGGCTGGATAGACAGCCTTGCAGGCAAGTATGATGCCAATAGCTCTTTTCTTACATTCACGCCGCGCAACCCCAAAAGCAACTGGAGCAAGCCTAATCGTGAGCGTGTGGCGCAGCTGCTTGAGCAGGGCCTCATGAGGCCGCAAGGGCAAAAAATGATAGATATCGCCAAAGAAACCGGCACATGGGATTTACTTGCTGATATTGAAGAGGGTATAGTGCCAATGGACGTCGCCGAAGCACTGGCTAAGAACAAACAGGCAAAGGCAAATTTTGAGGCTTTCCCGCCATCGTCGCGCAAAAGGATACTCGCCTGGATCGTTACAGCAAAACGCCCTGAAACGCGCCTGACACGCATTGAGGAAGCTATAGCATTAGCCGAAAAGAACATCAGGGCGAACCATTGATTTTCGTTAATCAATGCTAAAAAATGCAGGTTTAAGGCGCTGTTTAAACTGACATTTGTATTTTTACAATCCCATCAGCGGCTGTAATATGAAATTCAGAAAGACCAAAGCCAAAATCACGCTTGCCGAATTCTTCAAATTGAATTTTGATGAAAATAACCTTTGGGAATATAAGGCCGATGATGTTGACCTGCTGGCAGAACTGGTAAATATAATCCGTCCCGCAAACCCCAAAAAAGTCGATGAGGTAAACATTGGCGAACTTCTCAGCCTGTTGAATGAGAACGAGCAGTACCGCAACGGCCTGGCGCTCTACGTCTCAGCGATACTTAAAAATAAGAAATTCAGCAAAATACTTACTGATGCGGGGATTCTTGCGGATGCTGATTTTATATATGAGGTAAAGAAACGCCTATTTGAAAAATTCATCCCCGACCAGCCGGGTAAGGATACGTTAGAGTATATACTCAACCAAGTGTTCTTCCTTAAGAGCGACCCGGTATGGATAAACAAGATACCGTTCGGGCAAATAGAAGAGCTATACGGCCTTTTAAAGTTCAGGTCGCTGTATGTTTCCAGCGCAGCAAAAAGCCCGCTTACAGAGCTTTTATTTTCGATGGAAGTGCTTATCCACCGCATTGCGGGCCGCGCACTTGAAACAGAGGTGATCCAGATGGTGCCCGAATATGAAAACCTGGAGAGCCCTTTCCTGGCCATCCAGAAGGAATTTGGCCTGATTACTGAAAAGTTGCTGGAAGAAAAGCGCAACTACCTCTCGCCAAACGATGACGGGTACAGACAGTTGCTCGTGCTGCACAAGCAATGTGTGGAATATGTAAATACAGCGTTCCGTAATAGCGAGAAGTACGGCATCTCGTTAAGAGTTAACCAAAGCCTGCTCAGGATTCGGCAGCAGCTGGACCGATTGGGGATTTTGCTCCCCCTATTGGTTATAGACGATACCAATGAGGCCAAAAAGGATACCATTACACTGGCCATCAACATCATTACGTATAACTGTGACAAGAACAATGTGCGCAAGCTCATTAACGAGAGTACACAGCTGATATCGTATGAAGTGACCCAGCACACCGCACGGACGGGTGAGACCTACATTACAAAGAACCGGAATGAGTATTTCATGATGTTGTGGAAAGCCTGCGGGGGAGGCATTATTGTAGCCTTTGCCTGCGTGCTCAAGATATTTTTGTCGAAGATGGATAATAGTGCCTTTGGCTATGCTTTCTTTTACAGCCTTAACTATGCCCTGGCGTTTATCCTCATATATTTAAGCGGATCCACACTGGCGACAAAGCAGCCTGCCATGACGGCGGCAGCGCTGGTAAGCTCCCTCGAGGCAGGGTACAAAAATAAAAATGCCGACGAAATGGAAAAGCACCGTGCCTTTGCCGAATTTTTTGCACGAATATTCCGGTCGCAGTTCATAGCCTTTGTGGGCAATGTGTTCATGGCGTTTCCTGTGGCCATGCTGCTTATATGGCTTATAGATATTACATTCTCCTACAATATAGCGCTTACAAAATGGTATAAGCTGGTGTCCGATATAAGCCCGGTACATTCGGCGGCCATTTTCCACGCTGCCATTGCGGGGGTGTTCCTTTTCCTGTCCGGTATTATTGCCGGCAGTGTGGCAAATCGCGATAAACACCGCCATATTTACTACCGCATCCAGGAGCACCCGCTGCTCAAAAGGAGCCTTGGCCGTACCCGTACTAAGAAGCTCGCTGACTGGTACGAAAAAAAATGGGCAGGCATTATATCCAACTTTTGGTTCGGAGTATTCATGGGCAGTACCGCCTCCATCGGTGTCTTTTTAGGGCTGGGCCTGGATATCCGCCACATCACGTTTGTAAGCGGTAATCTGGCTTTAGGTTTGTATGGCGCCAATTTTAATGTGTCAAACGAACTGCTGTTTTGGGCGATCTTCGGTATTGGTGTTGTGGGACTGGTTAACTTCCTGGTAAGTTTCGGGCTATCACTGGGGCTTGCCTTCCGGTCTCGCAATATACCATTGTCAGAAATGCGTCTTGTGGCACTTTCAATATGGAAGCATTTTAAGCGCAAGCCTGCCTCTTTCTTTTTCCCGCCTCTCCGCAACAAAACAGTCACTACTGTAGCAGAGGGTAAATAAGGAGTTTTATTTTACCTTTATGGTATGGAAGAGGAAGTGCCAATCCCGATGCGCAAAATAATCCACGTAGATATGGATGCCTTTTATGCATCAGTGGAGCAGCTTGACAACCCTGAGCTGCGCGGTAAGGCTATTGCTGTGGGCGGAGGGTCCCTCAGGGGAGTGGTGGCTGCGGCCAGTTATGAGGCACGCAAGTTTGGTGTGCGCAGCGCCATGAGCGGTTTTTTAGCCAAAAAGAAGTGTCCGCACCTCATTTTTGTAAAGCCACGATTTGACCGCTACACCGAAGTGTCAAAAAAGATCCGCGAGATATTCCATGAATATACCGATTTGGTAGAGCCTTTGTCGCTCGATGAGGCCTATCTTGACGTAACCCAGAATAAAAAAGGCAATCCCAGTGCCACGCTCATAGCCACTGAAATAAGAAGGCGAATACTCGAGGTGACGGGCCTTACAGCCTCGGCAGGAATATCCGTTAATAAATTTATTGCCAAGGTTGCAAGTGATTATAACAAGCCCAACGGGCAAAAAACAGTAAATCCCGATGAGGTTATTGAATTCCTGGAGCAGTTGCCCATAGGCAAGTTTTATGGGGTTGGCAAGGTGACCGAGGAGAAGATGTACCAGTTGGGGATATTTACAGGAGCCGACCTAAAGGCAAAATCAATCGAATACCTTACCGAGCATTTTGGTAAATCAGGGGCTTATTATTACCATGTGGTGCGGGGCATCCATAACAGCGAGGTAAAGCCGCACAGGCTGGTTAAATCAGTAGGGACGGAGCATACCTTTTTTGAGAACCTCGTATCTGAAGTATTCATGATGGAAAAGCTTGACGGTATTGCCGACGAACTCGTGAGGCGGCTCAAAAAGAAAAAGATAGCCGGTAAGACCGTGACCCTAAAGATAAAGTACAGCGACTTTACGCTGCAGACACGAAGCAAAACGCTGCCGTATTTCATCTCCGATAAAAGCCTCATCATGGACACCGTGAAGGAACTGCTGTACCAGGAAAAGCCAAAAGATTCGGTACGGCTGTTGGGGATTTCGCTTTCCAACCTCAATACCGAGGAATCGGGTGCTAAAAAGCCGATTGCAGTACAGCTGAAGTTTGATTTTTAGAAGACCGGAAATCGGCAGCCCGAGGCGGGAAGTCCGAAGTTAGCTTTAGGAATCTGATACCACGTAATATCAAGGGCTGCCCTCTAATGGGCAGCCCTTGATATTTATGAACTTCGGACATGGGACTTCCTTAATCCCTTAATTTTGATAACAGCCTTAAGAACTCTACGTACAACCAAACAAGGGTGATCATCAGTGCCATACCGCCGAACCATTCCATATACTTTGGCAGTCGCCTTTCAGCTCCCTTTTCAAGCAGGTCAAAGTCAAGAAACAGGTTAAGCGCGGCAATAATAATAACAAATACGCTTATACCTATGCTCATAAGCGAATTGCCGTGGTCAACAGGCTGAAAGTTTATGAATAACGACAACACCCACGAAAGAATGTAATAAGTAAGGATGGCAAGAGTGGCAGCAATTACTACCGACCTAAACTGCTCGGTCACTTTTATAATCCTGAACCTGTATAGGGCAAGGCAAACGCCAAAAGTAACAAATGTGGCGCCTACTGCCTGTATAACGATGCCGGGATACTGCACTTCAAATATTGCCGATATACCTCCTATAAATAGTCCTTCGAGCACTGCATAGGCCGGCGCCAGGTAGGTTGAATAATAAGGCTTAAAACCGGCAATTAATACCACGACAAACGCCGCAATACCACCTGCTATGGCATAGCCCATAGGGTTGTTGCCGTTCATGGCCATCCACCAGGTACCCAATGCACCCGCAAGCAGCAGTGCAAAAAGAATAAAAGTTTTATTCACCGCCCCAGCCACGGTCATCGTGTCATTGTAGTCAATAATTTCCACAGGACGGCCGTCAGTATCATATACGGGAGCTGTAGCTGTTTTTGTAAACGATTTGTTCTTAAAAAACGGGTTTGATGATTTCAGGTTCATAGTTATTGTGATTTACATTCCAAATATAGAACTTATGTTCAAATTTCCAAAAATAAAGGCCGCCTTGTGAGCAGCCCGCGGATATATAGTGTTTAAGCGATCTCAGTCACTCGCAGGGTGTTAACCATTCCTTTTTCTATTACCGGCATGGCAGCGAGGTTGATAAGGAAGTCGCCCTTTTCTACATAGCCTTTTTCTTTTGCTATTTCATTCACATCCTCAACGGTCTCATCGGTACTCAGGAACTTGTCGTAGTAAAAAGCATTAACGCCCCACAGCAGGTTAAGCTGTGTAAGTATCCTTTTATTTGATGTAAACACCAGTATGTGTGCACCCGGCCTCCATGCAGATATCTGGAAAGCGGTGTAACCGCTGTTGGTAAGGGTGCTTATCGCCTTGGCCTTTATGACGTTTGCCATTTGGGCAGCGTGGTAGCATATTGACTTTGTAATGAAACGCTTCGTCCTTACCTGCGGTGTGTTTTGCGGCACGTTGATAAGCGGAGAGTCTTCCACGGCCTCAATGATCTGTGTCATTTTCTCTATTACCTGTACAGGATAGCTACCTACGGAAGTCTCGCCTGAAAGCATAACCGCATCTGCCCCGTCCATTACTGAGTTGGCAACGTCGTTCACTTCGGCACGGGTAGGGGTAAGGCTGGTAATCATAGTTTCCATCATCTGGGTGGCCACAATTACAGGTATGCGTGCAGTTTTTGCCCGGTTAATCAGCTTCTTCTGGATAAGAGGCACCTCCTGCGCCGGGATTTCAACACCCAGGTCGCCGCGTGCAACCATAAGCCCATCGCAAAACGCAACGATCTTATCGATGTTATCTACGGCTTCCGGCTTTTCAATTTTAGCTATGATGGGTATTTTATGGTCACTGTGCTTGGCGATCAGGTCCTGAAGCTCTTCAAGGTCCTTAGGCGTCCGCACAAACGAAAGGGCTATCCAGTCCACACTTTCTTTTATGGCAAATATGGCGTCTTTAATATCTTTTTGGGTAAGCGCAGGTAACGACACTTTTGTATTAGGCAGGTTTACACCTTTTTTTGATTTCAGCGGCCCGCCCTGTATCACTATGGCCTTAACCTCGTCCTTGCGATTGGTCTCCAGTACCTCAAAGATCAGCTTGCCATCGTCGAGGAGAATTTTCTCGCCCGGGTTTACATCGCCCGGAAACTCCTTGTAATTCATATAAACCCTGTCAGCCGTACCAAGCACGTCTTCTCCGGTCTGAAAGGTGATTACGTCCCCCCGGCTTACAATTACGTCTGCTTTCATAACGCCTACGCGTAGCTTTGGGCCCTGTAAGTCGGCAAGTATTGAGGTGTTGTAGCCAAATTCGTCGTTAAGGCTGCGAATCATGTCTATCCTTTCCTTAACGTCGGTATAATCGGCATGGGAGAAATTGATCCTGAAAACATTTACGCCGGCATCGATCATATTCTTAAGTACTTCCCTTGTGCTGCAGGCGGGGCCTAATGTGGCTACAATTTTAGTTTTCTTTCTTGTCAACATTCTTAAAAAATTAAATTGTTCTTTGATTTTAGTTTTTGGTGGTCAATCTTGTAAGCCGTGGTAACCTGGCGAATGCGAAGCATTGTGCTTACTACGGCATCAAGGTCGAAAGATGCGGGGTCATTCTCTATCTTGAGCACATAGTCCACTTTCTTTAGCTCAGGCATCAGGTAAACATTGGTGGTTACGGCTGTACCTGCTTCAAATAAAGAAGCGGTGGGGCTGCTTTGGGCAGATGTGACTTTATTTTTGTTCTGGATGAGGTTCCATACTATGTCGTTGTCGTTGTCTTCAAAAACAAATCTTGAAAAACTGGTTTCACCCTCCCTTATCTTTACGCCTATGTCGTTTGGCCCCTTTTCAAGCCGTATGCCCAGCTCCCTGTTCATAAAGTAAGCGAGCCGGTGGTCCTCAAGGGTGGAATGTATGGCAATCAACCCGAATTCGATTGTTACAAAGTCGTCTATCAATAGTTTGTAAACAGCCATATTTTACCATCCAAATAAGCTGTAAATATACTATATAATGCTAAGAAAAAACAGGGATGGTTATTAAGTTTCTGCTATTTTCTTTACGAAAACGTTTTAGCCGGCAACAAACTTGAGCTATTTTTTGTTAATTTTTTCCTGAAACGCAAAAAATGCTCTTTGCGAAGCTTTTTCCTCCGCTTTCTTTTTTGAAGTAGCCCTGGCGCGGGACACAACCCTCCCGCCAATGATAAGTTTTATGGCAAAATGTTTTTGCCCTTCGGCGCCGTTATCCTCATATACCTCATACTGGAATGGCTTCTTTTCCTTTTGGCACCATTCAATAACAAGCGATTTGTAGCTGATGACCTTGCCTTCCAGCTTGGGTATATCTACATAAGGTATAATAACCTTCTGGTGGATGAACTTTTCACAAAAAGTAAAGCCCCGGTCGAGGTAAATGGCCCCTATGAGCGCTTCAAAGAGGTTGCCGTGTATGTTCTCGCCGAAATGCTGAGCCGACACCTTGCTCTCTACCCATTTAATGAGGTTAAGGTCGCGGCCCAGCTCGTTGAGGTGCTCACGGCTCACGATCTTCGAGCGCATTTTAGTCAGGTAGCCCTCATCCCCCGTAGGTACTTCATTGAACAGGTGTGCGGCAATCACAGAACCCAGCATGGCATCGCCTAGGAACTCAAGGCGCTCATAGTTGATCTGGTTGCCATTTTCGTCGAGCTTGTTAGAGGAACGGTGTGTAAAGGCGCGGCGGTAATGGGTAATGCTTATGGGTTGGAAGCCAAGCATTTTTGTCATTTCTTCAAAAAAAATCCCGTCTTCCTGGGGAAGACGGGGACTTTTAGAAAATATTTTTTTTATGATACCCATACCCCGTCCATTATTCCTCCAGTTTTTTAACTAAAACGCAGGCATTGTGTCCGCCAAACCCAAAGGTATTGCTCATTACTACCTTCATGTCCCTTTTCTGGGCCTTGTTAAAGGTAAAGTTAAGCTTAGGGTCAATGTTCTCATCATCAGTAAAGTGATTGATCGTAGGGGGTACCATACCGTGCTTAATGGAAAGTATAGAGGCTATGGCCTCTATGGCGCCGGCTGCACCAAGAAGGTGGCCGGTCATTGATTTTGTAGAGTTAAGGTTGAGGGTATAGGCATGGTCGCCAAAAACCTCAAGTATCGCCTTAGACTCTGCAATATCGCCCAGCGGGGTAGATGTGCCGTGCATGTTTACGCCATCCACATCCTGTGGGGTAAGGCCTGCATCCCTAAGGCAGTTGATCATTACGTTACGAGCGCCGAGCCCTTCAGGGTGCGGTGCGGTGATATGGTGCGCATCGGCGCTCATGCCGCCTCCGCCTATCTCGCAATATATTTTAGCGCCCCTTGCCTTAGCGTGCTCGTATTCTTCTATTACGAGCGCTCCGGCACCTTCACCAAGCACAAAGCCTTCGCGGTCTTTGTCCATTGGCCTGGAGGCTGTTTTGGGGTCGTCATTCCTGGTAGAAAGGGCGTGCATTGCATTAAACCCGCCCATACCGGCAATGGTTACTGCAGCTTCGCTGCCTCCTGTCACCATAACGTCGGCATGGCCCAGGCGTATATAATTAAAAGCGTCTATTAATGCATTAGTAGATGATGCGCAGGCAGAAACCGTGGTAAAGTTGGGCCCCCTGAAACCATATTTAATTGAAATATGGCCCCCTGCAATATCGGCAATCATTTTTGGTATAAAGAACGGATTGAATTTAGGGATGCCATTGCCTGTGGCAAAGTTAACAACCTCTTCCTGGAAAGTTTCAAGCCCGCCTATACCTGAACCCCATATAACACCTACCCTGTCTTTGTCGAGCTTGTCAAAATCAAAATTGGCATCATTTACAGCCTCTTCGGTAGAAACAAGAGCATATTGGGCATAACGGTCCATTTTTCTTGCTTCTTTCCTGTCTATAAAATCTTCAACATTGAAATTCTTTACTTCGCAGGCAAATTTTGTTTTGAAGTTAGTAGTGTCAAAGTAGGTTATAGGAGCAGCTCCGCTCACACCGTTTATAAGGCTGTTCCAGTACTCCTGTACATTGTTGCCTATGGGGGTAAGTGCTCCCAGTCCTGTTACTACAACTCTTCTTAATGTCATAGGGTCAATTTTATGTTTCTGTTTATAGAACAATACCCATGCGTCTCTATATTAATGATAAGAAAACATGGGCATTAGTATACTTTTTATGAATGTTCTTTGCTATGAAAGACGTTCATTTGTCAAAAGCGCTTATTCGGGGAACTATCAATAAATATAACATCCATGTGTCAACTACATGGATGTTAGGTATTTATTATTTTTTCGCTTCTTCGATGTAAGAAATAGCCTGACCAACAGTAGAGATATTCTCAGCCTGATCGTCCGGAATCTGAATGTCAAATTCTTTTTCAAACTCCATGATAAGCTCAACAGTGTCTAAGGAGTCAGCTCCTAAATCGTTTGTGAAGCTTGCTTCTGTTACAACTTCATTTTCGTCAACACCTAATTTGTCTACGATAATCGCTTTTACTCTTGATGCAATGTCTGACATAATCTTTAATTTTAGAATTTAAATTGAACGGCAAAAATAAAAAACTTTATTTTAAAACCGCGTTTTTGTTAAAAATTGTGGTACTAAAATAGAAAATTAATTTGAGATTAATGTGAAATGCTTGTTATTTTCCGGGAGATAATTCTTTTTTTTGCACTATGAAATTGAATGCCGAAATGAAAAACATTGTACTCTTTGCCTCGGGAGCAGGCTCCAATGCCGAGCAGATCATGAAGTACTTTGAACCCAGGCCCGGTTTTGCCGTAGCCGCCCTTTTTACCAATAACCCAAACGCCGGCGTTATTGACAAGGCTAAAGGCTTCAATGTGCCGGTAGTGGTCTTTACAAGAGAGGAGCTGAATGACGGCACAGTACTCCAAAAACTCAATGATTACAAGCCTTCGCTTATAGTGCTGGCAGGTTTTTTATGGAAATTCCCGGGCAATATCATAGCGGCCTATCCGCACAGGGTAATCAATATCCACCCGGCCCTGCTGCCCAACTACGGAGGCCAGGGCATGTATGGCATCCACGTGCACAGGGCAGTACATGGCAACAAAGACAAGGAAAGCGGCATCACCATCCACTATGTGGATGAGAACTACGACGAAGGCAATATCATCTTCCAACAGGCTGTGGCGATCGAGGAATGCCTTAGCCCTGAGGAGGTTGCGCTAAAAGTGCTGGCCCTTGAGCATGAACATTTCCCGAAAGTTATTGAGGAGCTCCTGAAAGGAGAATTTGAAAATTAGGCAATTTGAAAATTTGAAAATGCCTTTCGACATCTAATAATCCAAACATCTAATATCAACCCTATGGCCCATACAGTCCATATCTATACCGACGGCGCTGCCAGGGGCAATCCCGGCCCCGGTGGCTATGGCGTGGTCATGGAGCAGGTGGGTACCGGCTACCGCAGGGAATTCTATGAAGGCTTCAGGCTGACGACCAACAACCGAATGGAGCTGCTGGCGGTGATTGTAGGGTTAGAGAAACTTAAGAATCAGGGAACCAGTGTGTTAGTGGTGTCTGATTCAAAATATGTGGTCGATGCCGTAACCAAAGGCTGGGTATTTGGCTGGGAAAAAAAAGGCTTTGCAGGCAAAAAGAACCCCGACCTGTGGCAGCGCTTCCTTAAGATATATCGCAAACATAAGGTTGACTTCCAGTGGGTTAAAGGCCACAACAGCCACCCGCAAAACGAGCGCTGCGATTATCTCGCCGTCATGGCATCAAACCAACCGAATTTAAACATTGATGCCTTTTACGAGGCTGAAGGCGAAAAACTCCTCTGAATCCGTAACCAATCGGTTACATAATTTTTCTGCGGCTTTGCAATTGAACTTTTTGCAAATAAATAGCCGATTTCACGACATATTTTTACCTGTGCTTTGCCTCAAGTATAGATTTAAGCTCGTCAATGGCACGCTCGCTTTCGGTATTAAAGCAAATATTTTGCAACGCAATACCTACGGCAAGCATAGCCAGCGGAATCATTACTGCCACGGCCGATCCGCCGTCGGTAAGGCTGGCTATTACAGTAATAATAAGTGCAAGTGCCGCCATGCCCAGCCATAGGCCCATAAACAGGGCAATAAAGCGCATTGGATTCAGGGCCAGGTTTATGCGTGTGCCTGCAGGCAGTTCGCTAAGGCTGCCTTTAACAACGGGGAGGAAGGAATTGCGGTAAGTAATGACCCTTTTCAGGGTAAAGGTATCGCCCGCAATAAGGCCTTCAAACTTCTTGGCAGGATGAGCTGCGGTATGTTCAGGCTGTATGTTGTAGTGCAGCCTGTCCAGGATTTCAGCTTTTGGTAGTGCGCTGTAAAGCGTCGCCTCCTGCGAGGGGAACAGTTTCATGATTTACGTAGTGTTTCATAAACCAGGGGGGTAGTTTTTGGTGTTAATGATATAGTACGGTAAACAGTAAAATTATAAAAAAACCAATGCAAAATGTTATAATTTGCAACAGAATCTTTGTCATTTCGGTAATCACATTATTTCACTTTTAGTATTCAGGAGCGAAATAGCCT
>Ga0196976_1000830_pt1 | contig 17127 bp, 11 predicted proteins | sample S3v_513CmetaG_FD_148644 | JGI IMG/M metagenome (GOLD analysis project Ga0196976, IMG submission 148644) | Soil microbial communities from Anza Borrego desert, Southern California, United States - S3+v_5-13C | ecosystem: Environmental > Terrestrial > Soil > Desert | place: USA: California...
CCTGCAGTACGACGATTGCGCGGCCGAGCTGGCGGACGCCGAGCGGCGATTCGGCGTTCCCATCCACCGCTGGCCGGACCTGGACCTGCGCAACAACCTGGACGGGGTGGCGGCGCTGATGGCCGGCCTCGATCTCGTCGTCAGCGCGCCCACCGCCGTGGGCGAACTGGCGGCGGCGCTGGGGACGCCGGTCTGGCGCCTGGGCGGAATGGGTGACTGGTCGCGTCTGGGCGCCGCCTGCCGCCCGTGGTTTCCGGCGATGCGCCTGATCGCGGCACCGGCTGGCGGCAGCGTGGACGATGCTGTAGACTTGGTCGCGCGGATGCTGCGCATGTGCGCCGGGCGATCCGGCTGACGGCATTAAGCAACGGTTAACGCTGAGTGCCGTACGCTTGGAATGCGGTCGCAGGGCCGCGGCTTGACGTGGGGTGAACGCGTTATAGCGTGTCGCGTTGCCGGGGCCGGCGGTATCGGCCGCGGATGTCGTGAGGGGAGGGTGCCATGGCTGACGATGCATTGGCTGGCGTAGGCTCGATGGTCTCGGACTTGAACAAGTCCATCGAGGCCGCGATGAAGCGTTTGCAGGCCCAGCAGTCCTCCGGGCCCGAGAACGTCCAGGAATTCCGCAAGGACGTCCGCAAATCCTCCGCGCAGACCTCCGGATTCGCGACCGACATCGGCGTGCTGGCCAAGAACACCACGCGCCTGAACGTCGTATCGGCGCTGGCGGCCAACGACCCGGTCGATTTCTATAAGTTCCGCGTCACCACCAAGGGCGAGGCGACGCTGGGCCAGATCGGCGACGAGGGCGTGCGCGTGCAGTTGATGTCGAAGCTGGGCGTCGTCATGGCCGACAGCGACAAGAGCCAGGGCACCAAGTACGAGAACTTCAAGAAGCTGCAAACCGGTGAGATGGCGCTGGACCGCGGCGATTACACGCTCCGCGTCTCCCGCGAGAAGGGCGTGGCGGCAAAGGACGCGAAGAACTACGCGATCCAGCTCTCCATGGGCACATACAGCAAGGATTTCGACACGGTGGCCAAGCAGCCGGTGCGCGGCGACAGCCCGTTCAAGATGTCCACCGCGCAGCAGGAGATGCTGTCCGGCCTGAACGCCGCCGCGCAGAACATGAAGTCGATCCCGACGGGGCTGTCTGGCACGCAGAAGCTGATGGGCAGCTTCAACCTGTTCGTGTAAGTTGGTCCGGACGGCGGTCTCGCGGAGACTGTCATGTGTTTCGTACCAGAGTACTGCTTCTGCGGAGGTCAGTACCGGTAAGATCGCGACCCTTCACACACTGATGCGGTCGTGTGACGAATGGAAGCGCCAAAGAGGCTTCGGGTGTGGCCACGAATTCCAGAAGTATAGAGGCCGCCATCTACCCACCCAAGGAAAACTCGATGAATGATAGCATCCGCACTGCGCTTGAAATGGCGGCGGAACACCGGTCTGCTAAGCGCTACAAGGAAGCGGAGGAAATCTATCGCGCGATCATTGTGACGCATCCCGGCCTTGCCGAGGCGTACTTCAACTTAGGTGTCACACTGGTGGCGGCCCAGCGCTGGCGCGAGGCGGCGGATGTATTGACTGCAAGTCTGCCGCTGATCCACTCGCCGGCGAAGTACCAGAGCATCCTGATGCAGGCTGTTGCGAGTCGGGTGAGCGACAACGTTGCGCGATCTTTGCCACTGACGGATATGTGCGTAAATGGCATTGGGCCGATTACGGCAGAAATTGAGCTGACGGCCCATTGCCAATTGAAATGCCCCTTCTGTCGCACGGGTGGTGATTTGCGCCAGAAATATATGAATGTTCCGCGTGGCCTGCTAGCGCGCGAAACTTTGATAAGGATTTTGGAAAGCATCCCATCTCTGTTTTATGTCCGGCTCTATAACTGGGGCGAGCCCTTTCTTCATCCAGATTTGCCGAATTTGGTTGAAATTGTGAAAAAAAGTGGGCGGTATTGCGAGATAAGTACCAATATGCAGATTATGGATCCCGAGTTGGCGGAACGCCTTGTGCGAGCTGGTCTTGATCTCATTCGCATTTCTTGTGACGGCGTTACGCAGGAAACCTATGAGCAGTATCGGAAAGGCGGGAGCCTCGACAAGGTGATTGAGCACGCTGGCATTCTAGCCGCGAAGCGGCGCGAACTGAACAGCGTCACGCCAGTTGCGATCTTCCAGATGGTGGTCAACCGCTTTAATGAGAAGGAAGTCGACGCTTTCCCGGCCTTCGCAAGAGAAGCCGGCGCGGACGTCATAGACCAGATTGGCATCTGTCCCATGACGCTTGAAGGCGCCGACATGATCGAGGCCTTCGGGGCCCGTGATCCACGTTTTCCCCATTATGCGCCCGTCAATCCACTCACCGGTTGCCGGCAACCGTGGAGCCACATTTCATTGGACTGGAACGGGGACGTATACACATGCTGCAACCCGTCTGGGCTAATCGAATATAAGATGGGGAATATCAATCAGGACGATTTCAGCGACATCTGGAACAATGAGCGATATCGCTACGCACGGCGCCTGATCGCCAGCGGTCAGATCGAAGACAACGGTTTGAAGATGCCTTGCGTAGACATGTGCCACAGCAGAGAGTTTGCGAACAGCTGGTATGCCGGTGCTGCACCGCTCGCGCAGTCCCAGTGATCGCCATTGTCTATAAAGCAGGAAGCAGAATATGCAAGTGACCGATAACGATGTCGTAACAGTCTTCAATTTGAAAGACATCCCACGTGACGGCACGGTTCTCGTTTTCGGTGCGGGCGACGGCGGCGTGATGATCCGGCGCAAACTGGAACGTTTCTACGGCTTTCGTATTGCCGGGTTCGTTGACAGCTACAAGGTTGGTGAGGCTGACGGCGTCGCCGTGATCGGAATAAACGCTTTGTTCGATAAGTATCCGAAGGATACGCCGATCGTCATATCGAGCCAAGCGCACGCGGAGATAGCACGGATCTTGCGCGACGCTGGATTTACTCGTATCTACAATGCCTTTCCATACGTGATCAATTACGTTGGAGACTTGCGCTACGAGCCGCAGGTTCGCTTAACACCGGACATCCTGGAGCGCCTGCGCTTGGACGGTGTAGCCGGCAGTGAGGAACTGGTGCCGGGCACAATGCTCGACGAGACCACTTTGCGGCGCCTTTTTCATGCCGCCTCATGGCCTGCGCGCGTGGCGCTGATCGATTTCCTCATCGGTGCCACGTTACCGGGCTCCGTTGATGAAATACGGCTGGCGGCCGCAGTTGACGTCCACCGAGCATTTCTCGTCCAGCTTCTCGGTGATCTGGGCAACGACGCGTGCGAAAATGCCGAGGCGGCCGCCCTGCTAGCGCTTTCGAAGAGTGTCGGCAACTGGGATCGGGCGTCTTCCTGGCTGGCCTGCTGCGACGACCATGCAGCTCGCCTACGCGCGGTGTTGGTTCTACATCCCCGTCTCGATCAGGCGTTTTCCCTGGCTGGGCTTACGGCCAAGCTGTTCTCGGCGAGGTCCCAGGGCATGGAACCGACCGCCTCGTTCCACGAACGGAGCTACCGTCTTCACCGGGAGTCGATGGAGGAACTCACGGATGACCCCGAGCGCGAGTTGATCCATCGTTCATGGTTTGACGAGGGAACAGCCGATTACCAGATGCACGAACGCTGCTATATGGCAGTCGATGCGTTGCGGGAAACTGGTAAGGAGAGTTGGCTGACCATTGGGGATGGACGTTTCGGACTTGACGCTGTTCACCTGAAGCGCCGCGGATTCCACGACGTGCTGGCAACGGATATTTCGGACGCGTTGCTGAAGCAGGCCGAGAGGTTCGGCTGCCGCATAGACTACAAAGTCGAGAACGCCGAGTCGTTGAGCTTTTCCGACGACAGTTTTGACTACGTGCTCTGCAAGGAATCATACCATCATTTTCCGCGCCCCATGCTCGCTCTGTATGAGATGATCCGCGTTGCGCGGCGTGGCGTGGTATTGATTGAGCCGCAAGACCCATTGATCGATGCGCCTATTCTTGTCGAGCACACGGGTCGCCCACAGTACGAAACCTCGGGAAACTATAAATATACCTTGTCACGACGTGAGTTAGAGAAGGTAGCCCTTGGACTTGATTTTCCTATGGTGGCGTTTAGGGGATTGAATACGGCTTATATTCGTGGGGAAGAGTTTGCGCCGACAAGCGTCGTGTCTCCAATTTACGTGGAGCTTTTGGCGAGTATTCGTGAGCACGACCTTGCCTGTAAGGCCGGGCGGGCAAAGCCTATGTTGCTGTTGGCCATAGTTTTTAAGACCGAACCGTCGCCGGTCGTCCGGCAGTCCCTGGAGGATCAAGGGTGGGACGTTCAGCCGCTCACGCGGAATCCATTCGCGCGGGTGCTGCGGTGAGGCGGATGTTGGTAGCATGGAAGCGTTGAGCGTTGTAGAGCCGGTCGATGCCCTCGTGCTGGTGCAGGACGCGGCGGAGTGTGCTGCGGCGCTGCGCATGCTCGACAGCTGGAACTGCACAAGTGGGGTCATTCTCGGATGTCGTGCGATCCCTGGTGCCGAGATCGGCTACGACGGGGGGGATCAACGGGTGCGCCGGTGGGAAGATTTCGGCGTGCAGAACCTTCAGATCAGCTACGAGAGCGTCCTGCAGTATCCGGTCGTGGCCGGAGCGCTGAAACGCTTTCTCGACAATGCAGGGGTGTCCGAGGATTCGCTCCTGCGATCCCCGTGCCTTCAGGTGTCTTTCATAATGCAGATGAACACCACCTACATCGCCCCGCTGCGCATGGTCGCCGCTGCGTTCCATGCCTTGCGTCCAAAGGCACTCTATGTCAATGACCATCCAACCTTTACGGTTCGGGCCGTGCGGGCGCTCGCCCAGGCATATCGTATTCCGGTGGGAGCAGTCGTGGCATGAGGCCGGTCTGCTTCCTGACCCATACCGGAAACCCGGGCAGCGTGCGTCGATACCTGAACACCTCGGCAGAGTTGATCGCACGCGGGATCCCCATCGGCTTCATCGATGTCGACGGCGGAGGCACGGCTGTGCTGAATCAGGAGGTGGCCCGCGCCGCCGTCGAGCGGTGCTGGCTGGAGGAGGCCTTCGTGTCCGCTGGGACACCGTCTGGCGCGAGCCGGCCAATCGTGCCGGAATTGCCGGGTAGCGACCGTCCACTGTTTCGCCCAGCCGTCGGAAGTCTGAACTTTGACAGCACGTTTGGCTTTTCTGACACTCTGGCTGGTCTCGGGTTTGATGGTTCGCCGTTGTTCGCCCGCTTGCTGGCTGGTCATGCGGAGACCTTCCTGGAATATCTCTCCGTGGCGCGCGAGGTGCTTGGCCGCGTTCGCCCTGGTTGTATCGTTTTCGACCTCTGCTACACGTACGGTGTCGCGGCACTTATCGAGGCCGCACGCGAGGCAGGTATTCCCACGGTGTTGATGCAGCACGCTGCAGGGGTCAATGCCTTCTACAGTTGCCTGCCAGACATGGCAGACCGCTACGTTGCCTACAACCGGTACAATATCGAATGCTTGGCAAGGATGGGCGTGCCGCCTGAGCGCATTTGGCTCACGGGGGCGCCCGAGGGGGCTCCCACCGCACGAGGAACCGCAGAGCGGGCGGAGGTGCTTCGTCAGCTTGGGTTGCCGGAGCGCCGAAAGATCGTGCTGGTTGCGCTGAAGCCGGCCCGTGAGGATTTTTCGGGCGCTCTGCGGCAGTGGAATAGTGCGCTTCTCGACGCAGTGGAGGAGGTGTTGCTTCAAGACGGACGCTTCTTCGTCGTCGTTCGCCGTCATCCAAGCGATGCTCATCATCCGAGCGGCGCAGCGTTGCCCATGTCCGCGGAGACGATCGCGCGGTTTTCCGAGAATTTGCGGATCACCGACGCCGAAGACCCGCTCGAGCCCTGGCTGCACGCCGCGGACGCAGTGATCACATTGCGCAGCAATACACTGGTTGAGGCGGTGGAATCCGGTGTCCAGGTTTTCCTGGTCGATCACCGCGACACCGACGGCTGGCCGGATTGGGAGCGTATCCCAGCCTTCATTTCTGTGCCGCCTGCCCAGACGCGTGAGTATCTCAGGCTCCTGTGCCAGGATCCCCCTGCTGAACCTAGGATATCTCCGGACCTGCGGCGCCGGTTCATTGAGCAGTTCGGGCTCAATCGGCGGTCGGATAGCGCCGCGAGGCTTGCCGCCGAAATCGCCCATGTGATCGCCGTCGGTCTCTAACGCTGGCCAGACGTCTGGATCGTAGAGCGATCAACTTCGGCCGCGAAAACGGCTGTTGTGTTGGGTTGCCGGCACGCTACACTTACGACCCGCATCTCGCCCGATGTCCGTCGGGCGGGCAAGCCTGTAGAGAACGGCGCATGACTGTCCCATCGTCCCAAACCGGCAACGCTTTTCCGATCACTGAAGCGGCAACTCGGGCTTGGAGTGAGCGTATCCGGGTCGATACGCTGTCAAACTACCATCTTGAAATGGCCCGAGCCATTGCCCGCGAGGGCAATGTTGCGGCGGCCATCGACGCCTACCAGCGCGCCATTGCGACGCGCTCGGGATGGGGGCAGCCCTGTGTCGAGTTGTACCTGCTTCTGCGAACTCATGGCAGGGTGGCGGAAGCGGAGGCCGTACGGCAGTCAGCCGGCCTTGATGCCACATACTTTGACCAACTGACGCATTCGGCGGGGTTGCGCGATCAGGCGCGTGCGCTCATGCAGGCGAATAAGGCCGTCGAGGCTGTGGCACTGCTTGAAGAAGCGTACGCGTGCGATTCGGATGCCGGTGAGGAGTTGGCTTCGGCACTTTTGGCGGCGGGCATCGGAATGCCGGTCGAAGAGGCGGGGCGCGCGGTGGCGCTGCTGGAGCGTAGCGCTCAGGTGGATCCGGATCGGCCGGTCACTTTTCAATTGTTGGGCGATCGTTTGTTCGCCCTGCGCCGCATCGCGGAGGCCGAGGCCGCGTACAGTAAGCTTTGTGAACTGCGACCTTCGGCGCAGGCATTTGGCGAAGTCGGGCTCTACCGGCAGTTTTTGCTCCGTTTCCCTGAATCCGAAGAGGCCTTGCGCATGGCTCTCCGGCTTGAGCCTAGCGCCACGGCGGCACAGATCAATCTCGCGGTGACTTTGTCTTGCCTGGATCGTTTCGACGAGGCCATGGTCTTGTTGGAAGAACTGGAGACTACGGCGCCTGGGAATCGAAACGTTTCGGCTGAACGTGGGCTGGTCCTGTTGGCGATGGGGCGGGTCGAGGATGCCCTTGCGGCTGAGCGGCAGTCACTTGCGCTTGCTCCACCGCTGACCACCCCGTTTGCATGGTTCCCATTGAGCAATTTGGGGCTGATCATGCTGCGAGCGGGAAAGCTTGACGAGGCGTTGCGGTTGCACCGGACTGCGGTTGGCCTGGCTCCTAACCAAGGGCTTGCCTGGAGTAATCTGGGTCTATCGCTGCAATGGTCTGGCGCGGAGGACGAGGGAATGCAGGCACACCGCCGTGCGGCGCGCCTGCAGAGCGCTATGATGCCGTTCTGGTTCCACCAACGCCGCTGGGCGTCGAAGCTGCTGCGGCCAGTCGCGGAAACGCTTGGAATACAGTGGGCAGGCCGCTAAGCCCCGCACGTACGCCGCGTACCCCAACTCGAGCCGCTTGCCCAGCATACAGCACGCGTCATGGACGTGTGTGCAAAAAAGGATTCGTTAAGGCAGTGCTGCGAATGATTCACTCGAGGGTGTCGCGCATACGCTGGCGTGCTTCATGATCGGAGTATTCGCGCGAATGCAACGCACATTGAGCCGCCATGCTGATTGTCTGGGAGGGTCACGATGAGGCTTGTTCAAGTCGAGACTTTTTACCCAAGCTATCTGCGTCAGTTTTACAACGCGCATAAGTCGTTGCGCCGGGCGTCCTTCGGCGACCATGTTTCCGCGCTTGTTCGCGACGGCTTTAGCGCGATTCACACGATCGCGCCGTATCTGGAGCCGTTAGGCTATGATTCCCATTTCATTATAGGCAACTGTGGTCCGGCGCAGCGTGCCTGGATGCGCGAGAATGGCTATCCAATTCCCGATCCGGCGCGCGAAGCCCATGACATCGTGCGCCGGCAGATCGACAATCTACGGCCGGACATCCTTTATCTGACCGACCCCGTCACCTACGATAGCCGCTTCGTCAGAGCGTTGAAACATCGCCCCGAACTCGTCATCGGCTGGCAGGCGGCTCGTATCCCGTCCGGGACGGACTGGTCGGAGTTTGATGTCATCCTGTCTGGCCTCTCAGGCGTTCGGCGGGCGGCTTTGAGTTTGGGGGCCAGGGCGGCCGAGCACTTTATGCCAGGGCTGCCGGAGTGGATCGCGCAGGCGTGTCTCGACGTCCCAGAACAGCACGATGTCGTCTTCGCCGGGTCCTACACCCGGCAGCAGCATCCTCAGCGCAACGCCCTCCTCAAGGTGATCGCAGAGGCGTCAGAGCGGTTTGGCTTCGATTGCGCCTTCCATCTCGGCGGCGACATCGACGATGCGCCGGAGGCGATTAGGCGTGTGTTGCGGCCACAGGTTTTCGGACTGGCAATGAACCGTGTCCTTAAAAGTGGGCGCATCGTGTTTGACAGCCGCGGCGTCATCGATATGCCAGCGGAGGGTGGGCAAACGGTCGACATGGCTGGGCTCGAAAGCGCCAATATGCGGATTTTCGAGACAACAGGCGTCGGGAGCTTCCTCTTGACAGGTCACTATGAGAACCTGTCCAGGCACTTCACGGTTGGTGAGGAGATCGAAACCTTCACCTCGGAAGGCGAACTGATCGAGAAGATCCGATATTACCTGGCGCATCCTGACCGGCGCCGGGAAATCGCCGCGCGCGGCCAGGCGCGATGCCTCCATGATCATTCGATGACACAACGGGTGCAGCAGTTCGACGGCATTGTACGCACCCACCTGCGGTCAAGGAGCGCTGTCACGGTCCCCGCAGCGTCACTAGCCTCCACCGGGGAAATGCACCTATGCACCACGTTCGGAGCGGCCGGCGCCGCACGTGGCCTTACGATGCTGGATTCGGTGCGAGGCAGCGGCGGACGCATGCATGTCCTGTGTCTTGACAGAGCCGCTGAGCGTATCGTACGCAACCGCCTGCCGACAGCGTCGGTGGTCACGCGCGAGGACCTTGAGACCTGGGCACCAGAACTACGTACACTCCGCAGCGGGGGGGCGAGCGGCGCGGCCGCCGTGGAGGCGTTGACGGCGTGCCTCCTGGCATTCGTGCTGGCGCGCTTTTCGCAGGCATCAGCGGTTGGCTACGCAAGTCCGGAGATATTTTTCTTTGGCACCGTGGACGAGGCCATTACCGCCGCCAGTGGCCCGGTCACCGCGTACGCCCCGCTCGGCAAGGACGGTCTTCCTGCCTGGGCCGTGTGGCGCAACAACGAGGCAGCGCTGGAACATCTCGCCGCTTGGCGCCGCGTCGCGTGTGACGTTAGCGGTTCCTCTGACGCCACGACCGAGGTGTGGAGCGCCCAACGCGTGCAGTTCCTTCCCCCGGCATTCGGAAGGTGGTGGCGGAGTGCCGAGGGCTCTGGCATACCCGATGAATCGTCGGGTGATCGGCCGGTCTTCGCCGATTTTCGCGCTGTACGCCTCGAACGACCTGGGCATTGGACCTTGCCAACCGATCCGCCCATCCCGGATGCTGCTGTGGAGAAGTTTGCTAGGCCTTACGCTGCGACGGTGGAAGCAATACATGCGGCCTTGAGCGCATTCTATTCGATTGCCTCTTCGCCACTGGCGGAAGAGGCGGAAGAGACGGACGTGCCCGCTCGCGTGTCTCTGACCTTTGCGCATCCGGGCAGCGGTTATACTATCATCGACCGTGACGCGGCTGTCGCCCTTGCACAGGATGACGGTTGGGCCTATGCCGACGTCGCGCAAGCGCAGGATGTTGCATACACAGCGTTGCTCCGCGACATGTTCGCAGGAAGTCCGCGAATCGACTTGGCAGTCGCCGCAGCCGCCGTGGAAGCTGCCGAACTAGCCTGTCCCAGCGTGCTCGAGGTCGGGTGCGGCAGCGGGTATTACAGTCAGGTTTTTCGACATTTTTTGCGCGGGCAAGTATCCTATGCCGGACTCGACCGTTCGGCAGGCATGATCGCCTTGGCGCGTGCCTCCCATCCCCAAGTGCCCTTCACGGTCGGCGACGCGACGGGAATGCCCTTCGAAGACGACAGTTTCGAAATCGTCTTCAATGGCGCATCGTTGATGCACACTATGGATTATGAGGCGGCCGTCGCGGAGAGCCGACGGGTGGCCCGGGACTACTGCATCTTTCACACGGTGCCTGTCCTAGCACGCAGACCTACAACGTATCTGCGCAAAACGGGCTACGGCCGCCCGATGACCGAGGTCGCCCTCAACGAGGGCGAGTTGAGGATGCTGTTCGCTCGGCATGGTCTGCTGGTCCGGCGTGTCTGGCGAAGTATCGGATATGATCTGGGATCCATTCTTGGTGAGCCAACGGTCACCAAGACGTTTTTGTGTGAAAAGGTCCCCCACATTGACCCAGGTCGACCGCTGCTTCTCAACATCGGTTGTGGCGAACATTATCACAATGACTGGGTTAACCTTGATTTTACTGGCCATAGTTACAGTGTTCTCGTTCATGACGTGGCGTATGGCTTGCCGTTTCCGGACGCCTGCTTCGACGGTGTCTACCACTCTCACGTCCTTGAGCACCTTCCTCGCGACGACGCTCCGGCGTTCCTGCGGGAATGCTATCGGGTTCTGAAGCCCGGCGGCACGCTGCGCGTGGTGGTGCCGGACCTGGAGACCATTGCGCGCACTTATGTGCGTTTGCTGTCCGCGGCCGCCAATGGGGACGCGCGAGCTGCCGACGAGTATGAGTGGATTGCCGTCGAACTGTTGGATCAGATGGTGCGGCACCAGACGGGGGGAGTGATGCGCAGGATGCTGTCGCGGCGGTCCTCGTTGCCCGAATCTTTCGTAATCGAACGCGTAGGTGAAAATGCTCTGCTTTCGACTGCGGCCGTGGATGATGCCGGCCCCTGGTGGGCGCCGGGCTACCGTCCCGGGCGCCACCTCGCCGCTCACGATGTCGGGTGTTTTCGACTGGCCGGAGAAGTTCATCAATGGATGTACGACCGTTATTCCCTTGCCAAATTGCTCGATGGTGCAGGATTTGAAAACATCCGGGTTCGGGAAGCGTCGTCATCGGGGCTGGAAGCCTTTGCCCGCTATGGATTGGATGTCGGTTGCGATGGACGCCCACGGAAGCCAGACAGCCTGTTCATGGAGGGAGTGAAGGGGATCTAACTTCTATGATATCCTTGTCTTCGGTACAGTCCAGGAGACTCAGCTGCGCCATCTGCACTTGATTGCGGATCCGCATTTGAAATGCCTGCGCGATGTCCAGCTTACTTTTATTAGGTGCAGACTGTCACATGCTGATCATTCGGGAATTGCCAGATATTCATTTCGTCGACAAAAATGCCTTTGCCCGTTTGGAATTGCGCACCTGTGGGCCGGTCATTGGCCGTCTTGCGTTGCGACTTCGGAGCCGCTTTCCAGAGGCACGCCGCCTAGGCCTGATCTTTCGTTCGGAACCAACACTCGTTCTCACGTGGCTGGCTGCTTTGCACGCCGGTATCGAGCCGCTCATCCTGGAGGTGCCAAACGAGAAGCAGAGCATTCCTGCGTGGCGAGCATCGATTGCAAAGACGGTTGAACTGGCCGCGCTCGACGGACTTGTGCTGGCACCTGAATTCGTCTTCCGGCAACCGCCCCATAGTGCCAGTTTGGTTCTGGATGCTGACGACGCAAAAGGCGACGATGTCGTCGCCCCCTGCGAAGAGGTAACGATCGGTGCCGTCCTCCAGCTCTCGTCGGGCACTACAGGACATCGAAAAGCAATCCGCTTCCCGCTTGCCCAAGTCTGGAGCCATATTGAAAATTACAATAGGGTGATCCGGATATCCAGTGGTGACTGCATTGTTTCATGGCTTCCTCTTTATCACGATATGGGCTTTGTTGCCTGTTTCCTGACGGCACTGGCACTGCGCATCCCAATAGTACTCATCGATCCGATTACGTGGGTTAGATGCCCGGCATTGTTGTTTGACGCAATAGAGCGGTATAGCGGTACGATCTGCTATATGCCGAACTTTGGCTTCAATGTGATGTCACGCGAACCAGCCGGCCGCCGTCTGGGAAGTATGCGGTATTGGATCTCCTGCTCGGAACCAGTCTATGCCGAGACAATGGCGCGTTTTGCGCAAGCCCACAAAATTCCAAGCGATAAGGTGGCTGTCTGCTATGCTATGGCGGAGAATGTTTTTGCTGTTACTTTCCGTCCTGAGTTGCGCGTCGTCGATACACCGCAAGGTCCTCGGATAAGCTGCGGGCGCCCGATCCCTGGCGTTAGCCTTCGGCTGCGCGACGGCGAGATCTGTGTCAAGAGTCCTACGGCGCTGCAAGCCTACGAAGGCGGCATTGACGTCCGAGACGCGGACGGCTTCTTTCCGACTGGCGACATGGGGGTTTTGATCCACGGCGAGCTGGTGGTGACCGGTAGAAAGGGAGATCTAATCAATATTGCAGGCCGCAAATTCTTCCTTAATGACATTGATCAAGCAGTTAATTCCGCTCTGCCTGATGCACGGGGCCGCGCCGCAGCGCTGGCATATCATGATGCGCACATTGGATCGGAGCGGATAATTATCCTTGTTGAACGTTCGACCTTCTATGACGATGCTGACCGTCTGGCGGCCATCAATCAGATCAATGAACGGCTTGGCATGGATGGGTACGAATTCCATTTTGTGCCCGAGCGATTTTTGAGCAAGACGTCGTCTGGAAAAATCAATCGAAGCAAGACGCTAGAAGATTGGTTGACCGCCCGCGAATGGCGACGGCTGGCTGCGGCCAATGGACCTGGAGTATCATCACTGCGTGAGGCTATAGAGGAGCAGTTTCCGGCGGTTCCGAAGGATGTACCTATAGCTGGTTTGCTTGACTCGCTGAGCCTGACGACTTTGCGAGTATTGATGGAGGAGCGCGGGCTTGAACCGGACTTCGATGCAGGCCTGGAGGCCATGTGTGTACAGGACGATGCGCGTTCACGCTTCGAAGGTGACGGTATCGAGATTGTTACCATTGTGGCGTTGACCGAGGGCAGTATCGTAGAGACAATTACGGACGCGGATCTTGGCGCTCTGTCAAGCCGGATCGGGTGTAAGGTGGTGCTCGAGCATGTTTGCGCGCCCCCTTCGCCCGTCCTGCTTTCGGACCTGATCTTCCATGACTACTTCATGGCGCGCGAGTGGCCCGAGCAGAAGGATGCCTATGCTGCGCTTCACGCGATTTTGATGAAGGTCAAGCGCGCGGCGTTGATTTTGGTTGACGATAACATTGAGTTTTATCGGTCTCGCTCATTCCACCACGTCGTACTGGACCACCAGTTTCATCGTGACGCCCGGTCAGGGCAGATGGCTTGGCGCTATCAGCGCTATACAAGTCAGCACCATCGGTTGCCCATCCGTGTCGTCCATCCCAGTGAACTGCCGCATCCGAACGTGGCGCTTTCGCGCTTGCAGGCATACCTTGGAGTTCCGGTAGTGAGGATGGCGTTCGGCCCGAACTTTCGCGGGGAGACAGCTGACTGGGAATTTCGTCCGTTGAACCAGCCGTTGCCACATACAGGACCGTGGACGTATGACCGGACGGTGCTGCTTGATCTGATTGCACAGTCTCTGGAAAAACAAGGAGAGCGGGTCGCACGGCAGTATGTTCCGCAGTTGCCAAAGAATATCGCCTTGGACAATATGGCGCATTTCTGTGCTGATTTGATGGACAGAGAAAAACTTTCCTCAATCATTGATAGGCACCAGCGATTCTGCCTTGTCGGCCCCGTTTCAAGCGTGGTATTTCTCGAAGAAGAGATAAAGCGCAGGGGAAAGATCTGTTTTCGCTGTCTGCATGACTGGGGGCTGATGCCTCCGGATACGCCTGGTCAGGAATACGACTGCATCGTCCAGGTCGGGTGCTGGGGCAAGCCTGCCATAGACGTTCCTATCTATCAGGTCTTTTGGTCCGGTTGGCGGCCAGAAGGCAAGGAACTGGAATGGCAGCCCCACCGGCTTTGGTTTTACAAAGGTGTTGGCGGAGCCGACCAACAGGAGAAGATCGATGATTGCTGAACCGGACTGCGCCCGGTCAACCGTCTCGAACGGCGATTCTGACGGAACGCACGAAATGAGCCCGAATGCAATTTCCGAGAGAGCCCAAAAACTGCTTCTTCCCGCCACCGCATCCATACGCCAGGCCGTGGAGGTGATCGAGGCCTACAAAAGCAAAATCGTCTTGGTTACTGACATGCAGCGGCGCCTTATCGGTACTGTAACGGATGGCGATATCCGGCGCGGCTTCTTGCGCGGCTTTAACTTGGAAAGCCCGATTGAACGCGTCATGAACAATCAACCGATGGCGGTTTCACGTACGGAGGGACGCGCACATATTTTTGATATCATGCGGCAGCACAACCTCCGTCAGATCCCAGTTCTGGACGAGACCAAGCGGGTTATTGACGTAGGGCTGATCAACGATTTTCTCCTTCCCGAACCTCTGGACAACCTTGTGGTTATCATGGCCGGCGGCGAGGGAAAGAGATTGCGTCCTCTTACCGAAAGCGTTCCCAAACCGATGCTGCCGGTTGGGGGGCGGCCTATTCTGGAGACGGTGGTCAATCGGTTTGCTCAGCAGGGCTTGGTGGATCTTGTTCTGTCCGTCAACTATCGGGCTGACGTGATAAGGCGCCACTTTGCTGACGGGCGGGCCTATAACGTGCGTATCCGCTACCTTGAGGAACCGGAGCCGCTTGGTACCGCAGGGGCGTTGCGTTTGTTGCCGGAGCGTCCTAAACTGCCGTTCCTGGTCGTGAACGGCGACGTTCTAACGACACTCAGCTATCGCGACATGTTGAGCTTCCACCGTGAAACTAAAGCGTTTATTACGCTTTGCGTCCAACACTATCCCGTGGATGTTCCCTTCGGCGTCGTCAGTTTGGACGGGGAGCGTGTACGGGCTTTGAGTGAAAAACCGATATTTGATTATTTTATCAGTTCGGGAATTTATGCCTTGGATCCAGAGGCTCTCGATCTGCTGCCGGCTAACGGTCGTTTTGACATGCCGCAGATCATCAACATTGCACTCGAACGCGGAGCCAAGATATCGGCGTTTCCCATTCGGGAATACTGGGTGGACGTCGGCCGCCCGGAGGACTTGCGCCGTGCCCACGACGAATTCGCTACGATTTTTGGTTGAAGGCATGTTGGACGACCATTTCCAATATGGTCCGTAGGGATGCATTGGCTGTTGGTGAAACGGAAAGGGACATGTTGGCAGTACCTTGATGCTTAGATAAGGGGGGTGTGGGATGTCAGGAAAGCGAACGCAGTTTATTGTGGCTTCTGAGGTGACGAAAACGTCCAGTCTTGATGGATTTTTTGTAAACAACAGGCGGGAAACCTGGCTGGCGAGCCGTTTTGCGCATTTTGCGGAAACCACGCATCGGGTTGAGGCGCCACCGTTTCCGCGATATCTAATGATTGAAACATCCAATATTTGTAATCATGCGTGCTCATTCTGTGCTTACTCCAAGATGGAGAGGCCAAAACAGCATATGGATCGTGCTTTGTTCCACCGTCTTGTACGCGAAGCTTACGATCTCGGGGCTCGTGAAGTAGGGCTTTTTTCCGGGGCCGAGCCATTAACCTGCAAATGGCTTGAGGAATACATACGTTCGTGTGCCGACATCGGATACGAATATATCTATATATCAACTAACGGATCTCTTGGATCGGCGGACCGATATCGCCAGCTTTTGGATGCCGGCCTTAATTCGATCAAATTCTCAGTAAATGGCGGAAACCGGGAGACCTATCGTAAAGTTCACGGTGTTGATCACTTTGATCGGGTTGTCAAAAATATCCGGTTCGTGAGCGAGTATCGGAAGCACCTCAGCCGCCACGTTTTTCTAGCTATTTCGGTGGTCGAGTGTAAGGAAAATGTAGGGGCATACGAAGAAGTTGTGCGTTTTTTTCACGGCACTGTTGACGAAATTTCGCAATACAATGCTAACAATCAGTCGGGGCAGATGCATGACTTGCCTGCTCCGGATTTCAAATCTTGCGACTTACCATTTAACAAGGTACACATTTCGCGGGAAGGATATCTTCGGGCGTGCTGCAATGATTACGAAAATGCACTTGCTATGGAGGATTTGAGTCATATGTCTCTGGAGCAAGCATGGAACAGCGATCGCTTCCGCGAACTGCGGATGCGTCACTTGGAAGAAAGGCTGAATGGCTCGTTGTGTGGTAACTGCATTCGTGGTCATCTAGGTAAGCCTGCTCCACTGAACCCTGAGCTGGTCCCCGTTTCCCGGACAGTTGGATAAGAGCGCGGATCAAAACCTCTCTCCGACGAGCCGAAACCGTTGCTGCGTCTTGGTTCCGAATAGGTTTTGATCGGCACTCTAACACTACTTTGGCAGTTCTACTCGCGCCTGTGCGGGCTGAGCCACGCCCGACAGCACGGACATCGGATGGGTGCTGTGGTGAGGATCTGCGCGAGAATGGCCCGCCGGACGGCGGGGAGCGTCGGCCGCGGAGGCGGCCCGCGGTTGCCGTCGTGATTGCTCACGGGTCTGGCTGAGCGCGCGCTGCCGGCCGGGCCGCCTGCGCATTGGGGGTGGCTGGCGATCCGGTGTTGCGTTGCGGGGCTGGACATGAGCCAAAGGCGGGATGACGGTTCCGCCGCGCTATCGCCTGAGTGACGCCGAGAAGGACGCCCTGCTGATCGAGCAGGCGGCGCTGATCGAGCGCTTGGCGGCGCGGGTGGCCGAACTGGAAGCGTTGCTCGCCAAGCCGAAGAAGACCTCGGCGAACTCCCACATCCCGCCGTCCCAGGATGGCCCTGGGGGCAAGCCCCGCAAGGCGAAGCGGGGGCGCAAACCGCGGCCCTCGCGTCCCGGTGTACGCATCCGGTGAGTGACGCGGATGCGGATCGAAGCGGTCAGCGTCGCGTTCGGTGGATTTGGATCAGTTCCTTGAGGTTCTCGACGCCGTCCTCGGTCAGG
>Ga0196976_1000831_pt1 | contig 17095 bp, 16 predicted proteins | sample S3v_513CmetaG_FD_148644 | JGI IMG/M metagenome (GOLD analysis project Ga0196976, IMG submission 148644) | Soil microbial communities from Anza Borrego desert, Southern California, United States - S3+v_5-13C | ecosystem: Environmental > Terrestrial > Soil > Desert | place: USA: California...
CACCATGGCCGACGCCGAGCGGTGGGCGGCCGACATCGACGCCCCGGCGTACGTCATCGACGAGCAGACGGCGATCAGCGTCGTCGACGGGCAGGTGGAGGTCGTCTCCGAGGGGCGGTGGCGGCGCTTCGGGCCGTAGTGGCACCTACGGGGACGGCCGGGACCCCACCGAGATCTCCCGCAACGCGGGCTGCACGACGCCGTCGCGGATGAGCCACTCGTCGTCGATCCGCAGCGACCCGCCCCGCGCGCCCGGCGATCCCCGGAGGTCCTTGACGATGTCCCAGTGCAGCGACGAGGTGTTGACGCCGCCGCACTCGGGGTAGGCGCGCCCGGGCGCGACGTGCACGGTGCCCAGGATCTTCTCGTCGATCAGCAGGTCGCCGGTCATCGTCGTGAGTGCGGCGTTGGTGCCGATCCCGAACTCCCCGAGCCGCCGCGCGCCGGCGTCCGTGTCCAGCAGCGCGCTCACGAAGGCCAGTCCCTCCGCGGCCCGCTCCCCGACGATCACACCGTCGACCAGCTCCAGCTCGAGGTCACGCACGACGACGCCGCCGAAGGAGAGCGCACCCGGGAAGGTGATCCGTCCGGACACCGCGTCGTCGACCGGCGCGGTGGCGATCTCGCCGTCGGGCCAGTTCGCGTTCCCGGCGAACGGCATCCACGTGCGGCCGGCCACCCCGATCTCGAGCGCGCCGAGGTCGTCCTCCACGACGACCGTCCGCGCACCGGCGAGGCGCTCGCACATCCCCTGCATCCGCCGCGCCGCGTCGGCCCAGTCGGCGTCGAACGAGGCCGCCCACTCGCGGGCGACGGCGTCGGGGTCCAGCCCCATCGCCGCAGCCCACTGCGGGGTCGGCACCCGGACCAGCGCCCACCGGGTGCCCTGCCAGCGCATGGTCGACACGAGGCCCCGGCCACGGCGGAGTGCGGCGATGCGGGTGGGGTCCGCGTCGAGCACCGGGGTCGTCATCGCCCGGAACGACACGTGCACGTCCGACCACTCCATGGCCGCGGCCTCCAGCGGAGGCGCCTCGGACAGCACCTCGGTGGGCGCCCAGCGCAGCGCGCTCGCGTCGAACCGCTCGTCGGTCGCGAGCACCTGCACGACGGCGCCCCGCCGCCAGCCCTCGTCCACGAACGCGGCGACGGCGTCGGCGACGGCGACGTCCGTGAAGAAGACTGAGACCCGGTCGCCCTCGCGCATGCCGACCCCGTCGGCCACCAGGCGGATGATCGCCGGCCAGTCCGTGCCGCTCATGGTGCGCTCCTCGCTCGTGCCCGCTGCCGCGCACCGTTCCACGGTGCCAGCGCGTGGTAGAGCTCGACAAAGGCCTCGTGGTCGCTGCGCAGCACGGCCGCGACATCGGGGTCGGGGTCCGGGGCGACCGTGTGGCCCGTCGCGAACCACCCGGATGACCCGACGTCCTCGACCGCGCCCACCGCGGCGGCGGCCAGCAGCGCGTCCCCGTACGCGGCGCCGGGCGAGAGCGCGACCTCCTGGGACAGGCCAGTGACGGTCGAGACGGTCGACATGATGACGTCGTTCCTGGTCGCTCCCCCGATGGCGACGACCCTCCCGATCGGCACGCCTACCCGCGCGTAGGTGGCGATCGCCTCCGCGACGGCGTGCCCAGCGCCCTCGAGGACCGCCCGGGCGATGTCCGCACGGGTGTGCTCGAGGCCGAGCCCGACGACGGCGCCGCGGCTGTCCGGGTCCTGGAACGGCGTCCGCTCGCCCGAGAAGTGCGGAAGCGCGAGGACGCCCCGGGCGCCCGGCGGCGACCCGTGCGCGAGGTCGAGCAGCCGGGCGAACGTGACGCCGTCGTCGGCGTCGGTGATGCCCAGCTCGTCCGCCACCCACCGGGTCGCCGTGCCGGTGGTGGCCGTACCCGCCGCCAGCACGTACGAGCCCTCGAACACGAAGGGGGCGGCCCACAGGCTCTCGGTGGTGATCGGGGCGGCCCCGACCCGGATGAAGTACCCGGTCGACCCGTACATGGCCATCATCGAGCCGTCCGCGACGACGCCCGCGGCGACCGCCTCCGCCGGCGCGTCCGTGGTCCCGACGATGACGGGCGTGCCGGCGGGCAGTCCCGTCTGCGCCGCGGCGGCCTCGTGCACCCGGCCGGCGACCGTGGTGGTCCACTCCAGGCGCGGCAGACGCACCACGTCGGCGAACGACTCGCAGCCCGCGACGTCCCAGCGCTGCGCCTGCAGGTCGTACAGCGGGTGGAAGTACCCGGCCGTGGCGTGGTCGATCACCACCTCGCCGGTGAGCCGGGCCACCAGCCACGACTGGCTCGTCATGAACCAGCGCGCCCGTCGCCACACCTCCGGCTCCTCCTCGGCGAGCCAGGCGATCTTCGGGCCGGCGGACTGGCTGGTCAGCGGGTTGCCGCACCGGAGGAACACCTCGTCGGCCCCCAGGGCCGCCGTGAGCGACGCGACCTGCCGCGTCGCCCGCGTGTCGACGCCGTAGAGGATCGCCGGGCGCAGCGGCGTCAGGTCCCCGTCGGTCGCCACCACGCAGGGGCCGATCGCGCTCAGCCCCACCGCCTGCACCTCGGAGGCCCGCGGGTGCTGCATGAGCTCCGACGCGACGGCGGTCACGTCGGCCCACCAGTCCGCCTCGGGGTCGTGCTCGACGAAGCCCGGGCGGGGGGTGGAGATCCCGTGCCGCCGACGCGCGGTGGCGAGGATCGTGCCGTCGGCATCGACGAGGACGCCCTTCGTCTCGAAGGTGCCGACGTCGATGCCGACGAACGTCATGCGCGCAGCCCCCGCACGACCTCCATGAGCTCCGCGACCCGCGCCGCCTCGACGTCGTTCGCGAACAGGCCGTCACGCTTGAACCACGTGCCGACGATGGCGCCGTCGGCGTACTCGAAGCTCTCGGCGACGGTGTCCGGCCGCACACCCGTGTTGACGAAGACCGGCACGTCGCCCGCGTGCTCCTTCACGACCTTGAGCGTGGACGTGTCCGTCGCCGCCCCCGCGGTCAGCCCGGAGACGCACAGGCCGTCCGGCGCGCCGTTGAACACCGTCGACCGCGTCATCCGGGCGAGGTCCCGGTCGGCGAGGTACTGAGCACCCTCGGGCACGATGTTGTACAGCAGCCGCACCCCCGAGGCTCCGACGCGCGCACGGTGCCGCGCAGCCCGGCCGACGTCGGTGTTCCACAGCCCGAAGTCGGAGGCGTAGACGCCGGTGAAGATCTCCCGGACGAACGACGCGCCGGTCGCGACCGCGAGGTCGATGGACGCGACGCCGTCCCACAGGACGTTGACGCCGAAGGGCACACGGATCTCCGACCGAAGCTCACCGATCACCCGGGCCATCGCGATGGCCGTGATCGGCTCCGTGGCGGTCAGGTACGGGAGGCTGAACTCGTTGGAGATGAGGACGCCGTCGATGCCGCCGTCCTGCAGGGCCGCCAGCTCTCTGCGCCCGTGCGCGAGCACCTTCTCCATCCCGCCCTCGGCGTCGTACCCCGGGTCACCGGGGAGCGGGGGGAGGTGGCACATCCCCACGACGGGCTTGGGAACGTCGAAGACAGCGTCGAGCCAGGTAGCCATGGTCTGAAGATCCGTCCGTGTCGAAGGTGGGCTACGCCGAGGTCGCGGACACGCGTGCCCACGCCTCGACGAACCGCTGGAAGGCCGTCGCCCCGGGGTCGGCAAGCCCGATGCTGCGTTCCTGCAGCCACGAGGCGCGGCCGCGCCGCGACTGCAGGTCCTTGGTGTCGCGGACGGCGCGCGCCGCCGCCTCCGCTGCGGCCGACCGGGCCTCGGCCGGGTCGGACGTGCCCTTGAGCGCGTCACCGGCGGCGACGATCCCGTCCAGGATCGTCTTGTCCCCCACCTGGGTCTTGCCCCGTTGGGCGATGCTCGCGCCCGCGGCGGCGACGAACTCGGCCCCGTCCTCGAGGCCGATCTCCTGCTTGCCCTCCCAGACGCGCGAGCCGGACAGCAGCGCGCCCGCGACGAGGGCCGCCATCGTGGAGGGGTTGGCGTTGGCGAAGGCCTTGGCGCAGGTCCGCGCGATCTCCGTCGGCGTCGCGTCGTCCGGCAGCTTGCCGAGCTCGGCGATGACGGCGTTCGAGCCGGCCGTGATCGTGATGCCGAGGTCCCCGTCGCCCAGCGCCTGGTCGAGGTCGCGGAGCTCGTCCGCGGACTCGATCAGGACCGCCAGGCTCCGGCGGATGGTGTCGTTGAGCTCCTTGCCCTGCACGTGAGTCAGCCTTCCTGGAAGAACGGGGAACGGGCCGGCGCGTTGAGCAGCGCCAGCCGCTCGTCGTCGAGCTCGAGCAGGGAGATCGACGCGCCGGCCATCTCGAGGCTCGTCGCGTACTCGCCGATGTACTTCTTGACGATCTCGATGCCGCGCTCGGCGAGGAACTGGTGCGTCTTGCGGTACAGGACGTACAGCTCCTCGAGCGGCGTCGCCCCGAGCCCGTTCACCAGGACGGCGACGCGCGCGCCGGCCTGCAGGTCGAGGTCGTTCACGAGCGCCGTCGTGAGGTGCTCGGCGATCTCGTCGGCCGTCTCGAGCGGGCCGCGGCGTGAGCCGGGCTCACCGTGGATGCCGATGCCGATCTCCATCTCGCCGTCGGGCAGCTCGAAGCTCGGCTTGCCGGTGGTGGGCAGGATGGTCGGGGCGAGCCCGATGCCGATGGTCGCGGTGTGCTCGATGACGTCCTCCGCCACCGCGGCGACCTCGTCGAGGGTGTCGCCCCGCTCCGCCGCGGCGCCGGCCGCCTTGTAGGCGAAGAGGATGCCGGCCACGCCGCGCCGGTCGGCCTTGCGCTCCTTGGGCTGGCTCGCGACGTCGTCGCGGCCGAGCACGGTCCGCGTCGGGATGTCCTCGAGCTCGGCGAGGTCGCAGGCGAGGTCGAAGTTGAAGACGTCGCCGCCGTAGTTGCCGTACAGGTAGAGCACGCCGGCGCCGCCGTTGACGGCCTTCGTCGCCTGGAAGATCTGGTCCGAGCTGGGCGAGCTGAAGACGTTGCCGATCGCGACGCCCGAGCACAGGCCCATGCCGACGTAGCCCTTGAACAGGGGCAGGTGGCCGGAGCCGCCGCCGGTGACGATGCCGACCTTGCCGGCCTGCGGGGCGTCGGCCCGCACGAGCACGCGCAGGTCGTCGCCCGGCGTCTTCACGAGGTCCGGGTGGGCGAGCAGGATGCCCTCGACGAACTCGTCGACGAAGTCCTCGGGTGCATTGATGATCTTCTTCATGGCTCTCCGTCCGTTCACTCTGTGAGGGCGCTGGCAGCGGGTACCTGGGCGAGACGGTCCGCCGCGGAGCGGCGCCCCCGTCGTCGGAACTTGACCTGGTCGAGCACCATGACGCCGATCAGGATGACGCCCTGCGCGATCGCGTACTCGTACGCGGACAGCCGCAGGGCGGTGAAGCCGCTCGACACGACCTGCAGGGTGAGCGTGGCGAGGATGACGCCCAGCACGGTGGCGAAGCCGCCGTTCGGGTTCGTGCCGCCGAGCACCACGATGACGATGACGAGCAGGACGTAGCTGGCGCCGTAGTCGGCGCTGGCCGAGGGGTTGCGGCTGAGGAACAGCAGGCCCGCGAGGCCGGCGAGGAGGCCGCTCGTGATGTAGGTCATCATCAGGGTCGACCGCTTGCTGATGCCGGAGTACCGGCTCGCCACAGGGTTGGCGCCCTGCAGCTGGATCTTGCGGCCGATGGGCGTCCGGTTGATCGCCACGGCGAGCACCGCGGCCGCCGCCAGCAGGATCAGCATGAGCATCGGCACGCCGGCCAGGCCGGTGCGGCCCAGCGAGGTGAGGGCGGCGGGCGCCCCGGAGATCGTGACGCCGCCGGTCCACACCAGCGCGAGCCCGTTGAACACCTGCATCGTGCCCAGCGTCGCGAGGATCGGCGTGATGCCGACGACGCTGATGAGCAGGCCGTTGATCGTGCCGAGCAACGCACCCACGGCGATCCCGGCGAGGACGATCAGCGGCGTCATGGCGGCCGCAGCGCCCTCGCCCTGCGTCGTCACGAGGAACGTGTACAGCGTCGACACGGTGACAGCCGCGCCGTTCGCGATGGCGACGACGGACAGGTCGATGCCGCCGGTGAGCATCGTGATCATGACGGCGAGCGCGAGCAGGCCGATCTCGGGTGCGGCGATCCCGATGTTCGTCAGGTTGACGGGGTTCAGGAAGATGCCGGGCTTCAGGATCGCGAAGAACGTGAACGTCACCGCGAGCAGGAGGGCCATCCGGCCGACCCCGCGTGCGACGTGGACGCGGGCCAGCGCCGCGGAGTACGCGTTCCCGGCACGGGAGTTCAGCTCGGTGAGCTGGTCTCGGACGGCGTTCACGCCTCCACCTCCTTCTGGACGACGACGGGGCGGCTGCGGGCACGGGCGGCGCCGAGGGCCTGCGCGCTCACACCCAGGAGGAGGAGGACGCCGACGGCCGCGCGCTGCCAGGTGCTCGGGATGCCGAGGAGCACCAGGTTGTTGTTGATGAGCTGCACGAGGACCACACCGAGGACCGTGCCGATCACGGACCCGCGGCCGCCGAAGATCGAGGCGCCGCCGAGGACGACTGCGGCGATGATGTCGAGCTCGGTGCCCAGGATGCTCTGGGGGTTCGCGTTGCGGCCGAGGATGACGTAGACGACGCCCCCGAAGGCGGCGAGCGCACCGACGATCATGTAGAGCCACACCTGGGTGCGCACGACGCGGATGCCGACGCGCCGGGCGGCCTCCGTGTCGCCGCCGATGGCGTAGATGCTCCGCCCGAAGACGGTCCACCGCAGCATCGCCCACACCACGAGCGCCACGGCGATCACCGGGATGATCAGCAGGTGCAGGTAGCCGCCGCCGGACACGTCGAGCAGGTGCGCTCCGGAGACCTGGGTGACGGAGCTCGGCAGCCCGCTCGCGGAGATGTACGCCGACCCGATGTACGCGATGAGGATGCCCTTGAAGATGGTCTGCGTCCCCAGCGTCACGATGAGGGTGGGTAACCGGAACCGCGCGATGACGACGCCGTTGAAGAGGCCGAGCAGCGCACCGATCACCATCGCGATGAGGAAGACGACGACCGGCGACGGGTCGAGGCTCCGGTCCCTGAGCAGCGTGATCGTCGTGTAGGCCGCGAAGATCGCGACGGCCGGGAACGACACGTCGATGCCGCCCGAGATGAGCACCAGGAGCACGCCCAGCGCGAGGATCAGGGGCACCATCGAGCTCCGCACGAGGGCGAAGAACGTGCCGGGAGTGAAGAACGCCGGGCTGGACAGCGACATCACCACGACGACGACGAGGATGACGGCGACGAGAAGGCCCTCGTTGTTCGGACCGCGCAGGCGGCCCAGCACCTGGCTCATGCCGCCATCCTCTGCTGGATCTCGTCGGCGTCGATCTCGTCACCGGCGAGCTCGGCGACGATGCGGCCGTCGTGGACGATGAGGATCCGGTGGCAGCTCGTGACCAGCTCGGGGATGTCGTCGGAGATGACGATGATGCCCATGCCGGCGGCCGCCTGCTCACGAAGGATGGTGATGATCTCCTCCTTGGATCCGATGTCCACCCCGACGGTGGGTCCGTTGAGCACGAGGATCGAGGGCTTGCGGTCGAGCCACTTCGCGAGGACGACGCGCTGGGCGTTGCCGCCGGAGAGGCTGCGCACCACGGCCCCGACGTTGGGCGCCTGGATGCGCAGGCGCTTGAACAGGTCGGCGATGGAGCGGCGGACGCGGCGCCGGTCGAGCAGGCCCCACCGGGTCCGGTAAGAGTCCAGGGAGGACGCGACCATGTTCTCGGCGATCGAGGTGTCGAGGAACAGGCCCTGCGTCAGGCGGTCCTCGGGCACGTAGCCGATGCCGGCGTGCACCGCGTCCTTGATCGAGCGGATGCTCCGCTCCTTGCCGGAGACGGTGATGGTGCCGGAGTCGGCGGGGTGGATGCCGAAGATCGCCTCCGCGATCTCCGACCGCCCGGAGCCGAGGAGCCCGGTGATGCCGAGGATCTCGCCGGCGCGCAGCGAGAACGTCACGTCGCTGAAGCCGCCGGACCTGCTGAGGTTCTCCACGCTCAGGAGGACCGGCGTCGCGCCGGGCAGGTCGCTGACGAGGCGCTCCTCGCTCACGTCGCGGCCGGTCATGGCCTTGGCGATGGCGCGGCGCGTGTAGCCGGACGACTCCCCCGACTCGACCAGGCGACCGTTGCGGATCACGGTGACGCGCTGGGAGATCTGGAGGACCTCGTCGAGCTTGTGGCTGACGAACATGATGGCCACGCCGCGGCGCTGCAGCCGGCGGACGATGACGAAGAGCCGCTGCACCTCGGTGTGGGTGAGGGCCGTCGTCGGCTCGTCCATGATGAGGACCTTCGCGTCGCTCACGAGCGCGCGGCAGATGGCGATGAGCTGGCGGTCGGCGACCGAGAGGGTGCCGACGTCGGCGCCCAGGTCGAGCCGGAGGCCGAGCTCGGACACGACCCGCTCGGCGGCGGCGTGGATGCGCTTGCGGGACGACACGGCCCGGCCCTCGGCGAGCTCGCTGAGCATCGCGATGTTCTCGGCCGCCGTGAGGTTCGGGAAGAGCGAGAAGTCCTGGTAGATGACCTGGATGCCGCTGCGGATCGCGTCGTTGGGCGTGAGGTGCTGGTGGACCCGGCCCTCGATCTCGATGGTCCCGGAGTCGGGCTTCTCGACGCCGCTGATGACCTTGATCAGCGTCGACTTGCCGCTCCCGTTCTCGCCGACGAGGCAGTGCACCTCCCCGGGGACGAGGGACATGGAGACCGAGTTGAGGGCATGGACACCCCCGTAGGTCTTCACGACGTCGCGGACCACGAGGACGGGTTCAGCAGCCGATGTCATGGACGTACCTGCATCCCTTGGGTGTGGGTGGCCGCGCCGGGTGGGCCGGACCGTGCGATCCGGCCCACCCGGAGCTGCGTCGTCGGACTAGAAGTCGTACTCGTCGACGTTCGAGAGGTCGACCGCCACGCCCGCGTTACCCGCGAACGCGTTGTCCGCACCGTCCAGCTTGACGAGGGACTCGTAGCCCGGGATGCCCAGGTCGGTGCCCTCTTCGATCGTCCCGCCCTCGGCGAGGATCTTGGCGACGGCGAGCTGCGCCTTGCCGGCCATGGCCGGGTCCCAGAAGAAGATCTTGTCGATGGCGCCGCTCTCCAGGTAGCTGCCCGCGACGGACGGGATGCTGGTGCCCATCACGCACACGCTGTCGGTCTTGCCGGCCTCTTCGACGGCACGTGCGATGCCGACGACGTCAGTACCGGCCGAGCCCTGGAACCCCTTGATGTTCGGGTACTTGGCGAGGATCTCGCGGGCCTTGTTGTACGCGACCTCCTCGTTCTCCTCGGACTCGATCGGGTCCTCGACGCGGACCATGTCCGGGAAGTCGGCCTGCTGCTTCTCGTACGCACCGGCCACCCACTCGGAGTGCGAGCCGTTGGTCAGGCGGCCGACGAACTGGACGTACTCGCCCGTCCCGCCGGTGCACTCGCCGAGGTTCTCCATGATCTGCGCGCCGTAGGCGGTGTTCTCGAAGCCCTCGATGTTGATGTCGGCGTTCTCGATGCCGACGGCCTCGTGGGTGACCACGATGATCCCGGCCTCACGCGCCTGGGCGAGCACGCTCTCCAGGCCGGCGAGGTCGTTGGGCACCACGGAGATGGCGACGGGGTCCTGCGCGATGAGGTCCTGGATGATCGCGACCTGGCCCTCGTTGGTGGCCTCGGACGGACCTTCCTGGCGGGCGTCGAGGCCGGTCTCCTCGGCCCACTCGTCGACGCCGACCTCCATGCGGTCGAACCAGCCGATGCCGGTCGCCTTCACGATGACGACGTACGCGCCGTCGGCGGCGGCGCCGTCGTCGGTGCCCTCCGTCTCGGTCTCCGTGTCCGTGCCGGGCTCCGTGGTGGGCTCCTCCTCACTGACCGTGGTGCAGCCCATCAAGCCCAGGACCAGCGCGCTGGCCAGGAGCCCGCCGGCAAGTCTGTTGTGCCTCATGTGTTCACTCCCTTGTGATCGAGCACTCTGCGCCAATTGCCCCTGCGCCGGAGCACCGGTTGTGCCGAACGTACGTCCGTCGCGCGCACCTGTCAACGAATCCGCGCACAGAAGTGCGCAAGTTCAGTCTTCAGGATGCGCGTTTTCGCGCATCGGGCGCGCTAGACTGCGCCCTGGAGAAGGGGGTGGTCGCGATGTCGCGACAGGCACGGACGGTCGAGCTGCTGCTGGAGCGGGGGTTCGTGTCGGTCACCGACCTCGCCAAGCACTTCGGCGTGACGGAGTCGACCATCCGACGAAACCTCGCTGAGCTCGAGGCTAGGGACTTGGTGCAGCGCACGCACGGCGGGGCGCTCCCGGTGCGGCAGACGGATGCCCCCATGGACCTCAAGCAGACGCTGCACCGCGCGGAGAAGCGCGCCATCGGCAAGGCCATGGCCAACCGGATCCTCGACGGCCAGACCGTCCTCCTCGACAGCGGCACGACGACGCTCGAGGTCGCCCGCCACCTGCACAGCCGGCAGCTCACCGTGGTGACGAACGACCTGCTCATCGGCGCGGCGATCGCGCAGAAGCAGAACGCGCACCTGGTCTTCATCGGCGGCGAGCTGCTGCCGAACGTCTACACGATGTGGGGGCCGACCTCGGTCCAGCAGCTCCAGAACCTCCGGGTCAACGTCGCGGTCTTCGGAGCCGACACGGTGACCGAGGACGGCATCTACAACACCTCGAGCTACGAGCTGGAGGTGAAGCGGACCATGCGCTCGATCGCCTCGGAGGCCTTCTTCGTCGCGGACAGCTCGAAGTTCGGCCGCGAGGCGCTGTTCAAGGTGTTCGGGTTCGACGAGTTCACGGCGGGGATCACGGACGAGTACATGGAGCCCATGCGCGCGGCCCAGTTCCCGGTGCCCCTCATCCGGGCACGCGTGGAGTCGGCGCGGCGCCCGCACGGGTGAGGCGGAGCCCGCACGGGTGAAGCCGCCCCTGCGGGGGGCGGTCACACGCCGGCGATCACCCGGCCGGGTTGTAGAGCACCGCCCGCGAGCGCAGCCGCCCGGCGGCCAGCTCCGTGAGCGCCTCGCCCGCCGCCTCCATGGGGAACCGCTCGACGACCGTCCGGATCTTGCCCTCCGAGGCCAGCTGCAGGACGGCGCGCATCTGCTCCCGGTTGCCGAGGATCGAGCCCTTGATCGTCTGGCCCTTGTTGAAGTGGAAGTCGCGGACGTTGATCGGGACGGCGTTCACCAGGGTGCCGCCCCACTTGAGCGTACGCATCGCCTGCTCGGTCACCTCGTCGCTGCCGGCGAACGTCAGGACGACGTCCGCGGAGTCCGCGATCGCATCCAGGGCGGCGGCGTCGCGCGAGTCGACCGCCCGTGCCGCGCCGAGCTCGAGCGCGACGTCGAGGTGCGCGGGCGTCCGGCCCACGGCGACCACCTCCGCGCCCGTCAGCACGGCCATCTGGATCGCCATGTGGCCGACGCCGCCCAGGCCGAAGACCGCGACGACATCGCCGGCGCCCAGCTCGACCTTGCTGAGCACCCCGTAGGCGGTGATACCGGGGCAGAAGAGCGGGGCGGCGTCGATCAGGTCGAGGTTCTCCGGCACGTGGTAGGTGTGCGCGGCGTGGGAGAGCATGTACTCCCCGTACCCGCCGTCCACGTGCTCGCCCGTGATGATGCGGCGGTGGCACAGCTGCTCGCGGCCGCTGGTGCAGAACTCGCACTCGCCGCAGGTCCACCACAGCGGCTGCACGCCGACGGGGTCACCGATCGAGAAGCCCGAGACGCCCTCGCCGATCGCCGCGACCCGGCCGGTCACCTCGTGGCCGGGGATGATCGGGCTGATGGCGGGAACCCCGCCGTCCACCCAGTCGCCCTCGATCATGTGCAGGTTCGAGCGGCAGACCCCGCAGCCGGCGACCTCGATCACCAGCTGACCGGGTCCAGGCTCGGGTCGCTCGGTCTCCCGCCAGGCCAGCGGCCCGGTCGCGAGGGGGGCGGGGGTGAACAGCTGGGTCGCGCGCATCGTTGCCACGCTCTGGACTCTAGGACCTGTGGGGCTTCCCGGCTCAACCCGCGGCATTCAGAAGCGCCCGAACGGGGGAACCCCGGCGTCGGCGGCGGCGGTTCGCCTGGCCGCTCACAGGCCCGCGCAGACGACCTCGGCGACGACCACCCACTGCCACCCCGCCCGGCCACGACCAGCGGACGGCACGGCGCGCGCCGACGGGTCCTCGAGCCGCAGACGCACGTAGGGGCGGTCCAGCACCTCCGCGCCCGTCCCGGTGACGGTCGCGAGCTGCTGCCGGGCCTGCTGCGACGTCGGCGCCTCCCCTGCGCGCCGAGGCGCAGCGGTGAACCGCGCGACGGCGCTCATGAGGGCCTTCATCGCCTCGTACTCCCGAGCGCCCGCCGGGATCACCTTCCCCGACCTCCGCCACGGGAGTGCCACGCCCTGGACGATCGCGTACCGGAGCTGCTTGAAGGCGAACCGCAACGCCCAGAGCGCGGCCTGCTGGTCCGGGTTCAGCAGGCGCTCGGACGTGACGCGGACGAGGAACGCCTCGTACAGCGCTTCGACCGTGCCCGCCTTCTCGACGAGCTCGGTCCGCCGCTCCGGGGTGGGCGGCACGTGACCACGCCCCGGGGTGGTGTCGGTGTGGAGGGTCCAGGCCTTCCACACCGCGAAGAACTCGCCGTAGGCGCGGTAGAGCTCCTCGGTGGCGGCGAGATCCCGGGCCTGGACGGCGGCCTGCTCAGCCCGCCGCGCCGAGTATCGGCCACCGAGCCACCACGCGAGGATCGCGGCGACGACCGCCACCATGAAGCCGGCGAGCGCCTGGACGCCAACCTGCTGCCAGAAGCCCATGCCTCAGGGTGCGCCGGTGCGAGGCCGACGTCGAGGCTTGCCGGACCCCGACGGCACCTCGACCGCGCGCCGGTAGCGCTCGGCCAGCAGCGCGATCTGCTCGACGAGCTCGGGCGGCTCGGCGACGTGGAAGTCGAGCCCGAGCATCCCGATGTAGACGGCCACGATCTCGACGCTGTCCGCGCCCGTGACCAGGGCGCAGTGGCTGTCGTCGACCGGCTCGACGACGCCGACGGTCGGGTTGATCCGTGCCAGCACCTCCTCCGCGGACGCGTAGACGGCGATGCGCGCGTGGACCTTCCAGCCCGAGAAGGCGACCTCCCGGAGCACGAAGGCGGTGTAGTCGCCGTCGGGAAGCGGCTGGGGTGTGAAGCGCCGGCCGCCGGGCGTGCGCAGCTCCATCCAGTCCAGGCGGTAGGGCGCCCACGAGCCGTCACCGGCGGTGCGCGCGACGACGTACCAACGTCGCTGCCAGCTCACCAGGCGGTAGGGCTCGACCTGCCGCCGCTCCTCCCGGTAGTCGAACCGGAGCTCCACCCGGTCCCTGATCGCGGCCGCCACCTGCGCGATCACCTCCGGGTCCACGGGCGGGTCCTCGACGTTGGACCCGGTGTTCTCCGGCCCGGCCGTCACGGCGTCGCGCAGCGCGTTGACCCGATGGCGCACCGCCTGCGGCAGCACGTGCTCGAGCTTGGCGAGCGCGCGGGCGCTGGTCTCCTCGATGCCGTGCACGGTCGTGCCGGCGCGGAGGCCGACCGCGACGGCCACCGCCTCGTCGGCCTCGAGGAGCAACGGGGGCAGCTTGGTGCCGACGCCGAGCCGGTAGCGCCCGCCCGGCCCGCGCACGGCGTCGACGGGGTAGCCGAGGCTGCGCAGCCGTTCGACGTCGTTGCGGATCGTGCGGTCGGTGACGCCCAGGCGCTCGGCGAGCTCCGCGCCCGACCAGTCGGCCCGCGCCTGGAGGAGTGCGAGGAGGGCCAGCATCCGGGCCGCCGTGTCAGCCATGGCGAGGCCCTCCGAAGTCATCGGATTTGTAGGAAAGAAACGTTCCGGAATCGTCCCTAGCGTAGGGGGCATGACCACTACCGAGAACACCGAGATCCGTCCCTTCACCATCGCGATCCCCGACGATGCGCTCGAGGACCTGCGCCGTCGGCTGGACCACACGCGGTTCCCCGAGGCCGCTCCCGGCGACGGCTGGGAGTACGGGACGCCGACCGCCTACCTCCGCGACATGGTCGAGCGCTGGAAGACGTTCGACTGGCGCGCCCAGGAGGCCCGCATGAACGCCGTCCCCAACTTCCGGACCGAGATCGACGGGCAGGCGATCCACTTCGTACACGTGCGCTCCCGGCACGACGGCGCCACGCCGCTGCTGCTCCTGCACACCTACCCGGGGTCGTTCGCGGAGTTCCTCGACATGATCGGTCCGCTCACCGACCCCGAGGCCCACGGCGGCCGCGCCGAGGACGCCTTCCACGTCGTCGTCCCGTCCATGCCCGGCTTCGCCTTCTCGACGCCGGTCACCGACGCGGGGTGGACGATGGCGCGCGTCGCCCGCGCGTACGACGCGCTGATGCGCCGGCTCGGCTACACGTCGTACGGGACGCATGGCAGCGACGGCGGGGCGATGATCTCCCGCGAGCTCGCCGTCCTGAACCCGGAGGGGTTCCTCGGCGCCCACGTGCTCCAGCTGTTCTCGTTCCCGTCCGGCGACCCGGCCGAGTTCGAGAGCTTCGGCCCCAAGGAGTACGCGGCGTTGGAGTTCCTCGGCTGGTTCCAGTCCGTCGGCGGGTACAACCAGATGAACGGCACGCGCCCGCAGACCATCGCGGCCGCGCTGGCCGACTCGCCCGTGGGCCAGCTCGCGTACAGCGAGCTGTTCGAGAACTTCGGCAACGGGACGAGCCTGGTCTCGCCGGAGCAGGTGCTCACGCAGGTCTCCCTGTACTGGCTGACCAACACCATCGCGACGGCGGTCCGCTACCACTACGCCGAGCAGCACTCGGGCGCCGAGCCGCAGGTGAGCCACGGCCGGACCGGCGTGGCGGTGTTCGCCGGCGACTTCCAAACCATCCGGCCGCTGGCGGAGCGGGACAACACCGCCATCGTGCACTGGTCCGAGTTCGACCGCGGCGGCCACTACGCGGCGCTCGAGGTGCCGGACCTGCTGGTGGGCGACCTGCGGGAGTTCTTCGCCCGGACGGCGTGACGCGACCGCGCGGCGGAGCTCGTCGGCGGCGCCCTGCGGGGTGCGGTCGGCGAGCTCCTGTCGCGTGCCGGGCCGCGTGTCAGCCCGTCGGGTGATGATGGGCCGATGACGACCTACTCCCGCACCAAGGAGTTCGAAGGCGCGACCTTCGTCCGGGCGAGCTTCAAGGGCGCCACCCTGCGGTTCTCCGACGTCAGCGGCGTGACGATGCGCGCCGTCGACGTCAACGGGCTCGACATCGACAGCCACGACCTGTTCTTCGGCAGCCTCATCGTCAACGGCGTCGACGTGGTGCCGTACGTGGACGCCGAGCTGAACCGGCAGTTCCCCGGGCGGGAGCTCCAGAAGGCGGAGACGCCCGAGGGCCTGCGCGAAGGCTGGGCCGCGGTGCAGGCCGCGTGGGCGACGACCGTGGCGGAGACGCCGCCGGAGCTCGTGGACGCCCACGTCGAGGACGAGTGGTCGTTGGCCCAGACGCTGCGGCACCTGGTCCTCGCCACGGACGCCTGGCTGCGCGGCGGCATCCTGCGGATCGAGCAGCCGTTCCACGAGATCGGCCAGATCTTCACGGGCGCCGAGGAGATGGGCTTCGACATGTCCGTGTTCCGCGCGGAGCCGCCGACGTACGAGGAGATCCTCGCGGTGCGTGCGCAGCGGCAGCGCATGGTGACCGAGTTCCTGGAGACGGTCACGCCGGAGCTGCTCGCGGAGGAGCGCGCGGACCCCTGGAGCGGCGACGGCGGTGACTGGCGTCCGACCGTCGGCGACTGCATCCGCGTGATCCTGGAGGAGGAGTGGGCGCACCTGCGCTACATCCGACGGGACCTCGCGCTGCTGCGGTGAGGCTCGGCATGTCGAGCACGGGCTGGGAAGCGCTCGCGCAGTGGGGCGACGACGCCGAACTCATCGAGCCCCTCACGGGCGGGGTCGCCAACCAGGTGTGGAGCGTGCGCGTGAACGGTCGGCTCGCGGTGGGCCGCCTCGGGACGCGGAGCGACGCCGACCTCGCGTGGGAGACCGACCTGCTGCGGCACCTGGACCGCGCAGGGCTGACGGTTCCGGTACCGATCCCGACGACGGACGGCCGGCGGTTCGCCGACGGCCTGGTGGTGATGACCTACGTAGAGGGCGGACCGCCCGAGACCGAGGCCGACTGGCGCCGCGTCGCCGAGACGCTCCGGGAGCTGCATCGGCTCACGCAGGACTGGCCCCAGCGCCCGGGCTGGCGGTCGTCGACGGACCTCTTGAACGCGGAGACCGGGACGAAGGTCGACCTGGGTGCGATGCCACCCGAGGGGGTCGCTCGGTGCCGAGCCGCGTGGGCTCGGCTCGCCGGCCGGCCGACGTGCGTCGTCCACGGTGACACCAACCCGGGCAACATCCGCGTGAGCGCCGACCGGGTCGGGCTGATCGACTGGGACGAGTCGCACGTCGACGTCCCTGACCTCGACCTCGCGCTCCCCCACAACGCCGCGGGCCTCGACGACGTGGCGTACGACGTCGCGGCGCAGGCGTCGGCTGCATGGGAGGCAGCGGTCTGCTGGGACGACGACTACTCGGTCAGGCGGTTGGCGGAGGTCCGAGCGGTCTAGCCGAGCCACGTCAGTTCCCGGGCGTCACTCCGTCTACGTCGACGTGCCTCGTCGGCACCCAGTACCGCCGCTTCCGGGCACTGCCAGGTACCGACCGGACGTCCTCGAGCACGCCACCGCACCTCTCGATGACGGCTGCCGAGCCGACGTTGCCCTCGTCGCAGGTCACCAGGGCGCGGTCGATGCCCAGGTCACGCGCGACGCCGAGGCCGGCGCGAAGGAGCTCGGTCGCGTACCCGCGCCGGCGGTACGCCATGCGCACGCCGTACCCGATGTGACCGCCGACAAGGGCGAGCCCCTCGGTCAGCCGGTGGCGCACCGAGACGCGTCCGACGACGACGCCGTCGACCACCCCGTACAGGTCCGTCCACGGCACGAAATGCGGGGCGAGCCCATCGCCGCGA
>Ga0196976_1000832_pt1 | contig 17071 bp, 15 predicted proteins | sample S3v_513CmetaG_FD_148644 | JGI IMG/M metagenome (GOLD analysis project Ga0196976, IMG submission 148644) | Soil microbial communities from Anza Borrego desert, Southern California, United States - S3+v_5-13C | ecosystem: Environmental > Terrestrial > Soil > Desert | place: USA: California...
TGCGGGACTGCTCGAGCTTCCGGGCCATTTCAATCTCCAATTGCGATGTGGAACCCAATACTATAGCAGCGGCTTCCCGCCTACTCGTGACGGATGAACACGAGAAACCCGGCTGGCTTGAACACCGCTCCAACGACTTTTAGACTGGAACCGATGCACGCGATTGAGCACCACTCCGAAGCGAGCATGCCCCGAATCCTGCGCCTGTCGCTGCTCGCCACGCTTGCGTACATTGTGCTGCTGGTCGTCTCCGGCCTGAAGGCCAAGTCGCTGGCCTTGCTTTCCGAAGCCGGCCACAACGTCAGTGACTTTCTGGCCCTGCTCCTTTCGCTTGCCGCCGTTTACATACAGGCCCGCCCACCAAGCAAAAGGAAGACCTTCGGTTATCACCGGGCGGGGGTAGTCGCGGCCTTCATCAACGCGAGTGCGCTGGTGCTGGTCGCCTTCTACATCATCTACGAGGCTTTCGAGCGCCTGCGTAACCCGGAACCCGTACAGGGCATGCTGATGATTTACGTCGCGGCCGCTGGCGTGGTCCTGAATGGTCTCATTTCGCTGTTCCTCTACAGGAGCAGCCGCTCGGACCTGAACGTCAGAAGCGTGTTCCTGCACGAAGTAGGTGACACCCTCTCGACGTTCGCCGTCATCATCGGCGGTTTCGCAATCAAGTGGACCGGGCAGACCTGGATAGATCCGGCGCTTTCTGTGGGAATCGCGGCATTGATCGTGTGGTCGTCCTTCGGCATCATCCGTGAAACGTTAAACATCCTTCTGGAAGGAACACCGACGGGAATCGAACTGGAACACATCGCAGAAGCCATCGAAGACGTCGAGGGAGTGAACGACGTTCACGACCTGCACGTATGGACGATTGGCTCTGGCGTGCATGCACTCTCTTGCCACATCGCAATTCCCGACATCCCGCCGTCCCAAAGCGAGAGAATCATCCGTGAAGTGAATCAGGCATTGGCGAGCAAGTTCAACATCCAGCACACGACGATACAGTTCGAGCATGCTGTCTGCGAAGTGGCGCATGGATGCGTGGTCCCGACAGGCAATCATCACGGCCATCATCACTAATTCTGCAAGGAGGAATTGTGCGCGGAAGACTTGTCGCTTTCGCTGTCGTTCTTGCCGTGCTGCTGACGGCTGCATGCAATCGCAAGGAGCCGGCCAGCGCCGAACTTGATCCACGTAAGGCAGGGAACACGGCCGAGACCGCTGCCGAACCATCAACTCTCAATATCGAACTGGCCGTGGATCCCCAACAGCCAAAACCAAACACACCCGCCAAGTTCGTAGCGACAATTACCGACCTTCAAGGCAAGCCCATCGAAGGCGCAGACGTGAAGGCGTCCTTGACCATGAAGCAGATGGATATGGGCAAGAACGAGGTAACACTCGCGAATAAAGGTGCAGGCAGATACGAAGGCGAGGGTCAGTTCACCATGGCTGGCGACTGGGAGGTCACCGTTCTGGCACAACACCACGACCATCGCGGACGCAAGACGTTCCCTGCCAAGTCGGTGCTGCCGCCTCCACAGTAAGCTGCGTGCCGGTGCATCTGGGCTCTGCTGGCCTGTGTGCCCGCCAGTCCTCCACTGGCGGGCATGCCGGTCAAAGACCAGCATCCACACTGAGACTGTTGTGCTTAAGCGAGCGCGTATTCAGGCTGCGGAATCTCGTGCGGATCCTGCACTGTGTTTCCGGGGACGGTGTTGACGGTTGTAAATCTGGGCTACGGTCTCGATGGTATCGATCTCGTCTGGAGTTTTGTCTGTCCGGATGCGGAGGATTCGCGGGAAACGGAGTGCGTAGCCGCTATTGTGGCGGTCGGACTGCATAACGGCGTTGAAGGCAACTTCGAGCACCAGCTTCGGCTCGACCTCGCGCCAGAATCCATGATCGGCCACTGTGTGTTCGAGGAACCAGCGCGTGAGGTCGTCGATCTCGCGATCGGTCAGTCCCGAGTACGCTTTACCGATGTTCAGAAGGCCAGTGTGGCCGATGACAGCAAACGTTACGTCGCTGAGCACGTTCGCTCGTTTGCCATGACCCCACTCGACGGAAGTCACAACGACGTCGAGGGTTGCGAGTTCCCTTTTCAGCTTGAGCCATGCGCGTCCCCGGCGCCCCGGGGTATACGTCGAGTTCACGTTCTTGATCATCAAGCCCTCGTTGCCGCGTGACTGTGCCTGCTCGAACAACCGGTCAAGGTGTTCAGCGGAATCTGCTCGCACCTGCGGGGCACGAATCACGGCCGACGGTGCACTGGAGATTTGCTCCTCTATCACCGCGGGTTCGAACTGCAAAAGCCCTTGTGAGTCCTGTGCCTGCAGACGCGTGCCGGTTGTCACTGCACTGCGAGGGGAGGCGGTCGCCTGCTCGAAGATTCCGTCCACGAGTTTTGCGCGCTCGTGCAGTGGGCGGTCGATGACGAGTTCGCCGTCTGCATAGAGGACATCGAACACCATGTAGGCGACGGGCGTTTCGCGGCGCATGGCTTCGGTTACCCGCTTGCGCCCTAGGCGTGTTTGGAGGTCAGCAAACGGCAACGCACGCCCCGCCGCGAAGTCCCATGCCAGCACTTCCCCGTCGATTATCAACCCATCTGGAAGAGCGAGCAGCGGGTCCACCAACTCCGGGAAGGCGCCAGTCACGTCGTCGAAGGTGCGCGAGAACAGGCGAACATGATCGCCGGAGACGTGAGCCTGAGCTCGTATGCCGTCGTACTTGTCCTCGATAACCGCGTGCTGAAAGAAGTCGAACGCTTCTTCCGAGGTCTCCACCGGGCTGGCGAGCATGAATCCGATGGGATGCAGCAGCCGCATGCGTGCTTCGCCTAACCGATGCGATGCAGCCAGCCGCAAGGTTTCACCTACGTCGCCCAACAGCATGTTCGCGCGCTGCACTTCAGACGGTTGTGCGTCGTAAGCGGCTGCAATCGCTTCCTCAACAAGGCTCTCTTTCAGGCCGATGCGCAGTTCGCCCGTGATGATTTTTACGACGTATTTCGCTTCGAGCGGCGATACGCGAACCAGTAATTCCTTCAACAGGTCCGATTTGGCGGCGACGCCGCGAGCGCCAGCAACAGCGCGGAATACGTCCGCTACTTCGATTACGTTCGGTGATGCAAGCACGGAAGTGCTTCGGCGTGTTGGCGAGGTCATTACATCAAATGCTGCGGCTCCCAGGTCTCCATGGCGCCGATACGCCGCGGTAAGGGCGGCCTCCCCGACCCCAGAACTCTCCGCGATGAGACGCCAGAGCAGCATTCCGCCTACCCCGAGCGTTGTTTCCTCCCATGCAGGAAAGGCGCGGCCGGAGAGGAACACGGCTGATGCAACAGACTCGTCCAACGTACGGGAATGAAAGTAGTCAGCTAGAAGCCGAACCTTCTCGGTCTTCTTAGTGGTGGCCGCAATTGCCTCGCACACCTCGGAGAGCCGCTGCATGCGTTATTGGATGCCGCATAGCCAGATGCAGAGCACGGACACTTACTGGAGAGGAACATTCGCCCGTGCGATGCGTTCGAAGACACGCTTCACCACCCGGTCGCAACGCAAGGCATGGAATTGGAAGGCAGCGGCCGTCGCGTGGCCGGTCTGGGCGTAAAGCTCCTTGCGCAGCAGAGCACGTGCGCGATGCAGACGCACCTTGACGTTCTCCTCCGTGAGATCGAGCGCGTGCGCGGTTTCGGCTGTCGTCATCTCCTCGACGTCACGCATCATCAACACCGTGCGGTACTGCACCGGCAGGCTCATGACCGCCCGTTCCAGCACATAACCGAGTTCGCGCGAGGCGGTTTGTTGCTCTGGCGAAGGTGAGGGCGAAAGGACACGCTCCATGGGATCGCCTCGACTCTCTTCTTCTTCGTTGTCATGCAGCGGCGCAATCCTTGTTCGGCGCTGCAGACGCGCAATCGACTCGTTCACGGCTATGCGTGTGAGCCACGTGGAAAACTTGGCGCGTCCGGCAAACTGGTCAAGGTGCTCGTATGCCCGCACGTACGCCTCTTGCATCACATCCTCGGCTTCGCTATCGTCGCGCAAGATGGCGCGTGCCACGCGGTAGATGCGCTGGTTATACCTGCGCATAAGCAGTTCGAAAATGGCTACATCTCCGGAGCGAACCCGCTCAACGACTTCCTCGTCCGACGGCTCGGACGCTGCAGGGCTAAAAGCTGAAAGTGCGTTCATCGCGACCACCAAATGAATGGAGTTGCGAAACGGGGAATGGTTACATGCTTTTCGCTGTAACTTCTGTGCCACCATTCCGCTCAAGTGGGGCGTGGAGGTGGACCGATGAACTTCGATCCTGACTTGAACCGTACCTGGTGGGCGCTCCGGGCTGTCTTCGGGGTGGTACCCATCGTTGCAGGCTTGGACAAGTTCCTGAATCTACTCACCAATTGGGAGGCTTACCTGGCGCCGTGGATTCCGGGGTTGGTCGGCTTCTCACCGGAAGCGTTCATGAGAGTGGTGGGCGTAATCGAAATTGCCGCCGGAATCCTGGTGCTTTCCCCATTTACCCGAATCGCTGCATACGTGGTAATGGCATGGCTGCTTGCGATTGCCGGCAGTCTGCTCGTTCAGGGCAGGTATCTCGACGTGGCGGCACGAGACGTCACAATGGCTGTTGCCGCCTTGGCACTCGCGAGACTGACCGAGGCGAGGCAGCGCGCTCTCTCGACTACCCCGGTCGCCGTGCCTCACCTGCGGACGTCCTCTGGCCACGTGGCTTAAGCAGCAACGAAAAAGGCTCCCGGTTGGGAGCCTTTCTCATCAGGAGGACGCCTACCACACTCGGCAGGCATTCTGTCGGACCATCGGGGCGCCGGCCTTGCAGCCAAACGCCTTCTGGAACTCCGGCATATTCGAAGCGGTACCGTTCACGCGGTACTTCGGATGCGAATGGGGATCGGTCAGTGCACGCATACGCGCCAGTTCCGGCGTGTACTGGTTGCACCATATCTGCCCGAACCCGAGGAAAAAGCGCTGATCCGGCGTGAAGCCGTCAACTTCGGTCTTCTTGACTTCGGGACTGGCCATGGCGGCCATATAGGCAAGGCGAAGGCCACCATTGTCCGCCACGTTCTCGCCAAGCGTCAGCTTCCCGTTCAGCTTTACATCCTGAAGGACGGAATAGTTGCCGTACTGCTCAACCATGCAGTTGGCCCGCTCGGCAAACTTCTTGTTGTCCTCTTCCGTCCACCAATCCTTCAGGTTGCCGTCGGCGCCGAACTGCCGCCCTTCGTCGTCGAAGCCGTGCGTAAGCTCATGGCCGATGACTGCGCCGATTCCGCCGTAGTTGTACGCTTCATCGCGCGACTTGCTGAAGAACGGCGGCTGGAGAATGCCGGCCGGGAAGTTAATGTCGTTCATCAGCGGGTTGTAGTACGCGTTCACAGTCGGCGGCGTCATGCCCCACTCCTTGCGGTCGAGCGGTTTGCCGATCTTGTTCATGGTGCGAGCGAACTCGAACCGCGCGGCGCGTAGAGAATTGCCCATCGCATCCCCACGGACGACGTTCAGAGTGGAGTAATCGCGCCACTTCTCGGGATAACCGATCTTGTTCGCCAGCGTGGAGAGCTTCTTGTGCGCCTGCTTCTTGGTGTCGGGGCTCATCCAGTCGATCTGGTCGATGTCCTGTGCCATCGCCTTCTCGATGTTGTGGACCATCTTGAGCGTTCGCTCCTTGCCCTCCGCGCCGAACGTTCTCTCGACGTACGACTGACCGAGCGCTTCGCCCAAGTCCCCGTCGGCGTAGACGACGCAGCGCTTCCAGCGCGCCTGGAGCTCCTGCTGTCCCTGCAGGGTCTTGCCGTAAAAGTTGAACCGCTCCTGGACGAACTTTTCCGGCAGCAGAGGCGCTATCGCCCGCAGCAGATGCCAGTTCATGTAGGTCTTGAGCGTGTTCAGCGAGGTGGAGTTGATGACCGTCTGTACGCCCTTGATGAACTCCGGCTCGGCAGCGTTCAGGTTTGCAACCTGTGCGAACCCGAGCGTCGCGAAATAGGTGTCCCAGTCGAACTGCGGCGCGAGCTTTTGTAGCTCCGCACGAGACATCTTGTGGTAGATGTTCGCGGGCGTGCGTCGTGCGACCACGTCGAGGGCGTTCTTCGCGAGTGCCGTTTCAATGTCCATGATGGCCTTGGCATCGGTGGCGGCCTTTGCGGCGGGCGTGCCAAGAAGCTCGAGCATCTTCTGAACGTGCTCTACGTACTTGTTGCGCAACTCGACCGACTTCTCATCCGTCTTGAAGTAGTAGTCGCGCTCGGGCAGTCCCATGCCGCCCTGGTCCACGAAAGCGATGTACTGCGTCGCGTCCTTGAAATCCTGCTCGGAATACACACTGAAGAATGGATTGGCGTTGATGGTGTGCAGGTGCGCCAACACCGCCGCCAGCTGTTTCTTCGACGTTATGCGCGAGATGCGATCCATCTCGGGCTTGAGGGGTGCGATGCCCTTCGCCTCGATCGCCTTCTCGTCCATACAGGAGGCGTAGTGGTCGCCGATCTTCTGCTCGACCGGGGTGCGGCCCGGGCGGTCCACCGCCGCCTTCTCAAGGACGTCTCGCAGAACGGCGCGGTTTCGCTCGAACAGTTCGTTGAAGCGGCCCCAGGCCACCTGGTCCGCCGGGATGGGGTTCTTGGCCATCCATCCGCCGCACGCATACTGATAAAAATCAACACACGGGTCGGTGTTCTTATCCAGCACAGAAGGATCGAACCCGTCCTGTGCAAACAGGGCTTGTCCTGTCAGGGATAGACAGAGGGTGACAACGACGAACAGCAATTTGCAAAGACGCATTCGACCTCTCTGGAGATTGGGATTTCGCGGTCGTCGATTCTCGGCTGAATCAGACTCACGGACCGAAAGTAGCCGATCTAAGATGATGAGCTTAGGCGGGCCCTGAGCGCAATGCTGCCTGTCCCGTCGCCGCTATAATCGAAACCAAGATGCTGACGCTTCGTCCCGCTGAACGAACTGACATACCGCTGATCCTCCAATTTATCCGCGATCTGGCCGAATACGAGCGCGAGCCACAAGCCGCTGTGGCAACCGCGGCGGACCTCGAACGCGACGGCTGGGGGCCCGAACCCAAGTTCCGCGTCGTAATCGCGGAGTGGAATGGAGAGCCTGCGGGCTTCGCATTCTGGTTTTTCAACTACTCGACCTGGCAAGGGAGACCGGGCCTTTACCTGGAAGACCTGTTCGTTCGACCCGCGTATCGTGGAAAAGGAATCGGCAAGGCGCTTCTGGTGCATCTTGCACAAATAGCATCGCGCGAAAACTGCGGCCGTTTCCAGTGGCAGGTGCTCGACTGGAATCAGCCCGCAATCGACTTCTACGAGTCACTCGGGGCGCGCCGCATGAATGAGTGGCTCACGATGAGGGTTGAGGGCGAAGCGCTTAGGAATCTCGCCGCGCAGGGTACGGCTGCAACCAAAGCTGTTTAGTTACTGAATGAAGGCAAAAGTCAAAATCATCGGAGCGGGACTCGCCGGTCCCGAGGCAGCATGGCAATGCGCGCGCAGGGGCATTGCGGTCGATTTATGCGAGATGCGTCCCGTTCGCAGCACCCCCGCGCATCAGACAGCGAACTTCGGAGAACTCGTCTGCTCCAACTCGCTCAAGAGCGACAGCGAGAATACCGCGCCATGGTTGCTCAAAGAGGAGATGCGGCGGACTGGGTCGCTCCTCATGGAGGTCGCCCGCCAGACAGCCGTCCCTGCCGGTCATGCTCTCGCTGTCGATCGCGAGGAGTTCGCAGCACGCATCACGCAGGCCATCGAGCGAGAGCCTCTCATCACCGTCAAGCGTGAGGAGGTTACGCGCATTGACGAGGATGAGGAAATCACCGTTGTTGCGACCGGGCCGCTCACGTCGGATGCTCTTTCGCTGGAGGTCGTGCGCCTTGCAGGCGCTGGGGATTCCACCTCTGGAAATCCACAACTGTGCTTTTACGACTCGATAAGCCCGATCGTCGAAGCCGATTCCATCGACATGGAAAAGGCCTACATGGCGGCCCGGTGGGGGAAAGGATCCGCGGACTACATTAACTGCCCGATGACAAAGGAAGAGTACGACGCGTTCTACGATGCGCTCGTCTCAGCCGAGTCCGTCCAGGATCATGACTGGGAGAAGCTGAACTACTTTGAAGGCTGCCTTCCGATCGAAGAGATTGCAAGGCGAGGCCGCGATACGCTTCGTTTCGGGCCGATGAAACCCGTCGGCTTGCGCCACCCTGTTACAGGTAAGCAGGCCTACGCTGTTGTCCAACTTCGCCAGGAGAACCTGCGCGCCGACTCGTACAACATCGTCGGGTTCCAGAACCACTTGAAGTACAGCGAACAGGCCCGCATCTTCCGGATGATCCCCGGCCTGGAGAACGCGAAATTCCTGCGGTTCGGACAAATTCACCGAAACACATACATCAACGCTCCAACTCTGCTGACTGAGACGCTACAGATGAAGCAGCACCCAAAGGTGCTCTTCGCCGGGCAGATATCGGGCGTCGAAGGCTATGTGGAATCGATTGCGACCGGGCAGTTGGCGGGCATTGCCGCTGCCGCGCTCGCAAACGGAGAAGTACCTGCCGCGCCGCCGCGTGCAACAGCACTCGGCTCCCTGGTGAACTACATCTGCCACGCCGAGGCCCGCAACTTCCAGCCAGCGAACATCACCTTCGATCTGCTGCCCCCGTGGGAGCAGAAGATTCGGGACAAGAAAGAGCGGCACCGATTGCAGTGCGAGCGCGCCCTTAACGAGCTTGAGGGCTGGATGCAGCGGATTGCTTCTCCAGCATTCCGCTAAGAGCTTGCGGCTACGGCCCGGGTGGCGTACTTGCCAGCTCCACTTCCTCGGCTGCTGCCGCTTCGGGTGGTTCGCCTTCGGCCCTGAATAGCTGTCTGAGAATCGGAGGCGCAAGCAGCGTCGTGACGGCAGTCATGAAGATGACTATGGCGTAGGCACGCTGGGTGATCATGTTCATCTGCAGTCCGACTGCGGCCACGATGAGGGCAACCTCGCCGCGTGGCATCATGCCTACCCCGACCCGGAAGAATGTCCGCCAGCCTTGCCGCAGAACGGGCGCGCCGCAGCCGACGACCTTCGAGATGATGGCCAGGAACGAAATCGCTACGGCACCGATAATCACTTCACCCGAGAACACCCGAATATCGAGCCGCGCACCCATGGTGAAGAAGAAGAACGGAGCCAGGAACTCGGTGATCGCATGCGCACGAGGCTGCAGGTTCCATTCGGGCGAGTAGTCGGCAAAGATGAGGCCGGCGAAGAAGGCCCCGATAATCGCCGCCATTCCTATTTTGCTGGCCAGCACAGACAAGCCCAGGCTTATTGCGAGCGCGAGAATCAGCGGTGCGTCGTGCGTGTACATTCGCTGAAGGCCGGGGCGGATGCGGTGAACCAGCTTGGGTCCATAGAAGATCATGAAGACCGCGAAGCCTATCGCTTCCACCGTGAGCACGCCGAGTTGCAGGTACTTGATCCCGCCGGCGGTCACGAGTCCGCCAACTACGGCCAGCAGGATCATGCCAAGGATGTCGTCGAACACGGCCGCGCCGAGTATCACTTTGGCAACGCGGGTCTGAAGCACGTGCATGTCTGCCATCACTCGGGCAGTGATGCCGACGCTGGTGGCGACCATCGCCGCAGCCACGAAGATGGCTTCGTGGGTCGGCTCGCCAGTCATCGTCATGTAGGCGAAGCCCAGAAGGAACGGGACAGCGACGCCAGCCAGGGCTACGTTCACGCTCGTCCTTCCCACCTGAATTAGGTCTGCCGGACGCGTCTCAAGACCTACGGTAAAGAGCAGGAAGATGGCGCCAACCTCGCCAATGGACAAGACGGTCTCTGTCGGAATAACGAGAGCCGTTGCATGCGGACCCAGCACTACTCCCGCCAGGATCTCGCCCAGCACTGCGGGAAGCGAGAGTTGCTCGAAGAGTTCCCCGAAGACCTTCGCCCACACGAATATCGCGAACAGTTCCAGGAGCAATGTGTCTGTGCCATGCGGCATGTGCAGACCTCAAGCATACAGCGGGGTGTCTGGCGAACGCCGACGCCGAAAGGGCGCACGCTTTTTGTACAGCATCGGGCGAAGCATTGACCACCTAAAACCAGAGCTGACGCGCCATCCAAAGAGCCGCACCGGAGCTGGTGATTCCGGACCAGTTCTCGATTTTTGCGGTGTCACGTTCTTTATCTGGCAATCTACCTACATCAAATTTGATGGTAAGAGGCTCATGAAAGTAGTCCTGTTCAGGGTTGCCCGTCTCCTTGCGGGTCTTGCATTGTGTGTGGCTGCGGCATTCTTAGCCGTGACCTACCCGACGCCACAGCCGTGGCATGCGTTCATACCACTGGGGTTTGCTGTTGTACTCGTGCTGCTCGCGGCGAGGTACGGATTGCTGGTAAGCCTTCTCGGCGCGCCCGTTACCGCGCTCATCTTCGCGTACTTCCTTTACGCACCCCTGCACTCGTTCCGAGTTCAGGATGAGTCGCATCGCGCGATGCTGGGCTGGATGATGCTGGGCAGCATCGTGATCTCGTTTTTTCTGGCGCCGCGGAGCCGCTCGCAGCGACAAAAGTAACGCGGTCAACACCACGACCAACAACCCTGTACTGTCGGGCATCAAACAGGCTGTCGCTACGAAAACCGAATCAGTTGTCGGCGGTTTCAAGCTGATCAGGAGAGTCAGTCAGCATGGCTACAGCACAGATGCCGATCACCCATCAGCGCTGGGCACGCACTCCTTTTTTCTTTAATTCGGCTGCACAAGCGCTCCGCATCGGCCGGGAGCAGGCCGCCAACCTGGGCGAACTCCTTGAGGCGCTCCGAGCTTGCCCGGACCACTCGATCTTTCAGCACACATTCCAAACGCTCCGGGAGCACCACTTCATCCGCGAGGGCTTTTCGAACGACTTCGCCCATTGGGCTTTTGCCGCGTGCAACGAGGTCGGATTGGCCGAACGCCTGGCCAGCGTCGACGTGCGTGAGTACACCTCCATTCAGTCCTTGCGCGAACGCATCATCGGCATCGTGGAGGAGTACGTACAGAAAAACCCGCGCTCGCGCGACCGCGCCGCTCTGGAGCCTTTCTATTTCTGCGCATCGGACACGATCGTCATCCCGACGCCGTTCATCGCGCGCAACCTCCAGGAATTCATCGATGGTTTGCAGAAGGTTAGCGTGTACTCCGTCCATTACCACTTCATCGAGGCACGCCTGCGACTGAAATTGAATTCGAACGACTTCTCCGTTTGGCTGGATGAAGAACTTGATTTTAGGACCGTTGCGGACCGAATCAATCGGATTGACATCTACACGTCCACGCTTCAGGACGTCCGCCGCAAGATCATCCGCATTCTCGAAAGCGCGCTTGCATAGCCAGTATTCATGTTGAGGTAATTCATGGACCAGAACGATCGTGGGACCGTAACTCCCGAAGCGGCTGGAGTGAATAACACACGACAGGAGAAGACTGAGGCGCCTCCGGTTGAGCGCCGCAAGAAGCCGCGCATCAGCACCACCCCGCCGACACCTCCTCCGCCCCCGGTACTCGATGATTACGAGCCGATCATCGGACGCCCGGCGCTTGACGAGTTGCGCTACCTGGCGCGCCCGCTGCGGACAAAGACCGTCAAAATGGTGAACTCCACGTCAATGGGTGGAGGCGTCGCCGAAATCCTGAACCGCCTCATTCCCATGATGAACGAGTTGGAAGTCTCCACGAAATGGGACGTAATCACGGGCGGCAACGATTTCTTCGAGGTCACGAAGGGATTCCACAACGCGCTGCACGGTGGCGAGTTCCACCTCACCAAGGAGCACGTTGACGTGTTCATGATGTACAACGAGCAGAACCGCCAGCGGCTGGAGTTCATCGAGGACCTGTTCGTAATCCACGACCCGCAACCCGTGGGTCTTATCCGCTCGAAGGAGCGAACTCGCGGGAAGTGGATCTGGCGCTGCCACATCGATCTGTCACACCCCAACGAGGAGGTCTGGGGATTCCTGCGCCCGATGGTCGAACAGTACGACGCCTCCATCTTCTCGTCTCCGGCGTTTGCCAGGCGGCTCGCAATCCCTCAGTTCCTTTTTTATCCGTGTATCGACCCGCTTTCGGAGAAGAATAAGGAACTCGAGGATTCGTTCATCGAGAAGGTTTGCGACGACTTCGGTATCGACCGCTCGCGGCCGATCGTGACTCAGATATCCCGTTTTGACCGCCTGAAGGACCCGGTTGGCGTCATCCAGGCGTACAAGCTGGCGAAGAAATATGTCGATTGTCAGTTGGTACTCGCGGGCGGCGGCGCAACGGACGACCCGGAAGGAGCAGTGGTTCTACAGGAGGTGATGGAAGCCGCCGGAGATGACCCGGACGTCATCATCCTGAACCTGCCGCCGTGGTCTGCGCTGGAAATCAACGCACTCCAGCGTGCGTCCACCATCATCGTGCAGAAATCTCTACGCGAAGGCTTTGGGCTGACGGTTTCAGAGGGTCTGTGGAAGGGCAAACCTGTGATAGGCGGGGCGGTCGGCGGTATTCCCACGCAGATCATCCACAAGCTCACTGGGGTGCTTGTGCATTCGGTGGAAGGATGCGCGTATCAGATCCGCTACCTGCTGACGCACCCCGAGTTTGCAGCGCAACTGGGACGCAACGGCAGGGAGCATGTGAAAGAGAACTTCCTGATGACAACGAACGTGCGCCGCTACCTCATCCTGTTCCAGTTGATGCTCGGGATGGCGCGGCCTGCCGCTTTCGAAGTGAAGTAATCCAGGCGCACCTGAGAATCGGTTGTGTAGCCGCCAGTCTGCGACTGGCGGCAATGCCGGCAGTCACACTGTTGCGCTGAACCGCGCTATTTCAACCTCGACGGCGCCCAGATGAGCACCGTGATCTTGCTCGCGAATAACAGATGCGGAGCCACATCGGGCAATACAATAGCGTCGGCCTGCGCCATCGTGTTCCGCTCGATTTCGGCTTCGGCACGTTGTAGCGGCCATGCAACGTGATGTATCTCGCCACGGTAAACGCGTCCGCGATCAACCGTATACAGGCAGTATCGCTCGGTCAGGAAGTGCTCAAGTGAACCCGGTTTGGCGCGAAACACACTGCCCGTAGGCCAATAGCGTGCGCGAAATTCTCCGTGACCGCGGATCGCTGCCGGGTCTGGCTTGATGTTGCCGTGGAACGATGGATTGCCGCGATCGATGTCAACGCGCTCGCAGTAGTAGCGCACGCCATCACCAGCAACAGTTGCAAGCATCCGCGAGTAAAAGTACGGCAGTCCCCAGACCGTGCGGGCGCCCATGATGGCCATGATGCTCGTGGCGTCGAGGGAGAAGAAGTAGACGCCTGGTTTGCCGCCAAACGTCACGTACGTGCGCACGTTCAGTTCAGGAAAGGCGGACAAGCCCGGCACCGACGGCATGGCGCGGAAGCGCAACGCATCGATGTAGAAGGGCGTAACGCCTATCCAACACTGTCCATCGCGTACATCCAACTCGAGTTCTGGAGGAACGAACGTCCGGAGGTACTCAGGACTGACGGGCCAGTGAGCAAACAACAGGTTGTTCCATGTTTGCCGCTGGATCCATGGCCCTCGGGGAAGCGGCCAAGGACGGTGGTCGGTCTGCCGCAGTATCTCCGAGCTTCGTTCTGCCGGTCCGGAATCCCCGGCACGGGCTTCGTGTTCGAGGGTTTCGCTGGTCTTCTGTGCCATCGAGTACGCGGCGCAAATGATCCGCTGCTCCAACTCTAAGTTCTCGAACGGGTGGCGTCAAACTCGATGGTCTTAGTTCCAACTGGTAGTCCGTGCAACCGATGGTTACCCGTATAGTCTTCGGGCCGAAAGTCTTGGTAAAGTCGACCAATGCCGGAAGCGAAGCTTTCCTCCACCACGCCGCAGGCCCAGACTGGAACAGACGTGTACGCCATTCACGGCGCAGAGCCTGAAGTGCAGGCCTATGCGATGGCAAAGTACTCGCGTTCGTCCCTCTCCATGCGCGAGTCGTTGCAGGAAATCAATGGCCAGAAGGCTGAGAAGTTCCTGAACACCTTCTATTTCCAGTACGGACACCGCTCGATTGCCGATCTGGCCCACGTAGCGTTTGCGGTGGAAAAGCTGTCGCTATTGGCGGCGATCATCCTCGAAGACGAGCAGCGCTGGGACGGCCAGGAACGCTCGACCCGTTATCAGGATTTTTCACATCCCGATTACTACACCCCTGATTTCGGGAACGATGCGCTTGCGGACCAGTATCGCCATACGATCGCTTTCCTGTTCGGGGAGTACCGCGCGCTTTCGGATGCGATGTTCAACCGCCTGAGCGAGCGCACACCGAAGCCCGCCGAGATGAAGCAAGACCAGTACGAACGCACGATGCGCGCCCGCGCCTTCGACATCGCTCGTTACCTGCTACCGCTCGCTACGAACACTTCACTCGGACAGATCGTTAACGCGCGCACGCTCGAAACACAGATTTCGCGGCTTCTTTCGCATCCGCAGTCGGAGATTCGCCGGCTTGGCAAAAAGCTGAGGGATGCTGCCAAATCGCCTGCGTACGACGTGAATCACGCTGCGTGGCGCAAACTCGTGGACCGCATCGTTGCTCTTGACGAGAACCTTGGCAACGAAGCGGCCAATGCGTTCCTGAAGGAGGTTCGCCCTTCGCCGACACTGGTGAAGTACGCGGAACCAAATGCGTACGCAATCTCGGCGAGTGCGGAACTGGCGAGCGCGGCGTCCGAAATCATGGGCGACGTCGAGATTGACCCGGCGCCACTCGTCGACTTGCTGGACGACGAGCCGATCGAAATCGAGATTGCTACTACGCTCCTGTATGAGCACAGCCATCACCCGTATCGACAGGTGCGCCGGCGCATCGAGGGGCTCAGCGCATCCGAACGCCAGAACATCGTTGAACTTGGCACGAAAGATCGCGGTCGCCACGACGAGCTCCTGCGCGCATTCTGCGCCGGACAGCGAATTCGTTTTGACATCCTGATGGACATTGGCGGTTTCCGGGACATGCATCGGCACCGCCGGTGCACGCAACTGCACCAGGGCTTCACGTTTGCACACGGCTTCGACACGCCGGACGATGTGGCAGAATCCGAGTTCGCCGACCGCTACGCCGCGGCTATGCAGCGAGCATCGGCGGCAGCACAGCAAATTACAGTTCCGCAGTCCGAGCGTGGTGGCCAAGCACTGGACGCGCTCTACCTGATGCCGCTTGCCTATCGCAAACGAACCCTGTTCAAGATGGATTTCGCCGAGGCGGTTTACATCTCCGAGTTGCGGACCACTCCGGCTGGACACTTCAGCTATCGGCGGGTCGCGTGGGAGATGTACAGAGTTATTGCCGAGCGTCACCCGGAGCTTGCTTCGCTGTTCCGCGTGCACGACCCGAACGAACCGGTCGACCTTTTGCAACGCTAGGTTCGCCAACAACTTTGTAGGTGAGCGAGACGAGACCGCCCGGGTACTGTTTGCATTCCGTCAGGTCGAGGTCGGTCTCGGGGTATCCCGGCGGGAAAGTGGGCCGCCCCTCGCCTATCAGTACCGGAGCGATCCCTACAACGATTTCGTCCAACGCATTGGCTTTCAGGAGTTCGCGGGCCAACTCGCCTCCTCCGCAGAGCCATATGTCCTTTCCCGGTTCGTGACGCAGGTGCCGGACCAGTTCACCGGGGTCGGTGGACACGAACTCTACCCCGTCGCGTTCACCGGGCGGCAGCGATCGCGAAAACACATAGGTTTTGTTGTTCGGGTAGCCGCCTTTCACTCCCATCTGGACTGCTATGTCATAGGTCTTGCGACCCATCAGCACGGTATCAATCCCCTTGAAGAACTCGCCCATACCGTAGTCTTCGCCCTTTGCACGGCTCGCTACACGTTCGAGCCAGGCCACAGACCCGTCCGGAGAGGCGATGTACCCGTCCAGGCTCGCTCCGACTGCATATTTCACCTTGCGCATAACCACCCCACGTCTGGCATGCCCCACGATATTCGCTTTTCTTTCGCCGGGAGCCGCTCTACTGCTTTATAATCCTGCATCGGCTAGAATCGCAGCAGACGTACTCAAAACGAGCATTGTTCAACCCTGACTCGCGGGGGCGAACTGGAGGAATTCTCTTCATGGCGGACGAGAAGACGGAACGGACACGTGCGATAGAACTTGCTCTCTCGCAAATTGAAAAGCAGTTCGGCAAAGGCTCCATCATGCGCCTCGGCAGCAAAGAGGCGATCGTGCCCATCTCGGTCATCTCGACCGGTTCCATCTCGTTCGACGCCGCGTTAGGAGTCGGAGGTCTGCCGCGAGGCCGCGTGGTCGAGATTTTCGGCCCTGAATCTTCCGGCAAGACGACCATCGCCCTTCAGGTTGTGGCAGAAGCCCAGAAACAGGGTGGAATGGCAGCGTTCGTTGACGCGGAACATGCGCTCGACCCGATCTACGCCCGCAAGCTCGGCGTCGATGTCGATAATCTTCTCGTGTCACAGCCTGACTACGGTGAGCAGGCACTGGAAATCGCTGAGGCCCTCGTCCGCTCCGGCGCGATTGACGTGCTCGTGGTCGACTCCGTCGCCGCGCTCGTCCCCAAGGCCGAGTTGGATGGCGAGATGGGCGACAGCCACGTCGGTCTGCAGGCCCGACTCATGTCCCAGGCCTTGCGCAAGCTGACCGGTATCGTCTCGAAGTCGCGTACCTGCCTTATCTTCATCAACCAGATTCGAGAGAAGATCGGCGTGATGTTCGGAAATCCGGAGACTACGACCGGCGGTCGCGCCCTGAAGTTCTACTCGTCCGTACGTGTGGACATCCGCCGCATCGCCGCCATCAAAGAGGGCGATCAGGTGACGGGCTCCCGGACGAAGGTGAAGGTGGTCAAGAACAAGGTCGCCGCACCGTTCCGCGAGGCCGAGTTCGACATCATGTACGGCGAAGGCATATCCCGCGAAGGTGACCTGCTCGACATCGCCGTTAACAACAACATTGTCGAGAAGTCCGGCGCCTGGTTCAGCTACAAGACAGA